>Ga0315334_10000110_pt1 | contig 53944 bp, 45 predicted proteins | sample M150034915metaG_FD_205555 | JGI IMG/M metagenome (GOLD analysis project Ga0315334, IMG submission 205555) | Ammonia-oxidizing marine archaeal communities from Monterey Bay, California, United States - M1 500m 34915 | ecosystem: Environmental > Aquatic > Marine > Intertidal zone | place: USA... | reverse complement strand
GAATGGGAGAACTCATTGATTGATTGTTTCAAAATTTGCCTTAATTTAGGTGTGAGCGCTCTATTCTTTTCAACGCCTTTAATCGGGATGCCATTTAGAATCCGATCACGATGCAATTCATACACACAATGACCCACGGCCTGTGAAAGATTCGCAATTGGATATCCTTCCCAGGTGGGCAAGGTTAGCAAGATATCGCACATCTCTAGTTCTTCGGTTGAAAGACCCTTACCTTCCTCGCCAAAAACCAGGGCAACTCTGCTGTCTAAATTTCTAATTTTTTCAGCAAACTCCCAAGGTAAAACAAAATGACGTTTCAGAACTTTTGAGCCAACTTCTCGCTTGCCACTAGTTCCAACTACAAGTGAAGCATTGGAAACAGCATCCGATAATGAAGTGAATACTTTAGCAGTATCCAGAATCCTTCCCGAATGCTTAGCTCGATTCCTTGCTTCTTCATCATCGACTGAACATTCAGGATTAACCAAAGACAAACCGGTGAATCCGTGATTCAACATAGTCCTGCAGACTGCCCCTAAATTCCCAGGGTGACTGATTCCAACCAGAACAATATCGAGTTCATAATTCGATTTTGGCAAAGGGACATCCATTCTATCCCCCATTACATGACCTCCGTAATCCAACTAGGGTTACAAGGAGCGTAGAGAAAGAATACTGCTTCCTCATCATTTTCACGATCAGGCATGACTATCGAATGTTTACGGTAATTATGTTTTTCACGGAGGTGCTGAATTAAAGTCAATAACTCATCTTTGGACCCATGAACACTAACGGGAGTCCTATCCCAGGCGACTCTAATCGCCATCAGGGAAGCCTCAGTCGGTACGGCGCTGGCGGTATGTTGTAACGTAGCCTGCAATCCAGTTGCGCAACTTCTTGGATTTCCCTACATCTGTGAGTTCTTGAACCATTTTCTTGTTGTGGTCGAAGTCATCGGTGAATTTCTCACCATGCTCTTCACATAGAATAATTGCACGTATTTTGATAAAACTTGGACGTATATTTCCCATTTTCACTCCTCCATGAGTTTGACTTCGATAGGGATGTCTGGTTCATCGTGACGAGTAATTTGTAGACGAATCTTACGAGGTGGGTTCTCAATACCACGAGCCCAAATTGCTTCGTTGACTGCCGGGTCGATCCAAACTTCTTCATCTTCGGTAACCTTGAGGTGCTTTACAACCTGGTTCTTGATAATTTGAACAGCCCTAGGTGCTCTCTTGTACCGAGTAATGTTCCATGCGTTCCTCAAAGGTACTATTAATTCGCTAACTGCTGCACGTGCCATTCAAAATCACCTCTGTAATTTACTGCGTCTCCAATGGTGACGCTTTGGATGAGATACTGTGTTTCGCGCTGTCTTGAGCATAACCCAGACAGGTACACGACGGTTTTGCTTTCCAACCTTTAGTAGGCGGATTTTCTTTGCGGCCGGCTTGTTGCGTGTCATTATATCACCTCAGATTCTTCGGATGCTAGTCTCTCGACGGCCTTCAGAAAGGCCAGCGAGGATTCGCTTGAGTTGTTCATCATTCACCGGAGTAGCGATTCTGCTTTCACCCGCAAGAGTTGCGAGATGAGTTTTTACCCTAGTGGTCAATTCTGTGTTGACTAGATTGAGACTTGCCAGTCGTGAGCGTGCCTCAGGAGTTAGAATTGTCTTCATCGAGTGATCTAGTTCTGCTACTGCCGCTGCTTGAGTCTGCTGCGCTAACTCAGAATCGGCTTGTGCAGCTGCCTGCTCCTCCAACTGACTTTGAATCTGGGCCATACGCTGAGAACGTATATTTTCCAGTTCTTCATCAGCGGCGATTGTCATAGCGGCCACGTCCTTTCACTCCAATAATAATCAGTACTTTGCTAGGCCAGGATATACTTCCTCTGCCTGCCCACGCACTGAATGTGCTACTTCGTCTAGAATTTTATGTCCTTCAGAAGTTATAGTTCTTCCAGAATATAATTTTTGGTCACCATCGACTGATTGAACTGTCTTTGTGGACTTCATTTCGATTAGTCCAACATCAGTCAATTGTTGTAATGCTGTGCGAATAATATGACGGCTTCCCATTGCCGGTGTGTTAGGATTGGAACCATTGTCCTTCTTTCCACCATAGGCTTGTGCAAGAGCATTAACACCTATTGGACCTTCACGGCCGACCTTTCGCAATAGAGCTGCACAACGTAATTCCCACCAGTTTTCTTGAGTAGGTGGGCGTTCGCGGTGAACGCCTGTCTTGACATAATCGGCCCACTGAGGGCGTGAAACACCATCAATATCGGATAACCTGTCAGCAAGAGCTGGGTTCAATAGGTCAGCAGGGACATCGTAGAACGTCGTCATCTTAGCACCAAGCAACCTGCCGACCAAACTCCCCTATATCAAAGGCTCTGTTACAGTCACCCCCAACACGGCAACTGAAGAGGCTACTGCGGGGCTAGTTCAGCAGGGTTCATGAAGGGCTCGCATCTCGCCATAAACATGCGCAAGGCACTGGCCCAAAATCCGAACTTGTTGCGTACACTAATCGGGATGGGTCTCACACTGATTTTTTTACTAGCATACGCGGTTTATGGGGCCACAATAAGCACTGAATATTTCATTTACCATTCTGATTCGAAGGAGTCGGAACTCAATATTAATGCGCCCGAACGTCTTTATGATTCTGACGATAACACCACCACTTGGACTTGGGATGTCATGCTGGATGGCCAGAATTTAACTTGGATTAATTTATCCGCTAGTTCATTGTCCTCAGATGCGGTATTATCTGTGTCAAACGGTGCTGGAATCTACAGTCACCCCGACCTTGGAGATTCGAATGCCGAGGAGTTCTCTTGTGCCGATTCATGCCGGAAAAAGAATGTGCATTCAGTTTATTCAACAGATGGCTTTGCTGAGATTATATCACTAACTAATCCAGATCCTGCATTACGTGGAACCGGGACGGTGTATGCTGATTCCTTGGAGGAAGCAACAGAAAAGGCCAGTGGGATTCTAGAGACTATGTTCGAACCGTCAACTGTTCGAATAACGATTATCGAAAAGGGAAACCGTGACGTTAGCCCAACTATATCCCTAACTCAAGTTAACGAAGAATTATCTGATATTGAAAAATTTGAAATTGATGCTGCGACAGAACTCATGTGGGCTTTAGCTGCAGTTATTGGATGCTTCAGTATGGTATTGGTTCCATCTTTTACTGTGTACTTCGCTGCTAGAGCAAAGCAAAAGAAATTGGAATTAAGACTCGAATCTGCTAAAGATGCTTTAGAAGATGAATGATTTGAGCGAAGGTGTCATATTGCTTGCAAAACTGTCAGCAGTCGAGGCCCATGAGTCGTATCATCCCAATTGTACTTATCGCGCTGCTATTACCATCGTTTTTGCCGATGGCTAATGCAACAACAGGAAGGGCCGTAAATATTGACCTAGATGTTGCTGATTTGTCCATTACATACCCCGACTCCACTAACCAATCACTCTATCAAATGTTCTCTTCCAATTATCCGATTTCTAATTTTAATAAACCCGAAAACCTCTATGTTACCGATGGAGTTGTTGGAGTTGAAATGAATATTAATATCGTGATTGATAACATTGGAACAGTTCAATCAGGATTGATAGAAGTAATTGTTCTAGTATTGCATAATGAATATACTCGTTTCGAGTTACTAAACGACACTAGAACAATGAGTCCGATATCTGGTTCATCGTCGGGGTCGGTGGATATACTATGGACTCCATATTATTCAGGAAATCATACGTTGCAAATTATTGTTTCAAACACTAACGGTGATGATGATTCATCAAATAACCAAGAATTTAGACACCTCACTGTGGCCTACCTCTACGATAATTGTGTAGACATGTCTCAATGGACAAGTAGCGGTGAGTGGAAGGTTAATTCAGATGCATTTATTTCTCAATCGAATTCATTCCATGTTGGAAATGGACAATTTTCAACATATTCAAGTTCACAATCATCAGTATTAACCAGTCCAACATTCAATGTAGCAGATGACATAAATGGCCATAATGATGCTATTGGCTACTCGTTCTTTTACACTGGAGGTGGAGGGGCTGGAGATCAAATGAAGGGATACATCAAAGACGACATGGGGAATTGGGATGAGACATTCACAATGCAAAACGTAGTCGACAACAATTTCCAAGATGGAATTAGTTGGCAAACCTTCTCTACATCCTACAACGGGAAAAGTTCGCCACTAATCCCTGTAGACAATTCCCATTTCCACTCATCAACACAAATTCAATTCTCATTCACATCGGATGCAAGTGGCTCTGATATTGGCTATTGGATTGATGATATTGTGATTATCTATGACCAAGCTGCACGCGAGAATGAATACCAAGTTAGCCTTACTGGAGTAAATGCACTTGGCGGTTTACCTGGAGACTGGTCTACTACCCGACTTGAAGTTACCAATGAGGGAAATATTTCAGGAAGGTATACGCCGACAGCAAATGGCATTCCAAATGGGTGGGCGCATTATTTCTCAAATCCCAATGGAGCGAGTATAGGTTCATCTGGACTTGAATTGCTTCCGGGTGAATCACGACAATTTGACTTACGCGTTTTAGTTGATGAAAATGCGAGTCAAGGGAATCTTCCTGTAACGGTCAATGTCACATCTAATTCTCACACAGATGTCATGCATGGTGTTGAAACAATTATCAAGGTATTACCAGATAGATTGCCTGAAATAATTCTACCTGATATAACTCCTAGATGCAGCCCCGGAACAAGTTGCACTTTTCCTATCGAAATCAAAAATATAGGAGAAGCAACAGATGTGTTTTCATTAGGTCTAGAAGATAAAAACATCCCTGCCGGGTGGAGTATTACGTTTGCATGGAATCAATCTACCAATGTATTGGTAAGAGTCGACACCCCTGTACAAATCTGGTTAACCGCCACAATTCCAGAGGGTGTTGAGCCTGATGTTACTGGTGAAGTTTGGCTGACTGCCACAAGTACAAATGACACTAGAAGAAGTGATATTGAAGCTGTTGAAGTTGCTGCCGCAATGATCAGCCAGGCGGAAATATCGGTGGAACTTCAGATTCATGACACGGGATACATCGATGCTGGTCAATCAAAGGATATCACATTCCGCATATGGAATAATGCTAGTCGAATAGACATTTTTAGGCCTCAAATCAATTATACTGAAATCACTGGCTGGGGTGTAGAATTACTAAGTTCACCCGACCTCGCAATTTCACCTGGCTCATCTTCAACATACACTGTTAGGATTTCGGCTCCCATCACCGCACAAGCAGATGATATGGGCCCAATAATTTCTCCTAAGGCATTGTCAATGCGGTCTGGTGAAATCATTACAGGAGATGGATGGCAAGATTTGCGTGTCGATTCGCTTCACGATCTTTCATTACAATTGATAGATTACCCTACATCTCTCACACCAGGGGTTCCAATGATGCTGAGCATTGAAGTCACCAATAATGGAAACGGTCCTGCAACAGCGATTATCGATTTTCCTTGGTCCCCTAGTACATGGACATGGTGGGCGTTAATTGATGGCGTTAACGTCACCGATGGAGTGCCATTATCTGTTTCATACGACTTAGAGAATGTGAAAACGGTAAACCTTTGGCTAGCCCTGCCATCTTTGGAAGCGCCGGGTGAATTCCATGAAATTACTATTTCTGTCCAACCGGGAAATGGAGAAGACATTAATTCCAGTGATAATTCTGTGGCGTTTGAAGCTGTTACTGAAACTATTAGGCAACCGAGACTTGATGGGTATTCGGTTGAAAGTGTTGTGGAAACAGACTCCACATTCTCGTTTAATGCAACAGCATGGAATATTGGAAACGCTGCTGATAATACAATCAGAGCGAGATTAGTTCTGCAAACTACCCCAGCATCAACAAATGTCATTGGATTCCTTTCAACACCAAACGGACTTTCAAAAAGTGCAGGTGAGTGGATTAATCTAAACCTAGGAGCTACAGAGTCAATTGATTTGCTAGCAGATCTTATTATATCACCCGATTGTGACATAAACACCATTATTTCAGCGACAATTGAGCTAGAAGGTGGTTCTGACAACCTTGGAAGACCAATAATAAAAACTATTTCAGTCGCATTGATGGTTGGTCAACGGAGGCATGTTGAATTGGAGAGTATAGAGTCACCAGTGGATGAAATTCCAGTGGACTCCAGTCACATATTGTGGATTAATCTGTCATCTACTTCTACACAAAACGAGATTTTTGAAGTTGAAGCGATTGTACCCAAAGGTTGGGGAATAATTTGTGATGGAAAACCTGTGCACCTAGAATCTACACGAATAGAGATGGACGAGGGACATTTGATTACACAAAGTCACGATATGCGATGTGAAATTATTAGAGAATCAGGGGCTTTTATTGGAGACTTGCAATTGAGGATTCAAGGTAGTGATGGTAGAATTAATTATCAAACTAACAATCAAATTTCATGGGCACAACCAGTTGAAGAAGAAAAAATGTTTTCCAATACGATTCTTGCATCTGGAATCGGTGGGGTCACAATCCTAATTGCATTGGTATTATTCCTCAGAAGATACGGTTCAAAAGATGATGATTATGAAAAGGATGAGCAAATAGTCGAAGACCAAATCCCAGTTCAAGGACCGCCTGCATCGATGTTTGCAGGGCCGCCTGCAACACAGCAAATTGAGGATAATGCTGCGACTGAATACCAGCGTCAGGTCGAAGAATATAATCGAAAGGTTGCGGAATATGAGGCATGGCAATCTGCGCAAGGTTCACAGGCAGTAGTTGATACGGCAACCCATGAGTGAACTACCAGTAATGTGGTATGCATTGCTCAGTTTAGTTGCAATTTTTGGAGTTATCACTTGGTTTTTAGACAACTTTACACAAAGAGATGAACTCAAAAGAATCACTGGAATAATTGGAGTCATTTCCATGATTGCCTTACTTTACCTGACATTTACCACAGAGGGATTGTAATGATAGATGGCGACTGGACAAACTTTATTCCGGTTCAACTGCCTGTTGATTGGGAATTCAAAGGTGAACCGGGAATCCATCCAGAGATAGAAGGAATTACTGGCCGGAATGTTGTACTGCTAATACATAAAAAATTCACAAGGTTTGAAAAAGTATTGGCTAAGATATTGAGGGCTCCAAAAGTGGTTCGCAGAACGATGCATTATACTCAATCGATGTTATGGGAATTAATGGATGGAAATAGAAGTTTCAAAGAAATATGTGATATCATGAAATCAATATATCACGAGGATATTGCACCTGTTGAAGAAAGGCTGAAAGAGTATCTTGAAATTTTTGTTAGACTAAATGTGGCAACGGTATTCAAACATCGGGAAGAAGAGTGAGTATTTCTTCTACTGGTCTTCCAATTACAGCAGTTCCATTCACAACTAAAATAGGTCGTTGAAGCACACTTGGTGTTGTCATCAACAACGATTTGACCTCGTCCTTGTTTTCCAAATTGATTTCCGAATTTTTGAACTCAATTTCATTGGTGCGAATTACATGTTCCAAACTGAGTATTAAATCAAAATCTTCTGGTGCGATACCAACATCCAAATAGCGATAATCTTCAAATTCAATTTCGTGCAGTTCTAGCAAAGCAACCGCTTGCCTAGATTTTGAACATCGGGGGTTATGGTACAAGCGCATGTATTGGCCAAGTGGAGGAGGTTCATCACAATGGTGCCCAAACTAAACGAAGGCCGATAGCATCACTGCGTTTATCAACAGCATATTTACCAGAAGCTGCGGATGTAGTTGATTCTGACTCCATGAGCCATGACCCGCCCTTGGTGATGCGCATTAGTTCAGATTCGCTAGAAGTCCATTCAGCAACATTTCCATGACAATCATACAATCCCCAGTCATTGGACTTCTTTTGCCCAACTTCTCTAGTAGTTGCACCTGAATTACCGGCATGCCAAGCGACTGCATCGAGATCACTATCTCTGTCGGAATGGCACCACCTAGTTGTCGTGCCTGCTCTACAAGCATATTCCCACTCCTCAGATGTGGGTAGCCTCCAGGAACCGGTCAAACCAAGTTTTTCCTGAGCATCTTGTTCATTCAATCTTGATATGAACTCTTGACAATCTAGCCAACTTACAGTTTCAATGGGTCGAAGTCCTGCTGACCATCCATCCTTAAATTTAGCAGGATTATTATCCATTATCACCGTCCACTCGACTTGAGTTACCGGGCGAGAACCAATGAAAAATGGCTCAGCAATTGTAATATTTGCTATGTCACCGGGCTCAATTAAGACAAAGGTGCCGCCATTTTCGTTGCTAAATGTTGGCCGCACATGGCTAACGAACCATGGGGGTCGTATCAAATAAACGGGAGCGCATACGGACAATCCTTATCCCATATGAAGGGGTCAACCGGACTGGTGACCTCCATGCCCGAGGCTGAAAATAACAATCCAACCGATGCTGCAGCCGAAATTACGGACGCAATGATGTCTTCTCTTGCAGATGTAGTTAAGACTTCAATTACCTCTGCTGATACAGAAGAGAAAGTGGCTGTTAGCAATGATGAAATTGAAAATAGTGATGACAATAGTGAAGATGAAAATATCGATACAACGGTTGGCACTATTGTATCAGAAGGAGAAGCAGCACATCGTTCAGGCGACCATTCTGCGGCTTTAGTTGCATTCAACAAAGCAATCGCATTGGATCCCTCTAGCGCTATGGCATGGTTCAATCGTGGTGTGCTATTAGAAGCGGAGCAAGATTCCAGAGGTGCACGACAATCATTCGTTATATGCTTAGATTTAGACCCTAATCATGGTCCAGCCTTAGCAAATCTTGCAGTCCTTTTGGATAGACTTGGCGAAAATGATGGCGCTGTTGAAATTGCTCACCGTGCTTTGCATCATTTCCCAGGCCATCCGCATTTAGTAAAAATAATGGATACTAACAAAGCAGCAGGTGGAGTTTTACATACGACACCAAAGGTTATGCCACATACTCAAGAAAAATTAGTCGACCAAAATTTGACTCCTTTTGTCGGTTCAAGTGTCGATAATCTATTAGAAGAAGTTGATGAAACAAAGGAAGATGAGCCTATTGAACAGGAAAAAGACTCGTTTGATGACCTTCAAAGTATGGAAGATGTTGTTGAAGTTCATGACGAAATAATTGTACCTACAATTGACATGGATTCTCTATGTGTTCAAGCCACTGAAATGCTATCAAAAGGTGATGCAAAGAGTGCCTTGACTATTCTCAAAGAGCATTTGCATGGAGTTGGTGCACAGCATTTCGACTCCTGGAAAATTGCTGCTGGCGCAATGGCAGCAATGGGTCTCGATGAGCATTCCATAGGTGCCTATACTCATGCACTTGGCCTCGATGCAACCAATGCAAAATGTTACTTCAACCTAGGTGCATTACATGAAAGAAAGGGAAATAATGAGGCTGCTACAAAGTGCTTTGTTAATGCCCTACAAAACGACCCTACTTACACTAAGGCAGCATCCAGACTTGCAAATATTTCTGAGATTAATGGCGATATTGAAAATCTATTGAATGCTCGACGAATGCTCATTGAGCAAGAAGGTGGAAGAAATACACTAGCCACTCTGCTGGTTGAATTAGCAGAAGGCGAATCAAGAATACTTGAGAATACGGCTGGACTGCCACCAACAATTCCAGAGGGGCCTGCTCTCGCAAGAGAAGCAGTTCCACTTTGCAGCCCAAACACCATGCTGATGGGAAGGGCATTGTCTGCATCTGGCGACCATACTGAATCTGTAAAATGCTGGAAAGGCATGATTCAGACAGATAAAGCAAATCATCAATTATGGTTAGGATTAGCTCGTTCACTAGAAGCCGCTGGCGATATGGCAACCGCACAACGTTGCCATGAAAAAGCAAATGCCCTTACAAATCCAGTACCTGCCTCTAATGTCGAAATCGCAGCGGTTTCAGAGACTGAACCGTCAACCGAAATGGTTCCTCAAACAGACCAAATAGAACAGGCTGCTCAAATGGAACTGACACAAGCATTCGAGGCTGAGCCTGTAGCAAATGTTTCACAGCAAGAACCGACCTATATTCCATTACCTGAATTATCATCTCGCCCAGAACCAGAGGTGAGGGTGCAGGAAGCCAACATTGAGGTGGATTTGGCTGCTGCTGCACTCGAGGCAGCATCAAGAGAGCAGAGAACAATGGGGATTGATTCCAATTCAAGGGCCATAGCAAATCAGGACATTGAATGGTATAACAAGGGAGTTGGGTTAATTGAAGACAAGAAATACCGAGAGGCTTTATCCTGTTTCGATAGAGCACTTCCATCATTCGCAGATGATGATGAAATGGTAATTCGTATTCTCAATGGTAGAGGAAATGCACTGTATTATCTTGAAGACTATCCAAAGTGTGTCGAATCATATCACAAGGCTATGGTGATTAATCCAGGTGGAGTGCAAGGAAAGACACTGTATAACATGGGTACTGCATATGCGGAAATGCAAAGATTTGCCGATGGAATCAAGTGTTTTGAACAAGCAGTTCCTAGAGGATTGGATAAGGATCAACAAAAACTAGCGAACGAACAAATTCGTCGATGCAATATTTTGCTAAAAGAACAGCAAAGAAAAATGAGTTGAAATAATAAACTCAGGTTCTATCGACTAAAGGTATGAACATTGTTTATTCAAAATTGCTGTTCGATTCTAGATTAACACACAGGTTGATATGAGTCTACCATCTCACCGGTATCATGGACTGCAATACATGTGACTCACCCACGGCCGTAGTCATCAACAAACCTGAAGTTGTTGAAGTTGGTTTAACTATTACAAATAAGGCAAAAGAAATGCTATCCTCAGCATTTGGTGACGATATGTCACATGCGCTATTAGTCGGAGTTTTATCTGGTGGTTGCTCTGGGTACATGTATGATTTACAAATTGTCGAATCGACAGACCAAGATTGTCAAGAAGTAGTGATTGATGGTTTCAAAGTATTAGTTCCTAATGCGACATCTCACCTACTTGATGGCATTGAAATCGATTATGTGGATCGCCTTATGGGCGGTGGATTCAAAATTAACAATCCTAATGCTGAAAGCTCTTGTGGCTGTGGCGAATCATTCGCATGAGTGTTGAGGCAAATGGGCGTCGTACAACTCGATGCTTATGTTCTCATCCTACGTGGAAAGGACTCTCTAACATTGATTGATGGTTTATCAACCAATAGAATTGAAGGTACTTGTACAACGATTTTCACTACATCCGTAGCCAAAATAATCGACATGGTCGATGTCATTGACAAGGGGAATTTCATTGCTCTTGTGGGTCATGGCCCATACAAAAATACTCTAATCGAGCATATTACTCAACGCATTCTAGGCCAGGATGTAACCATTGGAGATGCGAGTTCATCTAACTTGGTGTACCTATCTACAGAGGATATTGAAGTACCTGAAAATGTAACTAAGTTCAACTCCTTCAGAGGCTGGATAATTGTGGCGCCTAGTAGTACGAATATTGAAGTTACAATGACCATTGAAGATTATGATGAATATCGTGTTGAACATTTATTTCCACTTCAAGGTAAGGAGATCACACAAAATATTCATCCATTGGCATGTGGGCTAGGTGATTTAGTTCATGAATCTAAGGGGTGCTATATCGGTCAAGAAATACTAGCAAGAATGCGTAGTAGAGGACGCCAAGGTAAACAATTAGTACGAATCTCTAATCCGGTAGTTGATGCAACAACTATTGGTAAAACACACTCATTAGCAATCAGGCGAATTAAATAATTGGTTTCGATTGCCTACAAAGAAATCAATAGTGCGCCCCATTTGGAACGGCTATGAACCGATTGGTGTATTTCCCAGTACCAGGAAGAGCTGAAGCAAGTCGCATAGCCCTAACGCTATCCAATCTTGAATGGGAAGATATCGAAGTCGATGGTGCGGAATATACTGAAATGAAGAATAATGGGGAACTTCCTTGGAAAATGCTACCAGTCTTGCAAACACCAAATGGTACACTTGCAGAATCTTCAGCAATACTTAGGTTCGCAGGAATCCATGCTGGATTAGTTTCACAGGATTCCTATCAAGCAGCAAAGGCTGATGAATTCATGGATGGAATGGGGCCGCTTGCTAGAGTGTTGGATACTACATTTGCAGTATCCGATATAGATGAAAAGATTAGTCTTAGAACAAAATTATTTTCAAAGGGAGGAGACGGTGCAAATAATCTACAACTTTTGGATGACAAAGTTGCTGAATCGAAAACGGGCTGGGCTGCGGGTACTGATGAGATGAGCATAGCTGATCTCAAACTGTTCACAGAATTATTTGGATTATTCTCGGGCAATTACGATGGAATAGACGCATCCATGATTTCTGGCTATTCTAATCTAATGCTGTACCATGGAAAGGTGGCAAATGAACCAAGGATTAGAGAACACTACAGTAGTATTACGGAAGATAATATTCGTTGGACATACCTGCCTGGTGCATTCAATTAAGTGGGAATAATTGATAGAATGAGTGCCATAACTACAATTCATGACGTGGCTAACTTGGATAGGAAAGGGTTTGTTCAGTGGTGCTGTGATTGTTGCAGCAAGTGAGATTGCAAAAAAATCAACACTCTATGGTGCAATTGTAATCTCGATTCCATTTATGAGTATAATGTCAATTATTTGGTTATACAATGACACGAAGGATGTGACTAAAGTTGCAGATTATGCTGAAGGTATACTTTGGTTAGTAATCCCTTCACTATTACTGTTCATCATCCTACCCTATTTATTGCGAAGGGATTGGAGTTTTGAGGCCGCAATGGCAGTTGGCCTTCTGGCTACGATTGTGGCTTATCTAATCGGCGCATACCTAGCTGTAAACTACGGAGAGACAAGTGCTTAGCGCAAGGTAGAACCTGAATGGTAACTCAAGATTCGATACGGTTAATATCCAAGGATATCTTTGATTTGTCCTTTATAGAAATTAGCAGAACCCTGTAGAGATTCAAGTTCGGAATCTGTCAATTCAAGTTCGAAAATCTTCTCGATACCGTTTGCACCTAGGATACATGGAACTCCGATGTAAACATCATCTAGGCCATATTGTCCAGTCAGATAGCACGATGCTGGAATAACACGGCGGCGATCATTTAGTACAGCCTCAGCCATAATAGCGGCTGCTGAACCTGGCGCATAGAATGCTGAACCACGCTCTAGAAGTTTGACTATCTCCCCACCACCACCTGCTGTACGTGCACTGATTGCTTCAATGCGTTCTTCTGGCATCAGTTGGGTAATTGGAATCCCACCTACTGTAGTGTAACGAGGTAGTGGGACCATTGTATCACCGTGTCCTCCTAGTACCATAGGGGATACATCTTCTTCAGCACAGTTTAGTTCTAGTGCAATGAAATGTGCCATACGGGCACTATCCAAGACTCCCGCCTGACCGATAACTCGATTGGTTGGGAATCCGGTAACCTTCTGCATATGATAAGTCATCAAATCGAGAGGATTTGTGACCATTATGATTGTGGAATCGGGTGCATGTCCCTTAATTCCAGTACCAACTTGCTGAACAATTTCGGCATTCTTTCCAATCAGGTCTTCTCTGGTCATTCCTGGCTTGCGGGGAAAACCGCTAGTTACTACGATTACATCACTTCCTGCAATGTCAGCATAATCTGCGGTTCCGGTAATAGTACCATTATAATTCAAGACATTACTATTCTGGCTCATATCCAATGCTTTGCCTTTTGCAAAACCTTCGAAAATGTCCAATAACACAATATCTGCAATCTTCATTTGTGCTAAGACAAATGCGCAAGTTGCGCCTACATTTCCCGCTCCAATAACTGCAATCTTTCTACGCCCATTTGCCATTGTGACCACTCCGATATCAGACCCCAGACAACAGACCTCCATAAGCATAGGCGGTGTAGTTGGGAACACCGATTTCGTGAAAGTCAACCGTGTCGTTCAAGAACCGGATGAGGTTCGGGACAAATATCGAGCATGCTCAGTGCATTCGCGAGGTGATATTATGAAGATTGGAGTCCCAATGGAACCCGAAGGTGAAACACGAGTTGCTATCGTCCCTGGTAGCATGAAGAAATTGATGAAATCGGGATTTGAAGTAGTGATAGAGAAGGGCGCGGGGAATGCTGCTAACTACTTAGATTCTGAATATGCAGATGCTGGGGCTGTAGTCGCTGACAGAACTGCTGTTATGGCGTGTGAAATTCTAATTTCTATTCAAATGCCAGATGCAAAAGAATTGACTAAGGGTCAAATCGTAACATGTGTGGCTGATCCATTTCGCCACCCAGATAAAGTTCAAGCATGCATCGATGGAGGAATTACTCTATTGAGCATGGATATGATTCCTCGTCGACTTTCACGCGCACAATCGATGGATGTAAATTCAAGCCAAGATAACTTGGCAGGTTACAAAGCGGTATTACTGGGTGCAGCCCATGTGCCACGTGGAATTCCTATGATGACTACTTCAGCGGGTACAGTAAGGCCTGCTAAAGTTGTAATTATGGGCTCTGGAGTTGCTGGTTTACAAGCGATTGCAACAGCGAAAAGGCTGGGTGCAATAGTGTATGCATCAGATGTAAGAAAGTCTGCTGCTGAGCAAATTGAATCTGTCGGTGGACGCTTCATTGAAGTTGATGGAATGGATGATTTCGAAGATGAGGCGGGATATGCTAAGCCATTAACCCCTGAATTTATTCAGAAAGTTAACGATACAGTTTGTGAAGTTGCTAGTGATGCAGACATCATTGTAACTACCGCTAGAATCTTTGGAAGACCTGCTCCAATTACAGTACCCGCATCGGCTGTAAAGGAATTCAAGTCAGGCGCTGTTGTTGTCGACATGAATGCTGATGTTGGTGGAAATTGTGAATTAACCAAAGCAGGGGAAGTTCACACAACAGATAATGGTGTCATTATTGTTGGAACATCAAACCTCCCGGGTACACTCGCTACCACTGCATCCATGCTCTATTCAAATAATCTAACCTCATTCATTACTAGTTTGGTAGATAAGGAAAATGGTTTCCAAATATCTGAGGAAGATGATGTTCTAGTCGGAGCGCCAGAGGGCAATGATTTCCATGTGCCTGGAATGGGTGGTGTTCTAATTTGCAAGGATGGAGAAATGCATCCAAAGCAATCTCGACTAGGAGGTGTTCTCTGATGACTCCGGAATTATTAATTGGCTCAATTACCTTATTTGTACTATCAATCTTCCTTGGAGTTGAATTGATTACTAAGGTTCCATCTATGCTTCACACACCTTTGATGAGTGGTGCAAATGCGATTTCAGGCATCAGTGTTGTAGGCGCATTATTGGGGGCAAATGTAGCCTATGATGGTGGGGCTACAGTTGTATCTGGAATTCTAGCATTTGTAGCATTAGTTCTGGCAATGATCAACGTAGTAGGTGGATTTGCTGTCACTAATCGTATGCTAAATATGATTGCCGGAAAGAAGAGGAGGGCTTGAAATGCTAGAAGATTGGGTTGCATTTGGATATCTTATTTCTGCTGTTCTCTTCATAATTGGTCTCAAAAAGCTTGGCCATCCACGTACCGCCCCAAAGGGTAACCAGTACGGTATGATGGGAATGACTGTTGCTGTTATTACTACAATAATCAATATGCATTTCTTACCAGATGGAATCGTCGGCTGGACTATTATTGGTTCGGGACTGATTATCGGTTCGCTAATTGGCTACACCATGGCCGCGAGAGTCGAGATGACAGGAATGCCAGAAATGGTTGCTTTATTCAATGGGTTTGGCGGAGCAGCATCTGCTCTCGTTGCACTTTCTGAAGCCTGGAAATGGATTGAAAATACATCTCCAGAACCAGGACTTGCTGCAACTGTTACTGTTGTTGCTGTTGGTTTATCTTCCCTTGTTGGTTGGATGACACTAACTGGATCTTTGCTCGCAATGTACAAATTAAAAGGCGGAGTAGAGGTTTTTGGTAAGTGGATACGAACACCAACTTGGGGACCAACTTGGTTGAATCCAATCAAGGGATTGTTATTCATATCTGTACTTGTTATGATTTTCCTATCAATTGAAGAACCAACAAATACAAACTACATTTGGGGTATTATTGCAATTTCGTGTATATTGGGAATTGTACTGGTTCTACCAATTGGTGGTGCCGATATGCCAGTTGTGGTTAGCCTACTAAACTCCCTTTCAGGAATTGCTGCTGCTTTCACTGGATTTATATTCAATAATAGCGTTCTAATCGTTGCAGGAAGCCTAGTTGGTGCATCTGGATTAATCTTGACCACTATTATGTGCAGAGCAATGAATCGTCAATTAGTCGATGTTTTATTCAAATCATTTGGTGGCAGCGAAAAGCAAGAACTCACCCGTACTAAGATGGGTAGTGATGCTGAAGAAGTAGCTATGATGGCTGATGGAGCACAGAAGATTATCATCGTACCAGGATATGGAATGGCCGTAAGTCAATGCCAACATCAGGTTAAAGAATTTGCAGATTTAATGGCAGAAAAGTTCGATACAGAAGTGAAGTTTGCAATACATCCTGTCGCAGGAAGAATGCCTGGGCACATGAATGTCCTACTTGCTGAAGCAAATGTTCCATATGAGCAACTTATCGAAATGGATGAAATCAATTCAGAATTCTCAGAGTGTGACATGGCAATTGTAATCGGAGCAAACGATACATGCAACCCTGCTGCTAGAACTGGAGAAGGTCCTCTGGCTGGCATGCCTATTATTGCCGCTGATCAAGCACGTACAGTTGTAATAATCAAGCGCAGCCTGTCGGTTGGATATGCTGGTGTTGACAATGATTTGTTCTATGAAGACAAGACTATGATGCTATTTGGCGATGGTAAAGTTATGATGACTCAGTTGAATAATGCAATCAAAGAACTTTGAGGGAATTCGAGTTGATTACCGCCCCTTTAGGGGCGATTGTAAGTGGCAATATTCAATAGGGAACTACAGGTGGCCCAAATGATGTCCCGTAGGTACACTGTACTTCTGGTTGCGACTCTAGCCATTATGCTGGCCGCTCCAGCCTTTGGTAACTCGCAGGGTCCACCTTGGACTAAGGAAGGTAGTGACAGAATAATTCCAGAAGAAGGTTGTTCATGTCACGGAGCAGGTGGTTCACCATCAAGTGAAATAATTCTATCAATTACTGGAGTTCCTCGCACCTATGTAACGGGAGAAAATTATAACTTTACAATTACACTAACACATTCTACCAATTCAATCGGTGGATTCATGATTTGGGATTATGGTTCTGGAATATTTGCAGTTGCTGAGGGAACTAAAGAAGTAAATGGTTCAGGAGGAGCAATTTCACATAGTGAGCTAGGAAATGATTGGATAATTTCTTGGACTGCTCCTACTGAAGATTTAGGTGACATCCACTTTTCATTAGCTGGAAATGCAGTTGATGAAAGTGACATGCCAGATGCAGGGGATCATTGGACAACTTTAGCATTCACAGTGAGTGCCCCAAATACAGCAACAGCAGACACTGATCCAAGTTTGCGAACCATCAGTGTTGGCGATTATGATTCACTCTTTGGACAAAAAAGTCCTGAAGAAATTGAGGCTGAGAAGCAGGCTGAACTTGCCACAACCTACTTTGAACAAGGGAATTTGTACTTCTGGACAACCTTATCGATTCTGATTATTGCTGCAGTAATCCAGGGCGAATTCTATGAACGCAGATTCGGAGGGGGTCCTCCCCATCTGGACATGAGTATTGCTGCCCCTCAAGGTATTCGTTTAGGTGCCATCACACTAGGTTTGGCCATAGGCCTCGGCTGGGCAGTTGATACTGAGTTACCATGGGGATACACTTTGGTAATAGCGATGTGTACATTGTGGGGAATCTTTGGAATATACCGAACTGTAATTCAAGCACGAACTGAAAAGCAGGCAATGGATCTGGTCTGATTACCATGAAAGATTTGCACCTGTCAAGTGATGACAGGCGCAATATGCAATCTCACTTAGATGAATTATATCGCCGTGTTGGTTCGGTAATTATTCTCGTAGTAATATTGACAGGGATCTGGTCACTATCTATCGATGATATTCTCCACTATGTGTTGCTTAAACTCGACCCATGTGGTGGCGCCTGTATCAATATATTTTCACCTGATGAATGGGCAGGGACAAGATGGCTTAGTGCGGCACTTCTGGGATTATTCACCGCTGCACCATTTGCGATGACACAGGCCTATACATTCGCTAGGCCCGGCCTATTACCAAGTGAACGCAGAGCATTCGTGTTATGGATGACTGTTATGTGGGCACTGGCCCTAATATCGCTAATTTTCACCGTAACTGAATTTTTGCCATGGCTGTATGCATACGGACATTCGTTCAATGAGGGCACTGGACTAGTTGGCCGTTATGATGCTGCAGAAATGCTACGTATTTCGATTTCAATTACTTGGGCCATAATTTTGGTTCTTGCATCAATGAGTATAGTGATGATTGCCGGGGCCTCAAATTTACTCTGGTCAGGTAATTCAGGCTGGTGGAGATTGCGTATCCATGGATTTATGTTAATGCTACTTTGGTTAGTAATACCGTCTGGTTTACCGGGATTGCTGGTGACATTGACATTTGTGGCATCGGGTTTGGTTGAATTAGTTGGCTGGAAAGCATTCAGGGCAAAAATGCCAATTGGGCATGGCTTAATGGATTTACTAGACAGCGAAGGTGGGGAACATCGTGTACTCTATGTTGATTGCTCATGTTATGGAACATCGCCGGTCGTTTCGCCCCTCAAAGGGATGGGCGTAGTCTCCTATCGTGCTGTCTGTAGAAGCAGTGAACAGCAAGACAACTTACTGGATATAGTCAAACGATTTGGTGCAGATAAACTGATATTTTCGGGCTGTTTAATCAGCTCTTTGCCAGTTGATTACATAGATTCGTTAAGATTCTTAGGATGTTCAACTCAAACCTTAAATCTCGCTCACCTATCGACTATTCGAACAGATGGAAATCCAATTGACTTCGAATTAGCAATGGCCTCATTAGTACATCCATGGAGTGAACAGAGCATGATTACTCGATGCTTGAAACATGTAGAGAATTCAAATATTGACGTGATAAGATATGGGGAAGAGATTCCATTCGGTCTGAATCTTCAACCAAATGAAGCATGGATTACGAGTCCAAGCGTCTCGCTGATTGAATCGATTGAGGAAATGGGTATTTCCTTGAACCCTAATAGCAATTAATTCATACCGGTTGACAAACGCAATAATACTGATGCGACCAGTCATCGCTTGGCCCATAGCCATCGTGCTTTCACTTCTTACAGTGGGTGCATACTTCAATGGAGACTCCGTAAATGATTGGATTAAAGATCATTCCATCACCATCGATAGCCAAGAACAAGGGCCATTAGTTGGGGTAAGTGATAATGAAGTATGGCTTTTTGTTCTAATCGATTTCCCCGATCAAGACGAAGCAGAAAACTGTAATCAACAACATGCATCTAACCTGATTGATGATAATGCAATTGAATTTCTTAATCAAGGCATTGCGCCTAATTCAACACTAGAAATTGTATATCATGATAGAATTGTAATAACGGATTTTGGAATGGCAGATTATGGCCATGATGTCAATGGAGAAAATGATGTTGGGCGCAATGGTGTGAACCCGCACACACTAGCTCAAGAAATTGTATTGGAAATTAAAGATGAAGTTGATTGGGCAAAATTTGACCTTAATAATGATGGCTGGATTGACAGATTCCTGATACTACATTGCATAAAGCCTCAAGAAGATGGCGGGGGTTCTAGTTCGAGAATTTGGTCACACTTTTCATCAATCGAAGAAACTGTAGAATTGCCAGATGATTTAAAAATTTCACACTATACAATCTCCAGTCAATATTCATCAAAGACTTTCGGGACTGTAATACATGAAATGTATCACCAACTTGGTGCTGCAGACCTCTACCAGGTTGACGAGGCTACTGTAAACCAAATTTGGAAAGGAGTAGGTAAATGGGACATCATGGGAAGTGGAAATTTGAACGGAAACGGTGCATGGCCTGCGCTTCCAACAAGTCCAAGCATTGAATTGATTGGGGGGGAAAGGCACCAAGAAATTGAACTTGAATGGTTGCCCGGTACTGATTGTAGTGGCCCTGTAGTCGAGTTTAATGGCCTTTCCGAGGGCGGCACCTCACTCAAAGTTCCAATTGGTGATGAAGAATATATTTGGATTGAATATCGTAGTGATTCAGGTTTCGACTCACACCTCCCGGGGAATGGAATCTTAGTATTACAACAAGACTTGCGTTCAGGAGACATTGAAGATAATTTAGTCAATGCCCATCCAGAAAGGGCATGGTTGAAAGTAATTGAAGCGGACGGTGAACAAAATATGGTTGCCGGAACTAACGATGGTGAAGCAACTGATTTATTCTGGGGAGACGACCAATTTGGTTCAGAGGGTATTACAATTAGAAATCGTGATGGTATTCTTGTTGATTGGACAGCAAATGTAAGCATAGAGCAAGGCCAACCATCTATCGTATTTTCGTCACTTGAATGTGGCCATAGAGTAGAGGTTGACCTTCCAGATTATGGATCAATATTAAGGCCAAGCGATAGCATTCATATCGATGCCGAATGTTCTGGAATTAATTATGACTTGACTAGTAGCGATGGTCGGAACATCATTGTAAATGATGATGAAATTGAGTTTACAACACCGGGTGTAATTGGAGTAATTGGCAATATTGTTGGTACTATATCTTGTGATGAAGGTACACCTGTTAATATCATACATGAGTTCGAAATTGTAGGTAATATACCGGTTCAAACAACATATGAGGGGACTATACCCACTGTCGAGGTCTCAACTATTGAAATCCCAGTTGAATTAGTAGGTGATGATTCCCAAATGTGGCTGGTAGGAATCGATGGCCCATTGTCTAGAATTGCATCGACAGATGTCAATCAGAAGTTATCCACTGGCTCTGTCATAATTCTGGAAATAGATCCAGCCGGACTCCTTTCAGATGGGACGTTAGTCAAGGGGGAAATTATTCTTGCATCTGATTCAGGTCACAAATACTCGATCCAAATTGAATTGATTTCCGGTGGGGATGAAGAAACATTCTTTGATAAATGGTCACAGCCAGCTAAACTAGTTCCAATCGCTTTAGCACTGGCTACAATATGGGTATTGTTAGGTATTGATTCACCGACCAGGAAGGTGGCGACGGATAAGCAAGAAATTCCAGTCATCCCTCTGGAGGGCGACGACCCAACCTTTGTTGACCCCTTCGGCCAATCGTACCGATAGACTAACCCCCTCCCAATCTTTGGGGGCATCATCTTCTATTTGCATCAACCATGGAGCATGATCTACATCAACGGGCGAGGTATATACTCTCCATCTGCATCCATACTTGAATCCTGGACGCATTAATAATCCACGCGAATTCAATTCGCCAAAGAGATTTGTCACCTTATTTTCAACTCCATTAATCCAATTCAATTCATCATCACGTAGAAATTTACGAGATAAATGTTCAACACCAAGCAATGGATATTGGGCGGTCGTTGCTGGCACAAGATTACCTCGAGGGTCAATTAGTGACAGCCGATACATCGTCACATCCATTTCCTCATCAACAATTGCCAATTCAGCCAGCATGCCTTCTTTGGATAAACCTTGAGCCCAATTCAATAGTTCACCCATGTCGAGAGTTTCCTTAGTTCTCGCCCAACGAATAACTGCTTCTGGCTCACTATTGCTAGGATGAGATTCTCTGTTCCAACGTAACCAACGGCCGTCTCTTGGGACTACTTTTTCACCTGCATTGCGAACTACATCGAAGGCTACAGCCTTGTGAGCAAAATCCGGATTTTCCTTCAACCGTTCATCAACCCACCCTTCAGCAATAGGAATATGGCGGTGCCAATGGCAGAACATTACCTCTTCATCTGTCAAAACTATCCCTCCATCAATCGGCTTTCCAAGAGCAGATTTTTGGTAGAGTCTATTTGATAATGGGGCAGGAATAAACCAGCCATCTTTATGAGGTTCTGGCGGAGGATTTAGTCTAGTTGGGGCTCCTTCATCAGACAGCCCGATTGGACGAGTTGGCCTCACCCTTGGTTTAGACCTACGACCCCCTGCCATGCTTGTGCGACATAGTGACCAGTCTTATGTGCCTCCCCTGACCCCCCATAATAGAGGGAGAGTATGGTTGACGGTTACCTCGGAACGATAACGACCGAAGTTCGCACTCTCTTGCATCTTTTTGATAATCCCCTTCCTGAAGGTCACTGGGAAGCACCAGATGCGATTACGCAGGCTGGTATCTCAGCGGCTGTGCATGTACAGAGAAAACATGTACCTCGAACTCTAAAACGACTGGAAGAACGTTCTGAATTAATCACAGGCCAACGGCATGTCCCCGGTGCTAAACAACGACGGAGGGTGTACGGATTAACTCCAGCAGGCAGGGAACGTGCAAGTTCATTACGCGATAAAATTCTAGCAGAACTGGTAATTAAGGATGGAGAAAAAGTTGTACTATCTAGCCTCAGGGGTGGAGGCCAAATGACACTTGATTTGCTATCCCATTTGGATGAGGGAATGCTGTACTATGAAAATGCGATCAGTTCTCCGGTTTCAAATCCGGAAGGGACTGCTTCACTTGATGCCCAAGCAGGTGAGAACTTGATTCGAAGAATGCTCGCAAGGGCATGGGAAGATGGTAGGATAACCAAGGATGAACAGCAATTGATTTCTGAAGTGGTTGACTTCGTTGGTATGCATCCGGACAGGGTTCGAAGATTATCGGATGAAGCAAGACGTTCTCAGAATGCTCCACCGCCAGATGAAGTCTATCGAGATATGCTCCGACAAGCTTTGATCGATGGTGAAATTATTGAAGATGAAATCGCATTATTAACAACCATGAGGGAAGCATTTGGAATCGATTTGGAGACTCATGAAATATTACTCAATGAGGCAAGGGAAGATCCCGTTTTAGATGAGAATACAATGACCTATCGTGCAACGCTTGTCACAGCATTAGCCGATGGTATGATTACATCAGATGAATCTGCAATGCTATCCACATTACGAATGAGTCTTGGAATCAGTGATGCAAGACATGCGACACTACTTGCAGAACTTCTCGACAGAGATGATTGAAGAACATGATACCACCGGGGTGACTAATATGGGAATGAGCGACATTGAGCACGAGACCCACGACAGACTAGTGAATCTACAGTCTAGAATAAAAAATATGTCTGGAGATATTGTACTAGTTGGTGACATAATGCTCGACAGGTACGTCCATGGATATGCTAACAACCTTAATTCTCGAGCACCAGTGCCCGTACTGAAAGAAACTCATCGCCATGAAGATGTTGGGGGTGCAGCCCATGTGGCTCGAGGATTGGGAAATGTCGGTCTCGATACCATTTTATTCGGAGTGGTTGGAGATGACATGCCTGGTGAAAGTATCATCGAAGCACTCGCGGAAGAAAAAGTAGAATGCGGTGGAATCGCAATAATAGAGGATAGAATAACAACTGTAAAAACCCGTCTAATTGCAGCCCGAGAGTACTTAATCTCTAATCAACAACTTGTTCTGCGCTGGGATATTGAAGATGATTCACCTATTGATACTGAAGCACATTCAACCATTATGGACCAGGCTGTTGCTAGAATCGCAAATGCAGATGTTCTCATAATTTCGGACTATGGACTAGGTGTTGTAACCGATGAAGGGGCTGCACGATTAATCAATGCAGCAAAGGTAGCAGGAGTTCCTGTTATCTGTGATCCAAAGTTGACCGGACTGCACCGAACTGTAGGTGCAGATTGGGTGATATTCCAGACTCGAGGCCTAGATTTGATGGCTAAAAGAATGGCATGTAATGACTCTTCAGTGGCTGCTAAATTACTACTCAAGGAGAATGACTGGAGTAATCTTATGGTTCTGCAAGGTGAAAATGGAGTAACTGTATACACAAACGAAGATGAAGTGATTTCTGTACCGTGCACTTTGGCTGAACCAAGAGGTGTAATTGGAATAATTGATGCTGCGGGTGTGGCTGTTACTGCAGGCGTTAACCTGGGATTATCTGTTGAAGAGATTGCACATCTCGCTAATGCTGCTTGTGAATGTATCATGGTTAGTACACAAAGCTTCACATTAACAGGTGACGATTTGGCTAACAGGCTTGGCCAAGTGGCTTGGAGTCTGCAAATATCGCAGAGGTGAAACTTTGAGTTATTGGGTCCGGCCCACAACTGCCGATGTTGGTATCAGAGCATTCGGGCTAAATTGTAATGACTTAGTTCGAGAAATGACCGTTGGAATGCAATCAATCTTATTGGCTGATGGCCAAGACCTCAATACCTTAACTCGTAAAGTAGCGAGATGGGAGGTATCTCATAGTGGAGATAGAGACATACTAATCGTCAAGTGGTTAGATGAAGTTCTATTCCGGGCTGAAGTACACAATGAGTTCTTACTTGAATGTCGACCAATGATCCGAGAGGGGATGATTGAAGCACAGGTATCCTATGTTTCCAAGGATGATGTCCAGGTCGAAGTTGAAATCAAGGCGGTTACAACACATGAGTTTGTATTCAAAAAAGTAGGTGGCGGCGAGGTTATTACTTCACCATGGCCAGAAGTGCCAACTTTCGAGGGAGAGGGATGGTATGGGGACGTAGTGTTCGACATATAGCCCGTTTTGGCTCAAAAAATATTCAATAATAATCGACTTTCAAGGTGCTGGTCAAACCCGTACACTCAAGTAGTAGATTGCTGGGACCCAAAAACATGGCACAAGGAACTGTCAAGTGGTTTAACCAAACAAAAGGATTCGGATTTATTGAAATTGAAGGTGGCAAAGACCTCTTCGTTCACATTTCTGAAGTAGAAGGAGAAATAAACGACGGAGATTCCGTCGAGTTCGAAGTCGGCGAAGGTCCAAAGGGACCTAACGCTGTCGGCGTACGCAAGGTCGAATGATATTCTATCGAATTAAGTTCAATGGCAAAATTGCCATTAGATCAATTTCCGCCTAAGGATTACCTTAGGAATACAAAGAACAATCAATACCTGGGCTTCGGCTTGTACGGTATTATAGTTAGATTGAATTCTATTTTTCAATAGTCCCATTCACATCATGTAATGTCAATCTGTGGAACTCAAATTGAGTTCTCTAGAATCTAGCAGTTACATCATTGATTGGGATCTAGACAATACATATTCAGCATTGTTGATGTCTTCAAGAAGATTTCACAGACGATGTCGTGAGCATTCTTTAGATTCAGACCATAGTCGATCTCGACGATGTGGTATCCCACAACAAGTGAAAAAAAAGTGGGAGAACCAAGGGTGGACCCTCGTATCCAGTGGCTAAATCCACAAGCTTCCTCCGTCCCGATACCCCACGGCACCCATGGCCCCAGGTAGGGCTGCTCCGTTCCCGGCCTGACCTGTTCCCCCGGTTATTCATTTCCCGACTCCTTCCGGCTTCGGTTCGTGACACCCGGGTCACGTGGGGGCGAGACATCGACGTCCGCCTATGGGAACCAATGGACCGGCTGAGCCGCTCCTAGGTGTTCGGACCGCCATTTGCGATTTGCGGAAGAGGGCACGCAAACTCCCCTCCTATCCCAGCAAGCCGTACAGCCTGACTGTTTTGAACCCACCGAAGGTCAATCTTCAGAAGCTTCTTCATACTTAGAGGGGCAACTAGTCTTAATTACATCTGCCTCAAAGACCCATTGGCCGTTCTTATTGAGCAATATTCCTTCAGCATAAATTGTACGATTATCATCCAAACCATTTGATACTGCGGCTTTACTAAACTCAACCAACAATTCTTCTGATTCTCCATGCAGAATAAATGTAAATGATTCATTATTTATGGTTCCATCACGAACTTCCCCTCTAATGGCGATTTCACGGCCTTGGAGATACTCAGGTTCGTCCATTACCTCATCAACGCTTCTCGTGGCTTCAGGGGCTTCTAAGAGCAAAGTAGCACATAATGCAGCAGTAAGGACTGCACCTATTATCAGAAGTTTAGAACGATGAGTCAACAAATTAACCCCTCCTTGCCAAGCCAATAGCCTGTTCGAAGTTGTCCAAACCTTCGACCTTCAACTTTTTATCGAGGCCATTGACGATATCCTTGATTACACTGGCTCCTTGAAAGACCATTGCTGAATAGACTTGAACCAGACTTGCGCCATTGATTATTTTCTCCCAAGCATCATCGGCGTTAGAGATGCCACCAACTCCGATTATTGGCCATTTGCCATCGGTATGATCTGCAATTAGCCGTATAACTTTAGTCGACCGTGAACGTAATGGCTTACCAGACAGGCCACCTGTTTCGAGCATCACTCCTTCCTCTTCGGGTCGTTTAATTGTGCTATTAGTGGCTATTATTCCTGCACAGTCAAGATTTCTTGCTGTATCTACAACCGCTTTTATTTGCACATCTTCAAGATCGGGAGATATCTTAATCAATACTGGTTTATCCACTGAATAGACCTGCACTGCTTTGATAATTCGTGCTAAATCTTCATCCTTTTGTAATTCTCTGAGGTTTGGTGTGTTTGGAGAAGACACATTGATCACAAACCCATCAACATATGGCCCGCATCTCTCTACTGTACGTGCGTAATCCAAATGTGCATCTTCAAGATTTGTGGTTCTTGATTTACCTACATTTAGGAATAATGGAATATTCGGTTTGCTTGTTTTTGCAAGGCGGGTTGCCATTTTTTCGCTACCCGGATTGTTGAATCCCATTCGGTTAACTAGAGCGCTATGTTTACTTGATCTGAACATTCGTGGTCTTGGATTTCCAGATTGTTCATGCTCGGTGACTCCCCCAACTTCAATGAAACCAAAGCCTAGTGTCTCCCAACCCCGCATAGCCTCGGCCTTCTTGTCCATCCCAGCAGCTAGGCCCAGTGGATTTACAAAATTCATTCCGAGACAATTTGATTCTACATGGCGTGGTTTGTATAATACTCGCAGAATAAGTCTGCCCAGTACAGTAAAGGATGCTAATTTAAGACCGAATAAGGCTCTGCCATGCGCTTTCTCGCTATCCATTAGCGCCAACAAGGGGCGCACAAGTAGTGAGTATCCAAGCCCCATTACATTCCCCCTGTGAGGGGCATCCTTCAAGTCTTGCCCTGACATGGGTTGGAATGTGGAGATGAATGACCCTAGATGGCCTTCTCTGCGAGAAGCCGCAAGAAGATTCCTGAAAACGGAAGGGTGCGAATTATCTGTTCCAAGAACTTACACAAGAAAAGCATGGAATCTTATTCAAGCGATTTCAGATCACATCCCTGCGAGGCTGGAACTTCCTACTGTGGTTGAAGGTGAAATCGAGGTACAAGGATTATTTCGATTGGGCGGTGAAGAACCACCCATGGAAATTTGCTGGGTCCCCGAATGTGAATGGCGAGATTTCAATGAACAGGTACTCGAACTTTTGGAAGCTGGTTATCCGGGTTGTGTCGGTTGTGCTGGCCCCGGTGCTGAAGGTGAGTGGAATGAGGCCAATCGGAGAAGCAAGTTTTCGGCATAAAAACACACCATTATTTTTGCAGGTACTTAGTACCTGTTGGAAAACCACCTAAACCGAGGCTTCAAGTATCGCCGGTTTTCCCGAGATAATTCATGCCAGTCGTTATCATCGCCGAAAAGCCAAGTGTAGCGGCTGATGTCGCTAAGGTACTGGGAGTTACATCTAAACAGGACACTCACTGGCAATCTGACAAGATTTGGGTCACCTGGGCTGTTGGACATCTTTTGGAGTTGAAAACACCAGAAGAATATGATGAATCATTCAAAAACTGGAGAGGTTCCATCGACAAGTTACCATTCATTCCGGAACATTTTGAACTTAAGCCGATCACAGGAAGAGGGTCGAATCGAAAGCAGTTGACTGCAATCAAAAAAATGATTACTTCAAAAGATTGCACTGAAGTTGTAAACGCTTGTGACGCCGCAAGGGAAGGGGAATTAATTTTCCGTAGAATTATCGAATACTCTAAGGTTAAGAAACAAATGAGTCGTATGTGGTTACAATCACTAACGACTGATGCTATTGACACCGCATGGAATAACCGTGTTGCATCTTCTGACTATGACCCGCTGCGAGATGCTGCTGTTTCTAGAGCTGAAGCCGATTGGATTATTGGAATGAATGGTTCAAGAGTAGCCGCAACTTTCCTACGAACTAGTCGTAATGATAAAAAATCATTATCACTAGGCAGAGTTCAAACCGCAACTCTTGCAATGATTGTAGATCAAGAATTGGAAATTTTATCTCATAATCCAGAACCATTTTGGGAACTAGAAGGGGAATTTGCTAGTGGGCCTGCTACTTGGAAGGGTCGTTGGGAACGAGCAAACCACAAGGATAACCCCGAACATCCAGAACTCAAAGCACATCGTATCATGGAAAAGAGTGAGAAAGAAATGCTAGAGGCAGTATTGGCTGCTGATGGTGATTTTACAGTTACTCAAAAAGATCGTAATTCTTCAGAAAAACCACCATTGAATTTTGACTTGACAAGCCTTCAACGTGAAGCGAATAACATGTGGTCTTGGTCAGCAAAGCGCACATTATCAGTTTCACAAGAATTGTATGACACCCACAAATTAACAACTTACCCACGTACAGATTCCAGGCACCTACCAGAGGATATGATGGAAACTATCTCTAAGACAATTAAGCAACTAGGCGCTCAAGATGACCTCAATCCGCATTCAAAAAGATTGGTTGATAATGGATTGACAAATGTCAAGAGAAATTTCGATAACTCAAAGGTATCAGATCACTTTGCAATCATTCCAACAGGCAAAATTCCTGCTGCTAATATGAATGCAGATGCAACCAAGTTGTATGACCTAATAGCAAGACAATTTCTTGCATCCTTCCATCCAGAATCTGTTTGGAAGGTTGAGAAAAGAACTGCAACAAAGCAGTCGCAGAACTTCGTCAAAGAAGCTAGGAGCCTAACTACCCCTGGATGGAGAGCGGTACGTCCTAAGAACCAATCTCTACCTGAAGGCTGGGATACTTTACCTGCAAACCCAGGTGCTGCATCGATTAGTTCTCATGAATTCAAAGAGGAGAAAACCAAACCTACTGGTAGACTAAAAGAAGCAGGTCTTCTAAGATTGATGGAGCATGCTGGAAAGAAAATCGATGATGATGATCTTGCAGCAGCAATGAAAGGTAAGGGCCTAGGGACACCAGCAACTCGTGCAGATACAATAGAGAAACTAATTTTCCGAGAATTCATTGGACGCGGTAAAGGTGGATCCCTAAGAGCAACACCTCATGGAATAAAAATGATAGATATTCTAAGAAGAATTCCAGTCGAATGGATAACCTCGGCAGAACTGACTGGGGACATGGAATCAAAACTTGGCAGTGTGCAAGATGGTACTTATGACAGAACTTCATACATGAATGGAATTAGAGATTTAGTTCAGCAAATGGTTGATGGAATTAGAGACCATGACCGTGCAAAATTGTACACAGCGGATGAACCTCTGGGCAATTGTCCTCTATGTGCGTCGGATGTTGGTGAAACTGTCCTCTCATACATTTGTAGTAAGAATGAGGGGCGAGATAAAGGCTGCTCATTCGTGATGTGGAAAGATGCCAGTGGTCGTTGGTTTGACAGGGTAACTACTGCTAGATTATTAGAGGCTAAATCGATTGAAAAACTGCATGGCTTTTTCTCAAGGGATGGAGATGGATACGAAGTTTCGGTCACTATTGCAGCAGATGGTAAAGTCACTGTTGCAGGAAATGCCGCAGAGACTACCACTTCCGATGATGTGGAGTTATGCCCATGTCCGAAATGTGAACAAGGTACAATACGAATTGGTGAGAAGGCCTATGCTTGCGATAATGCTGAGTGTACATTCCGAGGGCTTGGGAAGAATATCTGTAAACGAGATATTTCTGTCGATGAAGCTAAGAAAATACTAACTGAAGGTAAGTCTGATCTAATCGATGATTTTACTTCGAAGAGAGGGAAACCATTCCCTGCATATCTGGTTGTTGAGAGTAAAAAGGTCGGATTCGAATTTCCACCTAGAGCACCACCTGCCGATGCTACAAAATTCCCTATTGTGGAAGGGGTTGTTGCAATGTGCACAAAACACAATATTGGAATTATTGAAACTGCGACCCATTATCAATCTGAATCGAATTCAGAAGGGTGCATCATTTCCGTTATGCGTGAAATGAGCAAACGTGCAATTACACGCGAAGAAGCAAAAGAACTCATTGAGAAAAAGAAAGTCGGACCTTTTGAGGATTTCATCTCTAAAAAAGCAGGGAAACCATTCAGTGCATCTCTTTACATCAAAGGCAATGAATCCGTTGGATATCGCTTCGCAAAGAAGTAAGTTAGCACAACCTTGACAATAGGGACTCCTACAGAGCAGCCTGATGTACCATCAGGTAGTCATCATCGGTGCCGGCCCAGTCGGCGGACGTTTGGCTACTGAATTGGCATCCAGAGGTATCTCGACTCTGATGGTTGAGGAGCATGCCGAAATTGGAAGACCATTCCAATGTGCAGGGCTAGTTAATCCATCAGCAATGAACATGGTTAACTTACAAGAGACCATATTACAAAACGTAGATGGAGCCCTAATTCATTCACCGTCAGGAATAATGGTACCCGTTGGTAAAGATGGCGTAACTCGTACTCATGTGGTTTGTAGAAAAAGATTTGACCAAGGCGTTGTGGCTCAGGCGATGGTTGCAGGCGCTCATCTTTGGTTGCTATCAAAACCAATCGAAGCAAACGTCACCACAAGTGGAGTCGAATTGAAAATTGAAAGGGAGGGTGAACTCCTTGATGTCAAGTGTGACTTATTGATTGGTGCCGACGGCGCCCATTCCTGGACTCGAAGACATTTCCGTCTTGGCCGACCTAAAGTAATGATGATTGGATTCCAAACCGATGTCAGCGGACTTACCGGTAAGGATAATTGGCTCGAGATGTATACTGGGGAAGACGTGGCACCTGGTCTATTTGCTTGGGTAATACCTACTGGGAATAATAGTCATAGAATCGGGGTTTGGTCACGTGCTCAGGACCTTGATGGTAGGAGTGTTGAACAATGCTATGATGCATTGATCAATCATCCATTATGGAAAGAAAGATTTGCTGGAGTAAAGGAAATTGCTCGCTATTGTGGACCAGTTCCTTGTGGCGTAATCCCGAAGCCATTCAAAGATCGTGTAATGGTAATTGGTGATGCTGCAGGTATGGCTAAGCCAACTACAGGAGGAGGTATTGGCCCCGGGTTTAGACAAGTCGAAGCAATTATCGATAATCTGGTCAAAGCAATAGTCAATGGACGTTTGAAATCAGGTGATTTGGCAACTGTTTGCAAACCATTCAAAGTATTTCGCAAAGAGCAAGATAGAGCACGAGCACTACGTGATTTGCTAGTAACTACACCTGATGACCAAAAATTAGATTCGCATTTCAAGATGTTTAATCGTCCTGATATTTTGGAGTTGATCAACAATGAAGGCGATATTGAACATCCCGTTCCATTAGGGCTAACTCTGTTGAGAAAAGTACCTGAATTTAGAAAGTTAGCAGTTAAAGCTGGTTTCAAAATACTGTTTGCATAGGTTGGATTTCAATGGTTAGTGTAAAGCATCGCATCAGATATCCGCCTTTCGAATCTGCTAAATTGCATGCCAAACATATTCCTATAGTTGAACATTCATTTGAGATAGATGATCCCGTAATCCCGTCTTTCCGCATTGGTAATGAAGACTCATGGATTGTTGAAAGAGTAGTTGATGGAGAACATGATACGAATTCGACATACCATGGTGAAACACCTCAGATTATTGAAAAACAGCGCACAGGATGGTATTTAATTCCTCATCCGATTCATGCAAGGGCTAGACGCTTCATCAATGGTATAGTTGTAGCATTGTTATTTTGCTTGTTCTATTTATTTGCAACACCAATTCTAGAGTTATTTGGCATCCCCACATTTGGTACTGAAAGGGTTCGTTTAGGGATGCTCGATTACCCACTCTTAATAGTCATTGCAGGTCCATTAATGGTAGCACCAATCGCCCTTAGAGTCGCAGCAAATCTTGGTGATTTAAGACGACAGAAATATTTCTTATCCAATGCTCCACCGAGTCCAGTAATTACATTGGATGAAATCAAAAGTGGTTCCGATTTGAAGGGAAATATATCGATCAGTGAAATCTATGATGATTGGACTGGTCTGAAGGTATCATGGCGCGTTGGAATACTACCTCCCGCTAGGCACAAGGTCTTCGCAGCATTGAATATTAATCATGATGGACAGCCGCCACCTGGGCTAACGACGCCACTTCCGCATCATTGGGATGAAGGCCTCGATGATGGAACTGGAATGGGGGAAGATGCACCAATGGAGCGTCACGATGTCCCCGGAGGGGTTTTCCTGCGCCCAATGCGAATCATGGGCAAGGGAGGAAATCAAAATATTGGCCTAGAAGGTGGAGATTTCGTTTTGGATTCCCCGGAAGGTGATTGGCCAGGAACACTTTATGGGGGACTTGTAAGAGTACATTGGGAACTTATTGTTAACATTGAGAGAAAGGATGCAGGGCCTCTTCTTTGGGTCTATCCTCTAACTGTAGCACATCAAAGTGGGAAAACTGTAAACGAGAATATTGTTATCTCAGATGGCAGAACTGAAAGTGACACCTTGTGAGGCAAGGTTTCATGTGCCCACCCCAGTGTGTATTGCCATGGAGAGCAAAGCACTCAGTGCCGTCTTCCTCACTTTGATTATGTTACTTTCAGGCTGTTTTGGCTCTGCCTCTGATGAACCTACAGAAGACTCTGTTATCGAGGTTAAAGAGGTTACTGCATCCATGTTATTACAAATGCCCGATAGTGAAATTACGGTTGGAGACATCGTACTAATCGAAGGTACAGTCGCAATAGATCCAGCCGATACAACTCGTTATTATGAATTAATTTTGGTATCCCAAAGTGGAATTCGCGATATAGAATCTACAATAAGTGCTTCAGGCGAAATGATTCAATTAATATTCATGCCTGATGAACCAGGCGTTTGGCTTATTTCAGTAAACATGGTAGTCGAAGGATTGGATGATTCGGTTAAAGAGGAAGTCGAATTGTCAGTTCTCCTTCCGGATGAAGGTAACACGATTTTGTCATTGGATTCGGTAATAGAAATGACTTCCTCAGCACCATTATCGATTGTAGGAAAGGTAATTCATTCAGACATCACATCTTGTACAATCACTGATGGTTCGCATTCAACGACTCCAAATGAAGATGGTGATTTCACTATTAACTTGGGATTGATAGAAGAATCGTCAAATATCACAATTACAGCGACCTGTGGTAAATGGACAAATGCCGAGGATAGTCGAAATGTACGAATTATTCTCCTTTCGGGAGACGATATGGATGGCGATGGTATTCCTGATGATTCGGATTCATGTCCTGATGGATATGGTGAGGATGATGGCTGGAACCCAAGTACGATAACCGATAGAGATGGTGATGGCTGTCATGATTATGAGGAGGATAGAGATGACGATAATGACCTCATTCCAGATGTAGACGATGATTGTGCTTCTGAAATTGGCTGGATTAGTACTCTGGAAAGCGACTATGACCAAGATGGTTGTAACGATTCTGTTGAAGACTCGGATGATGATAACGATGGGATATATGATCAATATGATTCATGTCCGGTTGGAGAAACTGGTTGGGAATCAAAGCCATATACTGATTGGGATGGCGATGGATGCCAAGATTACAGTGAGGACATGGATGATGATAATGACCAAGTCAATGACACCGTAGATGATTGTTGGAGAGGTTATTCAAATTGGTATAGTTCGACTGAATTTGACTATGATGGTGATGGTTGTAACGATGAATTAGAGGATGAAGATGATGATTCGGACGGTGTTAACGATGTTAACGCTACAGGGGTTACCTTGGATGAATGTCCACGTTCACCTCTTGATGCTCAAGACATCGACGAGAGAGGATGCGATTCTACTGAAAGAGATACTGATTCTGATGGAATAATGGACTCGGATGATTCTTGCCCTGGTACACCAATTGGCAATACTGTAAACCAAGTTGGCTGTGCCGATTTGGACGGAGATGGTGTATTCTCAAATGTTGATAATTGTTCAGACACAATGGGGAAATGGACACCAGATACTGCTGGATGCGCAGTTTACCAACTGCCGGTTTCATGGAAGGAAACTGGTCATGGAAATGGGCGTATGGATACTGTTGCTCATTTCTCCTTACCTACTCTCGATGGAACCTGGTCGTTCAGAAATGAATGGAATGGCGAAGATGTGTACATATTCCTGTTCAAATATACAGACACGTCTGGAAGTGGAAATAACGCTGATTGGTCTAGCAATCCGGGAGCGATGATTAGGCAGCTACCAGATAACGCCCACCTCTTCTATGGTTCATTTGATAATTCGTTTCATAACGATGTACTAGGTCGTCAAACAGCAGTTCAAAATGCGCTAAATCCAGAAGAAGAAACAAAATGGGCAGGCAGAATCCATTACATCGACCAAGATATGTCTACTGCAAGTGGAGGAATGGGTGATTTAATCAATAATTGGGGCTCATTATACTACGGAATTGACCGGTTCCAGAGAGCACGTGAAATTGGCTCGATTTATGCTTGGACCAGCCAAACTAATGATATCTCACATTGGGCATATGAGGCCCGAATGTACAATTATGAATTCCCAACAGAAGTAAGGGAAAGTGACCCTAATGTTCATTCTGTCACAATCGTTGATGAAACTTGGCACAGTGGCGGTTGGAGTTCGGGATACGGTTCAAAATATGAGAATGTTAGCATAACTCTGCCAAACAATATCTCAACTTACGACACTTTAGAGGTATTCCATGAACATGCATGTGATGAGAGAAGGAATCGCTATGCAAAAGGAGATGGTAGTTACGGTGGATGTCATGAATGGGATTACCTGGCATACATGAAGATCTGTGAGCGAAATGATTCCGCAAGTTGTGGTACTGAATTTATGCGCTGGATTACGACATATGGCCGTGAGGGTAGATGGTTAACAGATGTTACACCATACCTATTCATGCTCGAGGATAACGATGTTAGGACGTTCAAATATGAAGGTGCAAACAAAGGAATGATGACCATCAAATTGCTATTCTCAGATTGGGATGTAGGTGAAAGAAGTAGCAGTGGTGAGAAGGTATTCACCGGTGGACAATTTAATGGTGAATATAATAATGAATCAACATACAAACGTCAACATAATTTTTCAGCATTAGCCGACTACCATCATGTGAAAATTGTGGCTACTATTACGGGTCATGGATTTAATCAAGACCAAGCGAATTGTGCTGAATTTTGTGACCATGAACACCACTATTATCTCAATGGATTTCATGCTTATGAATGGCACCCTATAGTCCACGACAACCAAGGTTGTGAAAAGCAAGTAGACAATGGAGTTGTTGCTAATCAATTTGGGTCATGGCCATTTGGTAGAGCAGGTTGGTGTGCTGGCCAAGATGTCAAGCAGTGGACCTATGACATCAGCGATTGGGTGGACAATTCCACTACCAACAATCTACTGTACAAAGGACTGTATAATGGACAGGAATATGTCCCCCAGGATACAAATGGTGGCGGACGTGAAATACGAGCCAATGTATGGTTAGTATGGTATGATCAAAACTGAGATGGTGGCGGTGCTGCTAATTCTTCGAGTTTGGTTTCAGGCTGAGGAGTAGACAATAATTCATAACGAGAATTTCTTCTTCGAGGGCGAAATCCAGCTCTGACTATTGCATCTTGCAATTCAACTTCGCTCGCTTCCATTTTCTCGGTACCTGATGCAGAAACTACGTTTTCCTCCATCATAGTGGAGCCTGCATCATCCGCACCTCCCAGAAGCGCCATTTGAGCAATTGAAAGGCCCATTGTTGGCCATGATGCCTGTATGTGAGTGATATTATCAAAGAATAAACGTGAAATTGCAACATGGCGAAGGTATTCACTAGGACCGGCTCCCTGTTCTATTCTGTTTCTTCCGCGATTACGTTTACCGTATGAATTGTTTTCCAATTGCACTGGCCATGCGATAAAGGAGGTGAAACCAATAGAATATTTGAGCAAATTCGTATCCTGCAAATCTCTAATTCGCCTCATGTGTTCTATTCTGTGTTCAAAAGATTCTCCAAATCCAAATACATTTGTTGCACTGGTAATCAATCCAAGTGATTGCGCTTCCGACATAACTCGCAACCAATTCTCAGGGGCACCCTTTTTTGGAGATATATCTTTGCGCACTTCATCTACTAACATTTCAGCTCCACCGCCAGGCAGGCCATGCATTCCTGCATCTTTGAGATGCTGTAACACTTCCAAAGTAGTGAGGTTAGCAACTTCTGCAATACCTTCAATTTCAATAGGAGAAAAACAATCCAAATCAATAGTAGGATGGAGACTGCGTAGAGACTTTAGCAAATCCGTGTAATATTCGATTCCTAATTCGGGATTAACCCCCCCTTGCATAAGAATCCTGACACCTTGTATTTTCTCAAGTTCCTTCACTCGTTGACTTATTTCTTCAAGAGTTTGAGTGTATGTTTCTTCATGGCCAGGAGGGCGATAAAAGGAACAAAACTGGCAATTTATTGTACAGATATTTGTATAATTTATATTGCGATCGATAAGATACGTCACTTCTTCAATGCCATTTATCTGCTGACGCCTTAGATTTGCAGCACTTCTAAGTGAATGAAGTGGAGCATTGCGATATAATACAACTGCATCCTCGGGAGATAATCTCTCACCAGTAGCCATGTGCGACGACAATATTTCACTCCAATCCAGAGTACCACCTCAGGCGGTTCCTACTACCGATTCAATATCATCAATTGTTTTAGGGCAATCTCCAGATAGAACATCTGGACCATCACTCGTGACCAATACATCATCTTCGATTCTTATACCAATATTAGCATACCTAGCAGGACAATCAACATCTGGCCGCCATGCACCGAAGTACAAACCAGGTTCGACAGTTATCACCATGCCCTCTTCAAAAACCCGGGTTTCTCCATCTGGACTATAGACTCCTACATCGTGTACATCGAGTCCTATCCAATGCCCCGTATTATGCATGTACCATTTGCTCAGGTCACCTGATTCAAGGGAGAGTGACTCTTCTAATGTTTGGTTGATAACTCCCAGTTTAATCAGTCCTTCAGCGAGAACTCTCCTTGCTGCTTGGTGGGGAGCATCGTATGGTCGCCCGACTCGACATTCATCTATTGCCGCTAATTGCGAGTCTAAAACAATCTGATAGATTTCTGCTTGGGCTTCACTGAACTTGCCATTCACTGGCCATGAACGGGTAATGTCGGATGCATAGCCTTTGTATTCACAGCCAGCATCGATAAGAAGGATTTCACCATCATCACAAGTATCATTATTTACTGTGTAATGTAGCACTGTAGCGTTATCGCCACTACCTATGATACAGGGATATGCTGTTCCTGAAGTTTTACAATACTTGAAAACCCCTTCAATAATACCCTCAAGTTGCCATTCACCAACTCCTGGTTTTGTGTTGGCCATGGCTTGTATGTGTGCTTGACTTGCAACTTTTGCAGAATGTCGCATCAATCCGATTTCTGCTGCAGATTTGCGCAATCTTAGCTCATTAATTTGAGGCGACGGATCAACTATACTTACTGGGCCAGTACCCAATTTTTGCTTTGCACGACTGCTAGTTTTCATTTCTTGCTCCACTAACGAATCAACATCTGGGTCTACTCCCATCTTGACAAATACACGAGAACAATCTACAAGCATTTTTGACAGGTTTTCAGATAATTCATCATGCGAATATGCAATATCTACTGGCCAGTTTGCAACAGCACCATCGATTCCAGGGCGACGACCTTCCCAAATCTCTTTGAGAACATCCTTTGGCTGAACGAAAATTGTAGAAATCCATTTCCCATCATCATTGTATGCACAAAATACAGCATCGGGGTCTTCCCAACCACATAGATACAACATGTCACTGCTGGTGCGGTAAGGATAGTGAACATCGTTTGAACGCGTCGATACATGTGGTGCTGTAATGATTAGCAAATCATTGGGCCTAAGTTGTGAAAATAATCGTGCTTGACGTGCACGGTATTCGTCGTCGCTAATTGCAGCAGGTTCTGCACCCACTGCCTGCAGAGACTCGTCCCACATGTGTATCCGGTGTAGGGACTGATTTTTCAGTCCTTGCCTCCATAGGAGGCATTAGAATCAGTCCATATCTCATTTTCATCTTGCTCTGAATTAATGTCATCATCAGAAATAGATTTGGTTGAAGTATCCCACTTAGGCATACTAGAAGACTCAAATTCCGATAATCTCTTTCGTCGAACATAAACCACGACTATAGCAATTATAGCAATGAATAATAAAACCGGCATTAAATTAAATCCATTCTTAGTTGAATCAGATGTCCCACTGACAATGATATCCATTTCATGAGTGATATTCGCACCGTCATCATCAACAATTACCAAACGTAACTCATGCGTTCCAACATTCAGATTTTTGGCTTCTAATTGCGCTGAAGTAGAAATTAATTCGTCATTAAGATACCATTCATAGTTCATTGAGGCTTTGTCGCCGTCAGTATCCTGGACAAAAGCAAACATCTCTAAATCATCACCATCGACTAATTCCCATGAACTCAAATCAGATATTTCGATCTCATTCATTAGTAAATCAAGTGTTGGCTCAACATTCTCAATATCGATTATTACTGTTGCACTTGAGCGTCTGCCTACCATGTCTACAATATCAAGTTGGATGGAATAGATACCTGACTGCTCGGGAATTAATGAGAATACCATTCCATCAGTTTCAGATTGCTCAACTACCCTTAACACACCATCAGGTTGAATGACATACCATAGTGCTTGCAAATTGGGGCCCCAAACTCCATCTCTAGAATCACTACCATCTATTATTACCAAATCTCCTTCCAAGGCTTGTTGTGGGCAAATTAATTCAGCTTCGGGGTCAGTCTGGTCAACATAAACTCTGACTTCGACTGGAGGAGAGAACCGAAGGTACTCATCCTGTAGGGTGTAGTTGAAGGCCCAAACCCCATCATGTAACCCTAATTGTGTAGCATTAATCGTGAATGTACCTTCATCATCAACCCACGTAATATTGACTATTGACGTGGTCGTATTACCATCACATGCACCCAATGGTGCATAGCACCAAGATAACGAAAGTTTAGTATCTGAATTATTGCTATCAGCAAGGACGCCTATCGCAGATAATTGCACAGGCTCATCAACAACAATGATGGCTTCATGCAAAGGGGAAATCACAGGATTATGAGGCCCTTCACCAATGAATATTATTCGATTAAGGAATTCTTTCTCGAGGTCAACGGGTTGACTAATTTCCAGCCAACATGTACAGTTTATCCCTTGTACATCCACAGTGATTGACCAAATCCATATTCCTTCATCAACTGGAATTACTTCACTGAAATAGTCCCCGCTTCTCAGCACAACCCAATCGGAATAGGGTTCAGTAACATTGTATAGTATCCAATTTGCATTTTGTGCCGGAATAGTAGTTGAACCATCTATCACTAATGTTTCATTAAACCAAGCACCATCTTCTAAATTACTGGTGATTTCAGAATTGCTATCTGAAAACGAAGTTCCCACTGCACTACTATTTGGTAGCAGAACAGCCAAAAGTAATAGCGAGGCCAACAGGGAGTTGGTCCTCGATAATCGCTTCATTTTCACTCCTCAAAGGCATTACAAAGTTGACCTTGCCCCGGGAAACTGTTGATGTCACGCGGGTTGGTATCCCACTTGTATTCACAGTAGTTGGTATGACTGTCACCATCTGTATCTATCATACGATCTACATCGTCATAGGGGTCGAAGTTGAAGTAATACTCCCAACCAGTAGCCATACCATCATCATCATGATCTTGGTAGAAGACTTCTGGCCCATCATCCCAGTCATCACCATCTGTATCATTGGTGATTGGATTGGTTCCATTGATGAACTCCTCAAGGTTAGTATAATTCTCTAGGTTGTCATAGAACATCTTGCCATCTGGAGTGTCAGGGTCGATATGACAGTTACTTGATTGAGGGTCGTCATATGATGGACAATATTTAGCAATCAATCCTGTACGATTCAAACCATCATGATCTGGGTCTTCCATGCCATCATCGACTCCATCTAAATCAGAATCTTTCATTGATGGGTCCATAACACCACGCGCACCATTTGCGCTGTACGTTGAGTTGTCAAGCAATCCCATAATCAGAGCTTGCTCTGAGTATTTGACTTCCCAGCCGTCCGGTAACTTGTCACCATCTGTATCGTCATCAACTGGATTAGTATTCCATCTGTCTGGGGCTTCTGCACCGTTAGCAAGTGTGTCATTATCGATGTCATAAGTGTCGTCCTTCAGTGAACCTTCCGATGGGTCAAGAGCCCATCGACCGTTACAATCTCCACATAATGGATTTACAGGAACAACAAAGTTTGTCATATTCATCTCGTGAACCTCATATTTCTTTTCAAGAATGAAACCGCCAAGCCAATTCTTCCAAACATATCCGCCAGATTCTGCTCCACATTCAATCATTGATTCACAACCAGGTGGTAACCACAAATCAGTGGAAACCCAGAGAGAATGAGATTTCGTGTTGTCCTCAACAGATTGTACTTGCATTTCCCATCCGTCGAGCATACCATCGCCATCAGTATCATTGATTAGCGGATTTGTTGGGTTCTGGAAAGGTCTAGGAACGAATAGAACTTCATGGCCATCCATTAATCCATCATCATCGGTGTCTGAATTGTTAGCGTGGGTTAGGAAGTTATCCATGCCCAGAATTACTTCTTCTCCATCTTCCAAACCATCATTGTCAGTGTCATACATACATGGGCTGGTGAAATAACTCTCTCCAAACCATGTGAACCCATTCAGTGCTTCTGCTTGGTCACCAAGACCATCACCATCGGTGTCAGCGTTGGAAGCGTTGGAACCAGTATCACAGATTTCGTTGTATTCCCTGAAATCAGAAAGTCCATCTTCATCGGTGTCCCAAAGACCAGGGTCTGAAGTAACGTGAATGTGTTGCACTCCTCTATTAACTACCAAAATTTCCCAACCGATGACTTCAATTCCATCTTTAAGACCGTCTCCATCAGTATCTGGATTTAGTGGGTCTGTTGAGCGTCCGTCAATGATTCCATCCGCATTTGAATCTCTCGCATTATATTCCATGAGGTTGGTGAACATCTCATCCAACTCCACAATTTCAACCCAAGTAGTAAGACGGCTCTCGATAGTATCGCCAACCTCTACATTGATTGAGTAAACAAATCCGTCAACTGGAGCGACAAGAGGTATTACTTGTTGATTTCCTCCCGAAAGAGTGATTCGAGCACGTGCAACTGTTTCATTTGCCAAAACCCAATCATCTAATTCGACATCTATTGCTACAACAAGCGCAATATTTTCTAATGTCGAAAATTGGACATTACCATTTCCATCAGCATCGTATCCATCACGGTCAGAGTCAATGTCGCCATTAGAACCATCTCTAGGGTCGAGTCCATTGGTTGCTTCCCAACCGTCAGGCATGCCGTCTTCATCAGTATCTGCATGCCAAGGGGATGTGAATTTCCCAACACCGAAAGTGTTTGCAACTTGATATTCTTCAATGTTATTCATTCCATCCTCATCCCAATCACCATAGCCATCGGAATTGTTTGCCGGGTCTAATAACTGAGATGATGCAATTGCGCTGCCAGAACTTGGGTGCTCCAATACATTAGCGAAGCAAAATTCGAAACCATCTGGCATTCCATCACCATCTGTATCCCAGTCGGAAGGACCATTCAACTGTCCATCGCCATCCATATCTTCCTTAAACCAAGCAAGCCCGTTCTCCAGAGCCGCGGTTTGGAATGGAGCTGCACGGGAGACTGGGTCAAGCAGGGCTACGCCACAGTTTTGTCCAGTACCCGTCATTACGAGAATTGTGGAATTTGAAATTTCGTGGAGATCGTCAAGTAAATCTCCATCCGAATCCTTCTTAGTCGGGTCAGTCCCGTACTTTTCTTCTTCTAGATTGAATAATCCATCCATGTCAGAATCCAAGACTTGATCACAAGAGTGCTCACCTGCTCCATTGGCTAGATTGTCCCAACTTGCAATTCCATTCTCTCCGTTGAAGTGGTCCTTTAGGGATAAAATCATTCCATCGTTCAATTCAACACAATTCCAGTTACCAGATAGTGGGTCGAATAGAGTGTAATTTCCAGCGGGGTGGACAACAACATGCTTGTAGGCAACTTCCCACTTGTCATTGAGACCATCACCATCTGTATCTGCTAAGCGGGGATTGGTCCCTTCAATAACTTCAACTGAATTGATTAGACCATCTCGGTCTGGGTCTCCCTTAGGACCGTCGTCAGGGTCTGGCCATGAATCTTCTTCTTCCTGCTCCTCAGCACCTTCGGAATTTGCTTCACTAGGGTCATTGTCTACATCATCAGATTCACCATTATCAAGGGGATTTAGACCATTTTGTACTTCCCAGCCATCTGACATCGTATCCTTATCGGTATCCGGATCAAATGGATCGGTACCTATCTGGTTCTCGACAGCATCAGCCAGGCCGTCACCATCAGAATCCTTTGATTCCCCAGTATCGGAACCAGTACCAATCAAGTCATCTTCAGCAACAGAATCGTAATCCACACCTGTTTGGATGAAACCCGTAACGCCTACGAAAAGCGACCCGAAAATGAGAGTTGAAACTATGGCAGCATAGGCCATTTGGTTATGTGACATTGTCATGATAATACGCTCCGCATACTAATGCAAATTACTCCAGTACCGTTCCGGTCATAAACCTTCACGGTGAATGATTTGACTATATCTTTACTTCGAGGATGAAGGTTCAAGCGATTTCATACCTACTTTGCAACGTTATATTCACACTACTGCTCCCTATTTCAATGCCGACTTTCACCGGTCGACCTTCGCATCTAGTCCATGCACCAGCCAAAAAACCAACTGTAATAGAAGGAATTGGTACCTCTTTGAAAATTAATTCAATTCCACCATTGTTGTCCAATGATTTTACAGATAATGGTGTGGACATTCCTCGCGGAGCAAAATACGCATTGCAACTCTCCTTCCAACCATTCACATCTGAGGCCAAAAATATCTCTTCTCCAGCAATGTACAGATTCTTGCATGCGATAGCTATCGACAAAAAGCCATCATCTATTACTGGCCAAGCCGCTCTCTCATCGTCACTAATGTTCGCAAGTAAACCTGCACAAGAACCCTGTAATCTCTTGAACAAACCTGCTGGTAATAAATGAAATCTTTGACCATCTATCCGCCATTCTGATTCAACATCAATTAGGTACGGGTTTCCAGGACTATATGATTCGCATGACTGGTTTGTTGCAGGAACTGGATTATTGGATTCATCTAGTGTTAAAATGCAGGATTCAGGGGTTTTTTCCTCCCATCGCATTCGATATCTTTTAGAATCTATGCGCTCGATTGCAGCCTGCAACAATCCAGCAAAAACGGGAGTCAAACCAATGCCATCAATGCAGGGTGGATTAATTGATGGCTTTCCCCAACCTCGTATCCACCAGCGCTGAATTAGAGATTTGCTAGATTTCTTCCGACGGAAAAAACCGGAGTGATCAAGTTCCTGTGAATTTAGAAGCCATTCTTCTTCATCGCATGCAGAATTGGCTAGGCGTCGACCCATCGGGGCATCTATCGCTTCCTCAAACATTCTCCACCAAGCATCCAAACCATCTGCTCGCCACCGAAACCATGCATTACCATGCACATCTAATATCAATCCATTTCGAGTTGTAAAATTGGATTCGAGAAGAGACATCAAATCTTCATCGAGAAGAGTTTCGGCCTCATCTATCAGCGGCATGATAATCACAATGGATAGCCATTACTTTGTTCTTCATTGAAACAATATCGAATGATTTGATAATCAGATTTGAAATCTTTGACATCCCTCTTTACTGCTGCAGGGTCTTCGCCATTGAGTAATACACGTGCGTAGAATCGTGCGACATCCAACATTTCATCCGTCCCCATTCCGACGCGAGTTAATTCTTGAACACCCAATCTCAATCCCGATGGAGTCATTGCTTTTGTATCCCCTGGTAGCATATTCATATTGGTTATAATACCTGCTTGTTCTAGTAAATCAGCAGCTTTTGTTCCCGCCCCTGAATCTAATTCTCCATGGCGGGTTAGAACTTGGTGCGAGGCGGTGTATCCTCTAGACTCCGCTAATACATCGAAACCTTCTGCTGCTAAAGCTGCTGCGAATGATTTGGCATTCGCAATTGTGTTGCGTGATAACTCAGCACCATATTCTTCAAATTCGGCTAATGCTACCACCTTCCCAGCTACGTGGTGAAGATGGTAAGAGGAACAAGTCCCCGGAAATACTGCGTTGTTTAATCGTCGCTGAAACTTTTCATCCTCATTTGATGAAAGGATGAAACCACCTTGAGGTCCAGGGAAGGTTTTGTGTGAAGAACCTGTCATTACATCTGCACCCTCATGAAGGGGATCTTGGAAGCAGCCACCTGCAATTAATCCAAGCACATGGGCGCCATCATACATTACAGTTGAGCCTACTTCATGAGCGGCATCTGCAAGTTCCTTTAGAGGGGTTGGAAAAAGAAATACCGATTGGCCAAATAATGCTATTTTAGGAGCGGTTTCTCTGATTAATGCTGCAGAAGCATCGATATCAGGCTCCATCCGATCTTCATCCCAAGGATAAGTGGAGAGATTCAAATCCCTCAATCCTACAGCACCCATCCTAGCATGAGAAATATGCCCTCCATCTGCTGTAGATACTGCTGTTATCGAATCGCCTGGTTTAGACAGGGCCTTCATCGCAGCAATATTAGAAACGGTCCCACTTGTCGATTGAATATTAGCAAAAGGCACATTGAATAATTTCTTTGCTAAATTAAGACCAAGTTCTTCGATTGTGTCAAATCCTCCACAACCTTGGTAGTACCTCTTGAAAGGTAGCCCTTCCGCATATCTCCCATGCAAATCACTAGATACAATTTTCTGAACCATTGGGGATACGATATTCTCACTAGCGATCATTCCAAGGCCTTCGCGATAAAGTGTACCACTATCCGATACTGCATTCATCACAATTTGTGCTTGATTTAGATTTTCAGGGCTGGCACTCCAACTACCTCTAGATTCAACCATGCACCTGCCTTTCACATACGGCCTTTGACCCTTTGGAATGATGGAAGGCTCTGGTAAAGTGTCAACTTGGTCTGCGAGACCGACCTGGGCGGGTCGCTCGTGATTGTTTCTCTGAAAGAATTGTATTGTGTGGTATTCCCTTTCTTTTGAGTTCTGATGACATAATGTTTGAGGGGCCTGAAGACCGGCCTAAGGGACGTCCAGCCTTACCTGACTTTCTTTGAATTACTTGAGCGCGTCCACGGTATGCAACAGGGCCAATGAGCCTCTCCATAGCTGCAATTTCTGCACCATCTTCCTTCGGCCTCTTTAACCACCAACCAGGTGAAAGGTTCTGCATTCTTGCATCTTTTTCTCTCTTCATGGTATTTGCCCTTCTAGCAAGTTTAGGTTTTACTGCTCGTTCGCTTTCCCTAGGGATAAGATATGTCATCCAACCTGGTAGCCCGATATCATAGACGATTCCATTGATCGTAAGCAACATTCCAGATAGCAACAGATGGGTTCCTACTGGGAGTTCATTTCTCTGAAGTTTGATCTTGTGGCGTTTAATTCTCTTAGCATATGCAACCATCGCTTTTTGATCACGATGTCGAATAACACGCGATTGCTGTTTGCTGAAGCGCCGGGCGTTTTGATGCACCATAATGAGACCGATTGAAATTGCTAATCCTTCCAGCATACCAAGTTCGCCCGAGGCGTATATTCCGGCCATTAACCACAATGGAGTTAGAATACCCCAATTAATGACTTGTGAAATAATTCCAGAAGTAAATCGAGGGGTCATTTTCTTCTCAACCGCACTTGATGCTACAATCATAATATTAGCATTCAATGCTTCATCAACACCACTCTTCAACATCAGAGCCGCAACAGGATTCACCGGTGCATCATCAATCCACCTTCTCGAACGTTTTGTAGAAGGTTGGGTCAACGCCACTTCAAGAAGATTATCTTCTGTGTTGTTCTTTGGTCGACCAAGAATGTTGGCAAGTGCTTTCACTCTCGGATCGTATGAATCTGTTTCTTCTAATTCTGTCAAGACGCTAAGAGCACTGTGCCATTCACCTCTATCCACCAAACATAATGCAGCTGCAATTCTTGGTTTAACCATCAATGGATTTTCCCTTACCAATCTAAGTGCGATGTCAAAGGCTTCTTTGTGGTGGCACTGGGCCCGTAGAAGTGCAATGTGCGAAAGCCTTGCATTAACAGTGAGATTGTCCGTGTGCATTACTCCATCTGCAGGTTGTGGGCTCCATGAACGCATCATACGCATCAAGTCGTTTAGATGATCGATACATGGGTTGTTTTCCCAATCCCATAAATCATCTTCATCAACAGAACCATTCCATGGATCAAACCATTCACATACGAATGCCATTAATTCGGGTTCATCATAGCCTTCTGGTTGTTGTAGGTTATGAAGCGATTCTCTAGCGGCATCTAATCTTCGACAAGCAATGTGACCAGCAGCAATAATCATTCTAGCTTCATCATTGTCGCCTCCAGCTTGTGCAAGTACTTTCTTTGCTTCTTCAATAGCGGCAGGCCACAATCCGCGAATTGCCATTTCCAACATTCGTGCCCGACTTTTCGCCATTCTAACAATAGCCTCATCTTCATCAATTGAACGTGTTTGGAAGCGAATAAGAGCATCAACATCATTCTTGAGTGCGGCGTCATCAACCAGATCGAACATCCAATTTCCACCACCACTCATTATTACACCCTCACGCCTTTCATCTGGGTTTAAGTCAAACTTTAGATTTCGCAGAACATTAAATTTTGCCACCGAAAGTACCCATGTTATAAGGAAAATTGTTTGGCCAACTGCGATGAAAATCCATGTAACCAAAAGCCGGTTCTTCTCATCAAAACCATTTGTTTCGAACCAGTCAATGAATGGCATTAAAGCACCAAATTCTTTGTAGCAAACTAGAATCAATAGCAGAGCAGTATAGCCACTGAAACCAGCGAACGCAAAGTATAGAATCCTCGCCTGAGCCTTGTCTTCAGAACGAATTTCTCGTGGAGTTGCTAATAGTACACCACCTAATCCACCAAACGCCTGTCCTCCAAGGAATAGGTTACGAATAAGTTCAAAAATAAACGCTAGACCTACAATCGCAATATTCAGTGAAAGATATGCCGCTAAAACTTCTGGCAAACTTTTCAATGCTTCCCATTCGGCTAATAGCGGATTTTCTTGAATGAGCAGGTAGAATTCATGCCCCAAAATCCCACCATAATTGAGAACTTCTTGAGAATTATCAGGGTTGTTCATCATAATATACATTACAGTTACAATTCCATTAATTGCTGTTAGAGGCATGGTTAGTAGAAACAGAATCAAGATGAAAGCAAATGAGCGTCCGACAAAACCCAATTTTACAGCATCGATTGGATTTGGCCTTCCCAGCCAAGTACGATATTTTCCAATCATCAACATATTCCAAGACGCACCCATTATTCTGCCATATGCTAGAATTGTAGGTGCCATGAAAACCAAACCAGCAACCGCAAAGGCCAATGGTTTTTGCGATGGTTCAAGTTCCGGTATCAAAAAGAAATATGATGCTATTGAAGCAGTAAATAAACCCACTAATGTACTGACTCTTCTGAATAATAATCGGATGACTTTTGTCTTGCTAACACCGATTCTCTTACCTAATAATTGCCCATTAAGTGATTCCCATGGTGAAATCACTATTGGCACAAAAACTAGAACTCCCATCAATAAGATATTGGGCAAATAGTAAACCTCAGGGTCAAAGATTAATTCAGCAATAAGGAGCAATACACCGGTCATTGCCATCATGTAAAGTGCGACACCTAAGCCCACATTTTGTAATCCCAATAGTCTCTTTACATCACCACGACCCTTGGTTAAACTATGTACTTCATAGAGGCCATCGTCTATCTCAAATCCTACTTGTAGATATGATAGTTGACTTGGAATCATCCACTTCCAAAGAATGATAGCGGTAAAGAATGCGATTAGAAACGGAAAGAGATGATTCAACGACAAATCCGCTGGATTCTCGATGGTGCCCGCACTGGCAATTGGAGCAAAGAATGTGCACGCTATGCATGCTAGTACCCAGCGCCTCATCAACCATGCCTATGGTATGGACTTCATCACTTCTTCGCCAACCTGTGACGTTGCAAAAATGATTGTATTCTGTCAAAAGCAGTGTTCAGTGTGCTTTCATCAGCCAAAAATACAATACGTATATGTCCGGCACCCATCTCTGGTGAAAATCCACTTCCGTGGACTACAAGCACATGCTCTTCATGCAATAATTTGAGAACAAAATCCTTGTCATTATTTGCCCACATTTCATCTGTTAATCTTGCAAATAGGTAGAATGCACCACCTGGTGCTTCAACTTCAATCCCCTCAATTTCAGAAATCCTGTCAAGACATAATTGTCGGCGTGCTCGAACTTTAGATGTGTGCCCAATCATCCAAGTGCGATCACCATCCAATCCGGCTAGATATCCTAGTTGAGCCGGCGTACTAGCACAAAGGCGTGACCGTAATAGCCTCTCAATGCCATCCCTGACATCAACCATCACTTTGGTTGGGTCATGTATTGCAAGATACCCAATTCTCCAGCCGGGTGCATAGTAGACTTTTGAAACACCATTTAATGAAAATACTGGTACATCAGATGAACGCGAAGCCACCGAAACTTGTCGGCCACTGAAATCTAATCCATCATAGATTTCATCTGCAACTATCATACAATTTGGCCATTTTTTTGCGATTGCTAATAGGTCGTCTATCTCTTCTGCACCAGCCACATTTCCAGTAGGGTTATTTGGATTGATAACGACCAATAACCGAACATCTGAATCCATCTTGGATTCAATATCATCTAGGTCGATTGCCCAACCATCATCTGATTTCAGGGCATATTCAATCGTTGATGCGCCATACATCTGAGGATATGCCATGTATGGTGGATAATGTGGGCCAGGAGCTAGTACTTTCGTACCTTCTTCAAGAGTCGCTGCGAAGATGATTTGTAAGGCTTCGGTAACCCCATGACAAACATAGACATCATCGCTGCTACAATCCCAACCCTTCGATGATTCATCTATTGCAATCGCATCGCGAAGTTGAACTAATCCATAAGATGGGGAATATCCATTATTTCCTTCAGCAAGTCCCGCTCGGTATGCTTCAACCATGTGTGGAGGAGTAGGAAGTCCGGGGTATGCTATCGGGTCACCAATATTCAATTTGATAATCTCATGTCCTTCAGATTCGAGTTTGGTTGCAGGTACTACGACGTCACGGATTGCATATTCTATTGTAGAAGCACGCTTAGATACTGGGATCATTATACACCACCCATCCTACAAATTTCATCATATTGATTTTTTGAAACTGGTTGTACCGAAAGTCGTTGTCCTCTTTGAACAAGTGGCATTTCTTCCAACGCAGGGTTCTCTTTGATATCGACAAGACTCACCATTTTCATTTCTTGAACTGGCTCGATATCAATCATCATCCAACGAGGGTTTTCAGGAGTTGATTTTTCATCAAAGTACTTACTTTTTGAATCCCATGAGGTGCGGTCGGGGTACCCTTCACGGCAAACCTTTGCAATTCCTGCAACATGAGGTGGCTTTGTGTTAGAATGATAAAATAGCACAAAGTCACCCAATTTCATATCATCTCGCATCATATTGCGTGCTTGATAATTTCGAACGCCGTCCCAGTGGGTTGAACCATCGGCGACCAATTGCGAAAAAGGATAGACGTCGGGCTCAGATTTCATCAGCCAGTATCCCACCATGTGTACTCGTCAAGGTGCCATCCCTTAGAGTTCACCATGCATCGCCGTGGTCAGGAATAAGTGTGGCATCTACGAGATCTATATCCCCTCTAGCTGCAACATTACCTAGCCCAAGTTTGCGTGCCATCGAACTTGCGCCACCGGTAGAGCCGACGCCTAATTCCTCTAATAATACGAATATTGCAGGTAGTAGAATCAATGCACTAGCCGCTGCAATCCATAGTAGAATGATAATTACCGTAATGAAGGGTTTGATTTCAGGAATCGGTATCTGATAGGCCGTAATCATACCGAGTGTCGTCACAGTGGCCGCTTCGAATAGTGACATTCCAGTACTAACGGTAGCGGTTCTAATCGCTTCAATACCGCCGCCTAATTCACGTATACGGTTGGCTATGTGTATTGAGAAATCCACACCCACTCCTACCAAAATTGAGCCTATCATAACTGTAACAAGGGAAAGTGAAACATCCATCTGCCACATGACTAGCCATTGAAGGGATACTGTTGCTATAACAGGCGCTGTTGTACAGATTGAAAATCTAATATCTTTGAACACTATTGCCAAAGTCATCAACGTTAGTGCAATTGCGAACCCTAATGACGACCACTGGCTGCTAACTATAAGTTCGTTAACAGCAATTGCAGTCGCTGCAACACCAGTTAATTCGCCAGCATGAATATCTCCTTTGTAATCACGTGATGTATATTCGTTTACCTGGTCCACTGCAATACTTGTTTCTGCAACAGGAACGAAAGGCATATCGACATAAATCAAATTTCTAGTATAATCATCTGAGATAAATAATCCACGGGTTTCATCTGTAAGGCTGGAATAGAAAACATTGAGAAGGAATCTCTCTGCATTTTCATTCTCTGTGCCATTTGCACGTGGAGCAGTTAGGATTTCCCAGAAAGTCACATCCTCTGAATAATCACGGTTCAAATATGGCTCTAATGCATTACGGAGATCTTCAGGAACCAATGGATTATCGGTGACATTCCAGAGAACAGCCCCGTTAAATTTCCCTCCAAAACCTACTGACTTCATCAAGAACACTATGCTAACTGCGTTTGTCTGGTCAATTTCATTGAGGTCTTTTTCCAAAGCGGATATTCCCATCAACTTTTCCACCGGTTCTGCTTCTTCCATCGGTGAATCACCGGAGATATCTCCATGGATTAGAACCATTCCCACTTGGCCTGCATTGAAGTCTTTTGAGTATTCTTTCATCGTTATTACTGCCGGCTCATCCTCAGGGGCCATTCCCAATAGGTCGATGTTTTCTTCAACATTCTCTTGCCCCCAAAATCCTGAAATAAATATCATTACCAGGAAGAAAGCAATTACTGCTTTAGACCATTTGATAGGTACCTGAACCACTTTCTCAAAAATCGGTAAAGGAGGGTGCTTCGGCTTACGTAAATCCAGCAACAAGGTTAGATTTGGAACCATTGCCATAGTTAGGAAGTATACAATTATGATTCCACCAGATAGAGCAATGCCAACAGTTTCGATTGGTTTCATTGGAGTAAATGTTAGCGAAATAAAACCAATAACAGTTGTGACTGCGGAAAGGAAAACAGCTCGGCCAGTAGATGCTAGCGATTGACGTATTTTTTCATCTTTCGAACCTGTTTCTTCAGCATAACGATTTGTTATGTGTAATCCATATGACACTCCTAAAGCAAGCAAAATAGGACCTACAATAATTACCGTCATCGTCACCTCATAATCGGTATACCCCATTATCCCTAGTGTCCAAAATACTGAACATAAGGTAGGTAATCCTGCGATTACAACTACTTTGAATCCCTGAACCGGCCTCCACGAACCGGTTTGCAACACATCTGAATGGAATACAAACAAACCAATTGCTACCAGAACTATTGCAATAGGGAAAATTTGCCAAAATAGTTTGAACGAAAATTCAGTGACTGCATTGGTTATTGGAACTGGCCCAGTAAGTGTCATTTTTATCCCAAGGTCATCCCAATCGCACATGTTTGGCCCATCTGGATTTCCTTGCTCATCGTATTCACAAGGTCGGGATTCTTTGGAAATCTTATCGAGAATGCCCTGGGTTTTTTCGATAACTTCTTTCGCGGTTTTGGTTTCATCTACACCAATAATAATCACGGCACGATCAAGGAAACCATCCCCATCTATATCACGGGCCAGTTTATCTAAACCAGGGGAGGGGTCCCCATTATCTTCGTACATTTCTTCGACTATTATATCGATAGTTGCCTGGGATGGTATACTGTAATTACCCCATATCGGGTCGCCCAAATCCAAAACATCCTTTGCAAGGTCCCCAACAGCATTCCCTACACAATTCTCATCGTTTTGTGGGCATACTTCAGCCACCAATTGATCGACTAATGCATCTTGTATACGTGGTATACTGGAGTTTACTTCCTTAACGACTGTCGATAAAGAAAGTGCGTAAATTATGTCGTCTGTAGGATCAGATAATCGAGGATTAAGTCGGCTTTCGACATATGACATCTCCTGCAAAATCCGTCTATCATCTATCGGTTTATCAGGAGATTGGATATAAATAATCATCACATTTGTCGTCCAATTCTCTTCAACTTCTTTGATGCTTTCCAAAACAGGAGAGCCTTCAGGCAAGTAAACATCCAGGGAGCCATTTACATTCAATGAAGGCTCATCGCCTGGCTTGAGTGAGGTTCCATCTACGAATCCAGAATGATAAGCAAAGAATGTTGATGCTACCAAACATATCATTACCATGAAAATTGGGAATTTTGTTAGAATGCCAGTAGGCCCATTCCTTTGCCATTCGCGTTGTAGTGATTTAGGCGCATCAAGCACTGCATCCAAGGCCTTTCTAGCATCCCATTCCTTGACTCTATCAGTCAATTTTTCCTGCCCATGGCCAAAAATACGGGATAGGCGGTTTTGACGGGAAGATGGGTCTTCTTCAAACTTGGAATCATCCTTCGCCATAATGCCCCCCAGTGTCCCGTCGGGTCTAGCCCATTTGAAAGCATACCCATCATGAGTTGATATGAGGCCACTTCCAATCAATTCAAAGGCAAACGCTACGACGCCCGGTCGGACCTGCGCGAATGACGCACGCAGGGCCGGTGAGCCAGATGCCAGCACCTAGACTAAATGACAAGCGCTGGTCGATTGACCTCGAGAAAAAAATCCAAGAGGAGCACTATGCAAATGAGGCTGCATATTCAGAACGTTATGGGTTTAATCCTAACTCTGGAAAAGAGATTTTCGTAATAGATACTCCTCCTCCTTACCCAAGTGGAACCTGGCATATTGGTGCGGTTGCACAATACAGTATGATCGATGTGATTGCTCGCTCACAGAGATTATTGGGGAAGGAAGTAAAATTCCCATGGGGTGTTGATAGAAATGGAATCAATGTTGAATTTACCGTAGAGAGAAATACTGGTAAGAAAATGAAAAGCTACGATCGAGCCGAATTCCTAAAGTTATGTGAGGAGACTATCGAAGAGTATACTCAATCTATGCGCAATACTGCTAGACGAGTTGGGCTTTCAATGGACTTTGCAAA
>Ga0315334_10000109_pt1 | contig 54512 bp, 39 predicted proteins | sample M150034915metaG_FD_205555 | JGI IMG/M metagenome (GOLD analysis project Ga0315334, IMG submission 205555) | Ammonia-oxidizing marine archaeal communities from Monterey Bay, California, United States - M1 500m 34915 | ecosystem: Environmental > Aquatic > Marine > Intertidal zone | place: USA... | reverse complement strand
ACTTTGCATAACAATCAAAAAAACATGTTAATACAAGTTGTCAAATCTAAGATTCATCGTGCAAGGGTAGTTCAGGCCGATCTAAATTATATTGGAAGTATAACCGTTGATGAAGCACTTATGGACGCTGCAAATATTATAGAGGGCGAAAGGGTTCAGATTGTGAATAATAATAATGGAGAACGTTTTGAAACATATGTTATAAAAGGAGAACGGGATTCGGGAAATATCTGTTTGAATGGTGCTGCAGCCCGACGTGTAGCTGTGGGAGACAGTATTATTATAATAGGTTATGCTTACATGGATTTCGAAGAAGCTAAATCGTTCAAACCATGTATTGTGTTTCCAAACGAACAAACAAATCGAATTGATTGATGACCAAAGTAACAGTCTTTAAGATTCTAAAAACTGTTCTGCCCTTAATGTTGGGAGTGTATCTCATATGGTTTTTCTTTTCAAGCATGAGCGATGAGGATAAACAACACTTTTATAGTGCTTTTAGAGATGCAAATTACACCTGGATTGTATTCTCATTAATTTTTGGACTACTGGCCCTATTATCAAGAGCACAGAGGTGGAAATATGTATTGGAACCAATCGGTTATAAAACAAAGTTCTGGAACCGTTATCATGCGATAATGATTGGTTATTTGGTGAATTATACAATTCCCAGAGCTGGTGAACCTGCACGTTCTGCAATGTTATACCGTTCGGACGGAGTGCCATTCATGAAATCGTTTGGAACAATAATTTCTGAAAGAGCTATTGATGTATTGGTTCTTGGGGTGATTGCATTTATTACGATCTATTTAGGATACGATGCCTTTGTTGCAATTAAGGCACAATTGGAAACAATAACTGCAGTAAATGAAACATCAGCTGAAGGGTTTCAATGGAAGTATGTTATTTATGGAGCACTGGGTCTGATCGTGGTTATTCTGGGAGCACTGTTTGTATTTAAAAGCTCATTTCGCGAGAAACTTATGGGCTTTATTAAAGATATAATTGCGGGGGTTTTCTCTATTTTCAAGTCAAAGCAACCGTTGGCATATATTTTTTATACGCTGGTAATTTGGCTTTCGTATATTGCAATGTTCTTGTTGCCATTTTATGCACTTGAGCAAACATCAGAGGTTCCGATGTCGTGTATATTTTTGGGTTTTATTGCTGGGTCATTGGGTATAGCCTTTACGAATGGCGGAATAGGTGCCTATCCATTGCTTGTTGGATTTGTCATTGCCTTTTATTTGAAAGAGGATTATCCCAGCAGCGATGCTGAGGGAATAGGAAAAGCCCTGGGGATGTTAATATGGACTTCTCAAACGTTAATGATGATCGTATTAGGCTTAATTTCATTAGTTTTATTGCCAAAGAACTATTCTAAAAATGATAAGCCGACTTCAATACATTCAGGATAAAATTGTAGACCACGATACCGCTCTTAAGAGAACGAATATGTGGAAGATGAAATCAAACAAGATCGTTTTTACCAACGGTTGTTTTGACATTCTTCATACCGGGCATGTATATTATCTTGCACAAGCCGCGGAATTGGGATCCAAGCTTATTGTTGCGCTCAACACAGATGATTCTGTGAAGCGTCAGGGTAAAGGAGAGAACCGTCCCGTTAATAATGAAGATGCGCGTTCTTCCGTACTGGCAGGCTTGGGCTATGTGGATATGGTTGTGTTTTTTGATGACGACACTCCATCTTCGTTGATTGAATTTCTCCAACCGGATATATTGGTAAAGGGTGCAGATTATGATCCTGAAATTACAGACACGACATCTCCGAAATATATTGTGGGGTCGGATAGTGTTAAGGCCAATGGAGGAGTGGTAAAAGCAATACCCCTTGTCGAAGGGTTTTCAACGACTTCGATTATAGAAAAATTGAATCGTTAGTTTCTAACAAGTGATTTTCCGGTCATTTCTTTAGGGATAGGCAGATTTAATCGACCCAGTATTGTTGGTGCTACATCTGCAAGTATTCCATTTTCAAGACTCGTGTTGCTATTATTCGTTACCAAAATAATTGGAACCGGATTTAATGAATGAGCGGTGTTCGGACTTCCATCGGGATTGATTGCGTTGTCCGCGTTTCCATGATCGGCAATTATAAGAAATTCATAACCTTTGTTGCGTCCTGCTTCAACAACGCTGCGAAGACATTCATCAACAGTCTCAACTGCTTTTTTGATCGCATTATAGATACCAGTGTGTCCAACCATATCCGGATTTGCAAAATTCAAGCAAATAAAGTTTGCCGGATTTTCATTAATGTCATCTACTATTTTATCGCAAACCGAGTAAGCACTCATTTCAGGTTGTAAGTCGTATGTTGCCACTTTGGGAGAATTCACTAAAATTCTGCGTTCATTATCAAATTGTGCTTCCCTGCCGCCGCTAAAAAAAAATGTCACGTGTGGGTATTTTTCGGTTTCTGCAATTCGCACCTGTGTTTTCCCATTATTAGCGATAACCTCACCCAAGGTCCCTGCCAGGTTTTGCTTTTCAAAGATGACATTGATATTGTCAAAAGTTCTGTCATAATTTGTCATTGTATAGTATGAAATATCCAATTTAGACATACCGTATTCGGGCAAATCTTTTTGGGTTAGGGCAATGGAAATTTCTCTTGGACGATCGGTTCTGAAATTGAAGCAAATTACGACATCTCCGGGCTTTATGGTGCCAATTGCTTTTCCTTGATCACTAATTACGAGAGGTTCAATAAATTCATCCGTTATTCCCCTATCATAGGAGGATGCAACAGCATCACTGGCAGAAGCAAACGACTGGCCCATTCCGTTAACCAGAAGGTCGTAGGCTTTTTTGATCCGATCCCATCTGTTATCTCTATCCATTGCAAAATAACGACCGATTATTGATGCGACACGAATATTGGTCCCCTTGATTCTATCTTCAAGCGTTTTAATAAATCCCAATCCGCTTTTAGGGTCGCAATCTCTACCGTCTGTAAAAGCATGTACATAGGTGTTTTCTACACCAGAATCTTCGGCCATTTTGCATAAAGCATGAAGATGTTCCTGCGAGCTATGAACTCCGCCATTAGATACAAGACCAATTAAGTGAATATTTCTGTTGTTTTGTTTGGCCTCACCAAAGGCTTTTTTTAAGATTTCATTTTCAAAGAACGTACCGTTCTGTACAGACTTGTTGATCCGTGTTAATTCCTGATATACGATTCTTCCTGCTCCAATATTCAGATGACCTACCTCGGAGTTTCCCATTTGTCCTTTAGGTAAACCAACATTCTCTCCGCTTGTTTGCAGTGTCGCATTTGGATACCGTTCGATCAAGCTATCCATATAAGGGGTCTGCGCGTTGTGAATTGCGTCTGCCTCGGATCTATCGCCTATTCCCCATCCATCTAAAATAATGAGTCCAATATTATGCGTCATCTCCAAAGTTAATTTGAAAGTTAATTCCAGAAGGATCGTTGTCTATGCACGTCACAGCACCCTTATGTAATTTTACAAATTGATCTACAATAAACAAACCAAGACCAGATCCTTTTTGGGTCCGTGTTTCTTCATTGCCAACGCGAAAAAATTTATTAAAAATTTCCGTTTTAAATTCGCCGGGAACCCCTGGGCCACTATCAATGACGCCAAACTGAAGATGCTTCTCACCTTTTCTTATGTATATGGAAATAGGATCCTGAACACCAGCATATTTGAGAGAATTTTCAATAAGATTATTCAATATGGTTTCGATCATGAATTTATCGGCATTAATTGTAATGTTTCCGGAGTCTTCAATTTTTACCAAATCTTTACCCAGTATGGCATTGAAACGCTTGCTGATTTTTACCACTAGATCTGAAAGAGAAAATATTTCTTTTTCCATTGCAAGGGCATTGTTTTCCAATCGTGACGCATTCAGAATATTGTCAATCATTCCTTCAAGACGAATATTTTCTTCAATTGCTTTGGTGAGAATTTCATCGGTTTGCTCTTTAGTCATCTCTCTTTTTGTGATCGTCTGTATGTATAATTTGTTTGCCGCAAGAGGTGTTTTTAATTCATGTGTTACAGATAATAAAAAGTTGTTCTGTTTTTCAGAAAGTTGTAATTCTTTTTTGATTGCACGCCTAATTTGCCAAACTCCGATAAGAACAAGAAGCAAAAAAACGGACCCTTCTCCGACAATCATCGTTATCCGATTGGTTATTTGCACAGATTCTTCTGCAACTTCTTTTGTCAATTCTATTAAGTGATAACCCCACCATATAAATTGTACAACGACGTACACACTTAAAATATAGAATATGAGTGCTGTTCGTTTATTCATGGCTCATGATTAATAGGCCCTTTGGTTTTTACCTTCTTTCCAATTAATGAATGCTTTATTTACAACACGATTCCCTCCAGGAGTTGGGTAATTACCAGTAAAATACCAATCCCCCAAATTATTCGGACACGCTTTATGCAAGTTTTCTACGGTTTGGAAAATGATATCCACTTGAGTCTTTATTGATTTTGGCGTTAATAATTTACTGATCTTGGCGGATATTTCTTCATCACTGAAAGGAGCGTATATTTCTTGAACATAATTTTTGATTTCATTTTTCGGTAACGATTCCTGTTGTTTGCATTGTTGGTAAACATCCTCAATTATCTGGGTTTTATTTTGCTCTTTCAAAAGAGCTATTGCCGCTTCAAAAGCAATAAAATCACCCATCTTTGCCATATCGATACCATAACAATCAGGATAGCGGATTTGGGGAGCAGAGGATACCACCACAATTTTCTTTGGGCTGAGTCGGTCTAATATTCGAAGAACGGATTGTTTTAGAGTTGTTCCGCGAACAATACTATCATCAATTATTACAAGGTTGTCGGTTTTTTCCTTAACACTACCGTATGTAACATCATAAATATGAGCAACAAGATCATCACGTGAATCATCCTGTGTAATAAAAGTTCTGAGTTTTGCGTCTTTGATCGCAATTTTTTCGATTCTCGTTCGCTGAAGTAAAATTCTCCTGATATCTTCTTGCTTTGGGTTGTCTCCCAGAGCTATAACATCCTTTATTTTGACTTCATTTAAGTAATCTTCCATTCCTTTAATTAACCCATAGAACGAAACCTCTGCTGTATTGGGGATAAATGAAAAAACAGAATTGTCAAGATCATGATCGATAATATCGAGTACCTGCGGAACAATATTCCTGCCGAGTTGTTTCCTCTCTGCATATATTTCGCTATCACTTCCCCGGGAGAAATATATTCGCTCGAAGGAACATTTTTTAGGCTCTTTGGGAGTGGTAATGAGCTCTTCTTTAACGGTGCCATTCTTCTTAATAAGAAGTGCATGACCAGGCTTTAATTCGTTAATCTGTTCTGTTTTTAAATCAAATGCGGTTTGAATAACAGGACGTTCTGAGGTTACAACACAAACTTCATCATCTTCGTACCAATAAGCGGGGCGAATACCCGAAGGGTCACGCAGAACAAAAGCATCTCCATGTCCTATTAGTCCTGCCATTACATAACCGCCGTCCCAATCTTCAGAAGCTTTTCTTAAAATTCGGCCAACATCAAGATTTTCTGCAATTTTTGAATAAACTTCTTCGTTCGATATTCCCTGAGGTTTTAGATCATGATACATTTCATCGTTCTCCATATCCAAAAAATGCCCGATTTTTTCCAGCACAGTGACGGTATCGGATTTTTCCTTCGGGTGTTGTCCGACATGACGCAACACTTCAAATAACTCATCTACATTGGTCAGGTTAAAATTGCCCGCTACCACCAAATTTCTTGTGATCCAGTTGTTTTGCCTTAAAAAAGGATGGCAGCTTTCTATGGAATTCCGTCCGAATGTTCCATACCTTAAGTGTCCTAAAAATAATTCTCCAGTAAACCCCGAATTTTTCTTCAAATAGGCAACATCATTCAATAATTCTGGGGTTTCTTTTTGAATAGTTGCAAATTTCCCATTTATGTAATCAAAAATTTCTTGAATCGGTTTGCTGTCAATTGAGCGATATCGAGAAATGTAGCGTTCTCCCGGGGACATGTCCAATTTAATATTGGCGACACCAGCCCCATCTTGACCACGGTTGTGTTGCTTTTCCATCAATAGATGAAGCTTATTTAAGCCATAAAAAGCAGTTCCGTATTTATCGAAGTAGTATTGAAGAGGTTGCTTTAAACGTAAAAGTGCAATTCCACATTCATGTTTTATTGGATCACTCATAATACAAACGCTATATTTTTTCGTACAAATTTAAGTATATATCGACCCATTATGCCGTTGTGTGCGCATTGTTTTATTATTTATTTATACACAACCATTTTCAGCATTAAACGATTTACTTATGAAGAGTTTACTCAAATGCCACTGTAATTGATTCATCTGACATAAAATGTTGTTGAATTATTGTAATTTTCAAATCTCAATGAGAAGATTTTGTTACTGTGTTTTTTTAGTGTTACTAACCTTTCATTTGAACGGGCAGAACATTTGGCTGCACCCCAATGCCGGTCAATGGGATGACAGAATTCAATACAAAGTGGAATTAGCAATGGGTGAAATGCTGATTGAAAATGATGGATTCACCTATTTTTTAAATGATGCCAAGCAGAGACTAGGACACCACGATAACGATCATTCTCACGACAATTCCACATCCTTCAATGCACATGTTATTAAAGCCAAGTTTTTAGGCTCTTCATGGAATAATAGTATTATTCTGAGAGATTCATCTTCTTTTTATCGAAATTACTTCCTTGGTTCGGATAAGAGCAAATGGCAAGGCAATATTCGTAGCTATAGTTATATTGAATTGGCAGATTATTACAATGGTATAGACCTGATTCTTGACGGTGCAGATGAAATGTTGAAATATTCGCTCAGGGTTGCGCCTCAAATTGATCCGAGTCAAATTATTATTCAGTATTCAGGTCAGGATGAGCTGTATATTGATCAGGAGGGAAATTTACACGTTTCGAATAGATTTGGAGAAATAATAGAAAAGAAACCTGTTGCCTGGAATATTGATGAGAACGGCAATGAAACACAAAGAGTACCAATTAAATTTTATATTTCTGAAGGAAATAAGGTTCGTTTTGTTTTTCCGAATGGCTATGATACGGCCAAGCCCCTTTTAATTGACCCTAGCCTTACGTTTTCTACTTTCACAGGATCAACAGCGGACAACTGGGGAATGTCAGCTACGCCAGATGCCAATGGCAATTTATTTGGAGGAGGTGTTGCTTTTGGTCAGGGTTATCCAACTACGGCGGGTGCATATGACATAACTTGGTCTGGAGCTGTGGATGTCGCGATCACCAAATTCAATGCGGATGGAACAGCGCTTCTTTATTCAACGTATATTGGAGGTGCGGGTTCTGAAACTCCTAATAGCATGATTTGTGCACCCAATGGTGAGCTATTCATTTTTGGATTAACATCATCGTCCACTTTTCCTATGGCTGGAAATCCGTTTGATCCAACCTTTGATGGTGGACCGAATGTTTCCGGGAGCTCTAATGGTTTGGGTTTTACTGCGGGTGCCGATATGTTCATCGCAAGACTTAGTGCAAACGGAGCAAATTTATTAGCATCAACCTATATTGGAGGAACCGGCACGGACGGTTTAAACGCTACAAGCTTAAATTATAATTACGGGGATCAGTTCAGGGGAGAAATAATTCTAGATGATCTAGGAAACGTTTATGTTGCTTCAACGACGCAATCATCCGATTTTCCAACTCTTCTTGGACCTCAAAACTCTTTGAATGGTTCTCAAGACGCTGTTGTATTTAAAATGCCACCTACATTGAATGTATTGAACTGGTCTGGATATTTTGGCGGTTCCGGAGATGAAACGGGAAACTCACTGCAAGTGAGTAGTTCTGGAGAAATATATTTCGTTGGTGGAACAACATCGAGTTCTTTGCCGTTCAATTCAGGATATGATTTAACCTTTGACGGTGGTATTGCCGATGGCTATGTCGCAAAATTAAATGGTGCTAATGGATCCATTATTTCGGGAAGCTTTATGGGGTTGAACGAGTACGACCAGGCATATTGTGTTCAATTGGACCTGAACGATGAAGTATATGTCCTGGGGCAAACCGAAAGTAATTGGGCAATTTCCGCAGGGTGCTATGGCAATCCAAATTCAGGATTATTCATCCGAAAGTTCAACAATGGATTAAGTAATATATTTTGGTCTACAATGATCGGGGCTGGGTCTGGACATGTTGAAATTTCACCAACCGCATTTTTGGTCTCGGATTGCTATGATATATATCTATCTGGTTGGGGTGGACAGATAAATACGAGCAATAGTCAGGCAGTTTTTTCTTCCAGTAATGGGTTTCCGGTAACTTTTGATGCGTACCAATCAGCTACAAATGGCTCAAATTTTTATATTGCTGTTCTTGATCAGAATGCCTCGGCCTTGAAGTACGGCACATATATGGGGGGGACAGCTAGCTCAGCCAATCATGTAGATGGCGGGACCAGTAGATTTGATAAACAGGGAAGAATCTATCATGCCGTTTGTGCTGCTTGTGCGGGAAATCCTAACGGATTTACAACAACACCCGGAGTTTGGTCTACCACGAATCAAAGCTCGAACTGTAACATGGCCTGTTTTAAATTCGAATTAAGTTCTATTGATGCAATTATTGGAAATGTAACTACTGTAGTCTGTATACCCGATTCAGTTCATTTTATTAACAGTAGTGCAAATGGGAATGAATTCTTCTGGGATTTTGGAGACAATACAACATCAACAGAGGTTAATCCAAGTCATTTATATGCAACATCAGGAAGCTATACGGTAAGCCTGTTTGTTTCCGATACCAATGGATGTTATTCATCTGATTCTGTTGAATTCATCATACATATAGGAGATGTACAGTTTAGTGTTGTTCAACCCGATACAATTTGTGCGGGCTCCTCAATGCAGTTGGAAGCCAGTGGTGGGGCAACGTACTTGTGGTCACCAGGTCAGTTTTTGAATGATTCTACTGTTGCGATGCCCATCGCGACTGTTGATCAGACAACTGTATTTACAGTAATTATATCGGACACGTGTGGTACAGACACTATCGCTGTTACTTTGCCGGTATATGTTGAGCCCCATTCGATTATTGACGATACGAGTGTATGTATCGGTAATAGTGTGGATCTATTTGCTACCGGAGGGGTGAGTTATCTATGGACCCCTGCGATATATTTGAATAACCCGCTCTCAGCAACTCCGTTATGCACTCCAGGAGCAGCAACATTGTATAATGTTGCGATAACAACAGCAAATGGATGCATCATTAACGACAGCGTTTCTGTTGATGTTTATTTTACACCGCCGGTACCGGTTATCCCGGATACTGTTTTTATGTGTATCGGTCTTTCTGCTGGGATCATAGTATCTGGAGCGGTAAGTTATTCATGGTCGCCAAATAGTTTTATCAACCAAACTACTGGTTCCTCGGTTATAGTAAATCCGCCAAATGACATGTATTATTACTGTGATTTTACAAATGCCTGCGGAACAATACTTGATAGTGTTTTTATTGATGTGTTGCAGGCAAATGTTACAGCCGAGATGGATACGATCATTTGCCCAGGCGAAACCGCTAATTTGACAGCATCGGGATGTATTACATATATATGGTATCCTGTTAGCGGCTTAAATACATCCAGTGGACCCTTTGTCGATGCTTCTCCGGAAACCTCAACGGTTTATCACGTTATTGGAGTAGATGCAAATGGCTGCATCGATGAGGATTCTGTATTGGTTACACTTTATCCTCAGCCCAACATTGAAATTATTCCCGGAATTGTGTTTGCCGATTATGGTGATATGATCCAGCTTTTAGCGATAAGTACAACTACCGGTCCCTATACCTGGTCTCCACCGGATTTTTTGAGCTGTACAAATTGCGTTACAACTATTGCCAACCCGGAAGAGAATTTTACATATTCGGTTTCGTACATTGATGAAAATGGGTGTTCGGCAACAGATGTTGTAAATATATACTACAACCCGATTCTTTATGTTCCAAATACATTTACACCTGGTGGTGATGAATTCAATCAGATGTTCCTAGCGGTTATTTCCGAGGAAAAAAATGTGTTAGAATTTCATATGGAAATCTACAATCGCTGGGGGGAGCTGATCTTCGAGAGTTTTGATTTCAAACATGGTTGGGATGGCAAATATGGCGGTCAGGATTGCCAGGATGGAACGTATGTATGGAAGATAAGGCTTAGAGAGATTTCAAACGAAACCACTGTACATACAGGACATATAAATCTATTAAGATAACTATGTGAATCTGGCGTCGACCTCCATGATATGGGCGCACTCGTTGCACGTTCTTAATTCTTCCGATGCGTAAAACTCTCTGAATCGAGACTGGAAATCGTTCTCTATGTCTTCAAGTGGAAATTTGAACTCATGCAGATGATGGTTGCATTTATCACAAAACCACATCAATCCATCAATCAGGTTTGTTCCTTTTCTAACGCGTTCCACAACCAATCCAACGGTATTGGCCCCACGCATGGGTGAATGGGGGATTTTACTTGGAAGTAGAAAAATTTCACCCTCACCGATAACAATGTCACGTGCTTTTCCATTTTCCTGAATTCGAACCGTTGCATCTCCTTCTATTTGGTAGAACAATTCTTCGCCTTCGTTGTAATGATAATCTTTTCTGGCGTTTGGGCCGCCAACAATCATAACAATGAAATCTCCAGCTTCAACATAGAGGTTTTTATTTCCAACAGGGGGTTTAAGCAAATCTCGGTTGTCATCTATCCATTTTTGAAGGTTAAAGGGAGCGAGCATAATTTCTTTTTAAGTAAAGTTATAAAAACTGGTGTAAAAAAAAAGGGGAGAACAAATCTCCCCTTTTTACGAATCAAAATTTATTACTCCTTAACTACTCGGAAGGTTTTTCCCGCAGTATTATTGAATATTCTAATTAAGTATACTCCAGAATCGAAGTCTTCCAAATTAACTTTCGTTGTTTCGGCGCCATTGATCGCGGCCTTTTCAGTTTGGATTACCCTACCGTTTATATCCGTTAATTCATAATCAAACACCGCAACAGACCCAATGTTGGTTATATAAACCACTCCACTTGTTGGGTTCGGATGAATGGTAATATTACCAAACATCAAGCTTTCGATATTCAAATAATCACATGTGGCCAGAACATTAACTACCACATTTGAAGAGTCTTCAGGACACACTCCATTTGATGTAATATAATCGTAATTGAACTGTCCTGGAATACTGCTTGCAACTATTGAAGCTGAGGTTGGATTGTTTGAAGGATCGTACCAGGTTCCGCCCAAATCGACATTACCACTTAATCCAGACAATAAATTTATGGGCTGGTTCATGCAAACATCAATAGAGCCATCAATACCGGCACTTGAAGGCCCATATAATTCAACTTGCTGTATAATGGAATCGTAGGCACATCCGTCAATTACTCTATATTCGAAGTTGTATATTTGAGTTGCCAGTCCATCTGAAGGGAAGTAAGGGTCGGAAAAGTTCGCTGTTGGCAACTCTTCAGTCCATGTACCGCCCATGTCGTAACCAACCAATCCATCGTATAGGTTTGCCGTATCTCCGATACAGACATTTACAATACCTGAGGAAGTTCCAGCATTAAGATCGATCTCGGATAATCTAATGGAATAATTACCTGTAGCGAACGTACTATACGAATCGTGCATTAACCAATAGGTATTTCCCGCTGTCAAACCACAAAGGGTGAAGTTTGGCGCCCCACTTCCGCCATTTACATCATCATCGTTTGCTCCAATTAATGTGTAAGTGTTGAAATCAGCACAATCGGTCACTTCGTAAACTGCAAATTGCCCGTCAAACCCAACGTCAAGACCAGAAAGTCTGATATTACCGCTGGCAGGGGCAACAAAAGTAAACCATGTGGTAAAGGTAACATTTGAGTTACACCACCCCGTGGTTGTGGAACATCCTGTGCCTGGTGGGGCTATTGCAGTTTCTCCGGGGTCTATTGTAGCTCCTGCATTGTTCAGAATCATTACAGATCCATCAACGGGCAGCATTTCTGCCAAACAGGTTGTGTCGTTTGTAAGGGGCATAATAAAAGTTGCAGGTATCCAATTGGATGTATCGGTACCGCAAACGGCCTGCACATAAACATCGTACACTCCACCGGCAATGAACGATGCGTCATATGTGGTGTCTGTATAGTTGTTGTCTGCGTTTACAATTGTTTGCGTGCCGTCATAAAGAGAGAATCCGGTTACTCCGTATTGCAGGTTGAACCCGGTTGACGGGTATGTACCAACACCTGAGCTTTCCATCCACCCCCAAGAAGAGAACAATGAGTCTATGGATGTAATAGTGCCAATTGACGTTACATCGGAACAATTTGGCAATGTTATAAACGAGCCACTTGCAGGATTACTTTGAAGTACTCCGGGATTGCAATCCGCGTAGATATATACATCATACATTGTTATGTTATTCAATCCAGATATAGTGGTCGATGGTGCAGTTGTATTTATTGTTGTACCGCTTACCAAAGGATCAAACCCTTGAGGGCCATATATTATGGTCCAGTTTGTCTCACCTGCCATACCAGCACTCCACGAAATAGTCGCGCCGCTTGTTGTAATCCCTGTTGCCGTAAAGGCCGTAGGTGAAGGACAATCTGTATAATAATAATGAATACATGAATTGTTCGCTAAGAATGTAGCATTATTGAAAGATACCTCAAGGTCTTGGTTAGGACCAGCTAGACCAACAGTTGCCGAAGCACCGTTATCAGCAAACGCATCAGACCCGCCAAATTCAGTGTCGTCATACAATGCCCAGATTTCACTTGTAGCCTCATCAATAACAATTTGGAACGTAATAACTTCTCCAGCAGGACCGAAGTAGTAGTTTTTATCGTCAAACTGAACGATGAATTGTTGGTTTCCCGGAGTACCTATAGTTTCGTAGTATACATCTCCAAAATCTGTATCAAGATCGTCCCAGAATCCACAGATACCATCGAAAGGTGCAGAAGCGACTGCAGAGTTGCTCCACCCAACGTTAGCAGTTTGAGTTCCCAATACAACAACTCCATTCTCAGCAATAGTAACATCATTTACAAGCATACCTTGCAACAACATTTGGAATGGTAATGCTAAACCAAGTTCGCCATCATCTGCTAGGTTTGTAGGAGTACCTGTTCCTGAAATATCAACGAATCCTGGACCACAATCAGTATTCCATTCCATATACAATGGTTGGTTATATGTATTGAATCCAACCGGGCCTATGTAAAACGATGTATCACCAGGAGTGCAAACAGCCCTAACGTAAGCTTCGAAGAAATTGTTTGATGCCAATCCAGTAATTGTGTGTGTATAAGGTCCCGTCGGCGTAGCCAATTCAGTTGTTCCGGTTCCCGGAGTGAACCCAGGAGCACCATATTCAACAGCCCATTCGGTTTCGGAACCTGTCGGTGTCCATGAAACAGTGGCAGAAGTTAAATCAGAAGCATCCAAAGTAAGCCCAATCGGTTGCGGACATGTTGGTGCTTCCACAACAGAAACGTCATCCAAAAGAAGATCATTATTGAAGTCACCGCTAGCACCACCAGATTCAGCTCGGAATCGGATTTGAACAAAATTAGTATTGTAAATAAATGGAGAAAGAACAAAGGTATGTTCTACCCAGCCAGGTCCGGTTTCGCCTTGAATAGTGCCTACTGGTTGCCATACGGCACCATCCCAGGCTTCAACATAATTTAAGTTGTAAGGACTTAGTGCCCCTAAGTAATGGCTGATCATCCAAAATCGCAATTCAGGAACAGCTAAAGCAGTTACATCAATTTCAGGTGTAGTTAAAATAACGCCAGCATCTGTCCCAGAGAAATCAATCCAGGCATAGTTGTTAAGAACACCGCTTGTGTGGTCCAATGAATTTGCGACATCGTAACCCGGATTACCAGTGTAAACCCACGGCCCACCGGTTGTGGCAGATTGCGTCCAGCAAGGAGGATTAACCGTTGTTGTGAACGTTTCCGTCCATGGGGCAATTTCAGCAGGGCAAGGTGGCGGAGGCGATACGTTGGCCCAAGCTCCTGTATGACAAGTAAAGTCAGTTCCACAGGCTGTTCCATCTAAATTCGCCTGTGAATAATACGTCCCGCTTCCTGTTGCTGTCCAGCTTAACGGAGAAGCTCCAAAAGCAACAGCCGTAAAGGTTGCATCCCAAAGTGTAATATAATTCCCTACTCCTCCAGTATAGGTAAGTACGTAATCATCACCAGAGACCACACCAGTTACGGCCTGGTATTCACCGGCATAAGCACATGTAGTCATTGTGGTGCTTCCACCGGGACCTGGTGCTACTCCTCCTTGATAGAGAGCACCGGGAGTACATTGGGCTATAGCAATAGTTGCTGCTGCCATTAAGAAAACGGATGATAGTATTAATTTTTTCATAAAGATTTATTTATTTAAGATTTAATCGTCAGATTAAGAAAAAAAGTTTTAGACCTAAAATGTGCCAATAAAGTTATGACTTAATAAATTTCAGAAGTAATAAACAACCGAAAAATGAATAGAACACCTTTTTCACTTAATAAATAGGTGGTTTCTGTTATTATTTAATCAATAAAGTAGCCGGAGAATATTAGAAAGGTTGGATAGCGGTAGTTTCAATTAAGATTTAAGATTAAGTGTTTTGCGTTTATGAATGATTGAAGTATTTTAGGGGAAAAATTAGCGAATGGAATTATCGGGAAAATTGGCGATCGTTTGTGGAAGTACTCAGGGAATAGGATTGGCAACAGCGAAGTTGTTAGCAGCAAGAGGAGCTACAATAACATTAATAGCACGTGATGCTGTAAAGTTGGAGTCTGCCCGATCGAGTCTGGATTGTTCGGAAGGTCAAAAACACAATTTTATTGTAGCGGATTTTTCAGATCCGACTAAAGTGAAAAATGCGATTGAGGCATATATTTCTAAAGGAAATAGTCCACACATTTTGGTTAATAATTCTGGCGGACCTAAGGGAGGTCCAATCATTGAAGCGAGTACTACAGAATTTTTAAACACATTCAACCAGCACCTGATCTGTAATCATATATTGGTCCAGGCAGTTTTCAAAGCAATGGTCGCGAACGAATATGGAAGGATCATAAATATAATTTCGACAAGTGTTAAACAACCTTTGAATGGTTTGGGTGTATCCAATACGGTTCGTGGTGCTGTTGCAAACTGGAGCAAAACGCTTGCAAACGAAATTGGTCATTATAACATTACGGTAAACAATGTTCTTCCTGGAGCAACCAATACAAAAAGATTGCGGGATATTGCGGAGGCAAAATCTGAAAAGAGCAAACAGCTGGTTAATGAAATATTTGATGAAATGGCAAAGCAATCTCCAATCGGTCGCATTGCAGAGCCTGAAGAAGTTGCAGAAGCAATTGCTTTTTTAGCCTCACCAAGAGCTTCATATATTAATGGAATAAATATTCCGGTTGATGGTGGTAGAACAAAATCGCTCTAATTCTAATTGACCTCTGTTAAGCTGAAATTTTCTCTGTAGAACAGACCATAATCAAAATTTAGTGGTATTGAATTGTGTTCAGGCATCCCTGAACAATCTCCCCCATCTTCTCATATTTTAAAAATGATTCGTCTTCAAAATGAGCTGCCAATTCCTTTTTCAATTTTTCAATATGTGTAGGCAGCGACAATTCGTCTTTTCTCATTGCATCCATCATCTCTTCTACCTGATAATTAGCCAGCCGCAATCGTTTGGCCATAAGTGCCCTTTCTTCTAATTTATATTGTTCAACAGTTTCAGCCGACATGTGCTTCATTGCTAGTTCGACGTATTCCTTATTCTCTTTATAATACTGGGGCAAATAAATTTTCATTCTGCCTTCAAAAGACTGCTGATCAAAATCAATAGCCCGAATTCTGTATTGCATTTGATCAAAATCAGGGGTCATGTCTACCACAAAGTTGTAGGAACGCATATCTCCCAGTAGCCTTATGAAACACCTCTCGTTGAACTTTACAAATTCTTTTGCCAGTCGCACTTCGTCGTGTTCTTCATTATTGAAGCTTGATTCGATAAATTGATCTCCAGGTATACCCATAATATGTTCTTCTATAATTATGTCATTGTACACCAAATAATTTATTTTATTCGGAGATAAGAAATGCTCTAATTCTAGCCCGTAAACCCTTGAAGCGTCTACTTTTTTAACGTAAAAATAATCATGATTATCGTTTAACTGATTGATGATCTTTATTCGAAAAGGTTGAGAATTACCAAACGCGCAATAGTCAATTCTACCTACTGCAAGATGTCCAACCTGAGCGCTGCCATCGGATTTTAAAATGGAATAAATTTCGGTTAAATTGTTGTTCAATTCGCTTGTTTCACTGTCTGTATATAAAACGGTTTCCCAAAGTGTTAAGTTTCCATCCTTGTCTTCCAGGGGAATAGTTGAGCAATAGTGCACAAGATCTGAATAAGAAATAGGCACCTTTAAAACACGAGAATATTTTTTTAAATAAGTCAATAAAGCCTCGCTTATGCTGTATGAAGGTTTTTTTTTAGAAATATGATTTTCGCTCATCGTACTACAACTTCTAAACTTTGGCTTTTACAGAATTCAATGCTTTGAGTGTTTTCAAAACGGAATCAGGCGTTACCGAAATGGAATCGATACCCTCATTGACCAGGAATTCTGCGAAATCCGGGAAATCGGATGGTCCTTGCCCACAAATTCCGACTTTTACACCGTATTCTTTCGCTGTTTTAATAAGCGAACTGATAGCCCTTTTTATAGCTGGGTTTCTTTCGTCGTATAGGTGTGCAACCAGGCTGGAATCTCTATCCAAACCAAGGGTTAATTGGGTAAGGTCATTTGACCCAATTGAAAATCCGTCTATATGGGGTGCGAACAGATCGGCTAATATAATATTTGAAGGGAGCTCTGCCATTAGAAATACTTCCAAGCCATTTTCTCCCCGACGCAGATCATTTTGGTCCATAACCTCGTACACCTTGTGCAATTCTTCTACGGTTCTGCAGAAAGGGATCATTACCGTAACATTATCAAGGCCCATCTTTTCCCGAACACGTTTTATCGCACGGCATTCCCACGCAAAAGCATCTTTATAAGCGTCTGAATAATATCGAGATGCACCACGCCAGCCGATCATTGGATTCTCCTCGTTGGGTTCAAAGTACTTACCGCCAAGCATATTGAAATATTCATTCGATTTGAAATCAGAGAATCGCACAATTACTCTTTTGGGATAGAATGCTGCTGCAATTTTGGCAATTCCATACGACAATCTTTTCACAAAAAATGTTTCCTCATCCTTATATCCTTCAGCTAGTTTTTCAATCGCAGCAGTCAATTCAGGATCATTAAGTTCCCGATGTTTTTTAAGGGCCATAGGATGCACCTGAATGTAATTATTAATAATGAATTCTTCCCTTGCTAAACCAACACCGGAGTTTGGGATATGACTGAATTGGAAGGCCATATCCGGAGACGCTACATTAAGCATAATTGGAACATCTACTTGAGGTAAATTATCCAAATCGGTTTCATTAATCTCGAATGGTATTTCTCCATCATAGACCTTTCCGATGTCTCCTTCCGCACAGGAAATAGAGACCTCCATTCCATTTTTAAGGATTTGGGTTGCATCACCACAACCCACGATTGCGGGAACCCCCATTTCCCTTGCAATTATGGCGGCGTGACATGTTCTACCTCCTTTATTGGTAACAATAGCTGCTGCCTTTTTCATAAGGGGCTCCCAGTCAGGATCCGTCATGTCTGTAACCAGGACGTCTCCATCTTTGAAACTCGCGCCATCCATACTGCCGTCTCTTCCATCTAAACTGTATAGAATTTTGACTTTTCCAAATGAAATTTTATCGCCCACAGCAATTCCATCGACAAGTTTGTTTTTTGGTTTATCTGTTTCCAGAATTCTATATTCAATCAATTGGTTTCCCTTTCTTTGGGAATGTATTGTCTCAGGTCTTGCCTGTACAATGAATATTTGATTTGTTAAACCATCTATTGCCCATTCAACATCCATTGGAGAATAGGTGTCTCTTAATTCACTGTAGTAATCTTCTATAATTGAAACCCATTTCGCAATTTGAAGAGCTTGTTCGTCTGTTATGCAAAAGTTTTTTTGAATTTCCTTTTCTACGGGTACGGTTTTTACTGTTTCCCCAGGGTTGGTGCCGTAAATCATTTTGATTTCCTTTACGCCCATTTTTTTTTCTATAATCGATTTAAACCCCTTTTCTAGAGTAGGTTTAAAGACCAAAAATTCGTCCGGGCTAACAGATCCCTGCACAACAGTTTCTCCTAAACCAAATGCACCATTTATTAAAACAACATCCTTGAATCCACTTTCGGTGTCTAATGAAAATGCAACCCCCGAGGCAGCCAGATCAGACCGAACCATTTTTTGCACTCCTACGGAAAGTTCAACTTCAAAATGGTCAAAGTTAAATGTCTCTCGATAAGAGATTGCTCTGTCTGTAAATAACGAGGCGATACAATACCGCACGGAGTTTAATAATCCTTCATCACCACGAACATTTAAGTATGTTTCCTGTTGACCTGCAAAAGAAGCATCCGGTAAATCTTCTGCAGTTGCAGAAGAACGAACCGCGACATCTGTTAAATTAGTTCCGTATTTAAACGATAATTGTTTATACGCCTTTACTATTTCTACCGACAAGTCTTCGGGAAACTTTCCTTCTTTTATTAATTGCCGAATTTTTAAACCATTTTTTCTTAAATCAATTACATCATCAACATTCGTTTCTGCGATAATATCTTTTATAGCATCATTTAAATTATTGTGTTCGATAAAATATCGATAAGCATCCACCGTAATAGCAAAACCATCAGGTACTTCAATTCCTAGTGGAGTCAGATTTTGAATCATTTCACCTAATGAGGCATTTTTCCCTCCTACCCGAAGGATATCAGTCATTTTAATTTCATTGAAAAGCAAAGTGTATTTTGAATTACTCATGTTGTGAAAGAGATTGTGTTTTTAATGTTAGTATGCGCGCATACAAAGTAACTCAAATAATATATACTATTAAACAAAAATTGATAATTTATTAACAGTTAATAAAGGGCAATAACCGTATTGCTGATCTGCTGTAAAAAGACACTAATAATTTTGAGGGATCGAGTCTATTTTATAACGTTTATATGACCCGTCAGCGTTTTATGTCGTCGTGAATTGGTAGTGAAGTCTAATTTATATGTGTACGTTCCATCTGGAACGTATGCACCATTATACGTTCCATCCCATTCGAATCCGGGATCGAAAGCGGTGAATATTAATTCCCCCCATCTGTTATAAATATCAATGTATAATTCGCTAATGCCAATTGTGCTTACCTTGAAAACCGTATTACTTCGGTCTCCATCAGGCGTAAATGTATTTGGAACATATACGTACCATTCTTCTTCTATATGAATGGGTTTGGTAATAGTGTCTGTGCACCCCTTATCGTCTTCTGCTATCAGTGTTATGTAATATGTGCCAGGCTCATCGAATATATTTGTTGGGTGTACAAACGTCGATGTATTGCCATCTCCAAAGTCCCATTCATAGGATATGGCAGACTGTGATAAATTTTGAAATTGGATTGGTAGATCATTGAAAAATACATTGCTTGTGGTGGTAAAGTCGGCAACTGGTGCAACGACTACAACCCTTGTACTTCCTTCTACAGTGAATGTTTGGCATTCATCAGAGACACTTACCGTGTATGTAGTTGTTTCATTTGGGTTTACCCAGATTTGAGGAGTCGATTCTCCGGAGTGCAACCAATTGTAAAAGTATTGCCCGAAACCACCTGAAGAGCTGACCGAAATTTGTATGGAATCACTTGGGCATATTTCAACATCAGGGCTCATGTTTAAAACTAATGGCGGGCTTGTTATCGTATAAATTATGTTTTCTGTTGCAGTCATTCCGCAATGATCAGTGACGGTAACCGAGTATGTTGTGGTTGTTGAGGGGGTTACAGACAGGTTGATAGTTGTACCTAAGTTGGCGTTAAAACTCGAGGACCATTGATATGTGTAGGGTGGTGTTCCTCCACTGGCATTGGATTCAAGTAATGCTGGTAAATAGGGGCAGATTTCAGTGATATCCGGAGTTTGGTTTAAAACCAATGGGGGGATATTGGGCACCACAACAGTATAATCCAAAGAAATTGGCTGACTCAGACACGCATCAATTACAGTAACAGTATAGACCTGTGTTGCTGTAGGCGAAACAAATATTGAGGGCGTGTTTTCTCCAGTACTCCACGAAAATGAGTATGGAGCAATACCACCCGTTGCACTTGCTATGAGCTCAATGGTTTCTCCTGGACATGTTACTTCTGCTCCTGTTACGTCAATTGTGACAGGATTTACATCTTGAATAAATAGATTTAGTGTTTCGGTAGTTTGATTTCCACAGTTATCTGTGACAAGAAATTCTAGGTTCAATGTCTCCTGTCCCTCTACAATTCCATCCTGGAAACAGTCAAATGAAAACTGAGTTTGTTGCACACCAGCGGCGAAAGAAATAGAATTTGGAATATTTCCGTAATCTACACCTTCAATTGCTGTTCCAGATACGTTTATAGGAATATTCATTGGCAGGTTAAGACCACAAGGGCTTCTCTCAATCGTGAGGGTTGTTGAAACACAACCTTCAGCAATAATATTGGTATTGTTAAAAACATTGAGTGAAATTGAATGCGAAAGATCAATGGGGGTATTTGCAGTAAAGCTATTTGCTTCCAAAAATATTCCAGAATCCCAAACTTCATCGCCAGTATCAGCGATTGCAATAATGAGGTGGTAAGTTTGATTGCATTGAACAGCTGCCCTTGCCGTAAGTTTTGTGGTGAAACCATCGTATTGTATTGTGGCACCACCAGTATTATTCACGTAATATTGAGCATTTAATGCCCCGAAACTGTTTCCGTTAACATTGGTTCCTGCAGCGTGAATATTGTCAATAGCAACAACAGTTCCGTTTGGAAGTGTGGCAATATTTTGTTGTCCTGCAATTCCAGGTCCAGAAATGAAAAATCCAAAAACATCGTTGAACCCTGCATTAACATATTCCAGGTATTCTTCCGATCCGAATACATAATTAAAACTAACCGAGTCAGAACACGTTTCAAAATCAAATTCCAGCACAGATGCATTAAATGTTGGAGTACCTCCATTTAAATTGGTAAGCAGACCATAACCACCCGCCCCATTATTCATTCCGGCTCCTTCTTGTGTGTTAGGGCCGTGAGGTCCGTTTGGACCATTGAGTACGGTTCCTGTCGTAAGTATTATACCTTCTGTAATGCCAAGATTTGTGCCATTTGCGGTGAAATAACCGAATGCCGAATTGGAAACATTACTTCCATTAAAGGTGACATTTGAAATGGAAACTCCCGGACCCTGAAGCACGCCCTGAACTAATGCAGTCGGTGTTTGTGAAGCATTTGTAATGAGCTGGCCCATTGTTACAATTGGGACAGTCAAGAACAGTATGGCCGCTAATAGTTTCATTTATAGTATATAGACGTAAAAAAAGGCAAAACGTTTCACTCTTTTCTTTCAAAATTCACGCCAAACTCCAATAATTATAAATTCTTAACGTCAATGGGCAGAATTTATTTGCACGTTGCTCAGAAAATAATGAATTTTGTACTATTGAATTTTTTCAAGAAAATATATAATGGACTTCAGAAGAAGTTGAAATATTCAGCTTCAGATCCAACGACATTCCGTGAGGTTTGGAGTTTCAATAGTACTGGAACCAGAGTTCTTAGTCTGGCAATTATAATGGTTCTACTCGTTTGGATGGTGCTTTCATTTTTATTCGGTTCCGGTGCACTGTTAAATTATTTTTCAACAAATGATGTTTCTATCGAAAGAGAAGAATTGGAGAGTCAAAATGAAAAAATAGATGCACTAACAAGTCAACTTGAGAATCAAGAGAATTACATAAAGAACGTAAAGCTGATTCTTAAAGGCGAGATTCCTGTTCCGCATTCTCTTGACTCTTTAGCGACCGATATTATTGAAGTTAATATTGACACCCTAGAATCCAGGCAGACAAATTCAGAAAATTCACTGGCCAGGAAAGTGAAATCAGATATGTTTACGGTCAAGCAAAAATCAAATAAGATGACTATTACTTATTTTGGCACTCCTGTTGTCGGTGTGATAAGTCAGAAATTCAATAAGAAAAATCATCCGGGAATTGATATTGTCACAAAGAAAGGCATGGCGGTTAAAGCATGTTTGTCGGGCACGGTCATCTATTCGGGCTATTCCCATAAGGATGGTCATATATTAATAATTGATCATGAAAACAAGTTCATTTCTGTGTACAAACACAACAAGCACGCATTGAAAAAAACAGGAGCTAAAATAAAGCTTGGCGATCCAATTGCAATAGTGGGAAATACAGGAGAAAATTCGGACGGGCCTCACTTACATTTCGAATTGTGGTATAATCAAAACCCTGTAAATCCGGAAGATTATATGAAATTCACTCGTTAACACCTTGTAAAGACGATAGGTTATAATAAATCCCCTTCAACGCCATCAATTCTTCGTGACTGCCCTGTTCTTCCAGAACACCTTTGGAAAGAACGATAATACTATCCGCATTTTTAATCGTGCTTAAGCGGTGTGCAATTACCAAGCTTGTTCGGTTCTTCATTAAGTTTTCAAGAGCCTCCTGAACCAGTTTTTCCGATTCAGTATCCAGGGCAGAAGTCGCCTCGTCGAGGATTAAAACAGGTGGGTTCTTCAGAATAGCTCGGGCAATACTTATTCGCTGCTTCTGCCCACCGGATAATTTATTTCCCCGCTCACCGATGTTTGTATCGTATTGAGTTTCGAGTTCTGTAATGAAATTATGTGCATTGGCAATTTTTGCTGCCTGTACAATTTCTTGGTGAGTGGCATGTGGCATTCCAAAAGCAATGTTTTCTTTAACTGTAGCGTTGAATAGGATCGATTCCTGAGAAACAATGCCAATTTGTTGCCTCAGATCAACGATAGACGCTTCTTTTATATTTATACCGTCAAAATAAATACCTCCCTGCTGAACGTCATGAAATCGAGGGAGTAAATCTACAATAGTCGATTTGCCGCTTCCGGATTCACCAACAACAGCAATAGTTTTCCCAACTGGGATTGAAAGAGAAAAGTCTTTTATGACGTATTCTTTTTTATACTTAAAGAATACATTTTTGTATTCGATAGAATTTTTTATTTCGGGAAGGTCTGTTGGATTTTCAACTTCATAAATTTTTTCATCTGCATTTAAAATTGTATTTATTCTATCTTGGGAAGCCTGAGATTTATTAAGATCAGCAATTGTTCTAGCAATTCCTTGAATGGGTCGGAGAAGTTGCGTAAAGACCACAATAAACGCAATGAAATGGGGGCCGGTTAAGGTGCTGGGATTTTTAGAATCTAGTATTAGAATACCGCCGTACCAAACAATTGCTATCAATACTAGTGCACCGATCGTTTCATTTAATGGAGGTGACAAATCTCTTTTTCGAAATGCTTTAGTGATTAATTTTTGGTGTTTTAAATTTTCACGTTTGAAAGAGGAGAATACCTGCGATGCAGCATTAAAAGCTTTAATAATTCTAATGCCGCCCAAGCCTTCGTCCATTGCAGAATATAAAATACTCATTTGTTCTTGCCCTTGCTTTGCGGTCCTTTTTAAACTTTTACCGATCACGGCAATTATAATTGCCGTTACTGGTAGCAGTACTAATGAAAACAATGTGAGCTCAAAACTCCAGTACAGAAGTGTGCTTAGATAGATAACAATTGCAATTGGCTCACGGAATATAAGTTCCAGTAGAGAAATAACTGCAATTTCGATTTCTCCCACGTCGCTTTGCATGCGGGAAATCAAATCGCCCTTGCGTTCATCCGTATAATATGAAATAGGTAATTTCATTGATTTTTCAAACAACTTATCACGAACGTCTCTTACGACAGCCATTCTAAGCTGCGATTGAAACCAGACAGCACTATACCGAAAAGTGTTTTTGAGAATGAAAGCAATAATTACGGAAACACAAACAAAAAACAAAGTGCCTTTTGGATCAGCCTCAGACATTACATTCATCTCATAATTATAGGATTCAGCTGCATAAGAAATAAAATTGAAGAAGCCTCCTTCATAAACTGGTCGCACCAATGTTTGGGGAATTTCTTCTTTGAGAAATATGATCTGTAACACAGGGACAAAAAGAGCAAGGGATAATAAGTTAAAAATTACGAAGAGTAAATTGGACATTATAACCATAATGGCTGTCCATTTGTAATGAAATGTATACCGGTATATTTCTAAAATCCCCTTCATATGACGTACAAAGATATGTTTTGTTTTCCTTGTCTATGAAAAACCGTGGTAACAATTCTTATTTTTGCAGCATGAGTACAATTAGACAGAGCAGAATAGAGGGTGTAATCAAGCAGGAACTATCTGTTTTTTTTCAACGGAACGCACGCGAGGTTTGCCTGGGTGCAATGGTTACAGTTACTATAGTAAGAGTTTCACCTGATTTGTCTTCGGCTAGATGCTATCTTAGTATTTTTGCTGGGCCGGGTAAAGATGAGGTAATCGAGAACATTCAAACAAATTCGTCAAGGATTAGAGGTGAAGTAGGCAGAAGGTTAAAAAACATGAAACATATTCCATCCTTGTCGTTTTATATTGACGACTCAATAGATTATGCCAACAAGATAGATGAACTTCTTAAAAAGTAAATAGATTATTAATGTTCCATTTTTCATAGCGAAGCGATATCTTTCGGCGAAACGAAAGAAAAATGTAATAAACCTCATTACGCGCATTTCGGTAATTGGCATTGCTGCTATTACGGCCGCACTGATCATATTGCTTTCTGCCTTCAATGGTATTGAAACAATGATCGAAAAACTTTATTCTGAGTTCGATACCGATATTACTATAAGTGCATTAGATCGTAAAACATTCAACGAAAATCAAATTGATTACACGAAGCTAAAAAGTGTTTCCGGGGTTAAGGAGTATTCCAGAGCAGTCGAAGAGGTTGTTATTTTAAAGCACGAAAAAAAGTGGGTAAATGCCAATTTACTGGGGGTCGACCCTTCCTTTTTAAAAATTTGCAACATGTCCGATCACATGATCGATGGGGCACCAATTCTTGAATCGGACAGCCTCCAGTTCGGCATCATTGGCGCAACGCTCCTGGATCAGCTGGATGGATTTATCCCAGAAAATGTGGGGCATGAGAGCTTGATTTGTTATGTACCGAAAAGAGACATGAAGCTAAGGCTTGGTAAAAACCCTTTCAAAACGAAAGTGATCCAGCTTTCGGGAAGAATGAACTTTAACCGAGAGGTAAATGCACAGAGCTTCCTAGTTCCGATTAAAATGAGCAGGGAATTAATGGAATACAAAGACCATCTAACTGCAATTTATGTCGATTGTGATAATGGTGCGGATCTTTCTGGGATAAAACAAGATATTTCTCAATTGATCGGTGATGCATTTGTTGTTAAAACCCACTTTGAAAAAAACGAGCTGATCTACAAAACAAGCAAATCGGAAAAAATTATTGTACTCATTATCCTATTATTCATATTTATTCTTGCAGCATTTAATCTGGTGGCATCGCTTACTATGTTGTTCGTTGAGAAATTAGACAACATTAAAACCCTGGTCAGTTTCGGTGCAAATCGCAAATTGATTTTTAATGTTTTCTTTTATGAGGGATTATTGATCGCAGGTAAAGGCATAATATTCGGTGCTGTTTTTGGTTATACCGTTTGCATTTCGCAGATAAAGCTGAATCTGATTACTATGCCTAATTCCGGGGGAGAGGCTTTTCCGATGAATATTTCGATCTGGGATGGGGTTTTAATACTGTCACTGGTGTCAGCATTGAGCATACTTTTCTCATTTTTACCCGTAAAATATCTAATTAGAAAGAACATTAGAGCAGCTGTGTAAATAAGTGGTTCTGGAGTGTTAATTAAATGTGAGAAACTAGTTCTGTTTTTTTTCCTTGTTCTATACTTTTTATTGAGAGAAAAGCCATATATTTGCACCGAAATTCCGAGAAAACAGGAATAAGAGCTAATTAAAAAACGACGCTATAATGTCCAATATTAAAGGTAAAATTTCACAGGTGATCGGGCCTGTAATTGATGTAAGCTTTGAAAAGGGAGTTGAGCTCCCAAACATTTTCGATGCATTGGTTGTTAATAAAGAAAACGGAACAAAAGTAGTTTTGGAGGTGCAGTCTCACATTGGAGAAAATGCAGTACGAACTATTTCTATGGATTCAACAGACGGTTTTACGCGTGGAATGGCAGTAGTTTCTACGGGTTCTGCGATAAAAATGCCAATTGGAGATCAAGTAAAGGGGCGGTTGTTTAACGTTGTGGGGGAAACAATTGATGGTATTAATGATATCAGTAACGATAAGGGATTACCTATTCACCGTGAAGCACCAAAATTTGAGGACCTTTCGACCGCTACAGAAGTACTCTTTACGGGAATTAAAGTAATAGACCTTATCGAACCTTATGCAAAAGGTGGTAAGATTGGTTTGTTCGGTGGTGCTGGAGTAGGGAAGACGGTATTGATACAAGAGCTCATAAATAATATTGCTAAAGGACACGGTGGATTGTCGGTATTCGCTGGTGTTGGTGAACGTACTCGTGAAGGGAATGACCTTCTTCGTGAAATGCTTGAATCCGGAATTATTAAATATGGGGACGACTTCATGGAGTCAATGGAAAACGGAGGATGGGATCTTTCCAAGATCGATTTGAATGAGATGAAAGAGTCCAAGGCTACATTTGTATTTGGTCAAATGAACGAACCTCCCGGAGCACGTGCAAGAGTTGCGTTATCGGGGCTTACAATGGCAGAATACTTCCGTGATGGAGAAGGAGATGGAGAAGGAAAAGATATTCTTTTCTTCGTTGATAATATATTCCGATTTACGCAGGCAGGATCCGAAGTTTCGGCACTATTAGGACGAATGCCCTCGGCGGTTGGTTACCAACCAACACTTGCAACAGAAATGGGGCAGATGCAGGAGAGAATTACGTCAACTAAGAATGGATCTATTACTTCGGTTCAAGCGGTTTATGTACCAGCGGATGACCTTACCGATCCAGCTCCGGCCAATACATTTGCCCATTTGGATGCAACAACAGTATTGTCTCGAAAAATTGCAGAGCTGGGGATTTATCCCGCAGTGGATCCGCTGGATTCAACTTCCCGAATTCTAACCAAAGAAATTGTTGGGGAAGAACATTATGATTGTGCGCAAAGGGTTAAAATTACGTTACAACGATATAAGGAGCTTCAGGACATCATTGCAATATTAGGAATGGACGAGTTATCCGAAGAGGATAAATTAATCGTGCATCGGGCAAGACGTGTACAACGATTCCTTTCACAGCCGTTTCATGTTGCCGAGCAGTTTACAGGTTTGAAAGGGGTATTGGTAGATATTCAGGATACAATTAAAGCGTTTAACGACATTCTTGACGGAGAATACGATCAGTATCCTGAGGCGGCTTTTAATTTAAAAGGGGGAATAGAAGATGTTATCGAAGCTGGTGATAAAATGCTTGCTGAAAACGCATAATTTGAAATAACGATGCAACTTGAAATAATAACACCCGAAGCGAAAATATTTGAAGGCGAAGCTCAAGCAGTTCAGTTCCCAGGTTTGGATGGGTCTTTTCAGGTATTAAACGGACACGCAGCTATTATTGCTGGACTGGCTGAAGGAGACGTTAAGGTGAACTTAAATGAAAAATTCGATTCCGATTCTGAAACGAGTGAATTAGTGAAAAGCGATGCCAAAGATAAAAAGATCATTCGCGTCCGAATTAAAGGAGGCGTAATGGAAATGTTAAATAATAAAGTTATTGTACTTGCCGAATAGTTATTGGTAATGTTGAAATTCAATATTAAAAGAGGGGTTTGGGAGACTATTCCCCTCTTTTTTGTTAAAGTACGTTAAGTGTGTATTGAACAATAACCTGTAAATACGATAGTTTACTTATTTTCGTTGATAATTCCGGAATAGGATGAGTATTTTAGAGAACATAGACTTAAACAAAACTCCCGACCATGTTGCTATAATCATGGATGGTAATGGTCGATGGGCTCAAAATCAGGGGCATGAAAGATTGTTTGGACATAATCTGGGCGTTGAGTCAGTACGAGAAACGCTAAAGGCTGCCCAGGAAACGAATATAAAATACCTGACACTGTATGCTTTTTCTACTGAAAATTGGAACAGACCGGATGAAGAGGTTGCTGGTTTGATGGATTTACTGGTGCGCACAATAGCAAACGAGCTTAAAGAACTGCATGAGAACAATGTTAAAATAAGCGGAATTGGTGATTTAAATGGTCTTCCCGAATCTTGCCGAAAAGAACTATTTGAGGCATTTGATCAGACCAAAGATAACACGGGTGTTAATTTAATTTTAGCGCTCAATTATAGTGCGCGATGGGAGCTAACCAAAGCAATGAATGAAATTGCACAAAAAATCGAGCAGGGAACATTGAAGTCATCAGAGATTGACGCACCATTATTGGAGTCATTTTTAACTACAGCTGGGATACCAGATCCAGGATTATTGATTCGCACCAGTGGAGAAAACAGAATAAGTAATTTTTTACTTTGGCAGATCGCATATTCAGAGCTTTATTTTACACCTGTTCTTTGGCCAGACTTTAGAAAAGAAGATTTTTACAAAGCCATTATTGATTATCAATCGCGTGAAAGAAGATTTGGAATGGTTTCGGAACAAATAAAAAACGATTGATGCGAGCCATAAAACGGATATTCATAGTCTTGTTGTTTTTAATGAACGGAATCCATTCATTTTCTCAAGTGATTGATTCTGATGGGCCTATAACTGTAGGTGGGATTGACATTGACTATGTTAACCCAAAAACGTATGAAATTGGCCCCATTCGTGTTGATGGTGCAGATAATTATGACCATAACGCAATCAAGCTATTAGCGGGTCTGCGGCAAGGTCAGTCCATTACTATACCGGGTGAAAAAATTGCGAAGGCAATCAAGAATTTATGGGAAGAAGGGCTGTTTTCGAATATTGAGATACAAGCCGATAAGGAAGTAGCAGGAGTTATCTATTTAGTAATTAAAGTAACACCACGTCCGAAGCTTTCCAGATACAGATTTGTTGGGATAACAAAAAGAGAAGCAGACAAAATAAGGGAAGAAATTTCACTGTTTTCGGGTAAAACAATTACCGAGAACTTGGTCTTTGCAACGAAAAGTCAGATTAAAGGATATTTCAGAGAAAAAGGATATTACTCTGTTGATGTGCAGATAAAAAGACGCATCGATACACTGATGAATAATTCTGAAATTTTCGTTATAAATGTTGCTAAGAACAAAAGGGTCAAGATTGGAGAATTGAATTTTATTGGAAATGAAACAATTCCAACATGGAAATTGAGATTGGCAATGAAAGACACAAAACAAAAAGCGTTGTGGCGATTTTTCAAAAGATCTAAGTTTTCCGAATCTGCGTATAAAAGGGACAAGGCAATAATTATAGAAAAGTTTGCATCCAAAGGATTACGGGATGCTGAAATATCATTTGATACGCTCTATTTAGTAGATCATAAAAATTTAAGAATTGATATCAAAATTGATGAGGGAGCAAAATACTATTTTGGCGACATTGAATGGATTGGAAACTCCAAATTCCGCTCGTCTTTTCTGGATACTATTTTAGGTATCAAAAAGGGAGATTTGTACAATAAGTCTCTTCTTGAGCAACGATTGTTCATGAGTCAGGATGGGCGTGATATATCTTCGCTGTATATGGATCGGGGCTATTTGTTTTTTCAGGTGATTCCGGTCGAGACCAATGTTGATAGCAATCGAATTAACTATCAAATGCGGATTGTAGAGGGTAAGGAAGCACGCATTAAAAGAATAATTATTAAAGGAAACACCAAAACCAATGATCACGTTATACGCCGTGAGATCCGGACCAAACCGGGAGACCTGTTCAATCGAAATGACATTATCAGAACACAACGAGAGCTGGCCCAGCTCGGGTATTTTAACGAACAAGGATTTCAAATAAATCCGATTCCCAACCCACAGGATGGAACAGTTGACATAGAATATGTAGTTGAAGAAAAGTCTTCGGACCAGATAGAGCTATCGGGAGGTTATGGTGGTACGGGTATAGATGGCAGGGGAAGGATTATTGGAACCCTGGGATTGACCTTTAATAACTTTAGTGTTAAAAATATATTCAAAGCAGGTGCTTGGACACCATTACCTGGGGGTGATGGTCAACGGTTATCTATTCGGGCCCAAACCAATGGTCGGTATTACCAAGGATATAATTTTTCATTTACAGAACCCTGGTTAGGAGGCAAGAAGCCCAATTCGCTTTCTTTCTGGTTGAATCATACAGCGCTTGGGAACGGCCACTTACCTTCTCACGATGATTATTCAGGTCTTGCAATAACTGGTGTTGGATTAGGTTTGGGGAGAAGAAAAAAATGGCCGGATGACTGGTTTCAGGCCTATTATGAGCTCAGCTATCAGTATTATGATGTTGTAGATGACATCCGCTTTGGTATTTTCACGAATGGTTATGCCAACGATATAGCATTTAAATATGTGTTGCAACGAAGTTCTGTAAGTGCACCGATCTATCCACAAAATGGATCAAACATAAAGTTCACAGCTAAATCTACTGTACCGTATTCTTTTTTCGATGGAGTGGATGATTATTCTGCATACACCAATCAGGAACGCTATAAATATTTGGAATATTACAAAATAAAATTGACCGGTGAATGGTTCTTTCCGCTGACATCGGACAAGAAATTAGTTTTAATGCCTCGTATTGGCTTTGGTTTCTTAGGTGCTTATAACTACAACAAGGGATTAACACCATTCGAGCGATTTACTTTAGGTGGTAGTGGGCTTACAGGCGTAAATCAAATTGGAGGAAGTGAGATAATTGCTTTAAGAGGATATGAGGATAATTCACTCAATTCACCAGGAGGTGATCCATTGATTGCCAAATATACCCTTGAATTGCGGTATCCAATTTCATTAAATCCGCAGGCAACGTTTTATGCGGTATTATTTGCCGAAGCAGGAAATTCGTATCCCTCTTTCGAGAAATTCAATCCGTTCAATGTTAAACGTTCTTTGGGTGTAGGTGTGCGTGTGTTCCTACCTATGTTTGGAATGTTAGGATTGGATTATGGGTTTGGATTCGACAAGCTTGACCCTTGGTCTATGGGCTATAAAATAGGGCCTTCGGATATTTCGATAGATCAAAAAGGGTATTATCCAAAATTAAATTTCACTATTGGAATGAACCTTGGTGAATTATAATAATTTAAATTAACAATAAAAGTATTAATTTCGCCGTTCGGCTAACAAAGTTGAAATTATGAAAATACTTGTTTTAGCGTTTATATTGTTTCTTGGCACAGGATTTGTCTACAGTCAGAAGTACGCCTACATTGACTCGGATTATATATTGGGAAATGTTCCGGCATATGAAGATGCGAAAAAGAAGTTGGATAAATTAGCCGATCGGTGGACCAAAGAAATTGAAAAACGCTATGAAGTCCTTGCAATGAAAAAAGATAATTTTGCAAGAGAGGAAGTGTTATTGCCAAAGGAGGAAAAGAAAAAGCGTCAGGAAGAAATTGACAAGCTGGAGCTCGAAGCGATGCAAATGCAAAAGTTACGATTTGGGGTTAGTGGTGATTATTTTTCGAAACGCCAGGAGCTGATCAAACCAATTCAGGATGATGTTTACGATGCGATGCAGAAAGTTGCTTCCAAAAGAAATTATAGCTTTGTGTTTGATAAGGCAAATCAGAGTAATCTGATTTATGCAGATAGTAAGTACGATATAAGTAACAGTGTTCTTAAACAAATGGGGATCACAGTTAGATAATAATAAAAACAAGTAAATAAAGTAAGATGAAAAAAATAATAGTAGCAATTGTAGTTGTATTTAGTTTGGGAGCAGTAATGGCACAGTCAAAATTAGCTCATGTGAATTCACAGGCCTTATTGGATACATTACCCTCCAGAAAAATTGCGATTCAAAAATTACAGGAATTTGAAAGAAATGGTGTTAATGAGCTGAAGGAAATGGAAGCAGATTTCAATACTGCTGTTGCCAAATATGAGGCAGACAGACCAAATATGTCTCCGGTAATAATAAAAATTGAAGAGGAGAAATTGCTAAAAAAACAAAAAGCACTTCAGGAAAGAGAGCAGTCTTTGAATCAAGAAATGCAGGCATATTCACAAGAATTGAATCAACCAATACTTGAAATGGTACAAAAAGCGGTAGAAATGATTGCCGAGAGAAAAAAATTGCATTATGTTATTGATGAGTCGGTTACTCTTTATTTTAAGGGAGGAAGTGATATCACTTCTGAGGTGATCACAGAGCTGCTTAAAATGGATAAATAAGAAGAAATTCAACCAATTTTAAAGGCTACCCATTAAAAGGTAGCCTTTTGTTTTGCGGTAAATTATTTATCTAAGATTAGTTTTTACTAGATTTATAAAAATGGGACCAATAGGTGTTTTTGATTCGGGTTATGGCGGACTTACTATCTTGCAAGATATTCGCAGGCGTCTTCCACAATTTGATTATTTATACCTTGGAGACAATGCCCGTGCACCCTATGGTACAAGATCGTTCGATGTTGTTTATGAGTTCACCCTCCAGGCAGTTCATGAATTATTTGACAGGGGTTGTCCTTTGATAATAGTGGCATGTAATACAGCTTCTGCAAACGCTTTGAGGAACATTCAACAGAATAATTTAGGAGAACAAATTGCGGAAGACAATCGGGTTTTAGGGGTAATTAGACCGAGCACTGAAATTATAGGAAACCTAACAAAAACAGGCAAGGTTGGAATACTGGCTACTGAGGGGACGGTCAATTCTAACTCTTATGTTGTTGAAACAGCGAAATTCTTCCCGGAAACAAGGGTATACCAGCAAGCTTGCCCGATGTGGGTTCCACTCATAGAAAGCAATAAACAGGATACTGAGGCCGGGAAGAAATTTATTAAAGAAGATGTTGAAAATTTACTTGCAAAGGATACTGATATAGATACTATAATTTTGGGATGCACGCATTACCCGATAATAAAGGACTATATTGAATCCATCGTTCCGGAAAATGTGAAGGTAGTTGCGCAAGGTAAAATTGTTGCAGAACGATTAGAGGATTATTTGATCCGGCACCCTGAAATTGAAGTGAGATGCACTAAAACAGGTGGTGCACGATACCTGACTACGGAGAATAAAGACGTGTTCGATATGAATGCAAATGCTTTTACAGGGGTTCCTGTTAACTCCGAGCAAATTAAGCTGGTTTAAGTGGTGTCACTGTTACTATAGAAATGGATAGTCTTATTTCCCTTTGATCTTACCCTCAAGAGTCCACCGTATCAGAAAAGCCCTTTGTTTGGCTGTTTCGGCTTTTTCTCCGGCAAATAATTCATTTACTGTTTCATTAAATAATTCAATCCACCGATCAAAATGTTCTTTTTTGATTGCCATATTAATGTGTGTTTTTGTCACATCATTTCTGTAACCCGGCTCGTTGAGTAATACAAAGGACCAAAAGTGTATCATTTTTGGGAGATGATGCTCAAAATCAATACCACTGAAAAAAGAATGGAGCAAGTCATCCTTTAAAACTTTTTGGTAAAACTGCTGCACCAATCGTGTAATATCTTCTTTCGATTCTATATCTCTCATAGTGTATTTTATTATTCCTTAAACCAGCCCGAATATTTTACATAATTATTCGCTATTCGCATAACCTCTCCCTCAAATAGCTCTGTTGAAAGGTCCTTAACTTTCTTTGCTGGCACACCGGCATAAATACTTCCTCCCTGAACCCTTGTCCCTTCAAGCAGAACCGCGCCGGCTGCTATTATACTTCCAGACTCAATGTAACAGTTGTCCATTACAATAGAGCCCATTCCGATGAGTACATTATCTTCTATGGTGCAACCGTGGACCAATGCATTGTGCCCGATCGAAACATTATTACCAATGATGGTTTTCGTTTTTTCGAAGGTACAATGAATCACAGCTCCATCTTGTATATTGACTTTGTTGCCTATCACAATTGAGTTTACATCTCCTCGCACAACGGAACTAAACCAGACCGAACATTCATTTCCCATGGTCACATCGCCAACAATAGTTGCATTCTCTGCAAACCAGCAATTCGAACCAAAAACCGGGGATTTACCTCTGCATGTTTTTATTAATGCCATATTTCCAGTGTTTTTTTAATTCTCTTTTTTCAAAATGGTTACACTCTTAATCCACGTATTCAAATGACATTTTCCTGGTAAATATCACAAGAGAAGTTCATAACAAAAATACGGATGATCTTTCTTATATTTTAAGTAAACAGGCCCCAGATTGGTGTAGCCCCGATTACTGTAGAATTTTTGATTGCGTGGATTTTGGCTAAAGGTATCCAGACGAATTGCGTCGTAGTTTTTTTCTTTTGCAAAAGTCTCTGCAAAATCCATCAATTTTCTAGCCAATCCTTTTCCCTGATGATTCGGCAGTACCGCAAGCCTGTGCACAACCAGGTTTTTGTGTTTTTCGCTTGTCGACCATTTTACCTGCTGGTATTCTTCATCCTGGTGCTCGTTCAAAACAACAATTCCAATAATTATTTTGTCTTCTTTGTAAACGAATAATGTTTTTGTTTTGAGATCTTTCTCAATACTTAGCCGGTCCGGATAGTTTTCGTCCCACTGATCGATTCCATTATCACGCATGTGCTTGCCACAGGATTTGGTAAGTGTGATTATTTCATCTATTTCTGAGATAGATCCTGTATTGATCATAATCTATTCAATAACACCTAGTTCTTTGCCTATTTTGATAAAGGCACTTGCGGCTTTGTCTAAATCTTCTCTCGAATGAGCAGCTGAAATTTGTGTTCGAATCCGCGCCTGACCTTTAGCAACGACTGGAAAAAAGAACCCGATGGCATAGATGCCTTCTTCCAATAACATATCAGCAAATTTTTGCGATAGTGCCGCATCGTACAACATTATCGGCACAATGGGTGAATCACCAGGCTTGATGTCAAACCCTGCATCTATGATCTTCTTTTTGAAATAGTTTGTGTTTTTTTCCAGTTTGTCTCTTAGCTCTGTAGTTGAGCTGAGAATATCAAAAACTTTTATAGAGGCACCAACAATTGAGGGAGCAAGTGAATTTGAAAATAAATAAGGCCTTGATTTTTGCCGAAGCATATCGATTACTTCTTTTTTCCCCGTTGTGTATCCGCCCATGGCACCTCCTAGGGCTTTGCCCAGTGTTCCTGTGATAATATCGACCCGGTCAAGTACTCCACAATGCTCGGGAACTCCACGCCCTGTTTTGCCAATAAATCCTGCAGAATGGCATTCATCGGTCATAACAAGTGCATCGTATTTATCTGCCAGATCGCAGATCTCATCCATTTTTGCGATATCACCATCCATGGAGAAAACGCCGTCCGTTACAACAATTCTGAATCGTTGGGCTTGAGCCGCTTTTAGCTGCTCTTCCAAATCAGACATGTCCGAATGCTTGTATCGGTATCGCTGTGCTTTACACAATCGGACTCCATCAATTATGGAAGCATGATTTAACTCGTCCGAAATGATTGCATCTTCGGCACTGAATAATGGCTCAAACACACCGCCATTGGCGTCGAATGCAGCTGCATATAATATTGTGTCTTCGGTTCCGTAAAAAGCAGCGATCTTTGCTTCCAATTCCTTGTGTATGTTTTGAGTGCCACAAATAAATCGAACGGATGACATCCCAAACCCATGTGAATCAAGGGTGTCTTTAGCTGCTTGTATAACATCTGGATTGGAAGACAAACCCAAATAATTGTTGGCACACATTATTACAACATCTTCTCCGGAGCTAACTTGAACGCTTGCCCCTTGAGGTGAAGTGATTATTCTCTCTTTTTTGTAGATTCCTCCTTTTTCAATTGAGGCAAGCTCAGATTGCAGATGCTCTTTCATTTTACCATACATAAGCCTATAATTTTGTTGCGCAAATTTAACAGAAAAAGTCTATTCGTTTTTAAAGTGCAATGTACAATTACTTTAAAAATTCCACTTCAGGTTGCGATTATCTAAAATAGCGAATGAAATTTTCCCAGTTGGCGTTGGGGAGATGTGATTCCCATCAGAAAGGACCACATAAAGACCAATTCTAAGTCTTCTTTTAGAGAATTTAAAGTTCCGTTCAAGTCCTGCGAGAATTTCATAATGCTGCCAGTTAAATTCCGGAACATACAAAGCTCCGGCACCCAATACAAGACCGATACGTGTTTTTTTCATAAAGGGGATTTTGCTTATTATGGCGCCATTATCGTGATGGACGAAATGTGCTTCGTAGTATATTTTTTGTGTCGGTAAGGTAGAGTCCAGCCCCTGGAATGAATGTAAGGGATTGGAAAACCAAATTGGGTCGCTTCTTCTGTGGTATTTTTGGTCTGCTTCCCTAACTATTTTTGTGTTCAGGAATTTACCAGATTTCAAATGATAGCTGGAAGTACCAATGGTGCCAATTTTGAAGGATTGAGTAATACCGCCAAGAATATAGTCATAATCAACATCGCTACCAAAAAGACCATGGATCCCCTTTTCATAATACAAATAAAAAGTAGGCCATTTGGATCCCAGAAGCACTTTCCTGTTTGGTTCTCGCATGTATTTTTGATTCGGTGTATAGCTTAGAGTCGCATCAACGATGAAGGCCTGATACGTATCAAATTTATCGGGTTGGTTATTGGGTAGTATGTCATCGGTGTTCAGAAATTTATATCCATCCAGACTCCTTCGTTCAGACATGCTGAAATCGGTTTCGAGATAAAGTCCGTTTAACAGTTCATAATTATGGCCAATTTCAAGCTCGGTTACTTCAATGAAATTATCTCTCTTGTATATTTGAGTTATCGCATCATAGGCCCGAATCACGTCAAATGAATGGGAAAAATTCAGGCTCACAGTACCAAAATGGAATGGATTGTATCTGAATTTCCACCACGTATCAATTTTAGGGTCCCAGTTCAGTACGCCTATGGAAACCTCCGTATATGAGTCCAGGGTGCGCTCCAATGGTGTTTTTTTGAAAAAAGAGTACCCTGGGGCAATTCTTGGCCCGGCAATATAGATTGGCCGCAACAAACCAGCGAGAGAGCTGATTGTCCATTGTGTCTTCTTTTCTCGATTCCGGTGGTCTACCCCCCACCAAAGTACCTTCAATGCCGTTACCTTATTGAAAACAGCATCCACCGAATCAAGGTATTCTTTCCGGTTTTGATAGCCATATATACTATCTTTCACTTTTATATAATTGACTTCATCGGGAGTTAATTCGACGGAACGTTGTGATTTCCAATATGTGGTATCTCTATTATAAGCCTCTGCTTCGGTAACGGCAAGTTCGTTATTAAAGAATTTTGAAGAGAAATTTGGGTTAAAATTATAGTCTGAAAAAGTTGCTGTAGTAATACACGTTGATGACTGGTCCTTGTATTTAACACCATATTCTAATATCTGAGTTTTTAAAAGGCACATGGAATCTCCCGGGTGTTCGAATTGCTGATAGATCTTAAAATAATCGTAAATGAGCAGGTTCCCTTTTTCCATGCTCAGTTCAAGCTTTTGAACGAGCCATAGTGAATCAATCACATAGATGTAACCTTCCAGGGTTGTTGTGGCAATGTTTCTGGGAATAATTTTGATCTTATGAATTTTACGGCCGTTTTCTAGATATTGTTGTTCCAGCCGGTATTTATACGATAATATCCCCGCTCCGGAAATTGGCGAGCTTACCGGAGTTTGATGCAAGTCGTCTAAGTGCAATAGATTCTGAAAGAAATTGAAATTTGATTTGACCGTTGTTGTGTAATACAGATTATTTCGTTTATCACCTCTCAATTCGTATGCATTTCTCAATTCCTTGACCTTTCTTCTGTTTCCAAAATGTCTTGTTAAATCGACCTCGACCATATTTATGTTATTGGCCATATTTTCATCGGCTTTTCTTTTTTCTGCAAAAGGATCTTCTATACCATCAGGATCTTTGATCTCCTCTTCGGGTTCCTTCTTCTTCTTCCTCTTTTTCACTTTATCTTCTTTCCTGTCAATTTTTTCAGTTGCTTTAATGTAACCATGTACACTATGGGGATAATTCCATGGGTTTATTTGATCTCTTTTCTGAACGACCTTCAACATTATATCTCTTCCAGGGTTTGATCTTTTTGCGGTAACATTTACATTTTCAATATTCTGAATATCAATAGGGTATAATTGGTAGTTGGTCTCTACGGGCCTGTCTACAATTGTAATGTATGCCTCAGAATTTTCATAACCTAAAGAGGTAATCACAAGGAAATATTCTCCTTGGTACAGGCGCATTTCGAATTGGCCGTTAATATTGGATAATGTTCTTAAGTCAGAGGCATTCTTTACATAAATTTTGGCATAAGGGATGGGGATTCCGTTCTCATCGGAGATCGTTCCCTTAAGCAATTGCTGTCCTAATAGTGTGGTACTTGTGAATAGAGACAGTAAGAAAAGAAAAAAGACAGGTACTTTCACTTTATAATTAAAACAATGATTATGCTGGTTTTGTCACAGATTGCTAAACAATGCGGCAACGCGTAAAGTTAAAGATAAGTACTAATGATTCAATTGTGAAGTTAAATCGATGGTATAATTAGTTCAATAAACTCGTGATTGTCAGGATGAACGGTAACTAATCTTTTTTCGATTCCTGCTCTTCCAAGATTTTAATCTGTTTTTCCATTCGTTTCATCATCCATCTTCTGGTTACAAAAGCAAACAAAGCTATGAGTACAAAAACATAAGAAAAACCCCATTTATTAAAATCTTCAGTAATCCCCATATATGTGACCACTATAAATAATACGATTGCCGTAAACAACCAAAAGTAGAGCATTACTTTATTATAGTATTTCATGACTTCAAAAGTTTGCGTAAAGATAACTAATCTTCAGACATATCTAATTTACCTATCGGTTCGAGAATTTTACATTTTTGAAAAAACTGTGTTGTTTGTATGCCTCGGCCACGGCCAATGACTCCTTTCCCTTCTTTTTTAATCACCACATTCTTTTCGGTGTAAATGGTACTATCTTTTTGATTGAAAAAAAGCTCTTCTGTCTCGAGATATTGTTTTTTTACAAGGTTTCGCAGTACAACAGAATCCCGAACCTGCATTAAACCAGTTTCGTAATTGACTTGGCCATTAATGGAAGTGAGGGTTGAAACAATTTCCCCATCGCTCGAGTAAAAATCCACTCGCACTCCATCTTTTAACCTCGTAATATGTTGCGGTTTGTTATAAGTTTCCGCTAGCGTAGCGTAAATTTGAACTCTGGCAAAACCGGAATCTGTGTAAAATACTTTAAGGTTTGTGGTGACCTCATCCGGAGCATCTGGATCATGCGTGACCTTTTGAATTGCATCTAGATCATTCACACATGATAAAAGAGAGTATGTTAGAATAACGCCAACGGATACTAATATTATTGACCTGAATCGAATCATTTATTATAAATTCACCGTTACTCCATAACATACAAGGGCCATTGAGGAGGGCGAGCCATTATCAAACTTTTCACTATCGGTTGGGTATCTTCTTTTATAGGTTCCAATTGAGCCACCCGCAGAAGATCCAAGTGAAACACCCTGCTGCAACAGCTGAACAGCGTATATGTTGTTGCATTTTCTTTCAAAAGTACTTGTGCCGCAGTTATTTGCATTTTGTCCTACAGATTTACCAGCAATTATCAGGGCTTTGCCTCGGTGCTCACCGCTTATTGTCATAGCCGTTTTATACGCCGAGGAGTACTTATTTTGTTTGAATTGTTCTACAGCGATCATATAGGTTATTTCTTGCTTTTGGGCTACATCAGTGCTACTTTCTTTTGCTTTTCTCAATGTAGCGACTGCACCACTTCTGTTTCCTTTAGACGCCTGGGCTTTTGCTTTCTTAAGCATTGCATCGGTAGAATTTGGATCGATCTCTATGTAGATGTCAATCAGCTGGATATATTCCGGAGCACTTGTACACTCTTTCTTCTCGAGTAAATCAATGAAGTTATTGACAGCTAATTTTTTTATTTCAGGATCCGTTGGTAAATTCTCGATGTATCTTTTTAATTCGGGTAAGATATCATCACAGCCACGGACAACATAATTGAAATAATTGTTAATTGTTACTTGTGTTTTCGCTGACATTTTTGCTGCACTGATCAATGTGGATAATTCGAAGAACTCTGTGATCAATCTGCTTTTCAATACTGTTTTTTTCGCATCATCTGTAGCCTCGGCAAACATTGCGTAGGTGTTGTAGTAAAAGTAGGATACATAGGCTTGATTTGTTGCATTACCTGTAGCATCGATACCTCTTCTGAATAATTCATCGGCAGTGGATCGAGTCGGTGTTGATGTGTTCAAAATATTGGCTGCACGAAATAGGTCGTCTTTTTGATTATAGGCACCGGCTGCTTCAGCCCTCTTGTAGGCAGCTTCCAATGTGTCAGCGTATGCAGTTTTTACTGCTTTATCTTTAGTTGTGCTCATTGCGTTGCGCAACGTTCCTATCATTCGTGCATAGTTCGCAGCATCATATCCGCCACAAATTATTTCACCTTTAATGTAATAAGATGCAGCACCAGCATAATTTTTTATTTTTAACTCCTCTCCCGCAAGAAACCGCATTCTTTTACATTCTCTTTCAGAATCATCCTGAGCTGTTGCCTGGATAACAATAAAAAGGAGCATTCCGAATAATAATTTCTCTAGTTTCATTTTCGTAATTTAATTAATTCAATTTTCGTTTAACGAACCATCGGTCTGCGCCTGGAGCAATTGAAATTCCTAGGTTTATACCGTAGTATTGTTCTTTAAGCACTTGCGGATCAGAAATCCCCCTTTTACCTATTGTAAATCCAATATTAATTGATGAAAGGGAGTTTTGAACCACAATTGGGAATCCAAATCCAAATGTTGTGCCAAAATCAGAAACCTGTTCGCCATTTCTTTGGTAAGGCAGTGTAAACTGGTATACACCTGCACGATATTTAATGCGGTGATAGAAATTCGTTACTACCTTATTTGTTATAAAACCAGTTTCAGGTACGTATTGAATACCAAAGGTCATTTTGGATGTATTTAAAAATGTATTTGAGAATTCCGGTTCAAAAGTGTTCTCAAACTTGCCCCAGTTCGTCGCCCTATATGAGCCATACGCGCTAATAACCGAATTCAGTTCATTGTTTTGTCCTTTACGCCCTTTAAACCTAAAAGTATAACTCAAACCAACAGTATAAGTTGGAACGTTTGAAATATTTCCTGATAAAGTGTCGTTCAAGCTCAAGGTGTCAAGAATGTTTTGATTGTTGATATCGGTACTGTAAAAAAGACCGTCCTCATAGCTTCCATTTATTTTTTGGAAGGGTTCAACAATAGCAGAAAGTCCAATCTCATGGTGTTTCTTTATTTTTTGGGAATAATTCATCCCAACTTCATAATGGAAAGAACGAGCATTGATCTGTTTAGTGCTGATTCCACCACTATACGAATCGGTCCCGGATACAATTAATCCACTTTTCTTTGTGTTGGTTACATTTCCGAATAGATAACCCGCATTACCACCTATAGATAATTTAGCGCCTTTGTATTTCAATGCTATAACAGAAGCCCCAATAAACACTTCATTAATCCCACCAGAACCTGAATAGTTGTAATAAAGCGAATCTTGTCCAACCGCTTTCCGTGAACTAAATTCATACCCTCTACGGCTAAACGGCTTCAATCCAAATGCCAGTCCAAATCTTTTTGCGAAGGGAAATGCAATAGCAAAATGTTGTATCGAAGTAATGCTTCCAAAAGAGGAAACATCATTTTCTGAATAATTCGATAAGCGTGAAGAAATCCCAAAAGAAAAGATGGGTTGTCCTTTTGCCAATGAGCTGTACGAGCTTGGGTTGTAAAAGTTGAGTACGGTTGAATCGATCAAAGTGATGGTCGAATTTCCCAATGCAGAAAACACAGCATGATCCATACCTCCATGTTCTCCTAAACCAAATGAGCTGTATGGCGAATTAGATGTATTCTGCGATAACGCTACAGCTCCAATTAAAACCAGAATAAATGATAAGTACAGATTACGCATTATGCATGTATATTTCGAATAATCCCTTTATCGTTAAATTTTCGTCTGCAAAGATGTCATTTTTTGAATGTAATTCAAAGTATTTGGCATCTCCCCCGGTCACAAAAAAAGTTAAGTCTGGATAAAGACCTTCGTAATTTTGCATTAGATTCTGTATTTCGGCTTTCAACCCATTCATAACTCCAGAGCGAATACTCGATTCAGTAGTGTTACCAACGAGCTTTTTAGCACTTTTATTGGATAATAGAGGAAGATTTCCTGTAAATTCATTTAATGATCTGTATCGCAAGTTTATTCCTGGTGAAATGGAACCGCCCAGATACTCATTCTTTTCATTGACCAGATCAAATTTAATACATGTACCAATGTCGATCGAAACAGCACAGCCTGATTGAATCTCATTATTTATATATGTTGCGTTACATATCCGGTCGATTCCCAAAGTTTCTTTTGATTCGTATAAGTTTATAAATGAAGTATCCGAATTAACATCAATGATCATAGGGTTTTTGACAGCTTTAACAATGGAGTCTGTATGTTCTAATGATACCACAGAAGATATAACGGTTCTTATTTCCCCGTAGTTGTTTAACCAGGAAAAAAAGTCGTTCAAATTGCTCACATCAAAGCGGGTTACAGTATCCAAAATACTATTTAGAAAGTATCCGACTTTAATTGAAGTGTTTCCCACATCAATTGCAAGTACGCGATTATTATCGGTCATAGTTTGCAAAGATAAGATAAGTGAAAAAAAACAGGCACGACCACACCAAAATAAAAAGAAGTTATTACATTTGCCCCCACAATTAAGGATGGTGATATAGCTCAGTTGGTAGAGCGTCGGACTGAAAATCCGTGCGTCGCTGGTTCGAATCCAGCTATCACCACACAATAAGGCTCTCTTTTTGGGGGCCTTTTTGTTCAAATGCACTTGGGAAATCAAACAAAATCAGTGCTGAAGCCTAATTTATGAAGATGCGCTACATCCTAAGTATTTTGCCAGAATACAGTACGAATCCATCTTGTCGGATGATGTACAGATAATTTCCGCTTTCCAGATTTAATTCGCTAAAGGATACCGCATGCGTTCCCGGTTGCTTTGCTCCAAGGTTGACTTTTCGAATTATCCGGCCAAAAACGTCGGTTATTTCTACAACTAGATCACCACTCCGGAAGGCAGTAAAACCAATGGAAATATTATTATTGAATGGATTCGGCCATGCCCTATGGTATTCCGGAATGTGCTTGTGCTGGGGAATTTCAAGATTGCAAAATGAGGGAAGGTTGTTGTCGATCCAAATAGAGCGATTTTCCATATACGTTTTCAAATAATTCAGGTCTTCCTGATAGGTTTGTCCGACAAATCCATTCCAATTCACATAAACACCAATAATCGGCCAGCGTTGAAAGTTCCGAATTCTTCCTTCTTCGATATAGTTTGCGACAGAATCGATAAATGAATTTATATTATCCGTGTGTAAAGGTCCCTGCCTGAGTTGCTCCCATCTGCACCGTAATCCATTCGCATATACAGGGTCTTCCTGAAGTTTTTTCCACCAGAACGGAATAGATGTAGAGAAATTACCACAGATCTGATCGAAATTATATTGCCATCCTGTAGTTTGATCCGCATTGCAATAATCTGCGTTACCGAAAGATAAATTAAAGTCCCACATCGGGCCAGCAACCAGTTTGGCATTCCATGAAAACCCATCTTTATCCTTGTGTAAAAAAGAGCTGGATCGGTATCCATCTACTGTACGTCCCAATTCCTGAAGGATGAAAAAATCATGAAAAGACGTCGGATCTATGTAGTTATGGTATCCCAAAGTTGCATCTGCAAAAAATGGCCCGTTGAGTGCAGCTTCGAATTCATTGATGAAATTTTCCATGTAGCTGGCCTGCAGTGAATTTATTTCATCGTATTCCGGATCGTGAAACTGGAACACAACCTCATTGTTGTAATTTGAGGTCCAGGTGTAGCCCACCTCTCCGGTTAATTTGTCTACCTTAACAATATAGCCTCCGGTCAGTGTGTCGTCCCATAAATTAGGAGTATGCAATTTCTCTATATTTACACGATCCCCGTCTATTTTAATTCGTTCCATCATGATGTATATGCCACGATAGTCATTGTCAATTATAAGCTCACAATACCGAGTGTCTGAAGCGTAGTTTCCCATCTTTCTGGCTAAATCAAAAGTCAATACATTTCTAATTAACGTTTTGTCCGGGTACGGACCATACAAGATCCAGTCATTTTCCATGGGCATTCCGAGTAAAGCAACGGGTAGATTAAACCCTAAAGAATTTTGAGTTTCAAATCCATAACTTTTTTTAGGATATTGTTGAGAGGTGGACCCTCTTATTTCGATAGCAATATTCCCATCGTAGTTCGTAAAAGGATCGACAAGGTAATTGCGTATTCCAGGGCCGTTATCAATCACCCCCATATGACATGTAATTCTTGGGTCATCCATAATTGATTGTCCAGCTGGTGTGGTGATAACAATTATAGGAAGATTTGAATCGGTAAATGTCTGTGAATTAATACAGTGCGATGCTAATAACAAAAGAGAAAGAATAAAATAAGGCTTCATAATCGAACACTAAGATACAAGAGATTTTATAATTAGAAATTTCGTTTTTCTTTGAATACATTATTATTCCTTTTACATTTGTTCAAGTTCATTAATTAGTAACTTATGAAGAAAGGTGGAGGGACTGGCCCTTTGAAACCTTGGCAACCTATTCAGAATACAGAGCAAGGTGCCAAATCCAATTCAGCAGAGCTGGAAAAGATAAGTAGTCCTCTGTACTCTTCTTTGGTTTTTTTACAGAATTTGACGTAAAATGAATGATATAAAAAAAATACTTAATAGTAGGATCTTAGTTCTAGATGGAGCTATGGGAACTATGATTCAACGTCATGAGTTGGAAGAGGAAGATTTTAGAAAGGGGTGGTTTGAAGATCATAAGCAACCACTAAAGGGAAACAACGATTTGCTGTCTTTAACCCGTCCGGAAATTATTAAAGCAATCCATGCCGACTATTTTACTGCCGGAGCTGATATTGCAGAGACGAATACCTTTTCATCAACAACGATAGCTCAGGCGGATTATGGTTTGGAAAGTTCCGTCTATGATATTAATTATCACAGTGCTAAACTCGCACGCGAAGTAGCTGATGAGTTCACTAAAAAAGAACCAGAAAAACCCAGATTTGTGGCAGGGTCTATTGGCCCAACGAACAGAACAGCTTCGATCTCTCCCGATGTGAATGATCCAGGTTTTAGGGCAATAAATTTTGACCAGCTGGTGCTTGCATATAAACATCAGGTAGGGGCCTTGATGGATGGTGGTGTGGATATGTTGTTGGTAGAAACAGTGTTTGATACATTGAATGCTAAAGCAGCTTTGTTCGCGATCGATGAGGTTTTTGAAGAGCGTAAATTAAAGCTGCCCATAATGGTTTCAGGAACGATTACGGATCAAAGCGGACGGACATTGACCGGCCAAACAACCGATGCGTTCTTAATTTCTGTTTCGCATATGGACCTGCTTTCTGTTGGATTGAATTGTGCTCTTGGTGCATCCATGATGCGTCCTTATCTCCAAGTGTTGCATAAAAACACAAGTTTTGGTGTAAGCGCGCATCCGAATGCAGGATTGCCGAATGAATTCGGAGAATACGACGAAACCCCGGAATCCATGGCAGATCAGATAAAAGAATTTCTGGATGAAGGGCTGGTAAACATAATAGGTGGGTGCTGTGGTACGACACCCGATCATATCTCAAAAATTGCTGAAATGGCGAAAGAATACTCACCCAGAGAATTAAATGCTCATGCTCGATAAATCGCTGCCAACATTAAAGTTATCAGGTCTTGAGCCTTTGATTGTTACTCCTGAAAGTAATTTTGTCAATATAGGTGAAAGAACAAATGTTACCGGTTCAAGAAAATTTCTTCGGCTTATTAAGGATGAGCTCTTTGATGAGGCATTGAGTGTGGCAAGAGATCAGGTGGAAGGTGGCGCACAAATTCTTGACATTAATATGGATGAGGGGATGATCGATGGTAAAGAGGCCATGGTCAAATTTCTAAATTTAATTGCTGCAGAACCCGATATTGCAAGGATACCGGTGATGATAGACAGCTCCAAGTGGGAAATAATTGAGGCGGGATTAAAATGCGTTCAGGGAAAGAGTGTAGTAAATTCAATTTCCTTAAAAGAGGGGGAGGAGAATTTTAAAGATCAGGCAACAAAAATAAAGCGGTATGGTGCTGCCGTAATTGTTATGGCCTTTGATGAAGATGGACAAGCGGATAATTATGAAAGGAGAATAAAAATCTGTGAGCGATCGTATAGAATCTTGATTGATAAAATAGGATTTGCCAAACAGGATATCATATTTGACCCAAATATTTTTCCGGTTGCAACCGGAATGAAGGAACATAACAACAACGCAGTCGATTTTTTTAAGGCAACAAAATGGATTCGAGAGAATTTACCAGGAGCACATGTGAGTGGAGGTGTCTCTAATGTTTCTTTTTCATTCAGAGGAAACAATGTTGTTCGCGAAGCAATGCATGCGTCATTTTTGTATCATGCCATTCAAAATGGAATGGACATGGGCATTGTCAACCCTACGATGCTCGAAGTATACGATAATATCGAAACCGAATTACTGGGGTATGTTGAAGACGTCTTATTGAACCGACGGGATGATGCTACAGATAGATTACTGGAATTTGCGGAGGGGTTTAAAGGAGAGACAGGAAAGAAAAGAGAAGTGGATCTAAGCTGGAGAGAAACGAATGTTAAAGAGAGATTGACACATGCCCTGGTAAAAGGAGTAGCAGATTTTGTCATTGAAGATACGGAAGAATGCAGACTGCTTTTTGAACGCCCAATTGAAGTTATAGAAGGCCCCTTGATGGACGGGATGAATGTTGTTGGGGATTTGTTCGGTAGTGGTAAAATGTTTTTGCCACAAGTCGTTAAAAGTGCTCGAGTAATGAAAAAGGCAGTAGCATACCTGTTGCCATTCATAGAAGAGGGAAAAGAAGGAGAGAGAACTTTCTCAGGTACAATTTTAATGGCAACTGTAAAGGGGGATGTTCACGATATTGGTAAAAATATTGTAGGAGTCGTTTTGGGGTGTAATAACTATGAAATAATTGATTTGGGTGTAATGGTAGCGCCTGAAAAGATTATTGAAAAAGCGTTAGAACACAATGTTGATGTTGTTGGTTTGAGTGGATTGATAACACCTTCCTTAGATGAAATGGTAACTGTTGCAAAAGAAATGCAACGAGCCAATCTTTCGGTTCCTCTTTTAATTGGTGGTGCAACAACATCCAGAGTTCATACCGCTGTTAAGATTGAACAACACTTTGAATTGGATCAAACCGTACATGTTTTGGATGCATCTCGTTCTGTAACAGTAGTTGAAAGTTTGTTGGGCAAGAAAAAGGAGTCATTTGTTGCCTCTTTAAAAACAGAATACGAACGTGTTCGTATGCACCATATCAAAAAGCGATCGGAGAAAATCCTTTTACCCATTGAGGAGGCAAGAAAAAACAAATTGAATATGGATTGGGATTCGATTAATATTATTCGGCCGGTTCGTATGGGGATTCAAGATGTTTCTGTTGAAATCGATCAGCTGATCCCTTATATTGATTGGACACCCTTTTTTCGAACCTGGGAGTTGCATGGAAAACATCCTGCTATTTTTGAAGACAAAATCGTTGGAGAGGAAGCAAAAAAATTATTTGATGATGCTTTGGAGATGATAGAAAAAATAAACCGAGATTCTTCACTTGAATGCAAAGGGGTTGTAGGGATGTTTCCAGCTGCCTCAGTAGGGGATGATATAGAAATATACGAAAATGAAGATCGCACAAACGTAATTCATACACAGTGTACAATGCGGCAACAATTGAAAAAAGTGGCGGGTGCTCCCAATATTGCATTAGCGGACTTTATTGCGCCCAAGGATTCTGATAAGAAAGATTATATAGGTGGTTTTGTTGTCACTGCTGGTATTGGTGTTGCCCAAATTGTAGAAGAGTTCGAGAAAAATCATGACGACTACAATTCTATACTGGTTAAAGCGATTGCGGATCGATTAGCTGAGGCTTTTGCCGAATTCCTGCACGAAAAAGTAAGAAAAGAAATTTGGGGATATTCAATTTCAGAAAGTTTCTCCAACAAAGACTTGATAAGCGAAAAATATCATGGAATTCGTCCTGCTCCAGGTTATCCTGCCTGTCCGGATCATACCGAGAAACCAGGATTATTCGAATTACTTAGAGCTACTGATTTGACAGGTGTACATTTGACACCCAGTCTGGCAATGATTCCTGCAGCAAGTGTTTCGGGTTGGTATTTTGCAAACACTGGGTCAAAGTATTTTGGAGTTGGTAAAATAGCAATGGATCAGGTGAAATCATTGGCCGAACGCAAAGGAATTTCCGATGATGAAATGTCCAAATGGTTGGGGCCGAACATTCTTTAGATTACCAAAAAAGATAAAGCAGCTCGGGAGAGCTGCTTTAACATAACCTAACCTAACCACTATTCACTGAAAAAGACTTCTAGTTTGATTGAAAACAATCAATAAAATTCCTTTTAAAGTTCAAATATACACGGAATGCCATCATTTTAAAATGAAAAATAACACACAAATCCACGATTCTGCTTTTGTTGAAAACCCCAATTTGATATAATATCTTGGTCGTAGTATTTTTATCGGGATTTGTAGAAGATTTTTCCATCTTCATAGAAGATGAGGTGGCCCTATTCTTGGTATCCTATTGTTCCATATGAAATGATACTTTTCGACAAACAGCATTTTATTAACGATTAATTTATGCGTATTACCCGATCTGTATTTGTTAGAAATGAGCACATTGTGTACAATGTGTGTGGCACAATTAAGGAAAATAGTATTCGTGCAGAATGAATATATTATTGATGTTTTGACTTCGAATGTCAGCTAGTTTAAGCTCGAAAGAGTTCGGCACAACGGTTGTTGTTATTATGGTTTTCTTAGAAATTACTTTTCATTTCCATTTTAAACAATTTGTATATCCAGACCTTAAGTTTATACATAAGCAAGTACAGAGAAGGAATAATAACTAAAGTGAGAAAAGTGGCAAAAGTAAGGCCGTAAATGATCGCCCATGACATCGGTGCAAAAAAGACATTATTATCGCCTCCGATAAATATTTTAGGATCGTATGTCGAGAAGAAGCTAAAGAAATCAATATTGAATCCAATGGCTAAAGGGATCAATCCAAGAATAGTAGTGATTGCTGTGAGAAGAACCGGTCTCAATCGGGTTTTGCCACCTTGAATCGCTGCGCTGACGATTTCCTGATATGGCATTATCTCAAATTCGTTCAATCCCAACTTCAATCTTCTTTTCTTTCGAATTAAATTAATATAATCGATAAGTACGATAGCATTATTTACAACAACTCCGGCCAGAGAAATAATGCCGATCATGGTCATCATGATCACGAAATTTTGTCTGGTAATCAAGAGCCCCAGAAAAACACCAATTAAGGATAAAAGAACGGTGAGCATGATTACCGCAGGAATTGAAAATGAGTTGAATTGGGCGACTATTATCAATAGGATCAAAAAGACTGCGATCAAAAGCGCTTTACTCAAAAAGGCCATTTCCTTTTCCTGTTCTTCCTGTTGGCCGGTAAATTTATATGCGACATTAGGTTTGAGCATTCCTCGTTTTATATAATCGTTCATTCTAACTTTAAGACTGTCTACAACCTGTGTGGGGTTGTATCCTTCTGTAACGTTCGATGAGATTGTTACCATCGGAATTTGGTTCTTACGCACAACCGAGGTGAAGGAGCTTGTCTCACGAGGGGTCTCAATTACAGAACGTATCGGAATATTCATTAGCTTTCCTTCATTATTTCTAAAAATGAGTCGCTGGTCTAAGAGTGCATCTAAGCTTTCTCGGTTTCGTTTATTGAATTTCACCACGATGTCGTAAGATTCTTCGTTAATTGTATATGTGGAAACCTCTTGTCCCAAAAGTGCCTTTCGAATGGCCATGCCCACTTGATACGTGGAAGCATTCAACTTTCTTAATTGATCTCGATCAACTTTTATTGGGATTTCTGGTCTGTTGAATTCCACATTTAGCTTGAGTTTTTCAACGCCTTTCACATTTTGCCGGTCAAGAAATGATTTGATCTTTGAGGCTTCTTGAATCAAGTCTTTGTACTCACCTTTACCAATTATATCAATGTTTATCGGTGCACCTTGGGGCGGGCCTTCTTCGTTCTTACTTGCTGTAATTTCAATATCAGCTGTGAATTCACCCCTTAAATCATCTTGTATTTTTTTCAAGATATCGCTGGTCTTTAATCCTTTTCTATGTTGCGATTCAACAAAATTTACTGTAACCCTTCCTTTGTGAGGTGTATTGCCCATTACAACCCCTTGAGCCGGATCACTCGTTCCTTCTCCAACTTGAGCAATAATTGATTGAATTATTCGACGTTCTCTAGGGATGTTTGTGGTGTCATCAGAATCCATGTATTCTTCCAATACATCATTCAGTTTTTTCTCAACCTGCAAGGTTGTTTCGTTGGTTACAGTGATGTCGGTCCCAATAGGGTGGGAGATGAAGATATTTGTATAATTGGGCTGATTAACCGGGAAAAAGTCAATTTTTGGAGGAAACAATGACATTAAAATAATAACGAGTACAAACAAACCGAATGTACTAAACAAAAATCCCACGGGTCGATTTCCTTTCAATGCAAATTTCAGAAACTGTTCGTATTTCTGTTCCATTTTTGGTAGAAATCCATTTTGAAAACGAATGGTTCCAGGAAACAGAACAAAGTAGTTTAGAAGGATTACGAGCCCAATAAAAAGCAAAGCATTTCCTAAAATAAGGAATCCGGTCAGCACCAGAACCAAACCTACAAGAATTAATATGCCAGCATTTTTCAGCACTTTTTTTCTTTTCGGTTTGTAATCGGTTACCTTCATATAAACCACTGCTAAAACTGGGTTAATTACAAGTGCAACAAACAGAGAAGAACCAAGTACTATCATCAGCGTAATTGGAAGGTATTTCATGAATTCTCCCATGATTCCCGGCCATAGGGCAAGAGGGAGAAATGCTGCCAATGTAGTTGCTGTGGAAGCAATTATTGGAAGGGCTACTTCACCTACACCGGTTATTACGGCGTTTGTGGCGTTTTTCCCTTCGTCCATATGCCGGTAAATATTTTCAACGATTACTATCCCGTTATCCACTAACATGCCCAAAGCAAGTACTAAGGAAAATAGAACCATTACGTTCAGGGTTACATCCATGGATTGTAAGATCAGAAACGACATGAGCATCGATAATGGAATTGCGATTCCAACAAATAATGCGTTCCTTAATCCAAGAAAAAAGAGCAATACACTTACAACAAGTATTATCCCGAGGAAGATCGAATTCACCAGATTCGACACCATTTCTCGTGTATTGTTGGATTGGTCATTGGTTATAGAAACAACAATGCTTTTGGGAATGCTCCCGTCTTTTTTTGCCGTACTAATTATAGCTTCTATTTTGTCGGAGGCATCGAGCAAGTTTTTTCCGCCTTGTTTTTTTACATCGAGCATAACCACTGGATATCCGAATTCTCTGGCATATGATGTTGTGTCGCCATTTCCGAATCGTATACTTGCAACATCTTCGAGCTGTACTGGCAAATACTCGTCTTGTTTGACTACTAATTGTCCGAGTTCTTCAGCATCCTTGAATTCCCCTTCAATACGAATCGTTTTTCGTATTCCGTCCGAGAGAATTTCGCCACCTGGAATGGTTTGATGCTCGGCATTAATTGCACTTTCAATATCATCTAAAGAAACATTTACTGCCTGGGTTCGAATTGGATCAACCTCCACTCTCATTTCTTGTTTTTGAACCCCACGAATATCCACCTCACTTATTTCGTGAAGGTCTTCGATTTGATCTTCCAAACCTTCAGCTACTTCTTTAAGCAACGAGGGATTATCTCCCCTAAGGTTTATATTCATTATGGGCATTTCAGAGGGATCCAATTCGAATATGGTTGGTTCTACAGGTAATTTTGGAAAATCAGGTTTTGTTCGGGCTTTGTCAACTGCGTCTTTGACTTTTTGCAAAGCCTTATCCACATTCATTTTAAAGTCGAATTTGATGCGAATTGTTACATAGCCATGAACAGAATTAGAGTTTATTTCATCCACCAGTTTTATACTGCCGAGTTCTTTTTCGATTGTTTTCGCAATCTTTTCAGACATGTATTTTGGAGAAGATCCAGGGTTTGATACCCCCACATAAATTTCCGGAATTTGTAATTCAGGGAAGTTTTCTTTTGGCATCGATTGGTATGATGTGAATCCGCCGATTAAAATTATGGCAGCAATAAGAAAAACGGTTTTCCTGTTTTTGACAGCTAATGTTGAAAGACCAAAACTGCTTTTTATTTTTTCCATCTTGATTTAGTTGTTCTGCTTATTTGCTTCTAACGATATCTTTTTCGGTTATTCCCTTGGCTCCTTCTACAATGATATACTGACCAGGTGTTAAACTGAGATTGCTCTCGATTAATGTTTCTCCATTGTATTTTTCAATTACAACAACATTTATTTTTTTTATTTTATAATTGTTGGAATCGAATTTTTCCGCCAAGTAAACAAAATCATGGTTGTTTTGATCTTTAAGGATACTCTTCGAGGGTACAACAGTGCCGTTTTCGATACTCATATCTGTCACACTCACTTCAGCCAGCATATTGGGTAGTAATAATGTATTATTATGGACCGTTGCCATAATTCTGAATGTCCTGTTTGTCGGTTCTATGTAATTGCCAACATTGGTTATGACAAGGTTGAGGGTGGTATCCGTGAAGTTTGGAAAAGAAACGGATATTGGAGTGCCTACTTTTATTTTTGACAGGTGTTTCTCGGATATGGTAGCAACAATATCTACTGTTTTGTTGTTGACCAGTCGTACAATTGGTGATTGAGGGCCGGCCATTTGACCATTTCGGGCGAATACATTGTCGACAACCCCTTTGAATGGCGCTCTTATTATGGCTTTGCTCCTTTGCGTATTTAATGAAATCAATTTGGCGTTTAATGATTTCACCTGGTGTTTTGCTGTTTCGAGGTCGAACTCTGAACCAACTCCTCTTTGTTGCAGTTCGGTTTGTTTTTTAAGCATGTACTCAGCATAATCCAATTGTGTTTTAAGCTCTTGAGCGTTTGACGAAAGAATAGAAGCATCAATGGTAGCGATCGTCTGTCCTTTGGAAATTGTTTGTCCATCTTTTACTTTTACTGAGGTAATCAACCCTGCCATCTCAGCAATAATTAAAATATCCTTGTCTGACTCCACATTACCTTGTACTCTGATCTCATGTATGAAATGCTTTTGTTTTACTGCTTCAATTTTAACAAGTGGTCGCAGTGTATCTTCAGATGAGATAATATCCTTTTCTTCAGCTGAACACGATAATAAAAGGAGTGCTATTAATGGGGTATATGGTTTTATTAAGTTGATTTTCATCTTGTTATTTGATTTGTTAAGATATTATTGTACATTTTATCTAGCGCCAGTCGGGCGTTGAATGTTTCCATCATCGAACCGATATATTTTGCTTCGGCCAGAATTAGTTGCCCGTGCTTTTGCGTTACCGCGACGCCGTTACCCTTGCCTATTTTTTTCTTGATGATCGCATTTTCATAAATAGAGTTTGCCAATTCCAGGTTCTTTTTTTGTAAGCTGAGTGTTTCTTGTGCACCACGTAAGTTGTTTTTCATTTGAATCTCTTGAAATTCAAGTGAACGCTCCATCTGAATTAATGAATGTTGATCGTTCAGCAATTGGATCTTTGCTTGAGAGGTTCTTGCGTACCTGGATAAACCTGAAAAGATAGGAACGCTCAATTGAATTCCCCACACAGTTTGAGGAAACCATTTCTTGTCTTCGAAAAAGTCAAATTCATTTCGGTATGCATTATACGAATGCTGGAAAAAAGCATTCAA
>Ga0315334_10000106_pt1 | contig 55141 bp, 45 predicted proteins | sample M150034915metaG_FD_205555 | JGI IMG/M metagenome (GOLD analysis project Ga0315334, IMG submission 205555) | Ammonia-oxidizing marine archaeal communities from Monterey Bay, California, United States - M1 500m 34915 | ecosystem: Environmental > Aquatic > Marine > Intertidal zone | place: USA... | reverse complement strand
TCACCCGGCCCCGGGTCGGGGACAATGACGTTCTCGATGGTCACCGGCGCGCCTTTGGCCATGGCGACAACGCCCTTCACGGTCTGTGGCATCGGTCTCTCCTGGGGTTGTGGCTTTCGCCGATCAGAACGACGGCAGAATAGACGACAAGAGGGCCTCCGTCAGTGCCCAATCACCGGGAATCAGTCCGAGAAGCTCAGTGCGATCGCCAGATTCGATGTCGGCATAGGTGAGTTGGTCGATCGTGGCGACGATCTCGTCGTAGCGGTCGTGCAGCACGGTGCTGTCGGGGTCGAGGCCGGTCACGATCGCCAGACCGGTTGGGGCGACGTCGGTGGTATGGACCGAGAGATCGGGCCGAAAACGTCGCAGCGCCACGACCGTTTTCCAGACATCGCCCGACCAGAAGACGGTGGTCCTCTCCCGGGCTGAGGTGACCTCGTCGACCGGGTTGCAGTCGTGGATGGCGATCACGCCGTCGGGGGACGAGTGATGTTCGAGATTGGCAACGTCGTGCAATGTCTGCTCCCACCAATGGAGTCCATCAGCGAAGGCGAGGTCGATGGGCTGGCCTCGCAGGGCCCAGGGGTCGGCGAAGAAGTCGTCGCTGGTGGCGGCGACGATCGTGCATTCGGCCGGTGGCGTGGCGACCTTGGGTTCCGGGTCCACGCCGACAGAGCGGGTTCCGGGCTGAACGTGGGCCAGCGAGAGGCCCTTGTGCACCCCGATCTCGACATAGAGGTCGGGCTGGAGTCGTTCGTGCATCCAGGCGAGGAGTTCGTGGTAGGTGTTCATGAGCGTCGCCAGTAGACGCCGGTCCAGTCGACCTTGATGATCTCGTCGGTGATGGCATGGGTATGGCGGTACTCATCGACGGCCGCCCGGCACGGTTCCCAGGCGCCGTAGTCGTCGACGATCACATAACCACCACGCGACACCTTGGGATAGAGCGTTTCGAGCGCATCCATAGTGGATTCATAAAGATCGCCGTCGAGACGGAGCACGGCGAGTTGCTCGACCGGGGCGGTGGGCAATGTGTCTTTGAACCATCCCTCGAGAAACTGCACTTGATCGTCGAGAAGGTCGTAACGGGCGAAGTTCGCCTTCACCTGCTCTGAGGAAACCGCGAGTGCGGAGACTCCCGAGAGGTCGTGGCCTTCGTCTGCAGGGAACGCCTCGACATCTGGCACTGGAAGACCCTGGAAGGAATCGGCCACCCAGACTCGCCGATGAGTGTCGCCCCACGCTGCGAGGATGCCCCGCATCAGAATGGTGACGCCGCCGCGCCATACGCCGGTTTCGATCAGGTCGCCGGGAATCTCGTCGGCGAGCACCGACTCGACACAGGCTCGAACATTGGCCAGGCGCTTACGCCCGACCATTGTCTCGGCGCTTGGGGGCCAGTCGTTGCCGTCGTCGCGCTTGACGGCATCCCCTCCGCTTCGGGTGATTCGCCAGCCGTTCGTGCGCATCACCGACCGCAAGTCATCGCTGATCACATCAGCGAACTCAGCTCGGGCGACGTCGTGCGTTTCCTCGTCGAGGAAAAGTTCGCGGGTCAGGCACCGTTGAAGGAGAGAGATGTATCGGTCGCGGGCGGCGTGATCATCGGTCACTGCGGCAGCCTAGGACAAGCGGTCCAATTCCCAGAGCAGTTCCATGGGGGCCACTTCGAAGTGCAATAGGCCTGCATCGTTGACTCACTCATGAGATAGATGACATCAGGTTTCATGATTGAGATACGACTGCGGCAGAATGTAGTCATGAAATTCGCACTGGGATTCGCCAACACCATGAAGTTCGCAACCGGAGCCGGAGCCAGGGAGCTCGGCCTGGCGGCAGAGGCCGCCGGCTTCGAATCCGTCTGGACGGTGGAGCACATCGTCTATCCCGAGGGATACGAGTCGACCTATCCCTATGCCCCCGACGGAAAGATGCCCGGTTCGGGAGACAACCCCATCCCAGATCCCCTTGTGTGGCTGAGTTGGGTTGGTGCAGTCACCACGAATCTGCGCCTGGCGACCGGCATCTCGTTGCTGCCCGAGCGTCATCCGCTGACGTACGCCAAAGAGGTGGCGACGCTTGACGCGATGTCGGGTGGGCGTGTCGAACTTGGTATCGGCATTGGTTGGCTCAAGGAAGAGTTCGAGGCATTGGACATTCCGTGGCCTCGGCGCGGGCCCCGCACCGAGGAGTACACCGAGGCAATGCGCCAGGTCTGGGCCGGCGACGACGTGACATTCGAAGGTGAGTTTGTGAACTTCGCCAACATCTCGTCGAACCCAAAACCGGCGAACGGCAGCGTCCCGATCCACATCGGTGGCCACAGTAGGGCCGCCGCTGAGCGCGCCGGCCGCATGGGTGACGGTTTCTACCCGGCCAACGGCAATATCGCCGAACTTTTCGATATCTGTCGCCAAACAGCCGTCGACAATGGGCGCGACCCAGAAGACATCGAATTCACGAGTGCCCATCGAGGGCTGTTCGGCGACGACCCTGACGCCGCTGTGGAAGAGGCCGCATCATGGGGCATGGACCGGATGATGGTGCCCGTCTTCCTGCATCGCAAGGACACTCACGCCTCGATGGGAGCGTTTGGTGAGCAAGTCATCGCCAAGCACGCTGACTAGCTAAAATTCGATGTCAGAGTCGACGCGATGGTCGTCAGGCCACGCGGTACGAAGTGTCTCGCAGTTGCCGTCGACTCCAATGATCTCGCCGTTGATGAACCGAGCAGCATCGCTGCAAAGGAATGTTGCCATCGCGGCGATGTCCGACGCGTCGATGAATGTCCGCATGGATACTTGGTCTTCGTAGCTTGCTTTCACCGCGTCGGCGGTCATGTCCATCGCCGCAGCCTCCCGCTCGATGACCCCTGTCATACGAGGGCCAGCGATGGTCCCTGGAGCGATGCAGTTCACGCGGATGTTGTCTCGCCCCAGTTCCATCGCCCAGGTTTTGGTCATCCCCTCCACGGCCCATTTCGATGCGACATACGGGGACCGCAGCGGGTAGCCCCAGTGACCGGCTGTAGATGAGATGTTGATGATCGATCCTCGTCCTGTCTTTCGCATGAGCGGGATTGCGTGCCGAGCGATCCGAAAGGTCCCTCCGACATTGACCTGGAGGCAATGGTCGAATTCCATCGGATCCATCTCCTCGACCTTCCCGGTGGGGCCAGCAACGCCAACATTGTTGATACAGATGTCGAGGCCACCAAGATCTGTGTTGAGTGATGTAAACAATGCAGCCACGGCATCGTCGTTGCTGACATCGCAGACGTAGTCGGGGGAGGTGCCCGGGTCGATGTCGCACGTCCGCACCTCGGCACCCGCCGACAGCAGCGTGGCGGCGATCGCTGCACCAATTCCTGAGCCGCCTCCGGTCACCAGGGCGCGTCGACCGTCGAGTCGAGTGTTGTACTCGTTCATGACTTGCCCCCGTGGTGGCGATCGGCGATCAGACTGATCATCTCAAACATGAGCGACATCGATCGATACGAGGTGATCTGGTTCGGTGAGTCAACGGTTGGCATCAAGCAGACCACGTCACCACCGATGATGTTCTTCCCCCGCACCGATCGCAGCAACTCCATCACCTGATCCATTCCGAACCCTTCGATGCCCGCCTCGATGTTGGCCACGCCGGGAGCCACAGTTGGATCGAGGCAGTCGAGGTCGAAGGTGATGTAGAGCGGGCGATCACCGATGCGTTCACCGATGATCTCCATGACCCGCTCTGCGCCCATCTCGTCGTAGTCGGTCTTCCGTATGACTTCGTAGCCAAGCGAATACGACGGTTCGAGCCATTCAAGGCTCCGAGTGTTGCCCCGGATCCCTACTTGCACGCTGTGTTCTGCGTCCACATGGCCATCCTCGACGAGATAGCTCGCCCAATGGGCGGCTGATTTCACCGCTCCCATGAAGTGAGGGATGTTGTGGAATGCGTCGGTGTGGGCATCGAAATGCAGAAGGCACACCTTCTCACCGCCCGTGATTTGTGAGTTTGCGCCGCCGAGTGCCTGAAGGATCCCGCCGGTGATGGAGTGGTCACCGCCAATCGACACGGGGCGACACTGGGCCGCATCGAGCGTTCGGTAGTAGTCGGTGATCATCTCGATCGACCGCTCGTTGTTGTTGCCCTCGCTGAGCGGCACATCGCCCAGATCATGGACTCGGCACATATCCCACGGGTCAATGCCAAAATGGTTGTGGACCCGTCGGCCGATAGCCGACACGTTTCGCACGGCTCGGGGACCGAGATGCTGATCACGCTGCGTTGTTCCGTTGCCCGTTGAGTGGGGCACGCCCACCAAACCGATGTCGGCGTTGGCCGGATCCGCATCCCACTCGCACCTGAATAGCGTCGGGATGCCATACCAATAGATGCCGTTCATCAGGCGTTGTTGGTCGTCGATGTCGCTCATATCCCCTCCAGTGATGGCGGGACAGTAGCTCTTTCCTCGGATCACTGACAGACTCCCGCCGGTGTCGATCGTCTTTGGGCTCTGCTTTGCACTCGGTATTGGCACAAGCGATTTCCTGGGTGGCTTCGCCACTCGCCGATTACCGGCGCTAACAGTCGTCCTTGGCATGTTGGTTGGAGGCGTGGTCACGGCTGCGTTGTTGCTCACAGTTGTACCGAGCATTTTTCGGATCGAGGACGTCGGCCTCGGCGCAGTATCGGGCCTGACCGTCGGGTTCGCGCTGATGGCAATGTTTCACGGATTGGCCCGCTCGTCGCCGGCGGTGGTTTCACCCGTGGCCGCCCTGGTCTCGACCTTGTTCCCGATCGGGTTCGATGTCATCACCGGCGGCGAACTGCAGGGGCTCGTGATCGTTGGCGTCGTCGTGGGCTTGGTCGGAATTGTTCTGTCGTCGTTCTCGCCTGACCTCGGCTCGGCGGTGAAGGTCGGCCTGTTGTGGGGACTCATCGCTGGAGCGTTGTTTGGATCGGCGCTCACCTTCCTCGCCGGGACCAGTGAGGCGTCCGGGGTCTGGCCGGCTGTTTCCCAGCGAACCGTCGCGCTCGTCTTGCTGTTTGCTGTGGCTTCCCAACGCAACATCCCACGATTCCCTGTGCCAGGGGTACGGATCGTGGCGCTTGCATCGGGGTTGTTCGGCAGTCTTGCGGTGGCGGCGTTCGCCGTTGGAAGCCAGCGGGGCTCGATCACCCAGGTTGCCGTTACCGGTGCAACCTTCCCGGCAGTCACAGCTGCACTAGCAGCGATATTTCGTCTCCACCCATTGCGATGGTGGCAGGTCGTGGGTATCGGCGCGTGCATCGGCGGCGTGGCTCTTATGGCGTTGGCCTAATATTGGTGGCTAGTTTCGTGCGATGGAGCCATCAGACATCGAACACCTCGCCTGGGTCAGCGACCCGCAGCTATCGCCGGACGGGGCCCAGGTGGCGTATGTCATCACCCGAGTTGACAAGAAAGCGAATCGCTATCGCAGCAGGGTTTGGCTGATCGATGTTGACGGGGCATCCACGCCCCGCCCGATCAGCGCTGGAGAGGAGACGGACGGCTCTCCACGGTGGGCCCCCGATGGCCGGTCGATCGCATTCACCTCAACCCGACGCAAGGACGACAAGGGCCGCACCCAGTCGTCGCTCTATGTCCTCTCCACCGAAGGCCCCGGTGAAGCCAGCCTTCTCTGCGAACGTGACGAAGGCATCGGTCAGGTGGCCTACTCTCCTGATGGCAGCCTGATTGCCTTCGCCTCCAGGGCTCGCGGTGAGCACTATGAGAGCCCCGAGGTAGGAACTCGAAAGCCTCGAAAGATCGATCGCCCCATGTATCGCCTCAACGGTGAGGGGTTCACTCTTGATCGTCCCGTGCACGTTCACGTGGTGCCAACCGACGGCTCCGCGGGAGCGTTCGATGTCACGCCTGGCACCTCGGACTTCTCGGCACCCGCCTGGTTCTCTGATTCGGTTCGACTCTTGGCCGCCCGGTCTGATACATCCGAACGGATCCTCTCGAGCGACATCGCGTCGATCGATTTGGCGTCCGGCGACGTTGAGGTAGTTACCAGTGGCCTTGGCGTATATGGCGCCCCAGCGATCGATGACGGTGACCGTGTTGGGTGTAGCGGCTATGACGACTCCACTATCTCCCCACAGAACTCGCACGTGGGTCTGCTGGTTGATGGTGTGAATCAGCCAACATGGCTTACGACCTCAGTAGACCGTGATTGGTTGGCGTTCCCGGTGCCAGCGGCTCCGGAATGGGTCGGGGATTCGTTGCGCGCCCTTGTGGCTGACCATGGCCGCGTTTCGCTTCGCCAGGTTGATCTCGAGGGCCGCGTTTCTGAGGTGGTCGGTGGGGACCGTTGGGTCACGGGCTGGTCATCGGCCGGACCCACAGTTGCATTTGTCGCCGAGACCCCAACCCACGCCGCTGAACTGTTTATTGTCGATGAGAGCGGCGAGCGCAGGCTCACCAATGTCAGCCGAATCCTCGCTCAAGGATCTGAACCGATCCCAGCACAGCGATTCGCGGCGGTCAGCGGTGACGTGGAGGTCGACGCCTGGCTCTACCGTCCAGCAGACTTCGACCCGTCCAAGCGCTATCCGATGCTGCTCAACATCCATGGCGGCCCGTTCACGCAGTACGGCGACTTCTTTTACGACGAAGCCCAGATGGAGGCGCGGGCCGGCTTCGTCGTGGTGATTGCCAACCCCAGAGGGAGCTCCGGCCGAGACAGTGATTGGGGCCGAGCCATTCGAGGGAAGGCGCTTGATGGTCCGGGCTGGGGTTCGGTCGACTACGACGACTGTATGGCCGTGGTCGATGCTGCTCTTGAGCAGTTCTCGTTCATCGATGCCGATCGTCTTGGCGTGCTCGGTGGAAGCTACGGCGGCTACATGACCAGCTGGATCGTGGGCCACACGGACCGGTTTGCAGCTGCGTGTTCCGAACGCGGGGTCAACAATCTCCTCACCCTTGATCTCACCTCCGACATCGCTGGCGTGTGTGCCTTCTGGTTCGGTGAGAGCGCGCTCGACAACACCGAAGAGTTGCTTCGCATGTCGCCGATCAGTTCAGTGGACGAGATGACCACGCCAATGCTCATTCTCCATTCCGATGAGGACCTTCGCTGCCCCCATGAGCAAGCCGACCAACTGTTCTACGCGCTGAAGGAAAGAGGGCGAGAGGTCGACTACTACCTATTTCCAGAGGAAACGCATGAGCTCAGTCGGTCAGGGTCGCCGGCGCATCGCGTGCAGCGAGCCGAGCTGATTCTCGAGTTCTTCAGTCGACACTTGCAGTCGGAGTCGACGGTCGGATCCGAGTGATCGTCGGGTAGAGGGCAGCCGCGATCAGTGCCAACGCCAGAATTGCTGCCCAGTGACTGAGCGTGTGGTAGTCGGTGGCCTCGACAATCACGCCCGAGAGCAGACCTCCAGTGGCGCCGGCGGCGACCATCGTGAAGTCGGCTGCACCCTGCACTGATGCGCGTTCGCTGACCTCAAAGACTGCGCTGATGAGCGAGGCGCCGGAGATCATGGCGAAGGACCAGCCGAGGCCCACGAGAAAGAGGCCCACGAAGACGCCAAAGCTGTCGGTTGGATCAGTGTGTGAGGCCATCTCCGCACCAATAAACAGTGTGGCACCGGCGGCGGCGACCATCACCGTGCTCGGCACACGGTCAACGATCCAGCCAACGACGGGGCTGAAGAAGTACATGCCGACGATGTGTAACGAGATGACGAGGCCAATAATTCTTGCTTCGTGGTCGCCGTCGTTCATGTGCAGCGGGGTGACGGTCATGACCGCCACCATCACGGTTTGGCCAACGGCCATGGCTAGCACGGCAATGGCGGCGAGGCGGTGGGTGAAGAGATTGTGAAACGACTGCCGCAACGATGGGCGCTTGACGCCTGTCGCCGACCCGAGTTCCTTGGCGAGCAGTAGCGGGTCAGGTCGGAGCTTGGTGTTGACGACGATGGCAGCGATGATGAACGCCAGGAATGCCATGAGGTACGGCCCGGCCAGTTCGTCGATATTGAGGGCATTGATGGCTAGCCAACCGGCACCACCGAGGGCGATAGTCGGGCCGAGCACCGAGCCGATCGAACTGGCCCACACCACGATGCCGATATCGCGGGCGCGGTGCATGGGTTCGGCTAGGTCGGCTGCGGCGTAGCGCGCCGCGAGGCTTGCGCCCTGGCCGACGCCAACACAGAGGACGCCCAGGAGAAGCAATGGGTAGAACTGGGTCAGCACCGAGATGAATGCAAGCGCCGCACCGACGATGCCCACGGACCAGGCGCGTGTGAGGCCCGACCGTCGGCCGTGCTCGGCCATATGTGCGCCCAGCGGAAGCGCGGCGACGGCACCGCCGATGGCTGTCATTGTGGCCGCCAGGGTGGCCAAGGCGTCGTTGCCGGTCATTTCCTTCGCGGCGAGGCTTGTGGCGGCGAAGGTGGCGGTCATGCCCATACCGGCGGGGAACACCGAGAAGATCAGCACCCAGCGAGTTCGCTTCCGGATGGCGACAACGTCAGAATCGGGCAGGGTGTCAGTCATCTGACTGGAAGCTTGCCTGATCGGCTCATGAATGCCACAACTGGCATACTGCGGCGATGGAATCAGTGAAGGTCTGGCGATCACCGAGCGTTGAAGTCCGGGAGAGCCATTTGGGGGGGCTGGCCGTCTTCGCCGCCGAGTCAATCGCGGCAGGGGAGCGGGTAGCAGTCAAGGTCGGCCATGTTGTCGACTTTGATGAGGTCCAACGCCTGACGAAAGAACTCGGCGATTTTTCGCTCCAGATCGATGACGACATGTTTCTGTCTCCTCGTCACGCCGACGAGTACGACGACATGACCATCCACATCAACCACTCGTGCGATGCCAACGTCGGATTCGTGGGCAACATCACCTACGTGGCCATGCGCGACATCGCGGTAGGTGACGAACTTTGCCACGACTACGGCACCGCCCGACTAGCCCCCTACCGCCTTGAGTGCGCGTGCGGGTCCACCTTCTGCCGAGGCGTTGTCACCAACGACGACTGGCAACTCCCCGAAGTCCAAGAGCGCTACGCGGGCTGGTTCATGCCCCATGTCCAGCGTCGCATCGAGGGGTCCTAGTTGCAGAGGCCATCGGGGTTGGTGCCCCGGTGGGAGGTGCACATGACCGTCGTTTCCACTGTGTGGAGTGTCCAGGTGCCGTTGTCGTCCTCGTCGACCAGGAAGATGTGGAGACGTTGGCCCCGGACGGCGTCATCGCCGACCCCCACGACGTCGTAGGTGATCTCACCCAGGGTGCCTTCCGACGCGGCTACGACGATGACGATTCGCTGTACGTACTCCTCCTCCCCGTCCGGGACGACCGATTCAGCAATTTCGAGCCCGACCGCCTCGATCGAGTCGCCAGACGGGTGGCCGATCTGGGCGACGATCTCCGCAGTGGTGTCGTCGGTGACGCCCTCGGCTGCCGTGTACGCACCGCTCACCCAGCCGGTTACGCCGTCGGCGGTGGTGATCTCCCACCAGATGCTGATGGGGAGTCGGCGGGCCCTGCCCGCGAACATGAAGTCGTCCGCTAGTGGGTCAAGCGTGGCGATGATGTCGCCCGTCAGACCGGGGAGGTGACGCACGTTGAGGACATCGTCGTGGGCGACGCCGAGGACAACAAGCATCGCCCCCGGCTCCGGCATGAGGTCGAACTCCTCGCCCGGCAGTTCTTCGGGCGCGGCGGTTGTGGTTGCGGGCGCCGCGGTCGTGGTCGGCGCCGCGGTGGTGGTCGTGGGCACAGCGGTCGTGGTCGGTGCCGCTGTGGTGGTTGCGGGCACAGCCGATGTTGTCGACGACGAGGTGCCGGACTCGGTTCCAGTTTCGGACGAACCCGAGCTGCAGGACGCGGTAAGAAGGGCAACGAACAAGACAACGGAGATCCATCTCATGCCTCCACAATGACACGCTGGACTGAGACCCCGCAGACCGCGACGTCTCGACGCCGGCTTTCACCAGGTTGGCCGCCATCGCACCGGTCGAGATCCTCGGTTTCTCCGTCGTCACCGATGAGGATGGTTGGGCCTACATCTCTCCTGACGGTGATGACAGTGTGCCCTTCGAGATCATCTCGAATCTTCGGTTCTGCGACTAACGCACGGATGGGATCAACGCACGGATGGGGTCTGTCCCCAGACGTGCGTTAGAGCTTGTAGCCGGGGTCGAGTTGGTCGCAGAGGCGCATGAGGGCGGGCCACTCGTAGTGGCCGAGTGGGAAGTGGTCGTACTGACGCTTTGACAGTTCCCAGATCTCTGTTGGGCCGGGATAGAGTTCGAGCCCCGTCGCCGTGGCGGCGAGCATCGCTCGGCAACCACGGATCAGGTAGTGCATCACCATGAAGGCTTCGCCGGCGGTCTCACCGACGGTCAGGAATCCGTGGTTGCGCATGATCAGCGCCCGGTTGCCGTCCATGTTCGCGGCGAGTCGTTCGCGCTCCTCCAAGGTGAGGGACAGGCCCTCCCAGTCGTGGTACCCGATCTGGCCGTAAAGCATCGACGAGTCCTGTACGAGGTACTGAAAGCCGTCCTTGAGGGCGGTGACCGCCAGCGCATCCGGCACGTGGGCGTGGAACACGACCTTGTGCTGGGGGAAGTCGTTGTGGATCGCTCCATGGATCACGAAGCCCGCCGTGTTTACATCTGCGGGGCCTTCGAGCACCGTGCCTGTGGCATCAATCTTGATCAAGTTCGAGGCCGTGACCTCGTTGTAGAGGAGGCCGAACTTGTTGAGGAAGAAGTCGTGGTCACTGCCTGGCACCCGCATCGTGATGTGGTTCCAGACGGTGTCGTCGTAGCCATAGTGCGCTGACAGGCGGTACATGGCCGCGAGTTCGACTCGAGCGTGCCATTCGTCGCCGGTGAAACTCCCAGAGTTCGCAGCGGCGAAATCTTCAGCGACAACTTCGCGGGGCTGGTTGGTGTCCGTCATGACTGCTCCTCGTGGAAGATGTGTCCATTGTCGGTTTCGGTGATCTGAGCCGCAAGTAAATGTGGCGCAGCGGAACCATAGTGGCGCTCAGTCTGGTTATAGCGCTCGCCAACGCGGGCCATGAACGGCAGGTCGGCGCCGACGGATACCGCCATCTCCATGGCCAGACGCATATCTTTGGCGGCGAGATGGATGGAGAACGATGGGTCGTAGGTGCCGGCCACGATCTCGGGTCCGTAGGTGTCGGCCACATAGCTCGAACCGGCTGAGTTCTGGATCAGTTCGAGCATCTTGGCGGGAGCGACACCGCCCTTCACTCCGAGCATCAGAGCCTCGATGAGGGTGATCGTCTGGGTGTAGCAAAGTGTGACCTGGGCGATCTTGGCGACGTAACCGGCGCCATGGTCACCGAGATGGTCGATAGTGGTGCCGATGGCTTCGAAGATCGACCAATGCTTCTGGACGGCCTCCGCCGGGCCGCCGATATAGACGCTGAGTGTGCCGGCCGCAGCGCCCTCGGGGCCTCCGGAGACAGGAGCATCGATGAGGGTGACGTGCTTGCCGACTGCGTGGGTGGCGAGGCGCCGGGCGGTTTCGAGGTCGTTGGTGCTGAGATCAATCCAGCTAGTGCCGGGGCGGACGGTCTCAAGTAGTCCGTCGTCCTCGAGTCCGACGGAGGCCACCTGAACCGGGCCGGGCAGCGATGACATGACCACATCAGCGGTGGCAAAGCCGTCAGCAGTATCGAGCGCAATGACGCCGGCGTCGGCCGCCCGGGCGAGCATCGCCGGGTTCGGGTCGAACCCGTCCACGTCGAAGCCGGCTTTCACCAGGTTGGCGGCCATCGCACCGCCCATGTGACCGAGGCCGAGAAAGAAGATTCGGGTCATGAGGTTCCCCTACAGAGTCACTCCGAGACGCGCGGGACGCTATCTCTCAGGGCTGCCAAAAGCGTCCCCGTGGCGCCGCGACCATGGGACCACGGATCTCAACAATCTCGTCGGTGGCATCGGCGCCCACTGCATACGAATTAGGCGGCCCAGCCGTCGCTGGTCATGTGTCGAGCCATGAAGGCGGCTACCTCGCAGCCACAGTCATGGTGCGCGCAACCGTCGGTGTGATCGCCGCTCAAACCGAGTGTCGCAGACGCAACCATGCCAGGGGCATTGTCGACTCGCCGTTCGACGAGATGATCAGCGACAGGGAACCAGCGGCCCTGAAAGAGCGAGCCGCGGATTCGGATCGAGCCAAGACGGGTGGGATCGAGGTCGTACGGGTCGTCGTCGATGACTGTGACGTTGGCAATCTTGCCGACCGCGATACTGCCGAGATCGTGTTCACGTCGCCACGAGTACGCAGCACCGATAGTGACAGCCTTGAGTGCTTCGTGGGTAGAGATTCGCTGCTCTGGACCGACGACGGTGCCCTCGTTGCTGAGGCGCCCGGCACCCCAACCGGCCATGGACATCGGATCTGATGGGCACATCGGAAGATCGGAGTGGTAGGAGAGCGGTATACCGGCTCGAACGACCGATCCCGACCGAGACATCACCTCGGCTCGCTCGGGACCCAGACCGACCTCAGAGAACTTCTTGGTGAAACCAATGGGGTAGTAGGGGTTGATCGAGACGATGGCGCCCAACTCGGCGATTCGGGTGATCTGCTCGTCGGTGGAGTTCATGAAGTGGACGAACACCATGCGATGGTCGGTGCGAGGGTGCCGCTTCTGTGCGTCGGTGAGCACGTCGAGGAGCACATCGACCCCCATGTCGCCATTGACATGGATGTGGATCTGCCAACCGGCATCCCAATACACGTTGAAGGCGCGGCGCAGGTCGTCGGGTTCCATGATCCATTCGCCGTGATGGTCAGGGTTCGACGCACCGTCGCGGTCGAAGTAGCCATCGTTCATCTGCATGAGTTGCGAGATGCCAGCGCCGTCGCAGAACAGCTTCACCTGGCCTGGCACGACGTGGACCTTCTCGGTTCCCTCGCCTCGTTCAAGCTGGCGCGCGGCATCAGCGAGGATCTGATCGTCGGGGATGCCTTTCACCGATTGCGTCCGCCCATCGATCATGAACGTGCTCATGAACGGCACATCGTCGGCGCCTAGGACCGCCTGGTAGATCTCCCACGGCTCGATCGCCCAGGAGATACCTGGTTCGTTGATTCCCGTCACTCCGTTCATGTGGAGATAGTCGATCATCTGATCAAGTCCCGCTTGGAAGCGCTCGGCTGTAGCAAAGCGAGGCATCAACAACGGGGAGAGCAGAACGAAGGCGCCGTTCTCCCAGAAGTGCCCGGCCTCGTAGTCGAGTTGCTCGCTCATGAAACCATGACCGGCGAACGTTTCGGGAGATGCACCAATGGCCTCGAGGGCAGCGGTGTTGAGATGCCACTCGTGGCAGGCGCGCTGCCAGATGGCGACGGGTCGATCTCCGCACAGTTCGTCCAGCTCCAAACGGTGGAGGGACCCATGCCAGGACTGATGAAATCCCCACGACCACAGCCATTCGCCAGGCTCCAGACGCTCGTGGGTCTCGACCAGTAGACGTCGGTAGGAGGCACCGTCAGCCGCTGCCTCGAAGGTTCGGTTGGGCATCACCCAACGCTCCGGGGCGATCACTTCAGTTGTCAGCGTTGTGGCGGCCAGCACCGGATGCAGATGCTGGTCGATCAAGCCTGGCATCAAGACCTTGTCATCAAATTGGCTGTCGACGAAGTGGCCGAGGCCGGCTCTGGCGACTACATCAATGAGTGATCCAACGGCGAGAATCCGGCCGTCGCGGACGGCCATCGCTTGGGCACGAGGACCCGCATCTTCCATCGTGATGATGGACTTCGCCGTGTAGATGGTGGTCGTCGAGTCGACTGCGCTCATTGGTTGAGAGTAGCTCTGTGCGCAAAACTGTCGCGGCGGAAGCTATAGAGGGCATCGGGGTCAACGGCCACGTCAACGATGGCGGGGGCATCGCAGTCCAGCGCCGCCTCGATGGCGGGGGCAACATCGGCAAGCCTTTCGGCGCGAAATCCCTTTGCTCCATAGAGTTCGGCGAGTTTGTCGAACGGTGGGCTGGAGACATCAGCGCCGATGTAGCGGCCATCGAAGAAGTCTCGCTGATAGGCCTTCTCCGCACCCCAGCAGCGGTTGTTCATCACGATGGTGGTGGTGTTGATGTTGTTGTCGACGGCTGTGGAGAGCTCAGAGGTAGTCATGCCGAACCCGCCGTCGCCCATCAGGCTCACGACGGGACGCTCGGGTTGGGCAAGCTTCGCGCCGAGGCCGCAGGCGAATGAGAAGCCCACGAGTCCGAAATCGAGCGGGGTGAACAGGCTCTGAGGCGTGTGGTACTCGAGCGCATCCGTGGCCTGGAGGCAGAGCGTGCCGGCGTCCATGGTGATGATCGCGTCCGCCGGGATCACGGATCGCAAAGCCTTGAAAAGTCCGGATGGCTGGGTGGGATGGGACTCGTCGGCATGGGAATCACGATCAGCCAGGTACTGCACTCGTTCGGCTTGGAATTCGGCGGTCCACTCATCGGCGAGTGCTCGAGCGTTGGCGGTTCGGACTGCGGCGGCTAAAAGCTCGGCGGTCTGTACGGCGTCGGCCCAGATCCCGATCTCGATCGGGAAGAAGCGGCCGATCGCCGTGGGCTCAAGCTCGATATGAATGATCTTGGCGTCGCGGTTGACGTTGTCATAGGAGTAGAAGGTCGAGTTGAAACCGAGCCGGGTGCCAAGAGCGACAATCACGTCGGCCTCCTTGACCATGCGGGATGCAACGACGTTGCCACGAGGACCCATCTGGCCACCATTGAGCGGATGGCCGTGAGGAATGGCATCGCCATGCCCCGGGGAGGTCACGATTGGGCAGCCGACCGCTTCGGCCAAACTGGTGGCCGCGGCATGACCGGCCGTGTTCTTGATTCCGCCGCCGGCGATGATCACGGGGCGAGATGCTGACGCGAGGAGCGCGGCAGCTTCGGTGACCGCATCAGTGGAGGGCGCAGGCACACCCTGATTTCGATGGTTCACCAGTGCCGAAGACGGCTCGAACTCGGCCTGTCCGGCGAGCACGTCGCGCGGCAAATTCAGGTGCACTGGCCCGCGCCGAGGAGCGAGTGCGACACGGAATGCCTCACGCACCAGCTCCGGCACTCGATCAGTCGATGGGGCGGTCCAGACCTTCTTGGTGACCGGCGTGAATAGGGCCTGCTGGTCGACCTCCTGGAAGGCATCTCGGTAGACGTGCCCGGACGCCAGCGCTCCGGCGATGGACACCACAGGGGAGTAGGCGGCACGAGCCTGGGCCAATCCGGTGATCAGGTTGGTGGCGCCGGGACCGTTCTGGCCGGCGAGTATGACGCCCGCGTGGCCCGATGAGCGGGCGAAACCATCGGCCATGTGGGTACCGGTGCGTTCGTCGTGCACACCGATGAATTTGATGTCATCGGCGTCGTAGAGGGCATCGAATATCTCCATGGTCGCTGAGCCGATCAGACCGAACACATGGGACACGCCTTCAGCTTGGAGTGCGTCGACGGCCGCCTGACCGCCAGAGCGGGTGATGGAACTCATGGTGTGTGTCTTTCGAGAAAGTCGAGAATGGGATCGACGAACAACGATGGGGCCTCCATCAGCCCTAAGTGTTGGAGTCGAGGGACCACGATGGTCTCGGTGCCAACGGTCTCGGCCGCGATGGCGTGGGCCATCGCCGGGGTGCTGCCGGAGTCGTGTTCGCAGGTCATCACCAGGCTCGGACACCGAATCGGAGGGGAGGGAGCGATCAACTCGCGTACGCCGTGAGCGAGGGCCCATGTGGCTTGGGCGTAGCCCTCGGGGTCGACCTTGTTGCGCCAACCACGGACCAGGTGTTCGTGCTCGGGGTGCTCGTTGAGATGGCCGGGGGTGAACCACCGCTTGAGTGCAGCATCCATCGTGGACATGGCGCCCTGTTCGCGAACGGTGCCGGCTCGCGTTTCGACGGCATGTTGAGCTTCGGCCCCACGGTCGTGTGGTGAGTTGAGAATCACCAGCGATGACACGCGGTCTGGATAGTCGAGCGCCAGACGTCGGTTGATCATCCCGCCGATCGAGAAGCCGACGATGGCGGCGCTGTCGAGGCTGAGATCGTTGAGTAACTCAACGATCTGCTCGGCGTAGATGGCGAGGGTTGCTTCCGTCGACGGTGGTGCGCTTTCGCCGTGACCGTAGAGGTCATAGCTCACCACTCGATGGGTAGCGGCCAACGCGGGGATGTGGTTGGCCCACAACTCGCGACTCAGACCGAGCCCGTGGATCAGGACGACCGGGTAGGCGTCATCGGGCCCGGCCACGTCATAGGCCGTGCCGCTGGCAGTGCGCTTAGACACCGGCGGGGTTGTCGACATCGCCGCCCATTTCTTCGAGATCGAGGTAGCGGTTACCTATGCGGTGATGAGGATGACCGCCGACCGATGCGCCGAGGGCAATCACGACTTCATCTTCGGCGGGTGCATCCGGAATGTTCAGATGAATTGTCTGATAGTGCGACCGCTGGCCGACATCGTCCTTGTGCATCAGCGGGATCATCAGCGAGGTGCCGGCTGCGCCCCGCGTGTTGGCGAAGGCCAGATAGCTCTTGGCATTGACGGCGTTGCGGTACTGGTTACCGAAGAAAAGGGTGTGGGTGAGTGCCTGGGCGTGCTCGATTTCTCCACCCATGCCGACGACCGATGCCTTGCCGTAGCCCTCGAGGCGGTCGCCGGTGACGCCGAGAATCATGTCGGTGAGCAGGGTGCCGAGCACAGGTCCGTGGTCACGAATCGCGGGGCGGAGGTTCTCTACCCAGCCCTGCCCAAACCATGGATTGGCGATGATGGCGATTGCGGCGACGAGTTCGGTCGGCTCATCGACGGTTTTGCCGCCTTCCTCGTGGGTGACCTGATGGTGCAGGAGGGTGCGGCGAATTTGTGGAGGCATCAGTTGAACTCCGGGAGTACACGATCGATGAACGTTTGAAGTGAGCGTTTCTGTACGTCCATGTCGAGACCCAGCGAGGCGTAGTAGATGAACGCATCGATGCCGACGTCGGCGTACTTGTGGAGTTTGGCAGTTACCTGGTCGGGCGTGCCGAACATGAGGTTTTCTTCGAGCATGTCGGGGTCAACGCGGAAGTTGCCGTCGAGTTCGGCCAACGGCACGGGTTCGGGAAAACCATCGATGACGTCGCCGCGCTGCTGCATGAGGTTGCCGAACATGCTGAGGGTGTGGCGTACGGCATCGATGCAGGTGTTGCGGTCGGCATCATTGTCATAAACGGCGGTGTGGCGCATGAGTGCCCATTGACCGCTGTAGACGCCTCCGTTGGCAGCGATTGCGGCGTCGAGGCGACCCCGATACTCCTCAACCTCGGAGAAGGGGTGAGTGAGGGGCCAACTCATGATGTTGCAGTCGTTGGCGACGGCATAGTCGAATGTGACTGGTGCCCGCGCCGCAACCCAGAACGGGACGTCATCTTGGAGCGGCTTGGGGCACGACGTCGCCAACGGGAACTGCCAGTACCGGCCGTTGTGGGCGATGTCACCCTTCCAGAGTTCACGGATCAGAGGAAGCATCTCCTGCATATAGAGATAGCTGTCGGGTTGAGCGAGGCCAGGTTTCATCCTGTCGAACTCGCGTTGGTACGCACCCGAGCCGAGGCCGAACTCAAGGCGCCCGTCAGACAAAAGGTCGACCATCGCGGCCTCACCCGCGAGCCCAATGGGATGCCAGTAGGCGGTGTTGGCCACGCCGGAACCGAGGCGAATGTTGGATGTGTGCTCGGCCCACCAGGTAAGGATTTGGAATGGGTTGGGAGCGATGGTCATCTCGAGCGCGTGATGCTCGGCGGCCCAGGCGATCTCAAAGCCGGCCGCGTCGGCCATCTTCACCATGGCGAGCGTGTGATCGCGCACGACCCGCATGTCGGTGTCCGGCGTGAGTCGTTCGAGATTGATGGCGAGTTGGAATTGCATGTAGCGCGAGATTGTAGGCCACCGGCAAATAAGAGCGATAGTCCATGCGGTGTCATCACTATTGTGAATCAGATGACAGTATGTCATGCTGCGCCTGTGGGGGTCGCAGACGCACCGGTGAAGCTGGATGTCGAGTCGTTGCGCGTCTTTCGCGAGGTTGTGGCGTCCAATGGGTTCACGGCTGCGGGTGAACGGCTCGGGATAACGCAGTCAGCGGTCTCGCACAAGATCCGCCGGCTCGAAGAACGCATCGGCATGGAGTTGATGCGACGTGAGGGGCAGAGCGTCATCCTCACCGCCGATGGGCGTGATCTGCTGGCTCACGCTGACGAGATCATCGATGCCCACGACAAAGCCGTCGACTACTTCCAACGTAGTGAGCTCGCCGGCACGGTGCGACTCGGCTGCAACGAGGAGGTGGCGGCCACTCAGCTAGCAGATGTGGCGAGTCGATTCCGGCGCACCCACCCCGACGTCTCGCTCGAGATTCGCGTCCAGGACTCGGCGTACGTGGCCGACTGGCTCGACGACGGCGAGATAGACATCGCCTTGATCCAGGTACTCGATGTCGACGACGCGGTTCGACCGACCGACGAGGTTTGGCGTCGCGACGAGCTTCGGGTTGTGCAGGGCAAGATCGCCGATTTCGATGATGTCGCGACGGTGCCGCTCATCTCGTTCGGCCCACGGTGCCTGTACGAGCCGTGGCTGACGGCCGAACTCGACGCGAGCGGGCGAGCGCATCGCCACGCCATGGAATGCCCGAGCATCCAGGGGGTTCAGGCCGCCGTTGAAGCCGGGCTAGGCATCGCAGTTTTGAATACACCGAATCTCACCGAAACCATGAGGCCATGGGCTGGACTCGGTTCGCTTGAGTTGCCGGCCGTGGCGTTCGTGCTTCGCACCGCGGCTTCTCAGGCAAGCAGCGAACTCGTCGATGCCCTCCGACATCATCTTTCCGCTGCCCTCAGTAATCGGGGAGCTCGCCTATGACCGAAACCGCAACGTACGGCATGCGGCGAGGCAGGGGTGCGCGTCGCGAGGCGCGCACCGCCTACACCCAACGGTTCTTGCCGGAGATGGATCGCGGTATCCCGTACCTCGACATGCTGCTCGACGAGCAAGTCGATGTGGTGCACAACGCCACCATGAAGCTGCTGGAAACCACAGGCATCGACTTCCGTGACGATGAGTCGATCGAATTGTGGCGTGAAGCTGGTGCATCTGGAGGCGTTCAGATCGACGGGTATCGCGTGCGGATCGACCGCGAGTTCCTGATGGACCTCGTGGGCAAAGCACCGAGCGAATACACGATGGTGGCCCGCGACCCGGAGCGCACGGTCACGCTAGGTGGCCGCAAGTCGATTTTCACCCCCGCCTATGGTGCACCCTTCGTGCTTGACCTCGACGGCACGCGTCGAAACGCCACGCTGGATGACTTCGACAACTTCGCCAAGATTGCCTACATGACTCCGGCAATGCAGATGACGGGCGGTGTGCTGTGCGAGCCGATGGACGTCGCCGTGCCACACCGGCACCTTCGCATGACCTACAGCCTGATGAAGCACTCGACCAAGCCATTCATGGGTGCGGTGACGTCTCGGGAACGGGCCAAAGACAGCCTGGCCATGGCAAATATTCTCTTTGGTGAGGAGTTCGTCGACCACAACACAGTGATGACATGTCTTGCCAATGGCAACTCACCGCTGGTGTGGGATGCCACCATGCTCGACGCGGTCAAGGTCTACAGCGGCGCCAATCAAGCAATGCTCTTCAGCCCGTTTGTACTTGGCGGGGCATCGACGCCGGCGTCCACGATTGGCTCAGTCGTGCAGATCAACGCTGAAGCCCTCGCCGGCGTGGCGTTCTCCCAGATCGTGCGGGCCGGTTCGCCCGCCGTCTATGGCCAGTGGCTGGCCACCGTGTCAATGAAGACCGGTGCACCGATGGCGGGTACGCCCGAGATTGATCAGATGAACCTGCTCGTGGGTCAACTGGCCCGCCACTACGGCCTGCCGTGGCGGTGCTCGGGCATGTGCTCGGCATCGAAACAGGTCGATGCCCAGGCCGGGTATGAGGCGGCGCGCAATATGTATGGCGTGGTGCTGGCCGGCGCGAACTTCGTGCTGTCCACCACCGGTTACCTTGAGTCGGCTCTGTGCCAGAGCTACGCCAAGGCGGCCCTCGACGGTGAACAGGCCGAAATGTTCCGCGTGTTCGCCGAGGGGATCAGATTTGACGAGCTCGACGCGGCGATAGCGGCGATGGACGAGGTTGAACCCGGTGGCCACTTCCTCGGCACCACCCACACCCTTGAAAACTTCGAGTCGGCCTTTTCCATGCCCGAACTGATGGACAGCGATGGCTTCGAGCAATGGCTGGCCGGTGGTGGCGAGGATGCCAATACTCGTGGTCTGGCGAAGGCCCGCAAGCTGCTCGCCGACTATGAAGAACCTGACCTGCCCGATGACGTCGACGCCGCCTTGTGCGAGTTTGTCGATCGTCGCATTACCGAGATCCCTGAGAGTTTGGAATAGAGATGGATACCCCGCTTCTACACGGCGTGTGTGCCGCTATGGGTTCGCCGTTTGATGACACCGGCGAACTGCTTGACGAAGGTCGTTTACGCGATCACATCGAAAGCCTGATCGATGCCGGGGTGCATGGCCTCGTGCTGTGTGCCGGTACCGGTGAGTTCGCGTTTCTTTCAACCGAAGAGAAGGACCGGATGATCGGTCTCGGCTGCGAGATCGTCGACGGACGCGTGCCGGTTATCGCTCAGACTTCGGCCATCACCACAACCGATGCCATCGAACGCACCCGCAAGGCGGCCGATCAAGGCGCGTCGGCGGCGATGGTTCTGCCCCCGTACTTCGAGGGCCCGTTTGAACGAGGCGTCCTCTTCCACTACGAGAAGCTGGCCCAAGCGATCGACATCCCGATCGTGCTCTACAACATCCCGGCAGCGACCGGCTTCGACATTCACCCTGACCTCTATCGCCAGCTCCTGGCGATGGAAAACATCGATTACATCAAGGAATCGACGGGTGACCTGATCCGGCTCCAGAAGGTCGTGGGCATCGGCGGCCACGTCCTGGCCGGTGCTGATCCGCTCGCGCCGTATGCAGCGATGGCCGGTGCGGCCGGATGGATCTGGGGGGCGGCCAACGTGATGCCCCACGAGTGCGTGATGTTGTGGGACCTCATCCAGAAGGGCGACCATCAAGGGGCGCTCGACCTTTGGGCCAAGATGCTTCCGGCCAACATGTTCTTCTGGGAAAACAATGTCGACGCCGAATACAACTCGGCGGTCAAGACGGCCACCAACATGGTCGGCCGACCAGTGGGACCGTGCCGGCGTCCGGTGATGCCGATGACTCGCCAAGGCCGCTTGGCCTTGCAGACCGCTCTGTCGACGTTGCCGGTGAACGGCACGTCGCGAGACACCCTCGTATACCGCGAGTGGGACGATGAACGCGACTGGCTTGTCCAGATGACACACACCTCCGGCGTGAGCCGAGCGAAAGGCCGATCATGACGCTCAACTTTGATCCTGTGGCACTGGCCGCATCTGTCACCCCATCGACCAGATTGGTGATTGGCGGACGATCCGTCGAGTCCGCCAGCGGTGCCACATTCGCCACCGTCAATCCGGCCACAGGCCAAGAGCTTGCCCAGGTCTCAGAGGGCACAGCCGAAGACATGGACCGAGCGGTTGCTGCGGCACGTGATGCCTTCGACAACGGCGTATGGGGCCGCATGTCTCCGGCCGACCGGCGTGGCTTGCTCAAGCGGTTCGCCCTGCTGGTCGAGGCCCACGCCGACGAACTTGCGCTGCTCGAGTCTCTCGAAGCAGGCAAGCCGATCTTCGACACGTCGACCATCGACCTGCCCGAAACGGTGGCGTGTTTGATGTGGCATGCCGAACTGGCCGACAAGGTCTATGACCAGGCATCGCCATCGGGTCCTGGTGTCGTAAGCACGATCGTGCGCGAGCCCATCGGCGTCGTCGGCGCGGTGCTGCCGTGGAACTTTCCGCTGATGATGGCGGCGTGGAAGATCGGCCCGGCGTTGGCTGCCGGGAACACGATGGTTCTCAAGCCGGCCGAGCAGACGTCGCTCTCCACCATCCGGATCGGCGAACTGGCCACCGAGGCCGGACTTCCCGACGGCGTGCTCAACGTTGTTCCCGGCTTCGGTGAGACTGCCGGTCAGTCACTTGGCCTCCACAATGGTGTCGACTGTGTCGGGTTCACGGGATCGACTGAGGTGGGCCGGATGTTTCTGCGCTACTCGGCGGACTCCAACCTCAAGCGGGTGCTGCTCGAGTGTGGCGGAAAGAACCCGATGGTCGTGATGAGTGATGCCGAAGACCTCGACAAGGTGGCGGCGTCCGCGTGCGAGTCCATCTTTTGGAACGCCGGGCAGAACTGTTCATCCAACTCGCGTTTGCTTTTGCACGAATCCGTGGCCGACGACGTGTTGGCGCGGATCGATGAAGCCATGCACGGGTGGATCGTGGGTGACCCACTCGACCCGGAGACCCGTGTCGGCGCCATCATCGAGCCCGTTCACATGGACAAGATTCTCGCAAACATCGAGAAGGCCACGGATGAGGGGGCGACCCTGCATGCCGGAGGTCAACAAACTCGGGTCGATAGTGGTGGCTGGTTTGTGGAGCCGACGATCTTCACCGGTGTCACGCACGACATGACCGTCGCTCGTGAAGAGGTCTTTGGCCCGGTGTTGTCGGTGTCCACCTTCGCTCACGCCGATGAGGGCATCGCCATGGCCAACGACACCGACTATGGGCTCCACGCCTCGGTGTTCACGTCGAACGTTCGTAGTGCTCATCTCGCCGCCCGCAAGCTGAAGGCAGGCACCGTTTCGGTGAACACCTACAGCGAAGGTGACATGAGCACGCCGTTCGGTGGCTACGGGCTCAGCGGATTCGGCGGCCGTGACAACGGCGTGCACGCCCACGAGCAGTACACCGAGACCAAGACGATCTGGCTCGATCTCTCGTGACGGCGGTATCGCTGCGGCCCGAGTACGACCGGGGCAACGCGTGGTTCGAGATCCTCGAGCCTCAACCGGACCCGGTTGTCTTGATAGGGGAACTCGACGCTGACCATGTCGTCATTGGTGCCGGCTATGGCGGCCTCGCTACAGCCCGGCGACTGGCAGAACTCGATCCATCGGCATCCGTCATTCTCATCGAGGCCGACCGGGTGGGAAACAACGCGGCCGGACGCTGTTCGGGTTTCATCATCGATCATGCGCACAACATCCGAGCCAGGGGATTCGCCGACGACACGGAGAACGCCAAGCGTCAGATCGCGCTCAACCGGGCCGGCCTCGACTGGCTCGACGAGATCGTCCATCGTGAAGGTATCGAGTGCGATTGGCGTCGTGAGGGAAAGATCCACGCCGCGGCAAGCGCAAAGGGCGAAGAGACGCTAGCCGGATTCGCCGAGTCGCTCGACGCTGTCGAAGAGGACTACGTCATGTATGACGGGGCGGAACTGAAGCGGCGATTTGGTACAGATTTCTATCGGTCGGGGCTCCACGCACCCCACAGCGTTCTGGTGCAACCGGCCGCACTCGTCATCGGTTTGGCCAACTCAATGCCAGAGAATGTTCAGGTCTTCGAGTCGTCGATGGTCACTGATGTCGACTTCGGGCCTCCGCACACGGTCCGCACCGCCATGGGCAGCGTTCGCTCGCCTTCGCTCGTCATCGCGGCCAATGGCTTCGGTGAGGGTTTCGGCTTGTTCAAAAACTCGCTGATCCCTCTGATTACCTGGGGCTCCATGACGCGCCCACTCGACGACGAGGAGGTTGTGGCACTTGGTGGCCAGGAAAACTACGCGATTATCCCGGCGCACCCGGCAGGGACGACGGTGCGGCGACGGCCCGACAATCGGATCCTGATTCGCAACCAGTACACGTTCAGTCGTCGCTCCAGCGTCACCAAAGGTCTTGCCGCGGTGAAACGGGTCCACGAGAAGTCGTTCCGCAACCGGTACCCGATGCTTGAGAACGTCGAGTTCGAATACTCGTGGGGTGGCGCCCTCGCCCTGAGCCGCAATGGTGAAGGTGTGTGCGGCAACGTGGCCGACGGCGTCTGGGCCACCATGGCCTACCAAGGCACCGGGATGGCCAAGGGCACGATCTCGGGCAAGTACTTGGCTGAGCACATGCTGGGCGACGACGATCCGCTGATGGGGTTGGTGGCCGGCGCCCCAAGCCGAAACTTCCCCGATCCCTTCAACCGCTGGGGTGTCCGCATGAACTCGCGCTGGCGTCGCTGGCAAGCAGGACTCGAAGAGTGAAAGAGACTGGAGTGACTCCATGAGTGATCTGAGCGTTGATCTCACAGGGAAGGTGGCCGTTGTGTCTGGGGGTTCGTCCGGCATGGGCGCCGCAATTTGCGAGCGGTTTGCCTCGTCGGGAGCGACAGTCGTCGTTGGCGGTCGCAATCCCGAGCGGACGGCCGCCGTGGTAGCGGGACTGAAAGCCGCTGGCGCTACGGCTATGGCCTGGCTTGGGGATGTGTCCGACTCGGCCGTCGCCGACGGAATGATTGACGCCGCAGTGCAAACCTGCGGGGGAGTTGACATCGTTGTTAACGCCGCGGGCGTGATCCATCGCACTGACGCGCTCGGTACCGATGACGATGCCTGGCATCGTGTCATGTCGACGAATGTCGACGGGACGTTCTTCCTCTCTCGGGCCGCGATTCCTGCCCTGCGTGCACGGGGCGGGGGCGTGATCATCAATATCAGCTCCACCTGTGGTTTGGTCGGGTCGGCCGGATTGGTGGCCTACTGCGCCTCAAAGGGAGCGGTCACCAACCTCACTCGAGCGATGGCCCTTGACCATGCTTCGGAGTCGATCCGCATCAACGCCATCTGTCCGGGCTCGGTCGACACCCCGATGTTGGTGTCGGAACACCCCGAGGGGCGCACTGCCGCTGACGTGTTTGCGTCAAATCTGGCCTCGATCCCCGAGGGGCGGATTCCTGATCCGGTCGAGGTGGCCGACCTTGCGCTCTTCCTGTGCTCGAACGCCAGCCGCCATATCAATGGGGCGAATCTCTCGCTCGACGGCGGGTACACGGCGAAATGAGCGACTTCACGGGAACCACTGCCGTCGTCACGGGCGGCGCTCAAGGGATCGGTCGAGCCATTGCCGATCGACTCGCCGCTGATGGAGCCGATGTCGTCATCGGTGATCTCCGTGACCCAGGCGACCTCGGCGATCGGCAGCGCTATGTCGAGCTTGATGTGCGTTCGGAGTCCTCGGCGAACGCGCTCGCCGAAGAGTGTGGTGATGGCATCGGCGTGCTGGTCAACAATGCCGGGATCATGTTCGAGGCATCGATTGCTGAGCAGACCACCGAGCAGTGGGATATGGCGATGGCGGTGAATCTTCGCGGTCCGTGGCTGATGACCAAGGTCTTGCTTTCGCGACTCAGCAAACGCGGCGGAGCGGTGGTGAACATCGGGTCGATCGAGGGTATTGGCTCGAATCCCCTGCATACGGCCTACTCAGCCTCCAAAGGAGGTGTGCATGGCCTGACGGCGGCGATGGCGGTCGACCTCGGGCCGATGGGCATTCGCTGTAACGCGGTGGCCCCAGGGTGGATCGATACGGCTCTCAACAAGGCCTACATCGAACGGCTCGATAATCGCGACGAGGCGGTGGCTGAGCTTGCCTTATTGCATCCTGTCGGCCATGTCGGCGACCCATCTGACGTCGCCGCTACCGTGGCATTTCTCGCCAGTGAAGACGCTCGTTTTGTTTCTGGTCAGGTCATCGTCGTTGATGGGGCCCGGACCGTGAAGCTAAGCCTGCCATCGAGTCTTTCGCCCGAGAGATGATCGTGTGCCCACATCGCGGCCGGGGTGCGAAATACCGGGTAATGCTCAGGGCAAAGCATAGAGATTCCCGCTTGATGGGAATTGTTTGCATCGATTCCCGCTAATCGGTATGGTCGGCTCCCTATGGGAACGGTCCAGAGCGTTGATCGAGCACTCGATCTTCTGAACGAGGTCGGTCGAGAGGCCGGAGGGCTGGTTGATCTCGCGGGTCGGGTCGGTCTGGCAACGAGTACGGCTGCTCGCCTGCTCGCCACGCTGGAACATCGGGATGCGGTTCGGCGCGGTGACGATGGTTTATACGAGATTGGCCCACTCATCCAGGGGATGACGGCACGACCAGAGAGTGGGCAGCGTCTCGAAACTCTGGTTCACCCGCATCTGGTCGAACTCTCCGCTGAGCTTGGAGAGGCGGTGTGTTTGGCAATGGCCTCCGGCTATGACACCGTCACTGTCGATCAGGTCGATGTCCCCAAGCCGATCCAAGCAGAGAACTGGACGGGTACCCGGGTTCCTCTTCACGCCGGTGGTGCGGGCCTCGTGGTCATGGCAACGTGGGCTGATGATGAGATCGAGCACTACCTGTCGGGTGAACTCGTTGCCTGTAATGACAACACCGTTATCGATCCCGACCGACTTCGGTCTCGTATCCGTCAGTCGCGCATGCGGCGAGTGATGTGGACTCATGGTGAGTATGTGGAGGGCTTGTCGTCCGCGTCGGCGGCTATCGCCGACGCGAGCGGTCGGGCAGTCGCCGCGCTCTACACCTATGGACCCACATACCGCTATCCCGCGTCTGGCGAAGCCGATCTCGTTGCCGGCCTACTACTGGAACGAGCAGACCAGATCTCGGCTCACCTGGGATGTCGCCCTGCGGCGATCGAGGTGTCATGAGCGAGCGTCGACGACGTGCCGGCGGCCGACGCGAGCGGCCAACAGGAGCGGTCGCTCCGCCCCAGCGACCATGGCAGCTCTATCGTCGGCCGATCGAGCCGACACGGGTTGTATCTGACGACGAGTTGGAGTCGATCCATCTCGCCTCCCTCGAAGTGCTGAGCACGGTAGGGATGGACTTTCTTCACCCCGAGGCCATAAAACTCTGGACGAAAGCTGGAGCCCGAGTCGACGGCGACCGGGTCCGGTTTGACCCCGAACTGGTGCTCGAGCTGATTTCCACGGTGCCATCGGAGTTCACCATGCACGCCCCCGATCCGCAGTACGACCTACAGATCGGCGGCGACAATGTTGTGTTCACCTCGGTGGCGAGCGCTCCCAACTACGCCGATCGAGCCGGTGGCCGGCGTACCGGCAACCGGGAGGACTTCCGCACACTGCTGAAGCTCTGCCAACGGCTCAACATCATCCAGAGCCACGCCGGGTACCCGGTGGAGCCGGTCGACGTTCACGCGTCGATCCGTCATCTTGAGGCCACCCGAGACATCCTCACGTTGAGCCCGAAGGCGGTGAGCGTGTACTCGCTCGGTGCTCAGCGCAACATCGACTGCCTTGAGATGGTGCGCATTGTGCGCGGCATCAGTGAAGACGACATCGACACCCACCCGATCGTGCACTCGGTGATCAACGTGTCGTCGCCGCTACGGCTCGACACGCCAATGTTGGAGGGGATTCTCCAGTACTCCGCACGTAACCAGGTCATTATCCTCACGCCGTTCACACTTGCCGGAGCGATGGCGCCGGTCACCGTGGCCGGCGCCGTGGTCCAGCAAAACGCCGAGGCGCTGGCTGGTATCGCATTCACCCAACTCGTACGACCTGGGGCTCCCACCGTCTACGGCGGCTTTACGTCAAATGTCGACATGCAATCGGGGGCGCCTGCGTTTGGAACCCCGGAGTACGTCCAATCGGCGATGCTCGGCGGCCAACTCGCTCGCCGCTACGGCTTCCCATACCGATCTTCCAACGTGTGTGCAGCCAACACCATCGATGTGCAGGCCGGGTATGAGAGCACCTTCGCCCTGTGGGGAGCGATCATGGGCGGCGCCAACATGGTGTTCCACGGAGCTGGCTGGATGGAGGGCGGTCTGCATGCCTCGCCCGAGAAGATGGTGATCGACGCCGACCTGCTTCAGATGGTGGCCACGTTCCTCCAGCCGCTGGTGGTGGACGATGCCACGCTCGCGCTCGATGCGATCGCAGAGGTCGGCCCGGGTGGTCATCACTTCGGAACTCAACACACCCAAGACCGCTATCGCGATGCCTTCTATCGTCCGATGATCTCTGACTGGCGAAACTTCGAGACGTGGGATGAGGCCGGACGGCCAACCTCCTACGACCACGCCGAGCGGGTGATGAACGATCTGCTCGCGACATACGAGCAACCACAAATGGACGACGCCGTACGCGCCGAGCTCGACGACTTCGTCGATCGCCGAATCGCCGAGGGCGGGATCCCCACGGACTTCTGATGACGGATATGGCCGACTGGACAGAAGAAACGGCGTGGGCCGGGACCCGGGCTCCGCTGCGGGAGTCGACGGGGCTGGACCCATCGGCGTACGTCGATGAACGCTTCTTTGCTCTGGAACAGGAGTTGGTCTTCGAACGGGCATGGGTCATCGTCGGGACCGCTCCTGAGGTAGCTGAACCCGGCCGAATGCTGGTGCGTTCGGTAGGGAAGAAGTCGATTCTCATTACGCGAGACGGCGATGGGGAGCTGCGCGGATTCCTCAATACGTGCCGCCACCGAGGCACGGAACTGGCGGACAGCGACTGTGATATCGCCGGCACAATCCGCTGCCCCTACCACCGATGGGGTTATGGCATCGACGGCACGCTCGTGGCCACACCGTTCTTCGACGAGGTGCCGCGCCAGGACTTCGACAAGGCCGACTATTCGCTGCATCCGGTGCGAGTCGACACGTGGGGACCGCTCCTGTTTGCGTGCCTCGACGCCGAGACCCCGTCCTTGACGGAATGGCTGGGGGATCTCCCCGAACGCATGAGCGGCTATGGCTTCGATGATTGGCGGATCCAAGAGGAGGCCACGCTCGAGATTGGGGCCAACTGGAAGCTGATTTCGGAGAACTTCCAGGAGTACTACCACCTCGCCTGGGTCCATCCGGAGCTGGCAAAGGTCAGCAGGGTGAACGATCACTATCGCTATCAGGGTCCGGGCATGTACTGCGGCCAGACCACCACACCTGTGTCGGGGGATGATCGTGACGACTGGCTGGTATTGCCAGCCGCCGACGGCCTCGATGCATCTGATGCAGAGAGCGGGCGTCACATCGCCGTCTATCCGAACGTGATCTTCTCCGTCCTGCCAAATCACGTGTTCGTGATGCGACTCGACCCGATCGCCCCTGGCCTAACCCGTGAGACGTGCACATTTCTGCTCCCGCCTAGTACCACGAGCGTGTCGCACGAAGAGATGACACCAACACGCGACTTCTGGTTCGACATCAACAATGAAGACATCGATATTTGTGAGCGCGGCCAGCGCGGTCTGACCCGCGGCCGAATTGCTGCCGGGCCATTGGCCCCCCGTTTCGAAGAGCCATTGCACCGGTTCCACAACATGCTCGCCGATTGCATGACCGCCGAATCCCTCGCAACTGGCCTCACCATTCCCGTAGGCGACGACGGCTCGGAGGAGTCACGCCTCGGCACAGGACTCAACCCGGCTCCACCAACGATCGAGATCAGTTCATGAAGAATTCAGCACAAGTCGTAGTGATCGGTGGAGGCGTCGTCGGCGCCTCGGTCGCATATCATCTGACCAAGGCCGGCTGGACCGACGTCATGTTGCTCGAACGCGCCGAATACACGGCGGGCTCGACATGGCACTCGGCCGGCGGTATGCACACACTCAATGGCGACCCCAACGTCGCCAAGCTCCAGCAGTACACCATCAAGCTGTACGAGGAGATCGAGAAGGAATCGGGCATGGATACGTCCATGCACATCACCGGAGGCGTGATGCTCGCCGACACGCCCGAGCGCATGGATTGGCTCAAGATGAGCCACGCCCGCGGTCGCTATCTCGGGATGGACACCGAGTTGATCTCTGTAGCCGAAGCCAAGGAGTTGCTCCCGATTCTCGACGAGCAGTACTTCGTCGGCGCGATGTGGGATGCCAACGAGGGACACCTCGATCCCAGCCAGATCACCCACGCCTACCTTGAATGCGCGCGTAATCGAGGGGCGGAGACCGTTCGTCACTCATGGGTACGAGAGATCAAACGTGCCGCCGATGGGGGCTGGGATCTGACGGTGTATGACACCAAGTCCAATGAGGACAAGGCCACGGTTCACTGCGAACACGTCGTCAACGCAGGTGGGCTCTGGGCCCGTGAGGTGGGTCGCATGGTCGGCCTCGAGTTGCCGCTGCTCGCCATGGAACATATGTACCTCCTCACCGAACCAATCCCTGAGGTCATCGAGCACAACAAGACCACGGGAAAACAGATCATTCACGCCATCGACTTCGGTGGAGAGATCTATATGCGTCAAGAGGGCGACGGACTCCTGCTCGGAACCTACGAACAAGGCGGCAAGCCGTGGGCACAGCGGCAGACACCCTGGGACTTCGGGGCTCGGCTTCTCACACCGGACCTGGAGCGAATCGCTGATTCGCTCGACATTGGGTTCAAACACTTCCCCGTCTTCGCTGAAGCTGGGATCAAACAGGTCATCAACGGTCCGTTCACATTCGCGCCTGATGGCAACCCATTGCTTGGTCCGGTTCGTGGCCTTCCCGGCTATTGGTCGGCCTGCGCGGTCATGGCGGGGTTGTCTCAAGGTGGCGGTGTGGGTCTGTCCCTCGCCAACTGGATCACTGAAGGCGATCCGGGCTTTGATATTTGGGGCATGGACATCAGCCGCTACGGCGATTACGCCACCATGGCGTACACGAACGAAAAGGTGCAGGAGAACTATTCCCGCCGGTTCCGGATCACATTCCCGAACGAGTTCCTCAGCGCTGGCCGAAACGTGGCGACCTCACCCATCTACGATCGTCTGGCCGCACAGAATGCGGTGTTTGGCGACGGCTTCGGGTTGGAGGCCGCCCTTTGGTTCCAAAAGGAGGGCGAGGAACCAATCGAGGAAATCACCTTCGGCCGCTCCAACGCATGGGATCAGGTCCGTGAGGAAGCACTCGCAGTTCGGTCGAGCGTGGGCATGTGGGAGACCACCGGCTTTTCAAAGTTCCGCTTCTCGGGTCCTGGTGCTCGCCACTACTTGGATCGACTGCTTGCCGGCCGCATTCCCAACCCGGGCCGGATGTCGCTCACTCCGATGACCAACCCGGCCGGCAACCTGATCGGCGACCTTACCGTTGCCACCCTTGGCCCCGCCACCGGTGCTGCCGAGGGCCCAGAAACCACGATTACAGGCGGCGCCACGGGTAACGTTCGTCATAGTGAGGAGTTCGTTCTCTTCGGTTCGGGTAGCGCCGAGCGGTATTACGAGCGTTGGTTCGACCAGCACCTGCCCGCGGACGGTTCGGTCCAGTACGAGACTCTCGGGTTCGAGATGGCTGGGTTATCGATCGCCGGTCCGAACGCGCGAGCGTTACTTGAGAAGGTCACCGGTACCGATGTCAGCCAGAACGGCATGCGGTTCATGTCATTCAAGGAACTGAACATCGGTCTTGCCCCCGTGTGGTGTGGGCGCGTCACCTTCACCGGTGACCTGGGGTACGAGTTCTGGATGCCAGCGCGGTACCAGCGCTATGTCTATGAGCAACTCTTGCTCGCGGGCGAAGAGTTCGGGCTACGGATGTTCGGCCTCCACGCGCTCAACTCGCTGCGACTCGAGAAGGGCTTCGGCTCCTGGGCCCGTGAATACCGCCCCATCTACGACCCGTTCGAAGCCAACCTCGGCCGCTTTATTCAGATGGACAAGGACTTCATCGGTCGTGATGCGCTCGCCGCCAAGTATGCCGACGATGGTCGTGGAGCATCGCTGGCACTCCTGACGTTCACCGTTGACAGTGATGGCGGCCAAGATGGCGTCGACGTCATCGGCGATGAGCCGATCTGGCACAAGGGTGAGGTCGTCGGCTGGGTTACGTCGGGGGGCTACGCCCATCACAGTGAGGTCAGCGTCGCCATGGGCTACGTGCCGGCCGGTCTGGCCGAGTCCGATGGGCCGTTCGAGATAGAGATCATCGGGGAGCGAAAGACTGCCACCCGAGTTGCCGGATGTATCTGGGATACAAACGCCGAGCGGATGCGGGGCTGAACATGACGAATCGGATTCGCCGCTCGGTTCAACAGGCACTCGACGGTACGCCGGAGGTCGCGTACGCCGCCGGAGAGGGTCATCACCTCACTATCGGTCCCGGTGAGGCACTCACCTCCCAATGGGTCGCTGATGGACTCGAGTTACCTGACCTCGCTGCGATGCGTCGCTATCGCGTCGAGCGAATTCAACAGAAGCTGCGAGAGATGGACTATGGCGGCATCGTGCTCTTCGATCCGCTGAATGTCCGTTACGCCACTGACTCGACCAATATGCAGCTCTGGGTTATGCACAACGGGGCCCGCTACGCATTCGTGAGCGCGGCGGGTCACGTCATCATCTGGGACTACGAGAACACCGAATTTCTCTCGGGCCACAGTGAGGTCGTTGACGAGGTGCGCCCGGCCATCGGCTCGACGTTCTTCCTCGGCGGCAATCGCTACGAGGAAAAGGCGATGCGCTGGTCCGCTGAGATGGTCGAGGTCATCGAAGAGCACTGCGGCGCCGGTGCCCGCATCGCCGTCGACCAGTGCCACCGCATCGGCTATCAGGAGCTCGCCAAGGCCGGGATCGAGGTTGGCGAGGGCGGTGAAGTCATGGAACTTGCCCGCGAGATCAAGAGTGTTGACGAGATCAAGGCGATTCGCTGTGCGGCCCACGCTTGTCAGACGACCATGGGCGAGATGCGCGATTCCATGCAGCCGGGAATGACCGAGCGTGAAGTATGGGCGATGCTTCATGCCGGGAATATCGCTCGAGCCGGTGAGTGGATCGAGACCCAGATCCTGTCATCTGGTCCACGCACAAACCCATGGATGCAGGAAGCGAGTGCTCGGGTGCTCAAGAACGGCGACATACTCGCCTACGACACGGACCTCGTTGGCGCATACGGAATGATGATCGATATCAGCCGTACCTGGGTCGTCGGTGACAAGAAGCCGACCGCCCATCAGCAGACGCTCTTCGACATGGCCCACGACATGATCGATGGAAACGCACAGCTGCTCACACCAGGGAGAACATTCCGTGAGCTCACGTTCGATTCGTACGTTCCGCCCCGCGAGAAGTACCGGCACTACTCCGTGATCTACCACGGCGTCGGTCAATGTGATGAATACCCGGCCATCTACATGCCCTGGAGCTGGGACGAATGGGGCCACGATGGTGTCCTCCAGCCCGGCATGGTTTTCACCTCGGAGAGCTATATCGGCTCCCGCGAAGGTGGTGAGGGCGTGAAACTCGAGGACCAGTATCTGGTTACCGACAACGGTCCCGAACTCCTCACGGATTTCCCGATCAGTCTGGTCTGAGACGAGATGTATGGCACAGGGGTCCGATCCCCCGTGCTAGGCATCGAGGTGGCCGACGGTTTCGTCGCCACGATGAGCGAGGGTGGTATTAGGGTCGTCGGTCATGCCATAGCTGTTCCACGGGGTGAAACCGCACAGTTTCAACAGTTCGGGGCGCATGGCGTCAAGGACCTCCGAACGTATTCCATAGGTCAGGTTGGAGAGGCCGCGCATGATTGGTGCGCAGTAGTACGTGACGATCCCATAGCGCGGGTTGTCGGCCGTGTTGAGCCCGGCTGCGTGCCAGGTGCGGCCCTCCCAGACGAGCACGGACCCAGCCGGCGCTTCGATTGGGACGACGGGATAGAGGCGGGACGGGTCAGGCAGACAGCCGCTCAGATGGCTGCCGGGAACAATCCGGGTTGCCCCGTTGGCAATGGTGAAGTCGCTCGCCATCCACATCATGTTCATTGCTAGCGGTGGCGTGATAGGCACCGTTGCTGGCGTGGGCTCACCGTATGGGCCGCTGGTGCGGGTGAGATCGCCCTGGCGGCCGTGTGGTGTGCCTGGCGCCGTCGGCTGCGGCATCCACCATTGGTCGGCGTGCAGCGGCATCGTCTTGTTGCCGGGATAGGTGATGTGAGCATCGAGCGACGACAGTAGATGCTCTGCGCCGAGGAGGTAGGTGGCTAGGGCCCGAGCCGCAGGGTGCAGCGCCAGTTGTTGGAACTCCTCGCCCTTGTTGATGAGTTGGTACACCCACTGGTTGACATCGTCGCCTTCGGCCTCTGCAGGATAGTGAAAGTTGAGATCTTGGCTTCGCTCGGCTCGTGCCTGTATCGAGATCCGCTCGCGCAGGGCGGTGGCGTCGTCTCGGCTCAAGGCGTCAGCGATGATGCAATACCCGAATTCATCGAGATCGGCGATCTGTCTGGCCTGGTCAGCGGTTGGTTCCGGAAGGGACATGATGCTCAGTCAATCAGGGCGTCAGATCGGACGCGTTCCTGCTCCGCATCCAGGTGCTCTTGCATCACCCGGCCGAAGAGTTGCTGCGTGCGTTCGACCCGACCGATGACGTCCGCCTCTTCGGTGTACGCAAAGATCGCGGCGTGGCGGGGGCGGGAGTGGGCCGGCACTCGTGACACCTGGTGAAGGCTGTGGCGGCCACGGAAGATCTGCATGTCGCCGGGGCGAAGGTCGAGGGTGTGCACGCCTTCCCGGTCACCCTTGAGAATGCTCCGGATTCGGTCGAATCCTTCGTCCTCGGCGCTGCGGGTGGCCGGGTAATACTCGAACAGGCCGCCCTCGTCAGCCTCCTGGACGAGCACGGTGACTGCGAAGTCGTTCGTGTCGAAGTGCCAGGTGAAGAGCTGCCCCGGATCGAGGATATTGGCTGTGAGACCGGCGAGGGGGTCGGCGTAGCAATACAGCTCCGGGATCTCGAGACAGTCCGCGAGAAACCTGGCGACCGTAGGAGCCCGGAAGATGACATCGGTGGCACAGCCAGAGTCCCACGAGTCGCCGGGGATGAAGCCGCTCGAACGTTCCAGGAAGGTGTTGGTCGGGTGGTCGTCGGGAAATTCGTTGTTGACGGTCGTGTGGAAGTACGGGTTCATCATCTGGGTGGAGAAGTGGGTCGTGTACTTACGCTCCATGATCTCGTCGTTGAGCCAAGCAATCGTCTCGGGTCGCACGAGGTCCTTGACGATGGCGCAGCCGACCGTCCTTAGGCTTTCACGAGCGGCGTTCACGGCGGCGATGTAGCCAGCCGACTCCGGGTCGTGGAGTGGATAGCGGTCTAGATCGACCAGATCTTCGAGTTCATGCTCAGTCATTGCGGCCAGTATGCAGTTCGGTACCGACGAGGAAAATCCCCCGTTCAGCTCATCCTGTCATTATCTGAGATAATGGTCACCTAGTGTCCACGCAGCCGTCTGATCGCCTCCTTCGTATCGTCGTCGTTGCCGCGGAATCGGGAAGCTTCAGTGCTGCGGCGAAGCAGCTTGGAATCGGTCAACCGGCGGTGAGCCACGCAGTCGCCGCGGTTGAGGGCTGGCTTGGCCTGAAACTGTTCGATCGGAGCCACTTGGGCGCCCGTGCGACTGCGCAGGGCGAGGATTTGATCAGTCGACTGACGGCTTCGTTCGGCGCCATCGATGCCTTGATGGTGGCGAGCCGCGATCCTGCGGACACCCGGCCGGTCACACTCTCGGTCTCGACCTCGCTGGCCACATACTGGCTGGCACCTCGATTGACTGAGTTCGAGCTGGTGTATCCAGATGTGCCGCTCCGTGTCATCACCACCGACTCCGACGATCGAGTGGGTCGAGACGACGCGGATCTCTGGATCCCGCTCGGACCGGTAAGCGACACCCAGTTCGACTCGGTCGACTTCTGCGTCGAGAAACTCATTCCCGTGGCCACGCCGGCCCTGGCGGCGTCGATCGATGATGGGGCCGGTCCGGGAGCGTTGCTGGCGCAGCCGCTGCTCCATCTCGAGGAGCGCTACTCACCGCGCTACGACTGGCGGCGATGGTTTGCACACTTCGGTATCGACATGCCGGTCGAGCTTCCCGGTGTGCGTAGCAATGACTACTCGCTCATTCTCCATGCTGCGTTGGCGGGCCGCGGACTCGCCCTCGGTTGGAGCCACATCGTGGGGGCCTTGCTGGCCGACGGGAGTCTGGTGGCGGTCGGACCCGCCGTCGAGACCGGCAGCTCCTTCCCTCTCCTCAGCCGCGCCGATCGCCCACTCGGCTCCGGTGCGGCGGCCCTGCACGCCTGGTTGCTCGCCGAGGCGAAAACGTGAGAGGCAGGGCCCGAAGGCCCTGCCTCTTCAGAATGTCCTGACCCGAGGGTCAGAGCTATTCAGTTGGATTAGCCGAGAGCGGCAGCGATCCACTCGTCGCAGAGGTCACGGTTGTCCGCGATCCATCCGGCCGCAATCTCTTCAACCGCGGCCTGTGAGCCATCGGAAGCGTTGAGGTCGACACCGGCGATGGCCATGTCGATCAGCGGCGGGTTGAAGACCGCGGACAGAGCCAGAGCCTCGGGGTTGTCATCGCCCCACGCCTTGTTGACGGTGACGAGGATGTCGGCAGCGCTCCAACCGGTGTTGCAACCGCTGGGGGGAGCAAGACAGGTGTCAGCACCGAGACCGGTGTAACCCTCACCCTGGTCGTAGCTCTCGCCACCTTCCTTACCCAGTGGGTTGGAGTCATCAAGGATGGTCTCCATGGTCAGCCACATCGTGGTTTCGCCCGGGATGGCCTGAGCGAGGTACGCCGTCGGGGTCCAGGTGTAGATGATGGCAGGCTCGCCGGCCTGGGCCTTGGTCAGGAACTCGGCGAACATGGCGTCATAGCCAGCCTGCGTCTGCTCAAGCGTGTCCCATCCAGCGAATGCGATCTGCGAAGCCATGATGTCGTCACAGGTCCAGTCCTCGGGGCAGCCGTAGAACTCACCCTTGCCGTTGCCGTCACTGTCGAGTTGGCTCCAGAGAGCCTCGTCGGCAGCGATCTGGTCGAGCGACAGGACGCCGTTGGCCTCGGCCCAGCTCTTGGTGACGAGCAAGCCTTGCAGGCCACCGCCCGGCATGACCGAGCCCTCGACGACCGTAAGGTTGTCGCCGATGCGGGTGCCGTCAGGCAGGTCGCCCTCGTGCCAGCTGTAGTGGCCGGGGTACCAGCTGTTGGCCCAGATGTCCATGTCGCCGGAAGCCATCGTGTTGTAACCGAGGTCCGGTGCGAACTCGAGGGCGTCAGGGCTCGATACGTCGTAGCCAATCTCCTCGAGCAGGTCATGCAGGATCTGGGCGTGCACATAGCCGGATGACCAGTTGGCGCGGCCCATGTTCACGGACTTGCCTTCACCAGGAAGCGAAGCTTCCTCGGCGACGTCGTCAACTGCAGCGTCAGCTGCAGCGTCAGCCGCAGCGTCAGCCGCACCTGCGTCGGTCGAGCTGTCGTCATCAGAACCGCATGAGGCTGCAAATACAGCCAAAATAGCAATCAACGCGAGCCAGAAGCTCTTTGATGGTTTCATTTGTTTGGTCCCCTCCTTGGGATATTCATACCAACCATAAGGTTATCGCGGCCTCTGGGCGTAATGTGCCGCGCCGTATGAGTTAAACGCGCCCAGACTGTTCAGTCCTCTGCCATGGCGAGGCTCGAGTCAGCGTTTTCTTGGTCGCCAGGCGGCGCTGTTGTGGCTGAGTCAGTGCCGGCATCTCTGTAGATCTTGCGGCGGCGGAACTCTGCGACCACCCCGCGACCACTTGCAAACGTCAGGAATCCGGCAACGAGAGTGACGAAGGCGCCCACGCCGGACAGCGCTCCCAGTTCGGCAACGCGAACGAGGCCGAGGATGAAGCCCATCGGCACCGCCATGAGCGCAAGGCCGATTCCACACAGAAGCACCGAAGCCTTCCAACGTGTCTGTTCGCCGCCGCCGGTCAAGCCGCTCGCCGGAATTGCCGCTGCCAGTCCGAGCACAGCGAGCAGCATGGCCAACACGCCCAAACCGGGCCCGTCGGCTTCAACTCCGTTGAAGACGATACGAGTGTAGTCGGCGCTGATATCGGCCTCTAGAGCATCGTCGGCCTCTTCTTCGTCGGCGATGTCAGACAGGATGGCCGCTGCGGCCTCTTCCTCGGCGAGCTCTTCGCCATCCTCGTCACCGACACCATCTGCGGCGAGCTCTGCTTGAAATTCGTCGGTGAGATCAAAGTACCAACCGAATTCGGTCTTCGTCTGGGTATTTCCAGTGAGCAACGCTCCGCCGATGACCAATAACAAGGCACCGACGGCGCCGCCGATTCGGCCGTAGCTGATTGTGAGCGGAAGCGGCTTGCGTGATGCATAGGGAGCTCGCAGCGTCGCCATGAGCGCACCGGCGACGGCGACAAACCCGCCAATGATGGCGAGGTAGACACCGATGCCATCGGAGTACTCGCCAGACCCAGGGGCAGTGCGGAGGAACAAATAGCCGAGCGCAGCGCCCGTCACCCCAATGGCGGCGATCAGGGCACCGTCAGCACCGAGTCTCGGGGTGCCGGTGGCATAGAGTTCGAGCAAAATTGCGGCGGCGGCAACACCGAAGAGAGCGAGACCAAAGTTCGAGAACGGGCCGAAGCCGGTATCGAGCATGTTGAGAACCCAGATGAGTAGCACCGTAGCGATGATGCCGCTAATGGCCAGACCCTGAATACGAACCATCAGCGCCGCAACCGACTGTGGGATCGACAACAGCGGACGAACAGAGGCGAGCAGCGCCAGCAGGGCCAGAACAGCGACGAAGATGCCGAAGAACGATCCGCCGGAGGCGGACAGTCCGTTGAAGCTTTGACCCGCGAGATCGAGATCGGGGGTTCGTCCCCATCCCGACACAAGACCGGTTTCATTTCCCCAGGTCAGCAAGACGGAGATGAGAGCGACCGCACTACCGAGTGCAGTGATCATCAGGCCGGTCCGTTCAGCGGACCCGACCGGTGTGAGCCGCTCGGCTGGTTCCTGCGCTGGCGCCTTGTCAGACATGGTGCTCGAACGCTCGTCGAGCAGGCCTTCGGGATCCGAACGATAACGCCACGCCTGGCTGAGCTTGGTGAAGAAGCCGATTCCATCGTCGTCTTCGGACTGGGTGATGCGGTCGAAGGTGACTGCAACGAGGAAGAAAGCCAAGCCTCCACCAGCGGCAAGCCGCAAGTCGAAGTTGTTGATGGCACGGAATAGCAACTTGCCAAGGCCACCGGCACCCATCAGCGCGGCGATGCCGAGCATGGCAATTGACAAGAGCAACGTTTGGTTCAAACCGGTGAGGATGGCGGGGCGGGCAAGAGGAAGCTGCACATCCGTGAGGACGCGCAGTTCGGTGGCACCATAGGCGCGCGCCGCTTCTACGACATCCGCTGGCACCTGTCTGATACCGAGGTTTGTCAATCGCACGATCGGAGGCACGGCGAACACCATTGTCACCATGGTCGCCGACACTTCGCCGATACCGAAGAAGAAAATGAATGGCAGCATGTAGACGAACGAGTGCACAACCTGCATGGCATCGAGCGTGGGTCTGACCACTGTCCAGACTGCATCTATTCGACCGCACAGAATGCCGAGTGGAATACCAATGAGCGAACACAACAGCACGGCAACGAGGACCATGCCGATCGTTCGCGACGTCTGAAACCAGAAGTCGCCAGAGATGGTTCCGGTTCCCAGAAAGCCGCAGGCCCCGAGCATCACCGCGGCGCTCAGGCCGACACGAGTGTTGCGGGCGACCGAGCCGATGACAAATACGGCGATGACCACCCACAGCCACGGGATGGTGGTGATCGAGTCCCGTCCGACCCGGTCGCTCAGGATCAGGTTGAACATGGTGGAAAACGGCCACTCGACGATGTCGCCGATCTGTGCCGTGACCGGGTTGAACTGTGCCCATTTGATCAACTGCACGAACCATTCACCGAATGGCAGCGTGAAACTGCCGGGCCACTCGTTCTCAAAGAACCCGAGTGCGCGCGCCCGCTCAGCAGCAGTTTCTGCCTCTGCGGCTGTCTGGAAGAAGGCCATTACATGAATACCTCACGCTCGAACCCGTCGATAAGTCGTTCGACACGACCCATCTCCTTCATGATGTCGCGGAGGTGAATCGCCCCGATCAGCTTGCCGTCATCATCGACCACCGCAAGGCTTCGGCCTTTGCCAGCCTCGGCGTAGATGTCGTTGAAGGTTGTCCGGGCTGCGGTGGAATCGAAATCTTCGACAAGTACTGAAGACACGTCACTCGATCCGGAGGCAAGCGCACTGACGGCATCCTCACGAGGCACGAGTCCGGTCGGTCGGCCGTCGCTGTTGACAATGAAGGCACCAAAACGATCACCGATGACTTCGAGCGCCTGACCGAGCGTTGCGCCAGCATCGATGGTCTTGGCATCGACCATGATGGTCTTGACGTCGATCACGCGGCCCTGATCGACGTCCTGCACGAACTCGGCCACATACCCGGTGGCCGGCTGAGTGAGGATCTCCTCGGGAGTACCGATCTGGACGACAGCGCCGTCCTTCATGATGCAGACGCGGTCACCGATACGAAGGGCTTCGTTGAGATCGTGGGTGATGAACAGAATGGTCTTGTGGAGCTGCTCCTGAATGGCCAGCATCTCATCTTGCATCTGACGACGAATCAGAGGATCGAGTGCGGAGAATGCCTCGTCCATCAACAAAATGTCGGGGTCTGCGGCGAGCGCTCTCGCCAAGCCGACTCGCTGCTGCATACCTCCCGAGAGCTCGCGGGGACTGTTGTGGGCGAAGGACTCCAGACCGACCAGACGCAGAGCATCGAGCGACGCCTCGATGCGAGCGGCTTTATCGACACCTTGGACCTTGAGGCCGTATCCCGTGTTGTCGATCACCGACCGGTGTGGGAAGAGAGCGAAGTGCTGGAATACCATGCCCATCTTCTCGCGCCGGAACTGCTGTAGCGCAGTGCCGGTGAGTGACTGCACGTCGACACCGTCGACGATGACTTTGCCGTCGGTGATGTCGAAGAGTTTGTTGACGGTGCGGATGGCGGTGGACTTACCCGAACCAGACAGGCCCATGAGCACAAAGGTCTCGCCGCGTTTCACCGAGAACGACACGTCGGTCATACCGATTACGTGGTCGGTGGCCGCTTGAACGTCGTTCTTCTTCATGCCGCCCTTCGCGAGCGTTAGTGCACGCCCACGTGGTTGCGGTCCGAAGATCTTGTAGACGTTTTCAAGCCGAATGATTTCATCGTCAGACATGCGCAGGGCCTCTCCTCGTGGTGGTTCGTTCTGGTTGGGCCGCGTTGAGCGACAGTTGGAGACTCGTAGGTCGCATCAGGCGTCCACCGATTCTGAGAGCGAGACTGCAGCGACAAGCTCGTCGAGCTCAGCACTGTCAGCGTGAAGGCTATGGTCGGCGTAAAGCTTGCGGCGCCGGAACTCTCCCACCACCGAGCGTCCGGCCGTGAAGAAGGCAAAGCCACCAACGAAGGCGACGAATACTCCCACCCCAGCTATGGCGTTTGGTTCCGCGGTACGAACGATACTGGCGATCAGGGCCGCCGGAATTGTCATGAGCGCGAGTCCGAGACCACTCAAAACGGTGGCGGCCTGCCATCGGCGTTTCTCGGCTCGACCAACCAGACCCGTGCTCATCAGTGAGGTCGCGGTTGCGATGAGGGCGATGCCGGTCACTACCCACCCGAGTTGTGGGCCGTCGTCCTGCACCCCGGTGTAGACGATGCGTTGGCCATTGATCAGCGAGTTGTACATGTTTGAGATGGTCTGCGCGGCAGCGAGTTGCTTGGTGATGTCGTCGCCGGCATCCGTTTCGAGTCGCTCGATCTCCTCGAGAAATTCGGGAGTCTCGAGTGAGGTGAGTCGAGAGTCGTAGATCCACCCAAACTCCGACTGTTTCTCTTCGTTGCCGGACAGGAATGAGCCGCCAAGGATGAGCAATAACCCGAACACCGCACTGACGAGTCCACCGATAGATACGCCGGTAGGAAGCGGCCGATGTGGGGAATAGGGAGCATGGAGCATTGCGAGCAAACCACCGACGATCGCCAATGCGGCGCCGATCAGGGCGAGATAGACACCGATACCGTGCTCGTAGCCGGTGATGCCGGGAGCGCCGTTCAAGAACACATAACCCAAGGCGGAGCCGAACATGGCGATGGACGCGATCAGCGCGCCGTCGGAACCAAGTCGATGGGTGCCTTCGACAAAGAGTTCGATCACGATTGACGCTGCGAGGACGACGAAGAGAGTGATGCCGATCGTGGGCAGGGGACCAAAACCGATGCCCAAGGTCGTCAGGAGCCAGATCACAACGACAATGGCTGCAAGGACGACGAGCATCGCTCCCTGAACTCTGATCATCCTTGTTGCAATCGCCTCGGAGAAACGCAGCAACGGGCGAACGTAGGCGAGAAAAGCCAGGGCGCCTAGGGCGCAGACCGCGATGCCGAACACGGAGCCACCGCTTGCTTCCAACCCGCTGAAGCTCTGGCCGGTGAGTTCGCCGTTGGCGTTGACGTCAGCGACTCGCCCCCAACTGGCGACGAGTCCGGCGTTCTTCCCCCATGTGAGCATGACGGAGACCAGCGCCAAGACTGTGCCACCAACTCCGAGAAGTAGTCCGATTCGCTCACGGGTCGAAACAAGTGCGGGTCGCTCAGCCGGCTCTTCGATTTTGGCCTTGCCTTTCTTCTCAGCGACCTCTGCAGCGGATTCGGCGCGAGCGTCGAGGAGTCCTTCGGCATCGCTACGGAATCGCCAGGCCTGCGAAAGCTTTGTCGAGAATCGGATGCCGTCATCCTCTTCACTCTGGGTGATGCGGTCGAGCACAACTGCCACCAAGAAGAAAGCCACGCCTGCCTTGGCGGCGAGCCCAAGGTTCAGGCTGTTGATGGCACGCAGGAGCAACTTGCCGAGGCCACCGGCCCCCATCAGCGCGGCGATGCCGAGCATCGAGAACGCGAGCAGCAAGGTCTGGTTGAGGCCAGCAAGGATGGCGGGCCTGGACAACGGGAGCTGCACGTCGAACAGGACGCGAGCTTCGTTTGCTCCGTACGCCCGAGACGCTTCAACCACGTCTTCGGGCACCTGTCTGATACCGAGGTTCGTCAGTCGCACAATGGGTGGGAGCGCGAAGACCATGGTGACCATCGTCGCCGGCACCTCACCGATACGGAAGAAGAAGATGAACGGCAACATGAACACAAAGGGGTGGACGACCTGCATCGCGTCGAGCGTTGGCCGAACGATGTTCCACACTGCGTCAACGCGGCCCGCTAACACGCCGAGGGGGATGCCGAACAGGGCACATAAGATGACCGACACGAGGATCATTCCGATAGTGCGCGAAGTTTCCTCCCAGTATGCCGGTCCGAGGAAGGCACAGATCGACAGCATGCCCGCAACGGTGAGTCCGACCCGAAGGTTGCGGGCGAAGGATCCGATAAGGAAAACGGCGATGACTACCCAGACCCATGGGACGGTTTGAATCGAGGTCCGAGTGGGGTCATCACTGAGAATCAGGCTGAACAATGTCGAAAATGGCCACTCGATCACGTCACCGAAAAATGCAGTGACATCGTTGTTCACTGCCCAGAAGACCAGTTCCTTGATCCACTCTCCGAACGGGACGTAAAATTGGCTTGGCCAGTCGTTGTCCAATAGGCCGGGCTTGGATTGCTGCCCAATGATCGAGAACACGCTTTGGTACCCCTCAGGTCGCGGCCCATTTGGGAAAGATTGTTGACATATGGCATTCGGTCTTTCTCAATCCCGATCACCATGTCAACAATCAACGAGCGACTGTCGTCCCCCAAACGAACGGCACCTTAGCCATTTTGTAACGAGCGTCACAAGCTCTGGCGGCCATTACTTTGGGTAAAATTTACGATCCTTAAGGAGAGCTACTCGGTATCAGCCACTGGCAGGAAGCCGATCTCGGAGGTTGTCAAATCGATGAGCGGCTCGACTCCGAGAGTGAGGTTGACGCGCTCTGAGGGCCGTTCGGGCCTAGCGGCGGACAACGTGAGAGCATCAATCCAAAGGAAGAACGCACTATCCGGTGACCATATTGCGGAACCATTCGGGACAACGTCGTCGCCCGTCGCCACGCTGGTTTGCTCCGCAACGTCATAGATCGACCAGTGGCCACTGCCTCCGCTGAGCACCCAACGGCCGTCCGGGGAGATTCGAACCACTGCCGTCGTCAGTACATCGATCGGGATCGGTGTGACCACGTCGTCATCCCAGCTACCGACATTTGCCGTGCAGCGCAAGCGGTCGTCGCAGATCACCTCGGCGAACCAGTCAGCGTTCGCCGCCACGATGGTGCCATCGGAGGCCAGCGTTGGCGAGGTCTCCTGGATGAGATAGGACCCACCGCTCAGTGGGCTGATGATCACACCGAGTTTCTGGATTACCTCTGCTTTAGAGCCCACTGGAACTAACGCGAGGACGCGAACTGATCGTCCGTCGAAAAATCCGCCAAAGACAGTCATGACGCCGGATACATCGGCGAGCACGGCGGTTCGGGTGGGATTTTCGAGCACGGCAATCTGCGATCTTGGAGCGAGTCGCAGAGCGCGGGACAGATCGTTGGGATCAACGACCCAAGAGCCACGCTCGCTTGCCAAGTACATGAAGCCCACTGTTTCGGTCCCGTTGGGCACACCCCAGTCCATGAGCTCCGACGAGCCGTCGCGAAAGTCGACCACTGCGAGTGAGTCATCTGATCGAAAGAACATCAAGTAGTCGCCGGCCTCTGGCAGCGCTTCGAGAAAAGTCGCTGACTGGTCGGCACGAAGCTCAGACGGGTCTTCCTCAGCCACATCGGAGTCGAATAGAGCGACAGCCGGGGGCTCGACATCGTCAGGCTCGCCGAGCCCGGTGACCACGATTGCGACAATCACGAGCGTTGCGATGATGCCGAACACGACCGCCGACGTGGAGTTGGAACGACTGACGAGACTCGGTTCGCGGATGACGTCGGCGGACAGTGGGCTCAGTTCGAAGTCGGTTGGTTCGACAATTGTCAGCTGAACATCATGGTCTCTGCCCGGCACCCAAACACCGTCGTCATCGGCAGACATGTTCCTCCTAGAGGTGGTGCTTCGCCGTCTTGTGCGTTGCCGTTTCGACCCACGCTCTGGGAACGACAGCTTCGCCGATCTCCCCTGAGCTTCGCAACTGTGAGGGGAACACCATTCTCAGCGGCGAAACCGGGTGTGCTGTTGGCCTTAGGGCTTACCACCCGCGCAATGCGTACCCGAGGGCACACTGAATTATGAGGAGTGGCCATGGTGGGAGGCGTTTGGTGCGAGCGTCGTGTCGGACCGGCTTTTCTCGGCGTAGTGTTCGCGAATGATCGAACCTGAGTTCCTGCGTTTTGACACGCTGAGTCTTCACGCAGGTCAGCAACCAGACCCCACTACCGGGGCTCGCGCCGTGCCGCTGTACTTCACGACGTCATACGTCTTCGATGACAGCGACCACGCCGCTGGCCTTTTCAATCTTGAGGTCCCCGGCCATCTCTATACGCGGCTGACCAACCCGACGGTCGCTGTGCTCGAGGAACGCCTTGCCGCGCTCGAGGGTGGTGTCGGTGCGGTTTGTACCGCCAGCGGCCAGGCTGCGTTTCATCTCGCTGTCGTCACCCTTATGGGACAGGGTGGACACATCGTGGCCAGCCGCAACATCTACGGCGGCACCCATCAGATGCTGAATGTGACGCTCCCGCGCTTCGGGATTACGTGCACGTTCGTCGACCCCCGCAACCCGGAGGAGTTCGCTGCTGCTGTCAGACCAGAGACCCGGCTTGTGTTTGCCGAGACGCTCGGAAATCCGGGCATCGAAGTGCTCGACATCGAAGCTGTTGCTGCGGTTGCGCATGACGCAGGTCTGCCGTTGATGGTCGACTCGACCTTCGCCACCCCCTACTTGGTTCGCCCGATTGAACACGGCGCCGACATCGTGATGCACTCGGTCACCAAGTTCCTCGGCGGCCATGGTGTTGCCCTCGGCGGTGCGCTGATCGACGGTGGCCGGTTTGACTGGGAGGCCAGCGGCCGCTTCGACACGATGACTGAGCCCTATGCCGGCTACCACGGCATCTCGTTCGCCGATGAATTCGGTCCCGCCGCGTTCATCACCCGTGCTCGTGCTGAGGGCCTCCGGGACTTCGGAGCATCCATGTCGCCCGCCAATGCCTTCCAGCTCTTGCAAGGTGTCGAGACGTTGCCGCTTCGGATGCAGAAGCACACGTCGAACGCTCGTGCGGTGACAGACATGTTGGTAGGCCATGACGCAGTGGAGTGGGTGAAGTACCCCACGGCGCCTGACCACCCCGACCGTGAGCTCGCAAAGCGCCTCTATCCCAAGGGCACGGGGGCCATGCTGAGTTTCGGAATCAAAGGCGGTCGTGAGGCAGGCAAGAAGTTCATCGAGTCGGTGAAGCTCGCCTCGCATCTCGCCAACGTCGGTGATGCCAAGACGCTTGTGCTGCATCCCGCCAGCACCACTCATCAGCAGTTGTCGGCTGAGGATCTGGATGCTGCTGGAATCTCCGAGGATCTCATCCGTGTCTCAGTCGGAATCGAAGATGAGCGCGACATCGTCGATGACTTCCAGGCTGCACTCAAGGCGTCGCAGCGGTAGGAGAATCTGATGAAGTTCGAACTCAAGGGCACAACCGTCCGCTATGCCAACGGCGGACGAGACCACAATCCCGATGAACCTGCCGTCGTGTTGATTCACGGCGCGGGCATGAACCGCACGGTCTGGCAGATGCAGACTCGATTCCTCGCCCACCACGGTTTTCGTGTGGCGGCGATCGACCTTCCGGGTCATGGCGGCACTGACGGCCCCGCCATGGATTCGGTCCCTGAGCTGGGCGGCTGGGTAGCTGACGTTGTTGACGCGCTCGACCTTGGCCCCGCTCATTTGGTTGGTCATTCGATGGGCACCTACATCGCGATCGAAGCTGCAGCGCAGCGGCCCGAAACGGTTGCCTCACTTGTTCTCATCGGCACCGCCTCAGCGATGCTGGTGCATCCTGAGTTGTTGGACGCGGCCGCCAACAACGTCCCTCACGCGAGCAACTTGATGTCATCGTGGTCGTTCGGAGCGGAGGCCCACATCGGCCGGCACGCAACGCCAGGGATGTGGAGCATTGGCGCCTCACGTGCGCTTCTCGACACGTCTCGGCCAGACTCTCTGGGTATCGACATGGCCGCGTGTAACGCCTACAGCACGTCACTCGACGCCGCAGCGAATGTCGCGTGCCCGGTGACATTTGTGCTCGGTTCGCTGGACAAAATGACCCCCGTAAAACGGGCCACGGGTCTGATCGCCGCGTTGTCGTGCGATCCATCTGTCGTCGTTGTTGATGGCGCTGGCCACATGATCATGATCGAGGCGCCCGATGACACCCGCCGAGCGATCTTCGACGCGTTGCAACGTGTCTAACATCGTTCAGGATCCTGAGGAATCCATTGAGGGCGGCCCATGGATCGAAGAGAACCCCACCGGCGCGGCGCGGGCGCTATTCCTGGGGATCCTGCTGCTTATGGCGGGCAACGGCTTGCAGGGGTCGCTGATTGGCATCCGCTCAGAGGCCGAAGGCTTCTCCACTACCGTCGCCGGGTTCGTCATGGCGGCGTACTTCGGCGGCTTCCTTACCGGGTCCCGCTACTCCGAATACATGCTTGCTCGGGTCGGGCACATCCGCGTATTCGCCGGCCTTGCATCGATGGCGTCCAGCGCGGTGCTCATCCATGCCCTCTTCATCAATCCGTTGACATGGGGCGCCATGCGGTTTGTCACCGGGATGTGTATGGCGGGGCTGTATGTGGTCGCTGAGTCCTGGCTGAATGATCTCGCCACCAACAGGACTCGAGGACGGCTGCTGTCGATCTACATGGTCGTCACCATGGGTGGCATGACGGCCGGGCAATTCCTCCTCGATGCCGCCGACCCGGACGGTGTGAAGCTCTTCTTGCTGGCCTCGGTGCTCGTCTCTGCATCGCTCGTGCCCGTGGCCCTGTCGGCGTCGAGCAACCCGCCACTGGCCGTGCCGGAGCCAATGTCGCTGAAGGAACTGTTCGGCATCATCCCCACTGGCATCATCAGTTCGTTCTGGAACGGCGCCGCGACCGGCATCCTCATCGGCCTGGGCGCGGTCTACGCAGTAGCCGTCGACGTGCCGAGCTCCAGAATCCCCGTGTTCCTGGCTGCACCGCTATTCGGCTCGATGCTGTTGCAGTGGCCCATCGGATACATCTCGGATCGGTTGCCCCGTCGCGGCGTCATGTTTGTCGTGGCCGCGATTGCATCAGGACTCTGTGTTGCTCTTGCCTTCACTCCAGCCGGGAGTTGGGCGGCGATCGCGCTGATGACGGCTCTCGGCGCCGCGGCGTTCCCGGTCTACTCCCTCACGATTGCCTATACCGCTGACTGGCTTCCTACCAAGAACCTGACGGCCGGCTCCGCCGCGCTCGTTCGGGTCAACGGTGTCGGAGCACTCTTCGGCCCGCTCGCGGCCACTGCCGTGATTGCCTTCACGTCGCCGACGATGTACTTCTGGTCAATGGCCGCCGGCAACGGCGCCATCGCCGGTTACCTTTTGTGGCGAATTGTCGTCGCCGATGCTCCTGATGCTGCCAACAAGCGTCGCTTCGTCGCTTTCCCGGCTCGGGCATCGGGAGCGGCCATGGGCCTCATGCGGGGCCAGCGAGGCCGCCTTGAGGAATAGGGGCCCTAGTTAGTGACTTCCCACGGGGCGGTCCAGTCGCCCTCCATGCGGAAAGAGAGCTGGGCATCATCCTCGAGCCGCTTGGCAACGTGGAGCTCGCCGACGTCGCGTCCATAGCGCTCTGCGGCATTCTCGAAGACGCCGTGGGCGGCATCGGTCATGATGAGGTCGGCACTGACGTTGTCGCCGAGCTCGCGGAGGAGGCCGAGGTCTTTGAGGCAGAGATCGATGGTGAACGAGGGGTCGTAGTGGCCGGCGAAGATCGATGGGCCGTCGTGGCGGGCCACGAAAGAGTCACCGACCGAGTCACAGATGGCGTCGTAGAGCACGGGAAGCTCGACCCCATTTGCCATGCCGAGAGCGAACCCCTCACCAATCGAGGCAGCGTGGATGAACCAGAGCTGGTTGGTCACGAGCTTGACAACGTTGCCTGTGCCAAGGCCACCACAGCGGATTACCCGTCCCATATTCTCGAGAATGGGGACGACGCGATCAAGATCAGCGTCGGTTCCGCCGGCGAACAAGGTGAGGCGGCCAGTGCGGGCGCCATCGACGGCGCCAGTGACGGGCGAGTCGACGACGGTGACGCCAGCGGGCGCCTCACCGGCCAACTCGGCCACAAACTCGCGACGGTTGGTGGTCAAATCAGCCCATAGCGAACCGGGTCGTAGCGCGGCGAGTGCGCCGCCGTCGCGCATCACCGAAGCGACATGGTCAGGGCGTGGAAGCGAGGTGAGAAGGATGTCGGCCCGGTCCGCGACGTCGGCTGCATCGGCTCCACGCTGAGCGCCGGCGGAAACCGCCTCGTCGACTGGTTCTGAGCGAAGGTCGAACGCGATGACGTCGAGCCCAGCGTCGATGAGGTTGAGACACATGGGCAGTCCCATATTTCCCAGTCCGATGAATCCAATGGTGTCAGTCACGGCGTCCCCTAATAGGCAGCGTCGGGCATTTCCGACTTACGGCGGTTGATGAAATCTTGGAGTTCGGCATCGATGGCATCGTCGAGTGGCGGGGCTTCGTACTCGCGTAGCATCTGCTTCCATTGGACGTTGGCCCGCTGAGCGGCGGTGAGGCTGCCCTCGTCGGTCCATTGCTCGAAGCTGTTGTTGTCCGCGACCGTGGAGCGATAGAACGCCGTCTCGAAGTTGGCGAGCGTGTGGGCGTTGCCGAGGAAGTGATCGCCGTGAGCGTTGGTGCGGAAGGCATCCAGGGCCTGCCCATTCTCGCTCATGTCGATGCCGCGGGCGTAGACCTCCATCATGCCGAGTTGGTCGGCATCCATGATGAGCTTCTCGTAGCCGAGAGCGAGGCCGCCTTCCTGCCAGCCGGCAGCGTGGAGCACGAAGTTCACCCCGGCGTTGATGGTGGGGAGGAGCGTGGATGCCGATTCGTAGGCGGCTTGGGCATCGGGATACTTCGATGACGTGAATTGGCCGCCAGATCGAAAGGGCACGCCGACCCTACGGGCGAGCGATGCCATCACGTTGATGGCCTGGCCGGCCTCCGGTGTGCCAAAGGTGGGTGCACCCGTGGCCATCGACATCGACGAGGCGAAGGTGCCGAAGATGACCGGGGCGCCTGGCCGGACGAGTTGGTAGTAGGCCATTCCCGAGAGTGCTTCGGCCAATGCCTGGGCACAGAGACCGGCCACGGTCACAGGCGACATTGCGCCGGCGAGAATGAACGGGGACAAGATTGCAGCCTGGTTGGCTCGGGCGTACTCGGTGGCGGCGCCGAGCATGGTGGCATCCCACCGCAAGGGAGACGATGCGTTGATGAGCGAGGTCATCACCGTGCGGTCCTGGAGATCGCCGCCGAAGGCGATGCGGCTCAGTTCGATCGAGTCGACCGCACGCTCAGGGGCGGTGACTGAACCCATGTAGGGCTTGTCGCTGTATTTGATGTGTGAATAGACCATGTCGAGGTGGCGCTTATTGACTGGCGAATCGACCGGCTCACACACGGTGCCACCGCTGTGGTGCAGATGAGGGAGTCCGTAGACGAGTTTGACGATGTTCTGGAAGTCCTCGACGCTGCCGTAGCGGCGGCCGTTGTCGAGATCCATGACGAACGGAGAGCCGTAATTGGGTGCAAAGACGGTGCTGTTGTCACCGATTTTCACACTGCGTTCGGGATTGCGAGCGTGTTGGGTAAAGACTTTGGGAGCATTCTGCTGCACGATTTCGCGGCACATGCCCTTCGGGAACTTGACCAGATCACCCTCGACAACTGCGCCGGCCTGACGCCAGAGATCGAGTGCCTCAGGCGTTTCCTGGAACGCGATGCCCACCTCAGCGAGGATCGTCTCGGCGTTCGCCTCAATCTGGCTGAGCGCGGCATCGTCGAGCATCTCGACGGGCGGCAGGTTGCGCACGAGGTAGGGGCTGGTGACAGCACTATTGGCTGCCCGAGCGGCCTGACGACCAGCGCGACCTCCACTACGCCGCCCGCGTCGTTCTTCAGCGACAGGTTCTTCACTCATGTGCTGCTCTCCTGGTTCGTGGCGCGACGGCGTCGTCGACCGCGGCCTCCTGATGTTTCGGATTCAATGCGCACAGGAAGGGTGATGACCTGAGCGAGATGGGGACTTGGCGCCGTTGCGTGTGGAAACGCCATGGCTGATACGAACAACTCTTGGAAGCGAGGCTCGGTGGCTGTCTCGATCTTCTCGATGTCGATCACGGCCTGAGCAACCTCCTCGCGCTGCTGGGCGCTGAGCAACATTCGAGCCGCTCCCGCTCCCGACGAGTTGCCGACCGCGCGCACCGAATCGACCGGGCAGTCGGGGACAAGGCCGAGCACGAGGGCGTAGACCGGGTCGATGTGGGCGCCGAAGGCCCCTGCGAGGCGAACATCGTGTACCTCGGTGATCCCGGCGTGCTCCATGAGAAGATCGATGCCGGCGCGCAAGGCGGAGCCGGCGAGCTGGATTTGGCGGACGTCGTTCTGCGTAATGGCGAGCTGTGGATCGTCGGCGGTCGCGCCACGGATCACGTATGTGAACGTTCGCTCGTCCGCCACCACCCGCTCGGTGCGCTCGGCAAGAGAGCCCTGTACGACGCCGTTGTGGTCGATCACGCCGGCGAGGTACATCTCGCCGACGATCTCGATGATGGCCGAGCCGCAGAGGCCGGCGATGTCGAGATCATCGGTGGCTTCCGCGAATCCGGGATCGTCGCTCCACGTGTCCGCGCCGATCACCTTGAAGCGGGGCTCGAAGGTGTCTCGATCGATGCGGATGCGTTCGATGGCCCCAGCTGTGGCTCGCATGCCACAGGAGATCTGAGCACCTTCGAAGGCTGGGCCAGTGGGTGATGACGCGGCATAGGTGCGATCGGCGGTGCCGAGCACGATCTCGGCATTGGTGCCTATATCGACCATGAGCTGTGGCTCACGGGTGCGGTGGGTGCCCTCGTTGAGTGTTGCGGCGGCGGCGTCGGCGCCGACGTGGCCAGCTATGCATGGGCCGATGTGGGCACGGGCATAGGGGAGATCGATGTCGAGTTCGTCGGCTCGCATGTCGATGGGTCTGCTGACCGTCAGCGTGAAGGGTGCTGCTCCGAGCGGGGTGGGGTCGATGCCGAGGAAGAGATGGTGCATGACCGGATTGCCGACCAGCACCAGGTCGTGAATATGGTCTCGTTGATCGGTCAGATCATCGATGAGTTCATTGAGTGCGCTCCGAACCGTGCCGGTGAGTTCATCCTCGCCACCCGGGTTCATCATCACGTAGCTGACGCGGCTCATGAGGTCTTCGCCGAACCGGATCTGCGGGTTCATCGCACCGGCGGTGACGACGACGTTGCCGGTCGCAAGGTCGATCAGGTAGCCGGCGATGGTGGTGGATCCGACATCGATCGCTACGCCGTAGATGATCTCATCGAACCCAGGCCGAACGGCCATGACGGTCCCGTCGACATGAACGATGGCGGTGATGGCACGCTGACCGGTGACGATGGCGGGGTGCAGGTCAGGCAGCACTCGAGCGTCAACGGCGGCGCCTTCGATACCCCAGTCAGTGGCGAGTGCTTCCCGCAGGAGTTCGGCGTCGGCGCGCTCGTCGCCCAACTCCAGCTCAGGCAATTCGACGTATCGGGCATGGATCAACGGATCGAGCGTGAGCCCTTCCAGATCGATCTTCTTACGGACGACGGGGCGGTGGACCTGACTGGCCGCGGGTACGTCAACCACAAGGTCGGTGACCACCCTGGCCTGGCAGCCGAGTCGGCTCCCTGCGGTGATCGGGCGTCGGCCCTTGTATGCCGATTCTACTGAGGTCCACGGTGAGACGGCATCGTCGGTTGAGGTGATACCCCATTTGGCGAACTCGCCGAGCGACGGCGCGATCTGGCAGCGCCCGCACAGGCCGCGGCCACCGCATGTGGAGTCGATGTCGACGCCGACTCGTCGGGCGGCATCAAGCACGGTGGTGCCGGGCGCGACATTGGTCTGCACCCCGGACGGGGTGAAGACCAACGTCACGTCTTCGTCCGACATGAGTAGATCAGTCCCGACTCAGACCGAGGCGTGGCGACGGCGTCCACCGCGGCGACGAGCGCCACCCGCGCCGGTGCCGGCGTTGGGGTCACGGTTCTCCGTGATCCAGGCGGCGCAGTTGGTGTCGTTGCCGGTCAATACGTCGGCGGCCATGATCGCCGTCTTCACCTCGGCGTGCATCGGGTTCATGATCGCCGAGGTCATGCCCGCGCCCATTGCCATGGCGAGGAACGTGCCGGTGACGGCGTGGCGGTTGGGAAGACCGAAGCTCACGTTGGACGCGCCACAGGTTGTATTGACGCCGAGCTCATCACGGAGGCGTCGCACAAGTGCGAACACCTGTTGGCCGGCGGTGCCCATGGCGCCGATCGGCATGACCAGTGGATCGACGATCACATCATGGGCGGGAATGCCGTAGTCGGCGGCGGCGAGCACGATCTTCTTGGCGACTTCAAAGCGAACATCGGGATCTTCGCTGATGCCCGTCTCGTCGTTCGAGATGGCAACAACGGCCGCGCCAGCCTTGGCTACGAGGGGAAGCACCCGCTCCAGGACCTCGTTCTCGCCAGTGACCGAATTGATCAGCGGCTTGCCTTGGTAGGCGTCAATACCGGCTTCAAGTGCCTCGATGATCGACGAATCGATGGAGAGCGGAACATCGGTGACCGACTGCACGAGCTTGATCGCCTGAGCGAGTAGCGCCGGTTCATCGGCTAGTGGGATGCCGGCATTGACGTCAAGCATCTGGGCGCCGGCAGCGACCTGGGCGAGCGCGTCGGCCTCGACTCGGCTGAAGTCGCCGTTCTTCATTTCTTCGGCCAAGAGCTTGCGGCCGGTCGGATTGATTCGCTCGCCGATCATGACGAACGGACGGCCAAAGCCGATCACGACCTCTTTGGTGGCGCTACTGATCACGGTGTCGGTCATTGGGATTCTCCTGGGGAGTCAGGGCCGAGTCCGCCGTTGACCACTAGGGCCTCCAACCGCTCGGGGGGGATGTCGTTTTCGAATGCGGCAGCGAGCACCCGGCTCGCAGCCACAGGGTCGCCGTCAGGTGTCGTGACCACGCGGCGCCACTCGTTTACGTAGTCGTCGGTCTGGGTTAGCCCGGCCACCGCAGCGGCACGATCAATCGCGTGCTGGAATCGATCATGGAGCAGCACCTGCTCCTTCGAACCGTCTTCGGCTATTGCGGTGACCTGCGCGGGAATGTCACGCCAAAAGATCGTGACTATTCCGGGGCCGCCTCGTGCTCTGCGTTTGCTCATGAGGACCGCCGGGAGATTTGGAGCAGGGCTGGCTCGAGGTCGCCGTAGGTGGTGGCAACTCGTTCGTAGACCAGACCGAGTCGCTTGGCCGCGGCCTTGGCTGCGGCATCGATCTCGGGATCGTCGGTCTGGGCAAGGTAGATGACCTTCGTGTAGTTGCCAAAGTACATAGCTTGTAGCTCGGGATGGGCCTCGATACCGAGCCCGTCCATGATGATCCGATCGAAGTGCTTCGCCAGGTAGTCGGTGAGGTAGAAGGCGGTGGGGTCGTTGTGATGCATGCCCCGCCAGGTGTCGCCGCCGGCGAAGAACTCATAGCAATGGTCACCGGGCAGCATCTCGATACCGCTCTCCTCACAGATGTCGGCCAGCGCACCCGTGGTTCCACAGTCTGCGAAGCCGAGCAGGACCCGGTCGTACTTGTGCGCGTCGCGGTCAAGGCGTTCGCGCACTGCGGCGGGGATGTCGGTGGGGCGGTTGTGTAACACGGCAGGTAGACAGTCGAGGGTCACGTTGTTGAGCTCGTTGAGTCGTGTGATGTCGCGGATCTCGCGAGCGAGGGCACCGCAGGCCAAGATCAGCACCTGTGGCGTAGTCACCGGCTTCAGCTCACGCTGCGGCGCGCTTGGCTTGAACCAGAGCGGATGCAGTCTCTGACGCGACGGCGGCGTCGCGGCAGTAGGCGTCGGCGCCGATGGCGTCACCGAATTCTTCGTTGAGTGGTGCACCGCCGACGAGGACGATGTAGTCGTCGCGCA
>Ga0315334_10000105_pt1 | contig 55190 bp, 38 predicted proteins | sample M150034915metaG_FD_205555 | JGI IMG/M metagenome (GOLD analysis project Ga0315334, IMG submission 205555) | Ammonia-oxidizing marine archaeal communities from Monterey Bay, California, United States - M1 500m 34915 | ecosystem: Environmental > Aquatic > Marine > Intertidal zone | place: USA... | reverse complement strand
CAAGAGAAACCATACATTGCTTGAATTGGAAAAGATGAACAAACGCGTCTATATCAAGACCGTCGGATGCCAAATGAATGTTTTGGACAGCGAGATGGTAATCGCTGACTTGAAACGTCATGGCTACACCGTAGTGGATACGCCCAAAGAGGCAGACTGCATTCTGTATAACACTTGCAGTGTGCGTGAGCATGCCGAAGAAAAAGTCTACAGTGCTCTGGGCAAAATTCGCCAGACAAAAGAACAGCAACCCGACAAGCTCATCGGTGTGATAGGTTGCATGGCACAGAAGGATCAGGAAATTGTTTTCAAGCGGGCTCCCTACGTCGACATGGTGATCGGCCCCGGCCAACTGCATCGCGTACCGGATCTGATTGAGAAAGTGCGTGCGGGTGAAGGTCGTCAAATGGCGGTATCCCTGAAACGCAACGAAGGCACACAGGCAGTCATTGCTAGGAGCCACGAGACCTTCGATCCGCTTCGTGATCCATCCATGCGTCCCACTCCATTTCAAGCTTATCTGCGGATCCAGATCGGCTGTGACAAGTTCTGCACCTATTGCGTTGTTCCCAACACACGCGGTCCGGAACAGGGACGATCACCGCAGCAAATCATTTCCGAAGCTCACACCCTTGCGGAACAGGGTTGCCGTGAAATCACGCTGCTCGGCCAAACCGTCAATAGCTACAAGTTCAAACATGATAATGGCTCCGTTACCGACATGGCCAGCTTGCTTGAACAACTGCAGCCCATCCAAGGGCTTGAACGCATCAAGTTTGTCACCAACTATCCTAAAGACATGACCGAGCGGTTGCTGTGCACCATTCGTGATCTGTCAAAAGTGTCACCTTACCTGCACGTACCAGCACAGAGCGGTTCCGACGTAGTACTTAAGCGGATGAAGCGTGGCTACACAGTCAGCGATTACATGGAGATGTTTGATCGCATTGAACGGATTCTTCCCGAAGCAGCTGTGAGCAGCGATTTCATCGTTGGTTTCAGTGGTGAAACGGAAGAGGACTTCCAAAAAACCATCCGCTTAGTGGAACGCTGCCGATTCAAGAACAGCTTCATCTTTCAGTACAGTCTCCGCCCCGGAACCAAGGCTGCTGATCGGCTGCCAGACGACGTTCCAAGAGAAGTCAAAATTCGTCGCAACAATGATCTCTTGGCGGTTCAAGATGCGATTGCCAAGGAAGACAATGGCAAGCTGATCGGCAAAACCGTCAGTGTGCTGGTAGAGGGCCCAAGCAAAAGGGGGCTGAAATCACCTGATGAGGCAATTCTTCAGATGACCGGTCGCACCCATTGCGATCGCATCGTCGTCTTTGATGGTAATCGACGGCAAGCGGGGCAGTTCATGCAAATCCAGATTGATGATGCAAGCAGTCACACACTGGTAGGACGTGTCCAAACAGTTGAGGTAGTTACCATCGGCGGCCTCTCCTGAGCAGACCGCCCCATCGTTTCCGCCATCGATCTGTTTTCCCTCCCCACAACCCGCGACATCAATTTAACCAAGAGTGGAGCCTGTTCTGAATACCACACCTGCTGCTGTACCCATCGAGTGCCACACGCTGCCGAATGGTTTGACCATCCTCGTTCAGCCAATGCCATGGTTGCGGACTGCGGCACTTTCGCTGAACCTGCATGCTGGCGTGCATGTTGAACCGGAACACCTTGGTGGCTTGAGTGGCCTCGTGTGTGAAATGATTCAGCGAGGCGCCGGCAAATACAGCAGCCGCGATTTGGTTGCTGTTCAGGACAATTTGGGAATCGACCGCAACTCTGGCGTTAGCACCGCGCTAGTCTCATTCGGTGCCGCCATGCCAAGTGAGTCACTGCAAGCGGCGATGGAGATTTATGCCGAAATCGTTCGCAACCCGCATCTTCCGCAGAATCAACTGGATGATGCCAAGATGATGGCGGTTCAGGAATTGCGGGCGATGGAAGACGAGCCCACCCATCGGGTCATGCGACGCTTACGTGAACTGCACTATGGCAAGGATCTTGGCCGATCCATTTATGGCACCGAGACCGGAATCAATGAGATCACTCAGGATAACATCCGGGACTTCTACCAGACCAACTACCATGCCGGCGGCAGTATTCTGTCAATCGCAGGCAAAGTTGAAACACAACAGATTCTGGATTGGGCTCAGGCAGCCTTTGGAGACTGGAAAACGGGCGAGGTCCATGCATTGGCATCACCCAACGGCATCGCCAAGTATGAACACTTTGAATCGTCATCCAGCCAAACCCATATTGGCTTTGCGTTCAACTCCATTCCCTATGGCCATCCAGATTACTTCAAGATGCGAGCCGGTATCGGCGTGCTGAGCGACGGCATGAGCAGTCGCCTGTTTGATCGTGTTCGGGAACAGAGAGGGCTCTGTTACACAGTCACTGCCAGTTGCCATTCACTGAAAAACGGTGGGGGCGTATTTGGGTATGCAGGGACCACACCAGAGCGTGCCCAAGAGACACTCGATGTAACGCTGCATGAGATCGAGCACTTGATTGAAGATATTGAGCTCAGTGAACTGGAACGATGGAAAGTCCGCATCGAGAGCGGCTTGATCATGGAACAAGAATCGAGCGCTTCAAGAACATCGTCACTGGCCTCGGACTTCTATCAAATCGGTCGCCCGATCACGACCGACGAACTGGAAACAACAATCGAGTCCCTGACGCTCGACGACGTCCGCCACTATTGGTCAGCAAACCCTCCCTCGGACTATCGAATTGTAACGCTCGGCCCGAATGCCTTAACGATACCCAACTCCTCCGAATCCACTGCAGTTTGAAGATGCCTGAGTTTCGTGAAACCACCCTGTCCAATGGCCTGCGAATCGCGGCCGAAATCGATGACCGCGGTTATTCAGCCGCGTATGGGTACTTTGTCCGCGCCGGTGCCCGCGATGAAGTTGATTGTGAAGCGGGGCTCAGCCACTTTCTGGAACACATGATGTTCAAGGGAACGGCCCGCCGCTCGGCAACCGATGTGAATCGAGAACTGGACGAATTGGGTGGCCAAAGCAATGCCTACACCAGTGAAGAGCAAACCGTGTATTACGCGACGGTGCTGCCCAAGTTCCAGGATCGCATCGTTGATTTGCTGACCGATATGCTCAGCCCAACACTCGACGAAGATGAGTTTGCAACAGAACGACAGGTGATCCTTGAGGAAATCGCCAAGTATGAGGACCAGCCACCCTTTGGAGCCTTTGAGCGAGCGATGGAGGTCCATTTTGGGCCTCGTGGATTGGGCCGTCGCGTTCTCGGCACCGCTGAATCCATCCGCACAATGGAAGCCTCAATCATGCGGGACTATTTCAACCGTCGTTACCGGCCAGAGAACATCGTGCTGGCGGCCAGCGGAAACATCGATTTTGACGGGCTCGTCGCACAAGTCGAACAACTGACTCAATCGTGGGCAGAGCGACCAACCACACCACCACCGGCAACGGACCCGTCGGACTTGGTGCCAGTTGGAATCTCACTTGAAACCAGAATCGCAATACCAGACGCTCAACAAGCTTACTTCGTTGGCATTACACCAGGTCCCAGCAGCACCAGCACCGATCGTTATGCTGCAAGAGTGTTGGGATCAATCATGGGGGACGAGGGTGGCAGTCGCCTGTTTTGGGAATTGATCGACTCTGGACGGGCTGAAGTGGCAACATTGTGGCCACACGAGTTCATTGACGCTGGAGCCTGGTTCACCTACATGGTGTGCGCCCCGGAAGATGCCAACTCAAACCGCCGCCTGATGGAAGAAGTCATCCAGAGAACTGTCGCATCTGGAATCAAACCGGAAGAATTGCAGCAAACCATCAGCAAGGCAACGGCCGGTTCCATCATGCAATCTGAACGTCCCAGCAATCGTCTGTTTGGAATTGGAAGTCGCTGGCTTACCTGTCAGGAATACCTGAGCACTGACGAGACACTCGATTGCCTGCGTGGCATCACGGTAGAAGACGTCGAGCAGGCAGCGAAGAAATACCTGACCACCAGTGGTACCGATATCATCGCTGCAGCCGAAACAGACTCGGCCGTCACTTGAAATTGGCGACGTGTATGCGCTGTCCTGAAAACACGCTGATCTGAAAACACAGTGGCTGGGGAGGCATGCAGGCCAAAGCCCGAATCCCTGTCCCATCACAGCAAGGCTCAACGACGGCCCACCCTAGACTTCCAAAGCTCAAGCAAGCTCGTCCAACAAGCCGCTGCTATCTCCAAAGCTCTCTGCCTTGGCACCCATTTGATGCATCATCCAGAGATAAAGATTGCACAGTGGCGTCCCATTGCGATATCGGATGTGTCGTCCGCTCTTGATTCGCCCTGCCGCGTTACCAGCCAGAATGATGGGCAGATCATCATGATTGTGCCGGTCGCCGTCACTGATGCCACTGCCATAGACGAGCATTGAGTTATCAAGCAAGGACTTCCCATTATTCTCCAAGATCGACTTCAGCCGGTTCAATAGATAACCAAAACGGTCAATCTGGAAGCGATTGATTTTTGCGATATTAGCTTGTTTTTCTTCGCTTTTCCCGTGGTGAGAAATTGAGTGATGACCTTCAGAGACACCAATTTCCGGGTAGCTTCGATTGGACCCGGCATTTGTGAACATGAACGACAGAATCCGCGTGCTATCGGTTTGCATGGACAGTGCAACCATGTCGAGCATCAGTTCGGCATGCTGACTGAGTTCCTTGGGAACTCCGCTCGGCCTCGGATAATCGGGTACTCCATCTTCGGACAACCTCAATCGCTCGGCACCCGAGAGCCGTTTCTCGACATCGCGTACCGAATACAAGTACTCGTCCAGTTTACGTTGGTCGACGGCCGGTAAATTCTTGTGCAATTCTTTGGCATCATCAAGAACAAAGTCCAGCACACTTTTGCGGTACTTTTCGCGGGTGCTTCGCGCCCGCTTGGTTGATTTGACGGTCTGTCCAGCAAACAATCGATCGAAAACCGCAGCGGGATCAATCTCCTTCGCCACTGGATTGGTAGGTCCACGCCATGCCATGTTCGATGCGTAGGCACAGCTGTATCCACTATCACAATTCCCAGCCTGTGCACTTGATTCCAGTCCCAATTCAAGGGAAGCAAAACGCGTGGCCTCGCCGACATATTTGGCAGTGGCTTGATCGACCGAGACTCCATTCTCGATATCTGCTCCATTGGTCTTGCGGGGGTGTGCACCAGTCAAGAACGCGGCGACGCTGCGGGCATGATCTCCACCACCATCGCCGTGCGCTTTGGCGCTATCAAGCGTCAGCCCGGTAAGAACGTTGAAAGATTCTCGATGTTTTGACAACCGGGCCAACGTCGGCGGCAATGCGAACTGACTGCCTTCTTCGGCGGGTGTCCAATCAGGCATATGCATGCCGTTGGGCACATAAAAGAAAGCCATTCGCAGTGGCACCTGATCCTCACGACCGGCTGCAGAAAGCAAGCGTGTGCTCGACATCGCATCGAGTAACGGCAATGCAACTGTAGTTCCAAGTCCTCGCAGAACCGTACGTCGTGAAAGCGTGCTCGGCATTTTCATTCCCGGTATCCCTGTTTTTGAAAAGGATCACTCTTGATGATCCCGGCAATCAAATAGGCAAATTTGTATTCGTGCTGCTGTGTTTCCGCGAGAATCTGATCGATTGCACATTTATCGTAGTACTCCGTACCGCGGCCCATGGCGTAAATCAAAAGTTTTTCGGCCAAACATCTGGTGAACTGATCTTTGCGTTCTGCCACCAACATTGATCTCAGTTCGCCGGCTCCCTGAAATATTGTCCCATTGGGCAACTTACCGGACGCATCAATTTTGACACCGCCTTCCTGGTCACGCCACCGTCCCACTGCATCGTAATTCTCCAAAGCAAAACCAAGTGGATCCATCACATTGTGGCAGGCAGCGCAAGCCGGGTTGGCCCGATGCTGTTCCATGCGTTCGCGAAGTGTGCCAACAAGGCGAGACTTTTCCAGTTCCGGCACGTTGGGAGGCGGAGGCGGGGGCGGGGTATTCAGTAGATTCTCAAGAATCCATTTCCCCCGCTTCACTGGACTCGTTCGCGTGGGGTCACTGGTCACGGTCAATACGCTGGCGTGGGTCAACAAACCGCCACGCGGCGTTCCCACCAGTGAAACGCGGCGAAACTCCGGGCCGATCACGTCGGCAATACCGTAAAAACGCGCCAACGGCTCATTCAAGTAAGTGAACTGCCCGTCCAACAAAGTCGTTACCGGCAAATTTCCTCGCATCACTCCGGCAAAGAACGTCAGGGTTTCACGACGCATCAATTCCCGAATTTCATCATTGAAGCTGCCAAACCGGCCTGCATCAGGTCTCACTTGATCCAAATTTCGCAACTGCAACCATTGCCCCGCAAAATTTTTGACAAAACGGTTTGCCCGTGAGTCTTTCAACATGCGGGCAACCTTGTCAAGCAATCTCTGAGAATCACGCAACTGACCACGATGCGCTAGTAGCAGTAACTCATCATCCGGCATGCTGCTCCACAGAAAATAGGAAAGCCGTGTTGCCAACTCGTACTGGGTCACCTTCGGCATCTGACCTTGAGCATCCAGTTTCTTGGGCGTTTCGACTTTGAACAGGAAATGCGGAGACACCAGGATCGCCTGCATCGCAACCTGGATTCCCTCTTCGAACATGCCACCGTCCGCTCGCACTTGCCTTGCAAGAGCAACCAGTCGTTCGACTTCTTGCGGTGTGGCTGGTCGCCGAAATGCACGACTCGCGAAGCGGCCAATAATCGCAGCACTCGCCTTGTCAGCAGAAACCTCTCCCGTTGGCGTTACAAAAATCAGTTTTTTGTGACTGGCAGGAAGTGTGTCATCAACGGTGAACAGCGCACGCTTTTCCACCCCTCGCAAACGTACATGGTGCACGTGCAGATTACGATCTGCCTTACCTGGCACATAATAGTCGTTGATAAAGCTGATCTCGACCTTCCGTTCGCCACGGACCAGACGCAACCCTACTTGGTAATCAGCCGCACCTTTCTTGGGCACTGCAATGATTTCACGCAATCGCCCGCTCTTGATTTCCATCTTGACGGGTTCATCGCCGCCCTGATCTCCGCTGGCTGAAATGGTCAGCGCATAAGTCGCTGAAAAGGGGATGTCGCATTGCAGTGCCACTGTTCCATGACTGGACAGCGTCACTCGACCATCATGCAATCCGTACTTTTCTGCATCAATCAACTTGGAACCAGGTCGATCCACCTCAAACACCCGCGGCGGGAGTGGCGTATGAATCGCCTGCCCGGAAATCGACTCGGCTGCATCAAGGTACTTTTCGACCAGCAGAGGAGGTAACGACAGTACATCGCCTATGTTGTCAAAACCATACCCAACATCATCGCCCGGAAAACCCTCGGATGCTTTGTAATCAACGCCCGTCAAATCGCGAACAGTATTGCGGTACTCAGCCCGATTCAAACGTCGCAAGGCGACCTTGCCTGCATTTGGGTTGTTAACACAATCCACCGAATTGGTCAGGTCATCGATCAATTGCAACATTCGGGCGCGAGTGTCCGGATCAAGAGATTCACCATCCTCAGGTGGCATTGTCCCTAGCCGGATCTGGGCAAGTGCACGAACCCATACCGTTCGATGCTTCTTGAGACCCGCGACCGTCTGATCAGTTTCCAGTGCGATCTCGCTGTCTGAATCGTGGCAGTCGTAACAGTAGACCTTCAGTAACGGCAGCAACTGCTCGCGAAAGGCAACTCCATCCGCTCCATCATCGCCACACGCAACACCAGATACCAACGCGCTGACGACGGCAAGGAGCGTGTACAACGGACGTGAAGCGTTCAATTTCATTGAGTGACTTAGAGTTATCGTTCCCAAATAGAGCACTAGTGTAAGGATACCGAGTAGCCAAGCAGCAAACCAAAGACGTCCAACAAAGTTGGCAACGGAAACTTCCAAACTGCAGCGAAACCGCCTGTTTCTGTCCCACATGCCCCAGTCATTATTCTGCCCACAGTTTAATCCTTTGGCGTGGTTTGGCGAAGCTTGGTTGAATTCAGAATACAATAGAATTGCAAAATACGGATCCTTAATTCACGAAACCACCCTTCTGACTCGGCTGACCCGGAAAACCGCTACTGGACGCGTCTGACAACCTGCCCCCACTTCACTCGCCGCCACTCGGACATTGATGCGTGGAGTCGACGCAACAGCGTGCGGTGGCAATTGTTTTACGACATGAAAATGCGAGTCGATCGACAACATGACAGGCGGTGCCGAGCCAGCTGAAAACCGTCGGAAAACCAACCGACCGGGCAGTGCCGCAACAGATCGTGTACGCTATGGGTACCACCATCGGTTCGCCATCGAATCCCGATTTTCGATCCTGCCATGCTTGCTTTTCGCCTGACCATCCACCCTGTCCTTCAGTGCTTGGGACTCGTCACCGTTTTCCTCTCTGCCAGCATCTCGGCTGCCAAACCGGTTGACTACAAAGAGCAGGTTCGACCAATTCTGCAGCAACACTGCTACACGTGTCACGGATTAGAAACCCAGGAATCAGGGCTTCGACTCGACCAGCGGAATGTCATGCTTCGAGGCGGTGACCTGGGACAGCCAACGCTTGTTCCTGGCAAACCCGATCAAAGCTTCTTAATCAAAGTGCTGTCCGATGAAACAGCATCAAGGATGCCTCCCGAGGGCGAACCTCTCAGCGAGGAGCAGATCCAGATTTTGCATCAATGGATTGCCGAAGGCGCAACTTGGCCGGGACAGATGCACCTGAAGGCCACCGACGTCGTTTCTGATCACTGGTCCTTGCAACCGATCGACACCGACATCTCGCCCCCTGCAACAACAAACAACCCCATCGATGCGTTCGTCGATGACAAGCTTAAACTCGCGGATCTTGAACGCTCAGCCCGCGCTGATCCAATCACACAATTACGACGTCTGCATTTGGTTCTAACCGGTCTGCCACCCACCCCCGAGGATTTGCATCGCTTCAAGGATGAGCCCGCAGGAATTGAAGCGGCCTATGCAAATGCAGTCGATCAACTCCTGGATTCACCCCATTACGGAGAACGCTGGGCCCAGCACTGGCTGGATGTGATTCGTTGGGCGGAAACCGTTGGCTTTGAAACCAACCTCGAACGGGTCAACGCTTGGCCATACCGCGACTGGGTAATCAACTCACTGAATGAAGACAAACCCTATAACCAGTTCGTTTATGAGCAGTTGGCTGGCGATACGATTGGCCAGGATGCGGCGCTCGGTTTTCTGGTTGCCGGCCCAGCCAATCTGTCTGGACAGGTAGGCCGTGATGAAGAAGCAATGAGACAAGCAAGACAGGATGAACTGGATGAAGTCATTCGCACGGTTTCGCAAGGACTACTCGGATTAACGATTGGCTGCGCACGTTGTCACAACCACAAATTCGACCCAATCCTGCAGCGTGACTACTACGCGATCCAGGCCGTTTTTGCAGGTTTGACTTACGGTGACCGCCGCAACCGTGGGCCTCAGAATGACGAGTGGTCAGCACAGTTGCCAGCAGCACAGGAGACTCTGAACCAGCTATTGCAGGAACGGAAAAACCTGCAGCAGACGCTCGGACTGCAGCCCGCCATTGCGTCCGTGCACACCGAGACCTTCGTCGCGACAACGGCCCAGGCAGTTCGCATGACGATCACAGCGACTCAGAATGGCAACCCGCCGTCCCTCTACGAGTTTGAAGTATGGACGACTGCCGAAGATAACCGTCCAACAAGAAACGTAGCGCTGGCCAGCGTCGGTGCAGTTGCCTCCGCTTCCAGTTTTGCCCTGGCAAATCAAACGCGTCACTTTGACAACCTCGTCGACGGGACAACTGACCGCCGACAAGCATTCCCATGGGTTGCAAAAACAGCAGGGGAATCCTGGATCGAAGTGGAATTTACAGAACCGGAACTCGTTGATCGTGTTGTATTCGACCGTGGCAGCAGTGTCCCGGTTGCCTACAAACTGGAGGCTCGCCTCTCGAAAACGGCCCCGTGGCAAGAGTTGTCTGATGCACGTCATCGCATGCCACGCGAAGACGACATACGGCAAGCCGAAACGATCGATTTGGCCCCGGCAAGTCCAGAACAGGTCCGACAGATCCTCCGTAATTCAGCCGAGATCCGCACTGCTCGGGCGACCGTCAACCGATTCAGTTCAGGTCCACAGGTCTTTGCGGCACGCTTTACTGCTGCTCCGCAACCAACCTGGCAGCTACGTCGTGGCGATCCGATGCAACGTACCGAACAGGTGGCTCCTGCCATTCCGCGAGTGTTGGGAGACTTGAACCTGGAGATGAACCATCCGGAACTCGAACGCCGCATCGCCCTCGCCCAACACCTGACCCAAGACAATCACCCGTTGACCGCCCGCGTGATCGTCAATCGAGTCTGGCAGCATCACTTTGGTAACGGCCTGATCGACACGCCCTCGGACCTTGGCGTCATGGGGTCGAAGCCGACACATCCCAAACTGTTGGACTGGCTAGCCACCACCTTTGTGAAGGATGGATGGTCATTGAAACGTCTTCACCGTCGCATTGTGTTATCCGAGACTTTTCGCCAGAACAATCGCCCTAACAAAACTGCAACGGCCATCGACGCCGAAGCACGCCTGCTGTGGCGATTCCCACCACGAAGGATGGAAGCAGAAGCAATCCGGGATACGATTCTGCAAACCAGCGGAAAACTGAATCTGGCGACAGGTGGTCGTGGATTCAACCTCTTCAAACAGCGTGGCGGCCTGTCTGGATACGATTCTCTGGAAGTGTTTGATGAACCGGGATGGCGCAGGATGATCTATGCTCACAAGATTCGCATGCAATCGGTCGACATCTTTGGTGCCTTTGATTGCCCGGACGCCGGGCAGATGAAACCCAAACGCACGCAATCGATCACTCCCACGCAAGCACTCAGCCTCTTCAATAGTCCCTTCGTCAATCGACAATCGCAATTTTTTGCTGACAGAATCAAAATGGAAAGTGACGACAGCATCGCGTCACATGTACACAAGGCGTTTGAAGTCGCATTTTCTCGCCAACCCACACCGACTGAGCAACAAGAAATGGAAACACTTGTTGCAGAGCAGGGACTCGCTCAACTCTGCCGCGTCCTGATGAACACTAGCGAGTTTGTATATATCCCATGACGCAGCATCCCGACAAACCAACAATACCGTCTACCAGTCGCCGAAGATTGCTTTCCGGAGCAGCAGGTGGCTTGGCAAGCATCGCAATGACCGCCTTATTGAGCGAGGCCGAGGAAACAAAAAAGGGGACGCTCGCCCCAATCCGATCGATTGATTCCGCCCGCCCGTATGAGTCCCGACCGCCGCATTTTCCTGCCAAAGCAAAAAACGTCATCGTGGTCTTTTGCAGCGGTGCTGTCAGTCACGTCGATACGTTTGACTACAAACCACAACTGATCAAACACGATGGTAAACCATTACCTGGCAACGAAAAACTGGTTTCTTTTCAAGGTCCCAATGGGAATCTGACTCGGCCGCAGTGGAAGTTCCGACCTCGAGGTAAGTCAGGAAAAATGATCTCCGATCTCGTTCCCCATCTGGGTGACATGGCCGATGACATCTGTTTCCTGCACTCGTTGACCAACAAATCAAACACACACGGTCCAGCCGAAAACGTCATCAATACCGGATTTACGTTTGACGGTTTCCCCAGCATGGGTGCGTGGATCAACTATGCCTTGGGCAGCGAAAACCAAAACCTGCCATCATTCATTGCCATTGAGGATCCGCGAGGAATGCCTCAATCAGGCCCCAACAATTGGGCTGGAGGTTTTCTTCCAGCAGCGTTTCAAGGCACCCCGCTAAGCACCACTAAACCAATCCGGTATCTGCAACGCCCCACAGAAATCACCGCACAGAGTGATGCACAAGCACGCAAAGCGTGGCGATTCCTTGAACAACAACGGCAACAACAATTCCAAGGCGATCAGCAACTCGCAGCCCGTACAGCGAGCTATGAGCTTGCCGCACGGATGCAACTGCACGTTCCTGCCGTCATGCGGATATCCGACGAGCCTGGCTACATTCGCAAACTGTATGGAGCGGACAGCACGAATGACACCAAGGCAGCGTTTGCCAACAACTGCATCCTGGCAAGACGCTTGGTCGAGAATGGTGTCAGGTTCGTCCAGCTATTCAATGGTGCCTATGCATCAGGAGGTCGCCTGAACTGGGACGGGCACAGCAACCTTAAGCCCCAGTACGACATCCACGGCGACATTCTCGACCAGCCTGTCGCGGGACTGCTCACAGACTTGAAACAGCGTGGCCTGCTTGATTCTACTCTGGTCGTTTTTGCTACCGAATTCGGGCGAATGCCGATGTTTCAGGCAGGCACATTCGGGAGGGATCATAACCCGTTTGGCTTTACATGCTGGCTTGCCGGCGCAGGAGTCAAAAAAGGATTCAGCTATGGCGCGACAGACGAATTCGGTTTCCGGGCGGAAGAAAACGTTCTCACTGCACATGACTTTCACGCCACCATCCTGCATCTACTGGGACTGCGTCACAAAGAACTCAGCATCTACCACAATGGGATTCAGCGAAGACTGACAGATGTGCATGGAAAGGTTATTCGGGAAGTACTGGCGTAGTTTCCAGACCCGACAAAAAAAGAGCCGCTGCAATCGCAGCGGCTCCAATCTCGCACTTTGCTGGGATTCGACTCTGTTACTTGGCCGAGAACTTGAATACCGTCGTGGTCCGGTATTCTTCTCCTGGCTTCAAAATTGTCGACGGAAAATTGAGTTGATTCGGGCTATCAGGATAATGCTGCGTTTCCAGGCAGAAGCCACCTCGGTGTACATAAGGTTGCCCGGACTTTCCTTTCAAACGCCCATCCAGAAAATTGCCGCAATAAAACTGGATACCAGGTTCCGTTGTGCGAATCTCCATCACCCGTCCGGTGGTTGGCTCATGAACTCTGGCAGCCAATGAGAGATCGTCGCCGTTGCGATCGAGCACAAAGTTGTGGTCAAAGCCCATCCCAAATTCCAACTGCTCGTTCTTTTGACCGATATCGCGTCCAATCGCTTTTGCCTTCGTGAAGTCGAACGGTGTTCCAGAGACAGCCTCCAATTCACCCGTGGGAATCGAGGTTGAATCGATCGGCGTGTACTTAGTGGCGTTGATCATTAATTCGTGGTCGAGAATGTCCCCCTGGCCTTCACCCTTTAAATTGAAGTACGAATGTTGGGTCAAATTGACCGGCGTTGCTTTGTCGGTGGTGGCCAGATAATCCACGATCAGTTCGTTGTCATCTGTCAGCTTGTAAGTCACTTTGATCGAAAGATTACCCGGGTAACCCTCTTCCTTGTCCTTGGCCAGATAACTGAGTTCCAAACCCGACCAGCCTTCGCCACCGACCAGTTTCGCATCCCACACTACCTTGTCAAAACCAATGACGCCGCCATGCAGATGGTTCGGCCCATTGTTGGTCGCCAGTGAATAAGTTTCACCATCAATCGTGAATTCGCCATTCGCAATGCGATTGCCATAACGACCTACAATTGCACCAAAGTACGGTTTGTCGACTGCGTTGATGTAGCCTTCGACGCTGTCATAGCCGAGCGTGATATCCCCAAGTTTTCCATTGCGGTCCGGAACCAGAAGAGCGGTCACGATTGCACCGTAGTTGGTGATCTTGATTTTGATTCCGGATTTATTCGTGAACGTGTACAGCTTAATCTTGTCGAAATCGCTGACTCGTTGTGCCTGAGCAGAACTACCAAGGATGGTGAGGCAGAGAAGGGTGGCGAGCAGTTTCTTCATGATGCTACTTTAAAATACGAGTGACTGCCGAGAGCAGATAAAACGAAAGGGAACATGATCACACCCCCAATAGTTTGCGGCGTAAATCGTTCAATAGTGTCGACTACTCACAGACGATAATCAATGCGATGCGGCTTCGAAGCTGCAGAAACTTCACAGTGCGTCGGGGTTGTCCGTCCCTGAAATCGCCCGAAATCCCGAGGACAGAAGCCCACCCGGCGATCAAACCACCTTCATTCCACGCGGCTCAAGATCACCTGATAGGGATCGCCCTTACGACCTCGCACCGAGGACCGAACACGCACCTCGGTGTCCCCGGTGGGCACAGAAAGTCCCCGAATCATCACGCGCGTTTGGTCTGCTTTGAGCATAACGGTCTTCTCAATATCGCCGATCTGCAGCGTCACATCCATGGGGCCGACGGCGTTGCTGAAGATCACTTGTGCGTCAAAAGTCGCTGGCCGATCGACATGAACCAGCCAGACACCTGCAACCCCCCAACCCTCGGCCTCTGTGACTCTCCAGTCCTGCAACGACAAGGAACTAACCAATTCCTGATTTGAACCGATCACTATCCGTGGCGGCGCGTAGTTGTCGCGTCGGGTTCGGGACACATCATCAAACCATTCATCGTAGGCCTTGAGCATTGCCTTGAACGTATCTGGTTTCGCCTCAGCCAGATTCACTGTTTCACCTTGGTCCGAAGACATGTCATAAAGTTCGAATGGAACATTTTCCGGCATATTTTCCTTGCCAAAACCGCTGGGGTGCACCAGTTTCCACTGCTGATTCCTCACTGCCATGTGATGGTACCGAACCGGTTGATCACCACGATGAACCTGCAACACCAAATGGCGATCCGGCCACTCAGTCTGCTGCCCTTCCAACAGCGGCAAAAGACTTCGCCCATCTACTTTCGCCTCAGCCGGCAGATCGACGCCGGCCGCGTCCACGATGGTGGGTAGAAGATCGATATGCGCGGAAATCCGATCGCTAACGGTGCCAGCCGTCAAACGTGCCGGCCAGCGAACGAATAGAGGACTACGGATTCCACCTTCGTGAACCGTTGCCTTCATCCCACGAAAAGGACCGACATACCGCTGTGAGTTCGGCCCATTGTCCACCAGGAAAATCACGATCGTGTTTTCAAACAGCCCCTGATCACGGAGATGTCGGTCCAACTTGCCAACATTCTGATCGACGTTCTCAATCATTGCTGCAATTCTTGCCAACTGATCAACATTGCCACGATTCCCGGTCATGATCGATTTCAGATCAGTCGTCTTGTAGTACTCGTACAGTTCATTGGGCACATCGTGATAAGGTCCGTGCGGCGCATTGGTTGGCAAATAAACAAAGAATGGCGTCTCGTCAGCCTTGCAACGATCAATGAAATTAATCGCCGCGTCAAAGTACAAATCAGTGCAGTATCCCTTGGTCTGAATTTGTTTTCCGTTCTCAAAAAGAATCGGATTTGTATAGCGTTTTCCGTTCTCGATTGGCTCCGAAGGTTGGGCCAGACCACCACCACGGTGGATATAAGACTCGTCAAACCCCTGGTCGATTGGACGCAACGGGTAGTTGTCTCCGAGATGCCACTTGCCAAAGATCCCGGTCGCATAGCCGCTATCACGAAGGATCTCCGCGATCGTGATCTCATCTGGCTCCATCATCGACCGGCCTTTGAAGGTGTCGACGACGCGTGTCCGATAGTGATAACGTCCGGTCATCAGAGACGCTCGTGTCGGTGAACAGACAGGACAGACGTAAAAGTCTGACATTGAAGCACTGTCTTGGGCGAGAGCATCGATATTCGGAGTCCGAATCACCCGGTTACCTGTCACCCCCTGATCCCCATAACCCTGATCATCCGGCATGATCACCACAATGTTTGGGCGAGAAGATTCAGCAGCCTGTGCCCCGCCAAACCACAACGTGATCGCGGCGGCAGAGAGTCCGATGACCGTTATGAGAGCCAGACGGGATGACATGGAAAACTCGTATTCGGGGGTTGATAAGGGAGCAACGAATGACAGTTTCTATTTCTTCTTGCGTCTGACCACGCGATTGGTTTTCGCCGGGAAGTACTTTGACTCCGTTCTTGAAGAGTTCAAGAAAGCCTCGAGTTTGCGTACCAATCCGGGGTTGGCGTCCGCCACATTCTCTGCTTCGCTGCGATCCTGTTCAAGATTGTATAGTTCAAGCGGCTCTTCAGTACCGAAACGGATTCCTTTCCAATCACCAAATCGAACCGCTTGCTGGAATGGAGAATGGATCTCCCAGTAGTGCATCATCCGTGGCCGCTGCTCTTTTCCCCGCAAGGTAGGCAGCACTGACATACCATCCAAATGCGGTGGTGCTTGAACATCAGCCAACTGGCAGAGCGTTGGAAAAACATCACGCATATCCCAGACAAAATCGCTACTCACCCCAGCCTTTATTTCCCCAGGCCATCGAACAGCCATCGCTGCACGGATCCCCCCTTCATAAAGCTGACGCTTGGTCCCCCGCAGCCCTCCAGCGCTATTGATTGCCTTCACAAAAGGCAAATTGGGTCCATTGTCAGAGGTATAGAAAACGATCGTGTCCTCATCGATGCCCAGTTCCTTCAACAGGTCCATCACCTTGCCGACAGTCTGGTCAGTACGGGTGACCATTGCCGCGTAATGCTGTACCTGATTCCCACCAGGAATTCCTTCGTACATCGCAAACGCTGGATCATCTGTCGGAATGATGTAAGCACCGTGTGGTGGCGTGACGGCCATATAGAGAAAAAACGGCTGATCGCGGTGCTCCCGAATCAACTGCAAAGCTTTCGCCTCCTGCTGATACGGAATGTAAGTTCCTTTCTTGCCATCGGCATTGCCCGGCACAGGAACCATCTTGCCACCGTCCCAGATTTCGGCGGGAAAGTGGTCGTGGGCATGGACCTGATCGAGGTATCCGTACCAGTAGTCAAACCCCTGATTCTCGGGGGCCCCAGTCGACCCGGGATTGCCCAAAGCCCATTTCCCAACACCAGCAGTGTAGTAACCAGCCTGTTTCAGAGCCTCGGCAACGGTCACATCCTCGTCTTCGAGGAACACCAATGGCCGACCATTTTCCTGACTCAGTTCCTTTAACAAAGCCTTTGCCGTGTTGTCACGTCTTCGGCAGTGCCCCGTATGCAACCCAGTCATCAATACACAACGAGTCGGTGCACATACAGCTGATCCTGAATAGTGATCCGTGAACTTCATGCCCTCGGCACACAAGCGGTCGAAGGTCGGCGTCTTCACATGCGGTGAACCAAACTCACTGAAATCCCCATAGCCAGCATCATCAAGCATCACGTAGATGATATTGGGTTTTCTTTTTTTGGAATCAGCGGCAAGAATCCCTGACGTAGACAACATCCCGAGACAGAGGGTCGCAACAAAACAATTGAACTTCATCATCACTTTTCCGTTAATGGATGCAGGTAAACAGAACTTAAAAAACAGGCTTAGGCATTCGGGCTTTCAGCAACAACTATGTTCACGGAAACCGCTGCCAGCCAATGTGACAACTGCTTGCGGAAGTCTTCTGAACCAAACTCAATGATGTTCCATTTCGAGTCCGGCGATTCGAAGGCCGTCTGAACCTTTGCCAACCCATCATGCAGAACGTTCAGGATGGCTAACTCATCGTCTGCGTCGATCACACTAGACACAAACTGAACTTTGCCGCTTTGAATTTGCCGCGTCAATTCACAGAGTTTACCCTGAATTGCTGCAAACCGCTTGCCCATAAAAAACACGCGTCGCAACTCTCTGGCCACATTGAACTGAAAAACGGGGTCGGGGCCAAAATACAGACTTACCTGACCTTGTTTACGAAACCCGATAACAACAGCAACGCCATCAATTTGGCACTCCGCCCTTACCGGCATCTGCTTTCCATCCCTCAGCAGATCCTCACGATCATGTTCCGTCCTTGCCATCCCGCAATCTCCTTCGCCTTCGACGTCAACGCCGAACATCTTCGCGACCGAGACCGAATGCACCGGCTGTACAAGACCACACCGAGTTCCCTGGGTCCATCACGAAAAAATCAACACTACGAGTCCCGCAACCAGCCACTATTCACTCTCCCGCAGAACGCCTCTACCGGTGAGCAAAATGTGATACCGCCACTGAATTCATCAAACACGAATCACACACACCCGACCCCCTCATCCAATACAGCTTGCAGCCCTCTCACAACACACACTAGCGTTTGAGTGCAGAACCGCGAACTTGCCAGTTCGGATGCGGTGTGTGTGCCGCGTGCATCATTGCGGCAGCCTCGGCGACAAGTTCCGGATGTTTGCTGGCCACATCCGTCGTCTCACCAATGTCACTTCCAAGATCGAATAACTCTATTTTGCCAGTAAACATCGGCTGACGAATGGCCTTCCAGTCACCGAAGCGTACCGCTTGGCGGCTTCCCTGCTCGTAGAATTCCCAGTACAGGTAAACGTGTTGCTGCTGCTTCTGCAGATCGCCCACGAGTGTGGGCACGAAACTAATACTGTCGGTACCATCTGGCAGTTCTGCTCCCGCTAAATCTGCGGCGGTCGCCATCCAATCCCCAAAATACCCCACATAGTCTGTCGTGGACCCGGCTTGCACTGTGCCAGGCCACCACGCGATTGTTGGCACCCGAATGCCACCTTCATAGAGCGCACGTTTGGTGCCCCGCAGAGGCCCCGATGGATCAAACCGTTTCAAGTCATGGCCAGCCTCGTCGTGCGGCCCATTATCACTTGTAAACAAAACCAGAGTTTCCTTGTCGATACCCAAATCTTTCAGGCAATCAAGAACCCGTCCAACATCCCGATCCATCCGAGAGATCATCGCGGCCTGTCCCTTATCCTGGTCGGGCCAATCCCGATTTGCATAAACCCCGTAGTCGGGAACCTCTGCTCCGTTGCCTGTCATGCGAGTTCCCTCGTTATTCGCGTGGGGAATCGTGAGAGGAACATACAGAAAAAACGGGCCTTGCTTGTGATTGCGAATGAACTCAATCGCCTCTTTGACAAACAGATCATGCGTGTAATCGATCCGCTTGGTCGCGGCTCCTCCTTGAAAACCACCATAGGACCGTTCCGTTCGTTTGACAACGTTGGCCAACGGCATCTTCTCACCATCATTCCACACGAACTCGGGATAGTAATTGTGAGCATGCACCTGGTTTAAATAACCAAAGAAGCGATCAAAGCCCTTTCGCATCGGAAACCCTGGCTCATCGATCTCGCCCAATCCCCACTTTCCCACCAAACCGTTGCTGTAGCCAACCGACTTGAGCAACTGTGCAACGGTCGTATCCTCTTCGCTCAGCGACTGTCGGAGCATGTTTCCATTACCGGCATTGCCACGCACGTGGGTATGCCCCATGTGCTTGCCAGTCATCAACACGCTTCGACTCGGTGCGCAGACAGTGTTGCCGGCATAAAACTGCGTGAATTTCATTCCTTCGGCAGCCATCTGGTCCAGTCGGGGAGTCGCAATCACACTCTGACCAAAACAACCAACATCGCCATAACCCAAATCATCAGCCATGATAAAAATCATGTTGGGCTGTTCTGCGGCCTGAGCGATGCCGGAAGTTGCCGAAGCAGTGACCCCCAGGACAAAAACAAAAGCCAACCAAGGCTTTAAAGATCGATTATTCATGGCCAAACCAACGGTCACATCAAGGGGTAATGCTTGAGTCATTTCTGGGGTTGATCCCACAATCGGTAGGGGTCATCAAGTCGACGCTGCTCAGACAGCAACAGCGTCTCGAGCTCGCGACGCTTAGCAGCGTACCGCGGGTCATCAGCAAGATTCTTTTGATGAGCAAGCGGCACTGTCCCGGTCAGACTAGTGACGGCCGCCTTGTGATGTTCAGACAGAAACTCATGCGGGTTTTCCGCGAGATCGAATAACTGTGTCTCCCGTACATCGCCATCCATGACATCGTACTTGATCAACTTCCAATCCCCCTGTTTGACGCAACGCATTCCCGGCTTGGTCCCTCCGCAATAGACTCCATACAACACATCCCGAATTTTCTTATTTGTGCCATTGAGCACAGATCGAAAACTGGTTCCCTCGTTAGTTTCAGGTGCTGTAACACCTGCCAGATCACAGAGGGTACTGAGCACGTCCAGCAGGTAAACGTTGCCCTCTGCACGTGTGCCAGGCGAAATTCCTGGCCCTTTGACAATCAAAGGAACACGCCACGTATGCTGATAAAGATTCTGCTTACCCTGCAACCCATGCCGACCAATCGCCATACCATGATCTGACGTGTAAATCACATACGTGTTTTTGAGTTCCCCCATCGCTTTAAGTTCTGCAAGCACGCGACCGATTTGCGTGTCAATATTTTCGTCGCACGCAAACTCGCGTCCCAGTTCGTTGCGAATGGTTTGCGGATCACGTTTCTCCCAAACTCCACTGACATTCACTTCATCACGCAAGCGGGGGTGGCCATGGTGAAACGGATGACCGGGCAGATAGTTGATCGGCAAAGGCGGCTGCCTGGGGTCGCTAGGCGGAAGCGAATTGCGATCTTTGTGATTCACAGCCCCATACTTCGACAGTAATTCCTGCGTGCCGTCCCGCGTATCATGAGGGTGGGAAAATCCCAGATAGATCAGAAAGGGGACGTTACTCTGACGTTCACGTAAATAATCCAAGACCTGATTCGCATGCCATGCACTACCAGTCTCTTCGGTGCCACCTCTCTTGGTGGCAGTGCGACTGACCGTGAATTTCTCGTTGGCTGCTGCGTAACTGTTGCCGTTCTTGCAAGTCCGCATCGTGTCGTAGCCAGCGCGATTAAAAACGGCTGCCATCGTATGCTCGGCCAGATCAACCGGAGCGAGTGAATCGCTGGCCGCAGCAGTCCGTTTTTTGGATGAGCGGCGTGGCAGATGCCAGACGGTGCGACCTGACATGATCATGTGCCGGGATGGGGTGCAAACCGCGCCCGACCACGACCCCATGTGATACGCCCCATCAAGAACCATCCCCTCTGCAGCCAAACGATCAATCACCGGTGAATCAAGCGTTGAGACAGGGTTGTACACCTTCAGGTCAAAAGGCGATTGATCGTCAACCAACACGAAAAGAATATTCGGGCGTTTTTCATCCTCCGCAGACAATGCCACACCCACCATCAGACACGCAACGAAAGTAAGGAAACCGCGATCGAAAATGAACATGGCGGACCGTAACGAATGCGAGGAAGGGGAGAGTAAAAAACTTGCCGGCATGCGATTCGGCGGACTCCCGAACAAGTGCCCAAGAATGACATCATGATACTCCGATACCATCCAGCAAGCCTAGTCTGACAACACAAATCTTGTGTCTGCAAAAGCAAAACTTCGCGGGATCGGATGTCAAAAATCAGGGCAATGGATTTTCGAACCACACAATATTGTTGCTAAAGTGACCGGCGATCAACAAATCAAGGTCGTAATCACCATCCATATCAACCGCACGAATATCGTACGCCCCCTGGTCTTTGCCAATATCGTGTCGGACAAAACGTCCGTCTCCATGATTGGCATACCAGACGGCCAGTCCATCTGCCTCTCTGCCACAAGTCGCGATATCGAGATCACCATCTTCATCCAGATCAACCGTGACGAGGCAATGCGGGCCCATGATCGCAGGATCAATTTCGAGCATGGTGAAGTCAGGGCCTCGGAACCACAAGACACCCTGACCATGCCCACGAGTGGCCACAAAGTCCATGACGCCGTCCTGATTCAGATCGGCGGGCTGGATATTAGTCGCGCCTGGTTGGTCAGCAGCAAGCAAATGTTTCTTCCATGGTTCCGCCTGACCAGGCAATTGTTCCCACCAAGCAAACCACTCTCCACCGTCGAACCCAGGCCCACCTTTGGCTCCACAACAAATGTCCGGCAATCCATCAGCATTGACGTCGCCAATACCGGTGTAGTGGTTCCCACCTGGTGCATCCCGATCAGCAAAAACATGGCGTTTCCACGGCCGCCCCGCGCGGGGATCCGCGGGTACCTCAAGCCACGTCAGAGAATTCGGGATCGCCGTTTGGTCTGGGCCACGCCCCGAGTTGGCGATCAAATCAAGACGTCCATCCAGATTGACGTCCCCCGTGATCAAACAGTGAGTTCCTAATATCTCATCATCGATGGTGCGATAGATCCACGGTTTCCCCGAGAAAGGATCGTCAGGACACTCGAGCCAGAACACAGTATTACTGGAACCGCAGAAATCGAGATCACCATCGCCATCAACATCGAGTAAACAACTGTGTATGCAATCAGGTCGGGGTTTGCTGTGGGAGTACTCGCGACCAAAAGCATGCAGCAAATGGGCATCCCACTCCGGGCCTCGATGCAGCAGCACCTTTCCGTCATAGGAGGACAAGACATCGAGATGTCCATCTTTATCAAAGTCAGCGGCGACAGCAGAGTTGACATTACCTTTCGCATTCGCAATCACATGTTTGCGCCACGGCTTTGTATCATTCGACAACGGTGGAAACGCCGGTTGTTTCGCAACAGGGGGCAACTGGTCGACAAAGCCTGCCTTCGTCCGCCGCAACTCTGCAATAGCCTCCCGACGCATGTCCTGCAATCTCGCCTGCTGATTAGCGTTGGCAGCAAGATTAGTCAATTCATTTGGATCACGAGCCAAGTCGTACAGTTCTTCAGTCTCACCCGGAATCAGGTTTCTCACGTACTTGTAATGACCTCGCGCTAACATGACGTACCATGGAATTCCGGGACCGTGATAGAGTGCAGGATCGTCTTTGCCCGGGACCCGATCGGTCGCTGAACCATATAGCTTAGCCGTGTGAACCAACAAAGCCGGGTGGGACCAAGCTGGTTTTTCATCGGATAGCAGAGGACTCAAATCGCGTCCATGCATGTCCCAAGGAAGCGTGATTCCTGCTTGCGCAAAAAAGGTAGGTGGCAAATCCACGCCACTTACTGGCGTTTCGATAACTCTGCCACGGATAGAATCACCCTTTGCAGTTCCAACCGGGCGAATGATCAGCGGAGCGGCAACCGCAGCATCGTGCGGAGCGACTTTGCTCTTCATGCCATGCTGCCCCCAAGCGAAACCCTGATCGGAGGTGTAAACAACAAGGGTATTCTTGAGTTGCCCCGTCTTGCGCAGTGACTCCATCAAACGACCCACATTTTCGTCGATCGCCAGCACCCCTTGGTGGTACTGACGAACCCAGTCTGCCAACGGGCGTCCCGGCTGATCTTTCATGCCAACGGGACTCGTTTTACGAACTTGACGTTCCACAGCAATTCCATTTTTTCCCGGTTCCCAGAACTCCATCGTTTGAACATATTCCGGCTTGCCTGGACGGGGCGGGTAAACATCCGCTGGAATGGGCACATCGACGCCCGCGTAATCGTCCAGATGACGCGGTGCCGGAGTGAACGGACCATGCACGGCTCCGTAGCAGAGCCACAAATACCATGGCTTCTCAGCTTCACGCCCCTCTCCCTGCATGAAATCGATTGCCCAGTCGGTGTAATTGTCTGTGGTGTAGCCCTTCACCATCTGCGGCTCGCCACCATTTGTTGAGATCAACTGGTTGTCGTAATAATTTGGTGCGTTATCGGGATGCCGAGGTCGATTCCAGACCTTCTGGTAGTCCCAGTCTCGCCCGAACCCGGCGTCAACGCCTGTATGCCATTTTCCGATGTGGGCGGTGCTATACCCCTCCTTCCTGAATACGGAGGGCCAGAAACGACACTGCTCTGGATCGTAAGCACTACCCGGATAGGGCCCCTCCATCCGCATCGACTCGATGCCGTGCTGATGGTGCCCTGTCAGCAACGTCGCCCTGGATGGCATGCACCATGAACCGATGTAAGCGCGGCGAAAACGAACGCCCTGACGCGCCAATTTATCAATATTGGGAGTTTGCACCCAATCATATGCCTCGTCATAACAACTGACTGTTCGCTGCGATTGATCGTCGGTGTAGATAAAAAGAATGTTGGGCCGACTCGTTTCGGCGTATCCGCTTAAAGCAAATACGGCGTTAAGAAGCGGTACGCAAAAAACAACACAAAAAAATCTGGGCCAACAGAACATTAAGAAACCACCGGATCTGAGAAGAACAAAACGCTTGGCAAGAAAGCCATGAGGATAACACGTTGCCGTCAGCCAGTCCCACATTCCCCGGCAGTCATTGCTGCAGCCCACGATACAAAGCAGCGAAAAGCGGATTCGCAAGATTTGGCGAACACGCGGTTTAAAGCAGCAGCTCATCACTTTTTAGTGCCGACCATTTGATGACAATCCGCAAAAATGAGACGCGGATCACGAGCAACGGAGGCCTCGGATCATGGAACTTAGCCAGCAGCTACGTCGAAAAAGTGCGAAGGGGCCTTGAACCACAGGGCCGCGAATGATGTATTTGCGTCGATTGGGCTGTTGCCCTGACCGTCGAACGCGCAAGAATGACGGACAGAGTGGAGTAAAGCGACCAATCGATGGATTCGCTCCGCATGGTCCAGAACCACCACTCAAACAGACAAAATCCCCTTCAAACTTTAGGAGCCTGCCTCGCATGCCACTGTTCAGCATCCCCACCGCCAGTATCCTCCCTGCCTTCCGCCTTCGGCCCGTTGCCGCCGTTGCGGTTGCAACCGTCACGCTGGTCGTGATGACGTCCGCCCAACTATCGGCCCAAGAGACACCCAACGCCAAAGCCCCGGAAGTCGAACTCGACACCACGGCAGGCAAGATCATTATCGAACTCAATGCCGAAAAAGCACCTAAAACGGTCGCCAACTTCCTCGATTACGTCAAAAGCGGACACTTCAACGGCACGATTTTTCACCGTGTGATCCCTGATTTTATGATTCAAGGTGGTGGACTCGATGACAAAATGAAAGAGAAAAAAACCAAACCTCCCATCATCAACGAAGCAGGCAACGGGCTTCCCAATAAGAAGTACAGTGTCGCGATGGCTCGCACCAATGACCCCAATAGCGCCACCAGCCAGTTTTTCATTAATACAAAAGACAATGTTTTTCTGAATCGGAGCGGGCAGAACGCAGGCTACGCCGTGTTTGGTCGCGTTGTCAAAGGTCTGGGGGTTGTGGACACAATCTCGGGAACCAAAACCACTTCGAGAGAAAGTGGTGACTCCCCCGGCATGCGGATGACGGATGTTCCTGTCAAGCCAATCACGATCAAGAGTGCCAAGGTGATCAAGTAACGGGATCGGTGAATTTGGTGCGGTTTGGCAGCAGGATCAGGATTTCGGACAGGCTGCCCGACCGCGACAGGCTTCGCAGGCAAAAAGTCTGAAACCCCACCACACGAACACCTCCACAGAGGGGCTGGCCTTAGAACTGGCAGCGAGAACGGGGACTCATTCGAGTCCGTTTAAAACGAGTTCAGCCGCATGCCCACCCCTCTCATTTTGATTTAGAAGAGGTTCAAACCAGTTTTCTTGCGGAACATTCCACGAAATCGACCTTCTCAAGCAACAGCCTCTTGACGATATTTACCGATTTAGCGTATTTTTCGGGCAGGTTTCGCAATTTTGGCATGGTGGTATCAAAAGCTCACAGACAACAGGTGGAATTCCTGAGGCAGTTGAAGATCTGCTTTGTCGAGAAATCGACAAGGAATGCCCCCTTTTCATGCACGAGTTCCGGTCGAGTCACGTGCCACCAGAACAAAGGCCAGCGTAGCTTCAATTGGCAGAGCATCGCATTCGTAATGCGGAGGTTGTGGGTTCAAATCCCACCGCTGGCTCTTTTTCGTGATTGGTATTGTTACACATAGTTAATCAGTCATTGCGAATGTCGTTTGAAGTCGTAGCGATTCAATCCCACAAACGCTTGATAGCCCCTTGGGCAGGAGACTCGTCTCTATGAGTGAAGTCGAACTTGAAGTTATCGACTTGAAAGAAGTGGTCCTTTCGAGCAATTCGTTTGGTCCTTCGGACGTCGGTTCCATACGCACGGCCGTATCCGAGAATTACGGTCATTTCGGTGAACTGCGTGACGCGGTGAACGAGATGGAGGCTGATGATTTACTCAGCCCCGCTGGAAAAACCAAGATGGGCGTCTGCCAGTTTTTGCTGGGCAAATTCACCGACGCCTTGACGACGTTGCAGTCGGCCGACGGAAGCGCGATGGCTTTGTTTTATCAAGCCCGCTGCATGTTTGAACTAGGCAGCTACGGTGATGCCGTCGGGGTTTACGAGCAGGCACAAACCTCGGGTTACAACGAGGACCAATGCAAAATCGGAGTCGCCGAAGCGTATCGTTACGCCGGTCGCATCGAAGAGGCTCTCGCGATCCTCGACAATATATTTGGCCCTGCCGAACAGACCGCGGACTACATGTATCAGCGTGCTGCCACGGTTGCTGCCGTCGGCGGTCGCATGGACGAAACGCTTGCGTTGTACCAACGTGCGGTACAAACCGACGAGAACCACGCGGGAGCGTTGTTCGGTTTGGCGTTGGAAAATGATCGCATGGGTAACGACGAGGAAAGCTTGTCCCTGTACGAGCGTGCTGCGAAAGCATTCCCAACAGGCATCGGTGTGCTGATCAACCTCGGCCTGATCTACGAAGACAACAACCAGTTCGATAAGGCACAGATGTGCTACAAGCGAATCCTGGATTGCTACCCGGACCACCCGCAAACCCTGTTGTACATGAAGGATGCGGCCGCCACTGGCAACATGCTGTACGACGAGGAAGCGCAGCGTCGAAATGACCGTCTGGCTCAAACGCTAAACATGCCGGTTACCAACTTTGAACTCAGTGTCCGAAGCCGAAACTGCCTTCAGAAAATGGGCATTGAAACCATCGGCGATCTGACACGGACAAGTGAACCAGAACTGCTGACCAGCAAGAACTTTGGTGAAACCAGCCTGTTCGAAATCCGCGAGATGCTGACGAGCAAGGGTTTGTCTCTGGGACAGTTTGCCCATGAGAAGAAAAGCAACGAACCGCCAATCGACACCAGCCACATGTCTCCTGACGAGCAGGCATTACTGGACCGCCCGATCGCAGATTTGAATCTTTCGGTCCGTGCTCGAAAATGCATGGCTCGCTTGCAATTGAATACAATTGGTGAACTGATCCGTAAGACAGGCGATGACATGCTGGAGAGCAAGAACTTTGGCGTGACAAGCTTGAACGAAGTTCGCGAAAAGCTTACCGATCTCGGCCTCAAAATGCGTGGTGACTGACTTCCATGCAGTTCAGAAACCAGTGTCATGTCTTTGACACTTGGCTTCGGACGATGGGCACACGGATAACGGGCCAGATGAGCCAATTTGATTTCCAACTCAATCACCGCGATGCGACCACTTCGGCGCGTCGCGGTGTTTTTTCAACGCCGCACGGCCCCGTTCAAACCCCTGGCTTCATGCCGGTCGGGACACAGGGAACCGTCAAGGGCCTGACAATTGATCAGGTCTCGACAACCGGCGCCCACATGATCCTCGGGAACACATACCACCTCGCCCTGCGGCCAGGTCATGAAACGGTCCGAAAGCTTGGCGGTCTGCACGCAATGTCAGGCTGGCAGGGGCCAATTCTCACCGACAGTGGCGGTTTTCAGATTTTCAGTCTTAAAGCCATCAACAAGATCACAGAGCAGGAAGCAACCTTTCGCAGCCATATCGACGGCGCAATCATTCGCCTGACGCCGGAACATTCGATTGAGATCCAGGAAGCATTGGGGAGCGATGTCGCCATGGTTCTGGATCATGTGATTGCCTTGCCGGCGACGACCGACGCGGTAGAAGACGCGATGGCAAGGTCCATCCGCTGGGCCAAACGTTGCCTGGAGGCCGCCACCCGAGAAGACCAGGCCAGATTTGCCATTGTGCAAGGCGGCTTGGATGTGAACCTGCGTGTCCAATGCGCGACGGAACTCGCCGCAATGGATTTTCATGGCTATGCCGTGGGTGGGCTAAGCGTTGGGGAAGCCCCCACAGAAATGTATCGAATCACGGCTGCCACCTGCCCCACATTACCGAAGCATAAACCGCGTTACCTGATGGGGGTGGGTCGGCCAATCGACTTGCTCGAAAGTGTCGCCAGAGGCATTGATCTGTTCGACTGCGTGATGCCAACACGCAACGGCCGTAACGGCGTGGCTTTCACCGATACCGGCCAATTGAAGTTGCGCAATGCGATTCACCGTGAGGACACTCGCCCACTCGAAGAGCACTGCCCCTGCTGTGCCTGCAGACATAGCAGGGGCTACCTCCGACACCTGTTTATCGCAGGCGAAATGCTAGGCCCGATTCTGTTATCCATTCACAACCTGACCTACTACCAGCGAATCATGGTAGAGGCTCGTACAGCGATCGAACAGAATCGCTTCGCTGACTATCTGGAAGCAAAAAAATTGGGCTGGGGCGAAAAGCCGCCCCGAGATCCTGTTAATTGAATCTGATTTTTGCCCAACACGGCAACGTGCAAACCTCACTATGGACGCTTTTCACGCGTACATAGTGAGCACTCCACAGACGCTTTTCACCTGCAATCCTGAACTCTGACGCCTCAACTCTGACGCCTCAGGATGATGAATTACGTATCGCCCGTAGACAAAATACCGGATGTAACGAAAGTACCGAAAAAACATTCGAGCTCCATTTTTACTGGACGACCGAACAGGGATTTCACGCAGAGAACTTGAAAAGCGAGATTGCCAGTCTAACCTCGGAGATAAGCCACTCGGGGGATTTGGCTCATGCGTTCGGGGGATTTGGCTCATGCGTATTGCCACGCCACAAATTCTTTCCTGTACGCCTTTTCCCCGAAACCAGAGGTACACACAAGTGAAGTGGGTTACATATTCCGCCGTTGCAGTGGCGTTCGCGCTTATCGCAAACGGCACTAGCTATGCGGGAGATTGCGACTGCAATCCTTGCGCCACAAATGCAGGTAGTAATACCGGCAATTCATCAGCAGGGTGCTGCAAGACGCGAACCGTGATGCGTTCGAAATACGTGACCGAAACGCGAGAAGTACCTGTCACAACGTACACAAAAGAAGTTCGCACACGTACGCGAAACGTGACTCGGCGTGTTGCCCGAGTAGAAACTCGCGAACAGACCTACACGGTCAATATTCCCGAGACTCGCACCAAGACGGAAAACTACACCGTCAACGTCTGTGTACCTTACACCGAGGAACAGGAATACACCGTCATGGTGCCGGTCACAACGGAACATGAGCAGACGTACGAAGTGTGCGTTCCGTACACTGAGCAAGTCGAGCAAACTTACACGGTTTGCGTTCCCAAAACAGAACAGGTTGAGCAGAAATACACCGTCATGGTGCCTTACTGCGAAACAAAAACCCTGACCTACACCGTCAATGTCCCGTACACCGAAGAAGTCGAACAGACCTACACTGTGTGCATTCCGGTCAGGAAAAGCAGGGAAGAAACCTATCAGGTTTGCGTTCCCTACACCGAGCAGGTTGAGCAGACCTACCAGGTCCAAGTTCCCGTAATGTCAAGCAAGACTGTTTCTTACCAGGTCGCAGTTCCCTACAAAGAGATGGTGACTCAAACCTATTGCGTCAAAGTTCCGTACACCGAAAAAAAAACATATACCTACCAAGTCAAAGTTCCATACACGGAAACGGCCGAGCAGACTTACACCGTTTCGGTGCCCTACACCGAAGATGTAGAATCAACTTACACCGTCAACGTTCCTTACACTGAGGAAGTTGAGCAAACTTACAGCGTACGTGTACCTGTCACAGAAACGCACGAAGCGACTCGCAAAGTCAGCAAGTGTGCTCCTGTGAAAACGATGAAGTCCGTCACCAAGGACATTGGGAAATACGAGTGTCAATCGGTTGAATGCCCCTCGGCTGATCCGTGTTGTCCCCCCAAGGTAATTCAGAAAAGAGTCTGGGTTCCAAACCTTGTGACTGAGGACGTCGAGTGCACAACGATGCAGCGTCAGGTGAGCGAAGTTCCGTACACCTACACGACAACCAGCTACAAGACCGAGGAACGCACAAGAACTGTTTGCGTCAAAAAATGTCGCACAGAAGAGCGAACTCGAACTTGCAAAGTCACCAAGTACCGCAACGAGACCCGTACTTGTCAGGTCTGCGTGAACAAGTGTCGAATCGAAGAAAAGACCCGTGAATGCAACGTCACAAAGTACCGCACGGAAACTCGCACCCGCGAAGTTCCTGTTTGCAAAAGTCGAATGGAAACTCGCACCTGCAAAGTCCCTGTCTGCACCATGAAGTGCGAAACTCGTACTCGCATGGTCCCTGTCTGCAAGACACGGACGGAGACACGCACGCGAACTGTTCCTTACTGCGACATAACCACCGAGACCCGAACCCGTACTGTCTGCGTGCCCAAGTGCCGTCAGGAAGAGCGGACACGGGAAATCAGTGTTCAGAAGTGTCGTTCTGAAGAGCGTACTCACATGGTCCCTGTCACCACCATGGTGAAAGAGACTCGCACACGAATGGTTTCTGTTTGCAAGTCACGCATGGAAAGTCGCACTCGCAAGGTACAGAAGACCAGTTGCACGGCGGAAACCCGCAGTCGCACAGTCAACAAGAGCCGCATGGAAACGGAAGATCGTTCCCGTGAGGTTTCCTTTACCGTCTGCGTACCGGAAGAACGAACTCGTTCCTGCGATGTAACGGTTTACGACAACATCACTGAAGAAGTGGCTGAGTCCTACACCGTTTGCGTTCCCGTGAAGTCGACCAAAGAGATTCAGGTCAAAGTGTGTCACAAATCACCTGTAACAGTTGATTGCTGTGGCAATGTTGTGGAAGAAGCTGCGGACGCCGCTCCAGCTGCGGACAAGGCTGCTGACAAGTCTGGCGACGAAGCCTAGACTCGGTTCGATAGTCACAGCCAAGTGATGTAACCCACACGTCTCGTGGATGTAGGAAAGAGAAAGCCTCGTGGCATTTATTTGTGGCGAGGCTTTCTTTATGCGCAACCGGAATTCAGTCCGGATCGCATCACAGACTCTGGCTCAGACTGACTTTTGCTTTCGAGCCGCTTCAATCTGATCCAATGTGTACAGTTTTCCTTTACCAGCCCCCGGACAGACTTCACAAGTTGCCTTCCAGTCTTTGCGTTTATTGAGGTTCGAGTCCCAGAATGGCCAAGTGTGGCACTGGATCGGCCGAGCACCGTAAACCGTGCACTTCCGCGTCTTGGGGTCAAGCAGAATGCAATCTCCATTGGAATACTCGATGAGACTCTTGTCGAATCCCAGATTCCGAATGAACTTGCGTTCGAAGGCGTCGACCGGCATGTCCAGCTCAGTGGCCATCGCCGCAATCTCGGCCTCATCAACCCACACATAGCCGGGTTCACCACTGCAACAGTCTCCGCACTGTGTACATTCGAACCGCAATCCATCAGAGTACCATGTTGTTTTCTGATCCAAATCTTCGGTTACCGATAGCTGACTTGACATTTCCTTGCCATCTTTCTTGCGATCGGCCTTTTTTTTCGTCTTGCCTGAGTTCGATTTGGATTTGTCGCTTTTCGACATACCTTTGACTTGCCTTAATGAGAATGGAGCGTGCGGGCAACTTGCCCCACCGCCGAAACGGCAGCATCAATTTCGACTTCAGTCGTCGTATGCCCAGCACTGATTCGAAGTGTACCCTCCGGGTCGCTGCCCAGGTAACCGTGGATCAACGCGGCGCAGTGCCACCCCGCCCGCGTCTCAACACCAAACTCTGTATCTAGAATGGCGGCAGCATCCGTGGGCGCCAGGTCTTCGATGGCGACACTGGCGATAGGCAGTGGCCCGAATTTCCCAAAAACGCGGACGTGTGGCAGTCCTGCCAAGCCGTCATACAAACGAGATGCAAGCGAGCGGGCAATCGTTTCCCTTGGCTCCACACCGGCTTTACGAAGTTCCTGTAGTGCAACGGCCCAACCCGCGAGCGCGTGAACATTCAAGTTGCCAGCTTCCAATTTCGCGGGCATGACTGCTGGCATGTCCAACGATTCGCTGCGACTGCCGGTACCTCCCTGCACAAAGGGAACGAGCTCATTCTGAATTACGGGATTCACGTACAAAAACCCGGTTCCCAGAGGCCCTGCGGACGCCTTGTGTCCCGGGGCAGCGAGCAAATCGATCCCCATTGCTACATCAATCGCGGTCGTTCCAAAAGTCTGGGCTGCATCAACTAGAAGGAAGCCTTCTTTGGCTTGCATGCCCTTGGCAACTGACTCGACCGGTTGCATGGCACCTGTGACATTGCTGGCGTGGGTAAGAGTGACCAGTCGGGTAGTGTTCGTCACCGCGGCAAGCATTTGATCAGCATCAGTGACTCCGTCTCGATCGACAGGCACTACGGTCAAGTCGATGATGTTCCGGTCACGCAAAAAGTGCAGGGGACGCAGTACGCTATTGTGCTCTGCAGCCGAGGTGACGACGTGATCCCCCGGTCGCAACACCCCATGGATACCAGCATTCAGTGCTGCTGTTCCATTGCTATGCAAGGAAACACTACTGATATCTGAAGTACCAATCAGAGCAGCAACGCTCCGACGAACGTTTGTCACGATTCCATCAGCTTCGGCTGCTGCGTGATATCCACCACGTCCGGCTGCCGCACCGCATGAATGAACATAGCGGGTCATGGCATCGACAACGGCGACCGATTTTGGCCAAGATGTAGCAGCATGGTCCAGATAAATGCGTTGACGCTGATTCATGAATCGACTCCCTGCGATTCGGAATTCAAGCCTGGATGAACCCATTCAGTCTTTCCATCGCAATACAGTTCCCGCTTCCAGATCGGCACCTCTTTCTTGAGAGTGTTCATGATCCATTCGAGGGCTGCAAAGGTCTCAGGGCGATGCCGGCTACTGCACCCCACCGCAACGCTGGCCTCGGCGATCGGAACCTCTCCCAGGCGATGAACGATCACCACATGCAGCAATGAAAATTCTTGAACGGCACGTTCCGCAAGCTTGTTCAATTCACGCCTCGCCATCGCGTTGTGCGCCTCGTAATGAAGCGTCTCGGTAACCCGCTGCCCGGTGGTGCGGCGTGTGACTCCAACGAACCAGCCATGCGCCCCAGCATCCGGATTCTCAATCTTGCGACGTAATGGCTCCATGCAGATCGGTGTATCGACCAATTCGACGTAAGATTTCTGGCTACCCATTTATCTAAGCGTACCTCAGCACACACCCTCTGGAGGACTTCAGCCACCACTGACTGGCGGGATCAACGCCACTTCGGCCCCGGGCGCAATGCGGGTTTCAGTTCCGACATACTCGCAGTCTACCGCGATACGGCACGAAGGCAGCAAAGCCTGCAGGACAGGAAATTGAGTAGCCAATGCATTCATGAGTTCGTCCACGGTGGCCGACTCGAAGTTGCGGACCATCTCAGTATTCTCAGCCATCTCAGTATTCTCAGCCATCTCAGAATCTTGGGCTTTCACAGAATCTTGGCCTTTCTCAGTGACTCTTGGCACGTGAGTGCCCCCAGCCACCTCGACCTGTACCGCGTCACAGCCTGTCAATTCGCGGGCTGCTGCAAACATGAGAACTTCGATTTCCATCAAACTCGCAGCAATTGATCCAATTCAAATCCCGCAGCAGTCCGCTGATTCAGCCGAGTTCTTTCTCGACCTTGGGCATTCGTCCATAAGCATAAGCCAGCAGCTTCAATGGGTGCAGGGTCTTACGGTCGCTACCATGCTCAATTTGCATTTTACAGGCGCTGCATTCGGTGGTCGCGATCGACACCCGGGCTGACCTCATCGCCGAGATCAGGGGCCAACCAATGCGTAGGCTGTTTCGGTAGTTCTTCTTCTGTAGCCCCCAGGTGCCAGCCATGCCTGTACACCCGGCTTCGATAGGCTCGACCGACAACTCGGGAATCAGGCTCATGAGACTTGGCCCTGACTGCTTAGGATCCAGCACACGAAGATGGCACGGCTGATGGTAGGCGATACTGGCATTGATCGGTTCGAAATCAAGGGCCAACCGATCTCCCTCATGCAGGTGCCAGAGAAACTCACAGGCCTCAAACGCATGATCTGCCACCAGATGGGCGTCTTCATCGTCAAGCAGATTTGGATACTCGTGCTTCAAACACAGAACCGCAGCAGGTTCGGTCGCAATGACGCTGTACCCCTGGCGCACAGCGTCCGCAAGCAACCGAACATTTTTGCGGGCGATTTTCCGAGCTCCCTTGATGTCTCCGGAAGTCATTCTGGCCATCCCACTGGCAGCTTGTGTCGGCGGCACGTAGAGTCCAACACCATTTTGCTGCAAGACCTCCGCCAAAGCCTTCCCGATATCGGGGTCATAGTAATTGGCGTAAAGATCAACAAAGTACGCGACCTTCAAACCGCCATGTGGCTGCGGCTTCGTCCAGCGTCTTCCGGCCGCATGCCGAAGAAATGTCTCGCGAGAAAAGCTTGGCAGTTCCCGCGAGGCGGACAATCCAAACAGACGTTCGGCGAGCCATCGCGAAGTTTTTCCCCGCAGAAGCATGTTCGCGAGCCACGGCAACTGCGAACCAATGGCCGCAACCATATCAACCCTGCAGATCAATGCGTCCGATACCGGCAAACCATTGGTTGCCACGTACTGCGCTTTCAGCTCACCCACAATTTTGGGGATATCGACCGAGGCAGGGCACTCAAGCCGGCACTGATGACAATTGAAGCAAAGGTCGGCGATCTCCTTGGCCCGTTCTCCGGTCAAATCATCGACGCTCAACTGACCACTCAGCACGCCGCGCAACAGATTTGCTTTTGCTCGCGGAGACGCCTCCTCGCGATAGGTCGCACGAAATACGGGGCACTGCCGTTCATTGGTGGACGTCGTCCGACATCGGCCACAACCGTTGCAGCCTCTGGCCACGTTGGTGACCATACCGCCCGCAGGCCAATGCTGAAGCACTTGCAACTGCGGAACAGGCTTGCCCTCGAGTTTTGCTGCAGCGACGACTGACTCATTTGCTTTGATCAGCACGCGGTTCTCGGCCACAACTTCGATCGTCTGATCGGCGGGCCGCAGATTCTCATTGGGTTTCTGAAGAACAGCACCAAAGAGTTTTCCGGGATTCAGTCGGTGAGAGGGATCAAACAATCGCTTGACTTGCCCCATGGCCTGCCAAAGTTCTCCGAACTGTCGCGGCAGCAGGTAAGACCGGCTCAACCCGGCGGCGTGCTCAACGCTAACTTCGCCGCCGTATTTCCAGACGACTTCCGCAATCTGCACTGACAAATCATGTAAACGATCACGATCTTTTGCATCGCCCAAGTTCAGGAATGGACGCAGGTGCAACTGTCCGTGCCCAACATGTGCGAAAACAGTGGCAGTGCACTGACTCGCTTTTAATGTGTCCTGAATTGCCGTCAGGACTTCGGGCAACACTTCACTGGGAACCGATAGATCTTCAACAAAGGGAACAGGTGATTCATTTCCTTTGAGACGATACAAACGCGGGATCACTCGGCGTGACAGCGCCCAATATATATCACGATCACTTTTACGCACTGTATCAACGGTGGTGAACGCACCGTCGGGCCCACCTGACAGATCCTCGCGAATCACTGACAAACGATCATACAGATCACCCAAAGATTCCCCCTGAATCTCGACCAGCAACATCGCTTCCGCTTCCCGAGGCAGAATTGCGTCCAAAGCCTGGTCTGTATCTCTGGCGATCTCCAGCAACCTGCGATCCATCAGATCACACGCCACAACCCCATGACGCAACGCAGCCACGCCACAACGGGCTGCGGAATCAAGTCGATGGAAGAAAAGCAGCACAACGCCGCGATGAGCCGGAATAGCCTCTGTCTTGACTGTCGCATCCACAATGATGCCAAGCGTTCCCTGAGTGCCCACCATGAACTTGGCTAGATCAATCAGGCCGTTGGAGTCAATCACGTCATCAAAGCGATAACCACCCCGCGACTTGGGAGCTTCAGCTCGGGCATCTATCAGCGGTTTAAACTGATTGCATATTTCGCTGACCCCCCGGGCCAGACGACCCGAAGTCCCCTCCTCCATCACCAAATCGTGCTTCGACAACTCAACGATTTCTCCATCAGCGGTTACGATCCGCATCGACTCGATCGTATCTCGCGCTGAACCGCTTCGCAGATAGTGACTTCCCGACGCATTGGTCGCCAGAACGCTACCCATGGTGGTGATGCTTCGCGTGACCGGATCGGGGCCAAACCATCGCCCCCGCGAACGTAGAGCCCGATTCACCAGCGACAGAGCAGCACCGCTTTGAACCGTAACACGGGAGTCGTCCGAAGAGACAACCACGCGACGCATGTAGCGAGAGAAGTCCAGAACCAGCCCCGTACCCAGCGATTCACCAGCGACGCCACTCCCCGAGCCCCTCGGGTGCAGTGACAGGTCGTTCGAAGCGGCGTATTGGGCCACAGTAACCACATCGCCAAGAGTCCGAGGCCGGATCACCCCCAGTGGAACCATTTCATAGATACTGGCGTCAGACGCGTACAATTGCGAGGTAATTGCATCGCAATCGACATCCCCGGCCAGGATGCCTCTCAGATCGTCTTGTACACGTAGTCGCTCGATGTCCATGCGGTCTATTTCGATCGCTTCATACCGGTCACGTCAACCTCTCACTCTCAAGAACGCAAGAAATTGTCATCAAAGATTCAAGACTGACGATTAATCAGGCCAAGAACCTCTGACCTGGACTTGGGATCGTCCCGAAAGATGCCCCTCATGGCGCTCGTCAGACACAAACTACCCGGTTTTCGGACGCCCCGCATCGTCATGCAGCTGTGGGTCGACTCCACCACAACAGCCACGCCGCGAGCCGACAATCGGTTCTCTACCAGATCAGCCACGGTGTGGGTCAGACGCTCCTGCACTTGTGGGCGTCTCGCGACTTCCTCAACGACTCGCGCCAACTTACTCAACCCGACCACTTTGCCACTGGGCAGATAGGCGATGTGAGCTTTGCCGGAAAATGGCAGCAGATGGTGCTCGCACATACTGCAGAAACTGATGTCTCTGACCAGCACGATCTCGTCGTAATCTTCCGCAAACACTTTGGCCAAGTGCCGAGCAGGATCGCTTTTCAGACCGGCGAACATCTCAGCGTACATGCGAGCCACCCTTGCAGGTGTCTCTAACAGCCCTTCGCGATCGGGATCTTCGCCCACAGCTTCCAGAATCGATCGCACAGCGGCCTCGATACGGGGCAAATCGACCTCATCATTTCTGGCTTCGTTTGGATCCGCAAAAAACGAGTTATCAGTAACCGACGGCCGTGAGTGGCTCGGTCTATCTTGTCCGTTTGTGGAGCCCTGGGTAGATGTATTTGGCACGCTTGTTACCAGGTGTTTTTTGGATTTACTCTCGTCTGCGATCATGATTGAGTCCCTCTCGGATTGCATCCGGGCCTCGCTACGCGACTCCATCTTAACAGGAGCAGTGTCCAAGGCGGAATAGTACCGGCTCGTCGACGAAAGAGTAGACATCCGTCAAGTCAGCCGTCCGAATCCAAGGCACCGAGCGGTTTTTCAAAAGGGCGAACGCGTTTTCGGCCAGTACCCTGTGATACACGGAAGCAGTACCCTGTGATACACGGAAGCAGTCGGAGATGGGAACCTGCTCAGTCTGACGACGCAGCCGTCAGTTCTAGGCAGAGAATTCGATCCGTTCCGCGAACCAACAGTTTGTTGCCGACGATGACAGGTGCAGCCCAACAAGGGTATTCAATCGCAGCACGCTTTCCCTCAGCCAACCCCAGATCCCACGTTGCAACCAAGTCCAGCTCTTGAGGGTTGACCTTAAGAATCTGCAGCAACCCGCGTTCCTCCAGAACAATAAGGTGGTCCCCCACTCGAGCGACTGATGATCGAGTCCTTCTCTGATCTACCCATTGAACCTCGCCTGTTTCCCAGCGGATGCAGCGGAAATCACTGTCAGGTGCATTGCGTCCACTGCAGCCATAAAGAAATCCGTCAACAAGGACAGGCGTTGCCCAATGGCTTCGCATTGCCTGCCGTCTGCGGTCGCGTGGTGGATCTTGCCAAAGCACCCGACGCGCGTCTGGCGATACCTCCAACAGGGCGCTGCCCACTTCATAGCATTCACTGATAAAAACCTGGTTGCCATCGACCACAGGAACCATCGCATTCACACTGTCCCGGAGACCAGCTCGGTGCTCGAATTGCCACTGAACGTTTCCTTGCTTGGGATCAATCAGCATTAAACCAGTACGGGCGAAAACCAGTACGTATGTCTTCGCGTTTATCTCAAGCGGACGGGGACTACTGTAACTAGCCAGGTCATTTCCGGACTTCCAAAGTTCTTGTCCCGTTTTCAAATCGAAAGCAACCAACGCAGTTCCGTTGTAGGTCACGCGATCAAGCTGCATTGGTGGAATTTCCTGATCCTCCAGCGGACTACCTCCCACCATCACAATCACTTTATCATCGAGTACCAGCGGTGATGAGCCCACCCCAAAGAAATTCTGAACAACACCATACTTGGCATTGGTATCGACAGACCATAGTTCACTGCCATCGCTGACACCACGACACTTCAGCAAACCTGTCACTCCAAAAGTGATCACACGACCATCCGCTACAGTGGGACTGGTCCGTGGCCCATCCTCATAGCCGAGCAGATCACTGTATTCGAAGGCGTTGACTTTCGACCAAAGCTCAGATCCCGATTTGAAGTCGAAGCACCGCAATCGTTCCCGAGCAGCCGATCGTGATGTCACCACATCAAATTGTCTGGTGGTATCAAGTTGAAAGAATCGGCCGTTGGAAACCGTACCGATGCCATAACCGTCCCCGACTTCAATCGACCAAGCCAAACGAGGTGGCTTGGTCCAGTCAAAAGCAACCGCTGGATTCTCAATCGATCCGTCAAAACCATTGCCCAGAAATCTCGGCCAGTCCGAACCGTTGGAAGCAGCTGTTCCCTTGGTCCCGCGAACCTGCTGCACACCTAACGTGTCAGTCTGCGACCAGCTGGTCTGCGTCAAGAGCATCACAAAACCAATCCAGAACACAACAGTTTGGCATGGCAATCTTAAACGCATCAATTCAGCACCTCTCAGGCCTTGGTTGTATCAGTTTTTACAATCAGTTTTCAGGTCCAGCTACCCAATGAAGGCGGCATCAGACGCAAACAGACACCGACATTCATATTGGTCTGCAGTCACGACCCACCGACTGGCGGCTGAATGGGTGGGCTTGCCGAAGTCTGACCGCAACGGTTTCATGTCATGCGTGTCGGCATTCGTAGCCCGTCCGAAAACAGCGTTCATTCTACAAAGTGAACCTGAATTATATTAGAACAGAACCATGGCAGACCTATACGTCAATTCACGTCTCACGATCCCCAGCGAAGAAATTTCCGTGTCGACTGCAAGAAGCAGTGGGCCGGGTGGGCAGAACGTCAATAAAGTCAACTCAAAGGTCACGCTCCACTGGTCGCCAACAGACTGCCAACTGCTTCGAGACGATTGGCGGCAGCGTTTCATTGCCCGTTATGGCAACCGTATCAACCGGGAAGGTCAGTTGGTCCTCAACAGCCAACAATATCGGGACCAGAGTCGTAATTTGGCAGATGCCCGTAAAAAGCTGGTGACCATGCTGCTGTCATGCCAGAACGCACAAAAGGCCCGCAAGAAAACTCGCCCAACTCTGGGAAGCAAACGGCGGCGTTTGGAGCAAAAACGGCAGCAATCGCAAAAAAAACAGAACCGTCAACGCCCGCGAGACGCTGAGTAGTAGGTGACTGAAATCAACTCAATCCTAGTCTAAAAACTCCCGGCTGTTATACTGTAGGGACAGGCTGGATATCGACAACCACGATTCATGCAACCAGCCCGACCATCCCTGCTAAATCAAACATTGGCTGGGCTATTCGTGCTTTCCTTGTCAAATGATGGTTAGATGAAGCGACAAATGCATCTTGATGACCTGCTCTCGAAATGGGTGTTTGATCCTTCCACCCTGAATGTCCGTTTGGTGAAAGGTAAGGATGGACGTGATGTAATCCAGATGCGGGTGGATATGGGTGTGCTTCAACTGGAAACCACCGGACGTCCCGACGGCGAACTCGCCCACGATCATGAAACAGTTCTGGAATTCCTGCAGAACGAATCGCTTGAAGATGCGGAACGCACCCTGACCGAAGACGAGTGCATGGAGGTCGACCGGGAATTCATGCAGTTCTACCACCGCCGCATCTGCTGGCTACGATTGCAATACTATCATCGCGCGGTGATGGATGCCGATCACACGCTGCGTTTGATGGATGTGAGCGAAAAAATGAACCCCGAAGAAGAATGGGCTGGAACCCATGAGCAGTATCGGCCGTTTGTCCTGTTTCATCGCACTCAGGCCGACGCGTTGGGAGCGTTAGAAGAGAACACCGCAGAGCAAGCGATTCAAGCAATCAATGCGGGCCTTGATACGATCCGGGCCTTCTTTGAAAAACATGACGCTGATGAGCATTTCGATTCCGACGAACTTGTGGTGCGTCTGGTAGAACTGCGAGAATCATTGCGAAGCGAATACGCTGTCGGTCAGACTCTTAAGGAAAAACTCGCCGAAGCGGTCGCTGGAGAACAATATGAACTTGCGGCGCAACTCAGAGATGAACTAACGCGTCGCGATGCGAAATGATCACCGGTACCCCATCTGATTAAAAAGTGGCGGCAATTGACGGATACAATCCAGCCCCGAAACACTCCCCTGCGTTCCAATCTCGAATTCCTGCCGCTGATTGCGCCAGCCCGACTGGGATCCTCAACTTGGCTGCTGCTGCTGCGTTGGTTCGCTGTCGCGGGGCAGCTACTTACGATCCTGACAGCCGGATCACTCGGTGATATCGAGCTTCCCTACGCGCCGCTGCTGGGACTGGTGACGGTGACCGGTGTGACGAACACTCTATACGGGGTCTGGCTCTACACGCTCAAGCCAATCGATAACGCAAGCGCCCCTCGAACAGACCGCGGTGTGGATCCGCAGACGACTCGACACCAAAACCAAGAACCGGCAATCCTGCATACTGTGGCATTGGCATTAATGCTGCTCGACCTTCTTACCTTGACCGCGATGCTGTACTACAGCGGTGGAGCCGGCAATCCTTTCAGCTTTTTCTACTTTGTCAATCTTGCTGTCGGTGGAGTGATGATCCGCCCCAAAGCTGCTTGGAGCCTGACGGTCACGGCCATTGCAGGCTACGCACTCCTTCTACGTGATTCCGTGCCAGTTACCGGACTCGACATTTTCAGACCCCACGGCTTTGACCTGCAAACTGGCGGGTTGATGCTCGCGTTTGCCACCTGTTCGAGTGTCGTGACCTATTTCGTGACTCAAACGGCTGGTGAACTGAAGAAACGCGAACATCAGTTATTGCGATCTCAGGCTGATCAAGCGGCAAGCCAACGGCTTGAAGGACTCACGACCCTCGCCGCCGGCGCAGCCCACGAACTGGCCACACCACTATCGACAATCGACGTGATCGTACGTGAACTTTCCCGTCACCTCGAAGGTTGGGAAAAACCAGAATCGGTCGACACTGACCTCAAATTGATCGATGGTGAATTGGAAATGTGCCGTCAGATTTTGCAACGTATGCGATCGGCTGCTGGCGACTCCATGGCACAGCGGTGGGACCAGACCACGGTTGGGGACCTGATTGACCAGACGCTGGAAGGCGTCAGAGATCCCCATCGCGTCGATGTCACCGATGGGACCGCTGCAGTCGAGGAGCAATCCCTCTGGATTCCACAAGAAGCGGTTGCTCAGGCTGTCCGCAACCTGATTCACAACAGCTTGGATGCCAGTGGTGAAATGGGGCGTGTGAGAGTTGAACCTCAACTCATCGCCAACCATTTGCAAATCTCGGTGCTCGACTCTGGGCAGGGGATGAGCCACGATGTACTGGGGCGGGCATCGGATCCTTTCTTTACCACCAAAGAACCAGGCCGAGGCATCGGTCTGGGACTATTTCTGACACGCAATGTCATCTCAAAACTTGGCGGAAAACTGGAATTTCGCTCGGCTTTGGGGCAGGGCACCGAAGCCGTTGTCACCATCCCCTTGGGAAAACAAGGAAACATGGAGAATGACGTTGACCTGACTGAACACTCGCCCTGAATACCCTATAACAGTCGGCTTTCTTGCATCCGGCAACGCCATACATCGACAGACAGTTAGAATGGTGTAGACGGAGGCAAGCATTCACCTCAGCATAGATACGAGCACCGATGATCGAGCCAACGCCCGAATCCACTCCAGTACATGATGCCACGACGGTTGGTGCCAGCAGCATCTTGCTGGTCGATGATACCTTTGTGCTCCGTGAACGCCTCGCAATTGCGATGCAGCAGCGTGGCTTTCGGGTTGAAACTGCTGGAACCTACGAAGAAGCGATCGAAGTCTTTCGCAAACGTCCCACTGAACTGGCAGTGCTCGACCTCCGGATGCCAGGCAAGAGCGGTTTGGAACTGCTTCGAAAACTACTGCAAATTGAACCCAAGACACGGATCATCATTCTGTCAGGCTTTGGAAGCATCCCTGCTTCCATCGATGCCGTCCGAGCAGGAGCAGTAAACTTTCTGAGCAAGCCTGCCGACGCCGACGACATCCTGTCCGCCTTCATGCGGGGTGATGAACCCTCTGTACCCGATGGTGCCGTTGCATTCCCGGCACCATCGCTTGCTCGAAATGAATGGGAGCATATTCATCGCGTGCTGTCCGACTGCGGCGGCAACATCAGCGAAGCAGCCAGACGACTTGGGATTCACCGTCGTTCGCTTCAGCGAAAACTTCGCAAACGAGCCCCCGAAGACCCCGCTGTGCCAGATGCCCCGGAAGACGAAGATCTGGAATGATTCAGGATGGACGCAGGCGAGCGTTCAATCCAAGAAGTGGTGTCGACCGCCGCTTCGACGTTTGATGAACCACAGGGAAACCTTAGTTCAATAGGCAGGATCCCACATGTTTTCCGCCAACCGCTCCTTGACCAGATCAGCCTCTTTCAGCGACGCGACTCCGTCACGCTGCGCTGCGATGGCGACTGCCATCGCTATACGACCGGTCACACTTCGAATCTCGCTCAAGGGTGGCAGCAACGGCGCAGTGCTGTCGTTCAACGCTGGCGATTCATCCCTGAGGGCCAAAGCTGCTGCCATGAACATGCCCTCGGTGACGCGACTTGCCTTCACGGTCAGAACAGCCAATCCGATCGCGGGAAAGACGTAACTGTTGTTGCATTGTGAAATCACGTGGGTCACCCCATCATGCTCGACAGAATCAAAGGGACTGCCCGTGGCAATGATGGCTCTGCCATCGGTCCAGGCAATGATGTCAGAAGGAATCGCTTCCACCCGCGAAGTGGGATTTGAAAGCGGGAAAATCACGGGAATTTTCGTATGGCGGGCCATCTCCCGGACAACCGGTTCAGTAAACACCCCAGACTGGCCTGTCGCCCCAATCATCACCGTTGGTTTGGCATTACGCACGACGTCCTGCAGTGAAATTTTTTCCTGCAAGTTGCAATCCCAATCTTTCAAATCACTCCGGGCATGGGCTAAAGACTGGTGGATCGGTTTAACACCCGATCGCCCATCGTACAAAAGTCCTCCTCGATCGATAAGATAAAAGCACTTACGGGCAGCAGACTCATCAATCCCCTCGGCAATCATCGCTTGCAGCAACTGTTGGGTGATACCGGTACCAGCCGATCCAGTACCCAACATCAAGATCCGCTGTTCTCCCCAACTGGTTCCTGTTGCTGCAATGGCTGCCAAAATCGCGCCGGTTGTGACCGCCGCTGTGCCCTGAATATCATCATTGAAAGTACACAGCTGATTCTGGTAACGGCACAGGAGACGTTCCGCATCCACCGAGGCAAAATCTTCCCACTGCAATAGAACATTCGGGAATCGCTGCATGACTGCCCTGACGAATTTTTCGATGAACGAGTCATATTCCTCCCCTTTGATCCTTTCGTGTCGCCAGCCGATGTACTGCGGGTCATTCAGCCTCTCGGGGTTGTTGGTTCCCAAATCAAGCATGATAGGCAGAGTCCGCCCCGGGTGAATTCCACCGCACAGGGAGTACAAAGAAAGCTTGCCAATGGGGATTCCCATCCCGCCAGCACCCTGATCACCAAGCCCCAGAATGCGTTCCCCATCAGTCACCACGATGACGTCAACACCATCGGGGACATTCGCGAAAATTTGCGGCAGGGAATCACTGTCTGGATAGGAAAGAAACAAGCCGCGAGGACGTCTATAAATGTGGCTGAATCGCTGGCAAGCCAAACCTACAATCGGCGTATAGATAATCGGCATCATTTCGCGGACATGATCCAGCAGCATCCGGTAAAAAAGAGTTTCGTTTTCGTCCTGTAACTGCCTGAGAAAAACGTGTTTATCCAAGTCGGTTGCCTGCCCCTGAAACGCCTCGTAAGCGCGAGCAACCTGCATTACAAGCGTCTCGACATGGGGCGGCAACAATCCCTGCAAACCATATTCCCGACGCTGTGCTTCGGTGAAAGCAGTACCACGATTCAACAGGGGATCTTCAATCAACTGGCGTCCCTGCTTTCCGTTCAACCCAGTGTCTTCGGATCGCTTCTCAGTCATGATCATCCCTTGAATTTAAAACCCGCACACGTACGGTTACCTCATAACAAAACCGACAACCACGAAAGCACCACCGAACAGAGCTGACACTTCCCGACACTCATCCACATTCAGTCAAAAACCCGTCCGTGTCGGTACTGCTCGTCCTGGCCCGCGGCCGCCGTCAGCGCCGCAACATTGGATTTCGTGAAAAACCCCTCATAGCCATGACATCTCTCGACGTACTCGGTAATCAGAATTGAGTATTGAGAGTGCTTGGAAAAAATCTGTTTCAGATTCGGTTCGTCATGACACTCACCAACCACATTCGCAAGAAATGCCACACCTTTGTCCTTGAGAGTGTTGACAACGTAATCGACATTTTTCTCACCACCACGATGATCGCCATCAAACACTTCATATGCCATGTGGTGCATCCGCCTGCCATAATTCCGAACGAACTCCTCTGTTGGCATCGGTAGATTTTCAAACGAATTAACAAACGAGGGCGTGTTATTGGCAGTAAAAACCTTGGCCGGTGATTGCTTGTCGTCGCCAACATGCGCGTTGCGAGTGACGTTGGTCGACGAATTCATATCCGCAATGTTATAGGCACCCCAGAAGTAGTAGTTTGACATCGTCAGGAACTCAAGAATGGCGTCCTCTCGCTCACCCGCCAAGACACGAGTCGCCATGTGATCCAACCCCATGACCAGTTGATTGATACGCTGTGCTTTCGAAAAATCATCAACCGCAGCCAACTGATTCAGGTCTTCCACTGGTAGCTCAAAGGGTTCACCCAGGTTCAAACCTGTCAAATCATCAAAGTCCACTTGGCAATAACCGACACGGTTGCCGGTGAAGTCTGATGGAAAAGTAAAAGTAAAGGCGGACTCGGTAAAGATGGGATTTTTTGTCTCGTGATGATAATTGAATCGAACGCTGTGAGACTCAAGAACCTGCCGCACTTCGCTCTGATCCCCAACATGAAAAATCTCGCCCACGTACCGCGCATTCGGCTTCGCAGCAGATAGAGGATAAAGAGAATTCAACAATGTGATTTCATCTTGATAGCCCAGCGACAATGGCTCCATGACAATCAAACGCGGAAACTCCGGACGAGAGGTCAACAGAAAAACTCGGTGAGTCGGGCTTTGGAATGAGGCGGTCAAACGATAAGGCCCCATCAAGTACAGTTCGCTCAGGTAAGACACCGCTTCGCCATGCTCAACCTGAACCAGAATGGCACGCATATTCCCCAGCAACTCAGAGAGACCGCTACTCTGACGACGCTCGAAAATCTTCTGCCGATACTCCTCAAAGAATGCCGAATTCTTTTTGTCACCGCGTGGCTGATAAGTCATTTCGTCGAAGCTCATGGCAAATCCCGAATGATATTGATGTCGATAACCGCTGTGATCTTCCCATGTCAATGATGCAGGGCTAATGACAACGGTTCATAATCCAAAGCAACTGTTTCGCAAATCCTGCCAACGTCTCTCGCACGTTCACAATGACCAGGTTCGACAGAACCTCCGCATGGCAAAGCTAACACGACCTGCCAGCTTTGCATCAATGCAGTGTCACCCAAGTGTAATGGTTCCACTCATACCACGGTTCAAGGTGCGGCGGCCCCTGTGGAATCAGACACAACCTGGCGAGATGAATTGGTGCGAGTTTGAAGGAAAGCAACCATGTCCGACAATTCGGCAGCTGTAAGAGAAGCCGCAAATGAGGGCATATTGTACCCCCCGTTGTTAATGCGAATGATCAAATCGGCACGATTCAAGCGATGCCCAATGTCACTCAACTCCGGGCCTCGATGACCTCCGTAACCATCGACATCGTGGCAGTACATGCACCCCTTCTGGTGAACCAACTGGGCTCCATGGACAATCGCAGGATCGCTCGAACCCACCAACTGTGCGGGCAATGGCTCCACCCCAAAATCGGGCGACCATGGCTTTTTGTAACCGTAGATAGTCAACACCACCAATGCGGTGAAACCGAAGACAACCGTGCCCACTGCCCAAGGCCGCTTCGATGGTGAGCGATCCCCCTTGTTCGACCAGATCGGCACGATGATCAAACCAATCAGACCTACCACCGGTAAGCCGAGAATGACGTACGTTTCCAACTCGGGGGGCAGCATGGAAAGAATCGCAAAGTACCACCAGAAATACCAGTCCGGCATCGGGTTGGCGTTGATATCACTGGGGTCAGGCGACGTCCCCAAGGCAGGCGGTCCAAAGAACAACGCACAACCGACGATCAAAGCCATCACCGCCACAGAGAAAACCGTGTCGCGCCAAGCAGCAATCGGCCAGAAGGGAACCCCTGTCTTTTCCAGCCGAGATTCGTAGTCCTCCTTGTAAGTATCCGGCTCAACCGGCTGATCAGGGTTGGGCATTTCCGAAATCCCATGCCTGAGCACAAGCCAAAGATGAAGGCCGATACCCGCGAAAATCAGACCGGGCAACACAAAAACGTGAATCGCAAAGAAGCGAGTCAGCGTTGAACCACCAACCGTCTCTCCGCCTAGAATTGCATGAGCGATTGCCGGGCCTACAACGGGGGCCCGACCAGCCATTTCCGCCGCCACGGTGACCGACCAGACGCCATTGGCGTCCCAACGCAACAGTTGCCCCGTAAATGACATCCCCAGGACGACAAACAGCACCACGACGCCGCTCATCCAGTTCAATTCACGCGGGTATTTGTAAGCTGCATGCAAGAAAACCTGGGTCATATGAATGATGGCCAAAATGACCATCGCTGTAGCACCATAATAGTGCATGCCCCTGAGCAGATTCCCGAGAGGCGCCTCATTGGTGATGTAAAGCAGGCTTTCGTAGGCCGCCTCACCCCCAGGCACGTAGGTAGTCGCCAAAGCAATACCGGAAATGACCTGAACCATGAATGCACAGAGCGTGGCGCTGCCAAACACGTACCACCATCTCGCGTTGTCCGGAACGACGTGCCGCAGCATTGGTAAAACCACATCCGAGAATCCCGAACGATCATCGAGCCAACGAAGGATGCTTTTGATTGCGTTCATGCCACATCATTGGTTGTCAGTGGGATAGGCGATGTTTCAATTTCAACGTTGCCATCGACCACTCGCACTGGATACCTGGCCAGTGCTTCCGGAGGAGGCCCGGCGGCTACCTCACCATCCTGATAATAAACCCCACCATGACAGGGACACATGAAGAGTTTCGCATCTTTTATCCAGCGAACAGGGCAGCCCAAGTGCCTGCAATTGACCGAGAAGGCAATGAACTCACTTTCTCCTGTACGTCTTAACCAGGCCCCCGTTTTCGCCGTGTCGCCGGCCCAAGCCGTTGAGCTAGCATCCTGAAACTGCACCAGTTTCGTTTCTCCCATAGGAAACTGTTTCAGACTGCCAACGTCTCGCCATTTGCGGGGCGGCTTCCGCACCAAAGGTGAAAGAACGTAACCAATCGGAGGCAACGAGATGACAGCACCGATCAAACCAGCCAACCCCACACTGAGGCGTGTCAAGAATGAACGCCTGTCAGCGTCGCTATCTACCGTGTCTTCTTGCATCTGGCACACAGCTGTCTCGTTATGCTTTTTTTAAATGAAAGGGGAACAAATTCATCTCCGGCTCACACTGCATCGGCCGCACGTCTTGACCAGCAGAGCTCTTAACTTGACTCGCTGCTAACCGCAGCGGCGAGTGCTCACGTCTCGTGCATTTCACCTATCCAAACCGTGATTGCCCACATCATCAATGCAACGCCAACAGCTGACATGATCCAGTTGGTCAAAATCCCCCAAAGCAGCATCATGATACCCATCGCCAATGCGGCGGGAACATAGGTTGGCTGGGGTTCCTCTGTGTTTGAACTGACCTCTGTGTTTGAACTGACCATCGCCTGCGGCGTCCCTACCACTGGCAAAGCTGGTTCGTTCTCTGGTATTTCCTTTTCGTCCGTCATGAAGAAGCCTCCACCATCGTCTTGTCTTGCAAAGCGAGTGCCTCTGTATCATCAACCGAATACCATCGGCAAAGCACGCTGATAATCGCAAAAACGTAAAGCGAGCAGGGTGGAACCCACATCAGCAGCCCCCCCAATTGCTGGTCAACCGCGGAAGTCATTCCCGCATCATACAACGCAGTCATCATCGCGAGGCGTTCCTCAGGACTGGCAAATGCCGGGCAAACCGTGATCGTGGTGAACGTGATGTAAATGCCCAACAAAGTGCAACCGAGGCACGCCGAAAACAGATACACAACGGCATTGCTTGCCGGTAGGCGGGACTCTTTTGAGGGTGAGTAAATCGGCCACCAGAACAAAATCCCGGTCAACAAAAAAGAAACACTCCGCACGATCCCGATAGCGTAACTCTCCGTGGCCGCATTGCAAAACGCAGGAACGTGCCAGAACCACATCGCCCCCAAACCCAAAAACCAGCCGGCAACCGGTTTTGAGAGCAAGCGGCTTAAGCGACCTGCGGGAGGGAACGCTCCGCTCTTTACCGCCGGCAGACTTAACACGAGGCACAAGGGCACCACCAACAACAGCAGCAAGTGCTGAATCATGTGAGCGCTAAACAGGAAACCGTCAGCAAGAACCCCCAGAGGAGACACGAAAGCAAATACAAGCACGGCCAACCCGGTCGTCAACCAAGCAGTTTTTGCATGGTTCTTCCAACCAAAACGGCGACCATAGGCAATGGCAACCAACAAGGCCACGAGCCAAACTGGTGACCACCAATTCCACAAAATCTTGTCGCCGATCAACTCGATCATTGCAAAAACCTGAGGTAAATGATGCAGAACACAGCGATCCAGACGACATCAACAAAGTGCCAGTAAACTCCAACGGCCTTCAACGCAGTGCCACTCAGGACATTTCGATCCTGTTTCACGGCCAATCCCAACAGAATGGAAAGCGCGATCAATCCGACAATGACATGCAACCCATGAAAACCAGTCACGGTAAAGAAGGTCGCGGTAAAAAGGTTGTCATCAATCGTCACATCGCTGGAGATCAAACCATAGTATTCGATCGCCTGACCACCAATGAAGATTGAGCCGAGGACAATGGTTAGCATCAGCCACCTTCGAAACTGCGGAATCCTACCGGCCTTGAGCAAAGACTCGGCTCTCCACAAAGTAAAACTGCTTCCCAACAAGGCAATGGAGAACAAACCCGTTCGAGTCACATCAAGCACTGACGCAGACCTAATATCGCCGGTTTGATCTGTATTGAAAACCACGTAGGAAACCAGCAGCAACAGAAAAAACATCGCCTCCGATGCAACAAAAGCCCAAACGCTGGTCACTGATTTATCTGGCCGCCAACCGTTATCTTCAGGTGTCTTTTCGAGCTTCGAGTCAGCGGAATCAGGGTGGTCGAGATCCCAAACTGGACGACGACTCTCAACACGGGGTATCACATCAAAGTTTTCAGGCGGAGGTGGTGAAGTCGTTGCCCACTCCAGCGTGAATCCGCCCCACGGGTTATCGCCCGATCGTTCACCCTTGCGAAGACTGACCCAGACATTGAGCAGCAGCACCAAGGTTCCAGCGGCCATCGCCACGGCACCAGCTCCGGCAATCGCATTGAGCGCCATCCAGCCAGGTTCTGTATAGGTATAAACTCGCCTCGGCATACCCATGACTCCCAACACATGCTGGGAAAGAAAAGTGGCATTCAAACCAAATACCCACAGCCACAATTGCCATTTACCTAAACGCTCGCTCAGCATCCGTCCCGTCATCTTCGGGAACCAGTAGTACGTCGCCGAGAAGACGCCAAAAACAGTCCCGCCAATCAGGACATAATGAAAGTGACCGACGACAAAGTAAGTATCAGTAAGTTGCCAGTCGATGGGCACGGCAGCAAACATCACGCCCGTCAAACCGCCGATCACAAACTCCAACAGAAAAGCGACCGCGAACATCATCGAGGTGGTCAACCGAATTGAACCACCCCACATGGTTGCCGTCCAGTTGAATATTTTCAGCCCAGTCGGCAGAGCAATCAGCAGGGTGCCGACCGCAAAGAACATGTCGGCTCCCATCCCAAGCCCAACGGCGAACATATGATGAGCCCAGACACCATAACTGAGCAATACGATCACCGCACTCGACCCGGCAACAAAGGCATATCCGTAGATTGGCTTACGCGAAAACACCGGGATAACTTCTGAGATCATGCCAAAGGCTGGCAAGATCAAGATATAAACTTCCGGATGGCCAAAGACCCAGAAATAGTGCTGCCAAAGCAGCGCGGATCCACCTCGAGCAGGCTCGAAAAATGCTGCTCCCAACAAGCGATCAATCATCAGCATCGCCAACGCGGCGTTCAATGCGGGTAACGCCAGAATCGTAAGGATCGCCGTCATCAGGCTCATCCAGACAAATAGCGGAACACGCTGCAAGCTCATCCCTGGAGCCCGACACTGAAGTACCGTCACAAAGATATTGATCGCCGCCGCTACCGAACCAATCCCCAAACAGATCAAACCGATAATCCAATAATCCTGAGCCGGCATCAGGTTGTACGGCTTGGTTGAAAGGGGTGCGTAACTGAACCACCCCGCATCGGGAGCCTGCCCTGTCATGAAGCTGAAATAGAGCAGTATTCCGCCGAAGGGGAGCAACCAGTAGCTCATCGCGTTCAAACGTGGAAACGCAACATCACGTGCTCCAATCATCAAAGGCACGAAGTAGTTTTGGAAACCAATCAGCACCGGCATCCCAACCAGAAACACCATCGTCGTACCGTGCATGGTGAACATCTGGTTGAACAGACCCGGAGACAGAAACGTGTTGTTCGGAAACAACAACTGAACCCGAATCAGCAGGGCTTCGAGACCTCCAATGCCAAGAAACACCAGAGCGGTGGAAATATAAAGGATCCCGATTTTCTTGTGATCAACAGTGCTGACCCATGAAAGTAAGCGACCGCTAACCGGGTCCTTCGAGGGCGTTTCACCGGAAGCCTCTGCCGAAGAAGCACTCATTTCAAAGTCTCCAGATAAGCTACCAACTCATCCAACTGAGCCTCAGTGAGTTTAAAATCAGGCATTTTGCAACCCGGCTTGAAAGCAGCGGGATCCTTCAACCAACGGCGGAGGTTTTCTGGCGTGTTGGGGATTACCCCAGCAGCCAAATCACGGCGGCTGGCCAGATGCGTGAGATCAGGAGCGATCGACCGATCTGCACTCGCACCAGCGATCGCGTGGCACTGAGAACAGGTCAACGACAGGAAAGTTGACCGACCTGCCAATGCCTTCGCATCCGTGGGTGCTGGTGGCACCGTTTTCTCTCCGGCCAACCACTTTTCGTAGTCTTCAGGCTCATGTGCAACAACGATAAAATTCATCCGCGCATGCTGCGTCCCACAGAACTCGGCACAACGCCCTGTATAAGTCCCTACCTTATCAGCTTGCAGCCAGATAAAATTATCACGTCCCGGAATCGCATCCATTTTTCTGGCCAAACGGGCTACCCAGAAAGAATGAATCACGTCAGCCGAAGAAAGTTTCACCCGCAATCGCTTACCCGTTGGTATGTGAATTTCATTGGCCGAGACGATGTCGGTTCCGGCGTAATCAATCTGCCACCACCATTGGTGACCGGTAACGATCAGATCCGCATCCTGCTGCCCCGGCGGATGCGCTTGTGGAACCGCATTGTAAGTCAACACCAGCTTGGCACTGATCGCCGCTATCCAGAGAACCACAATCACTGGAGCCACAATCCAAGCGATTTCTTTCCGATGGCTACCAAAATCCTGAGTCGGCAAAGTTTCGTTGGAACGGAACTTCCATATCGCGATGCAGATCAAACCAGCAACGATGGCGAAAATACCACCGCTTATCCAGAGCACTTGCACAAACAAGTCGCGAATCGCTTCTGCCTGCGGTGAAGCCGGGTCAAAAACAGGGAAATTGGACATAAGCGGATCCACCACTTGTTCCGCGACTAGCACTCGCCCGCGCAACGGGCGGCCGATCAGCCCACAGTCTAGAGCGAAACGGGACGACTGCTAACCCAAGCAGATGCCGTCGCATGAAAAACCTGCTCTGCTGGCAATATTCCGTCTCAGCACGCCTCGGTACTCCAGATGACGTGTAGAACTGCACAGCGTTTGGCTAATACAGCATTTGGCTAATACTATCGCTGATCAAAACATGACAGAGCGGCGGAGGCTGCCCACAACGTCAACACTGTCGGCCAGCAAGCCCCTGAAACACTGTCGGCCAGCAAGCCCCTGAGTTAAAATCGCATTTTCAGATCGCTCACGACTAGGCAGGTGGCACATCTCCTGCGCAGCGGCCTGTCATCTGCGCAGCGGCCTGTCATCAAGTCCCGGAAAAAAGGCTCGAGAGACGGCACAGACCATGTGACTCGTTGACGCACCGATACGGCTCGCCTGTGGGGAACCCTGACCTATCGAGACCAGCCCCACCCACCAGACAGGCCAAAAGAGAGACCCGAGAGGGGCTTCACGCGATGTTCCGGCAGGGAACGACAAAACGCGGCAGGGAAAAGCAGATGCAGTCACAGGCCGCACGGTAAAACGCAATAGTTCTTCACCTGCAGCAACAAGTCCCTCGGCTGGGGCCACGGGGAACTCGGAGAGGCAATCTTGAGACAATGGGGCATGTCGGAAGAGATCCAAGCCGTCGCACGACACCACCGCCATGCCGACAACAGCCCGGATAGTCCCCGCGCAGAGGCAATTTGCTGCGTTGCCATTGCCAATTACCTCTGCAGCCGCTCGGGTTGGTCCTCCATCGGTTGCAACAATTTGGAACCACCAAGCAACGCGGTCTTTCAAAGACTGAGTATCGACGCCAGATTGCTGACAATCCTCGGCCAGCTACTGTACGCAGCTCTGAATTCGGCCAGCAAACTGCGATAACCCCTCTTCTTTGCCGCCACCGAGGTTCAGCTTGCCGCCACCGAGGTTCAGCTTGCCGCCACCGAGGTTCAGACGTTCCGAGCTTCAAACGGCCAATTCTTGCCTCAGTACGGGCTTGGGGTGCCAGTTTCCGTTCCCTGAAGGTTCAGCCAGGAAGTTGGGGCGAAAATGGGAACAGGAATCCCTGTGGGGCAGACTCTCGCTCATCAAAGTCGGCAAAGTTTTTCCGATCGGCGGAATGTCCACGCCGCACTTGCATATTGGACAAAACATTGGGTTTGCGGCTATTTCCGATGTAGGAAAGCGACCGATAAGATCTCTCACAGGAGTTGATTGAGGATTTCCGATTAGAAAATCGCAAACGGCTCTTGTCATTGGGCGGAAGGACCACTATCTTTCCGCCTCGCTCGTGTGCCAGCCAAGCTCTTTGGAGTTTTAAGGCAGGTCACACGACTGGTTCTGGCCCAAAAGTTTTCCAACTTTTCAAGCTTTGACTAGTTGACGAAAAACCCACTGTCCCAGATATTATGGGACGAGCCCCGGGCCACCTCGACCGCCTTCTTTCATTGAAAGACTGGTGGAGTTATCGAATCCCGTGGTTAACCGATCTTTGACAATTTGGTGATGAAACTTCTGTTGAGTTCAGCAGTGCGAGGTTGCTATTTGGTTGTATTGAATGAGTCACTTGTGGCTCGTCATGCAGCACAAAACTAAATGGCGAATCGCTGGGGTCTTTAACCGAAGACCCCGGAGCAGAATCAGCTTTCGGTTTAAACTTGATTTTTCCCGGTGACGCTTCGGCGGCACTGGTGAATCGATATAAAATTGAAGGGTTTGATCCTGGCTCAGAATGAACGTTGGCGGCGTGGATTAGGCATGCAAGTCGCACGAGACACCAATTAGCTTGCTAAGAGGTAGACAGTGGCGCAAGGGAGAGTAACGCGTGGTTACTTGCCCTCGAGACCGGGACAGTGTCGGGAAACTGGCAGTAATACCGGATAACATCTTCGGATCAAATGGTGTGATTCCGCTCGAGGATAGGACCGCGTACTATTAGCTTGTTGGTGAGGTAACGGCTCACCAAGGCTGCGATGGTTACCGGGTGTGAGAGCATGGCCCGGCTCACTGGGACTGAGACACTGCCCAGACACCTACGGGTGGCTGCAGTCGAGAATCTTCGGCAATGGACGAAAGTCTGACCGAGCGACGCCGCGTGCGGGATGAAGGCCCTCGGGTTGTAAACCGCTGTCAGTAGTTAGGAAGTCCATGAGGGTTATCTCTCATGGTTGACCGATCTTCAGAGGAAGGACGGGCTAAGTTCGTGCCAGCAGCCGCGGTAAGACGAACCGTCCAAACGTTATTCGGTATCACTGGGCTTAAAGCGTGCGTAGGCGGCTTGGTAGGTGAGATGTGAAAGCCCACGGCTCAACCGTGGAATAGCGTCTCAAACCCCCAAGCTCGAGGAAGATAGGGGTGATGGGAACTTATGGTGGAGCGGTGAAATGCGTTGATATCATAGGGAACACCGGTGGCGAAAGCGCATCACTGGATCTTTTCTGACGCTGAGGCACGAAAGCTAGGGTAGCGAACGGGATTAGATACCCCGGTAGTCCTAGCCGTAAACGATGAGCACTGGGTTGAGGGAACTTCCACATTCTCTCGGCCGTAGCGAAAGCGTTAAGTGCTCCGCCTGGGGAGTATGGTCGCAAGGCTGAAACTCAAAGGAATTGACGGGGGCTCACACAAGCGGTGGAGGATGTGGCTTAATTCGAGGCTACGCGAAGAACCTTATCCTAGATTTGACATGCTTGA
>Ga0315334_10000104_pt1 | contig 55475 bp, 51 predicted proteins | sample M150034915metaG_FD_205555 | JGI IMG/M metagenome (GOLD analysis project Ga0315334, IMG submission 205555) | Ammonia-oxidizing marine archaeal communities from Monterey Bay, California, United States - M1 500m 34915 | ecosystem: Environmental > Aquatic > Marine > Intertidal zone | place: USA... | reverse complement strand
AAATCTTCTCTTCGTAATAAAATTTCTTCCCAGACATCTTTTAATTTTTCCTCAACATCTGTTTTTATCCACCAATCGTCATCTCTTTTTACTCTTACTACAGAACTATATTCTAATTTCCAATATACTTCATTTAAATATGTATTTAATTCTGTTGATTTTTTATCTAACCATTCTAATTGTTCATCTGTATTTAATTCAAATGGTGGATAATAATATTTCGATTTCCATTCGTCATTTTCATATACTCGTAATTCTCCAATTATTCCTTTTTCTAAACCTAAATAATTTCTTCTATCATGAGGAACTTTAATATGATCAATATCAAATGTTAATGGTAGTATATCTAAATATTCAAAATCATCTATTTCAAATTCATCATCTCTATATTCTTCTTCTGTAGAATATTCAGTTATTTTACATTCTACAAAATCACATACATCTAATTGACATACTTGTAATTGTGTTTGCATTTGTACCCAATAATGATCTGGAACTACTCCAGTTATTTTTCTTCTAGATGGACATTTTATTTCTAACATTATTCCAGTTGTTGAAATTCCATCTGGTGATGCTCCCAATATATCAATTTTGGGATGTTGAATTAATCCAAATTCATCTACTTTAAGATTATATCTTGTTTCATATATTTGATTCGCAATTTCTTCATATTTTTGACCATGAAATGTATATTTATTTCCTTTAAATGGTTTCCCTAAACCACATTTCTTTTTAATAATTTGATTTTTACTATTATATTTTGAATATCCCAATATTGCTCCTATATCAGATGCTGTTAACATATGCTTTCTTATTTCAAACCATTCTTTTGATAATTGTTCTGGTTGATTTAATTTTTTTAAAAATTTAACTTTTTCTTTTAATATTTTTTCTTTCATTTCTTTTAATCTATTTATACTATTTTCATTTTGTTCTATTAATGTATTAATTCCACAAATTTTTTTATCATAAAAATCATAATGTTTTTGAACTTTTTTTTTATTTTTTTTTTTTAAAAGATTTTCTTTCATTTCTGTAAATTTTTTAAAAAATAATATATAATTAATTTCATCATCTTCATTTTCTGTATTATATTTTTCATAAAAATTTATTATATTTTCATATGTTAATTCTTCCATTTTATATTATTATTTTTTCTTTATTAATAAATTTTATTAATTATTCTCATCATCACCTATAAATATATCCTGTTGACTTAGACTTTCTTCTTTATCATCTTCTTTTTTATTTTTATACATACATTTTTTATACATAACATTTAATATTAATATTAATGTTGTTGATAATGATCCTAATAATCCTAATTCCCACATATCTGCACCAACAGCCATTCCTATTGCAGTTGCAACCCATAAACTTGCCGCTGTATTTATTCCTTTTATAAAATTATCAGATTTATATACTGTCGCAGATCCTAAAAAACCCATACCTGATACTATTTGAGAAGCTATTCTTGTAACATCTCCTTCATTATTTTTTTCTTGTATTTTTATTGACAATATTGTAAACATACATGATCCAATTCCTAATAATATATGCGTTGTTATTCCTCCGGGATGTGATCGAAATTCTCTTTCAATCGATGGTATTAATGTTAATAATATAGTTATACCTATCTTAATTGTTGATTCAAAAAATAATTTCATTTATGTTAATATTATAATAATATTAAATTTTAATTAAAATTTAATAAACAAATAAAGAAAGTAAGATGTTAAATAATAAAGTAAATCCAGAAGTTTTTTGTAGATCACCAAAATTAAAAGATATTTCGTATCAATTTTTTGAAGAAAAAGATAATGGTTTAGAAAATATGGAAATTATTAATAATGATAATTTTAAACATAAGATTTTATTATCTATTGATAATTTTTTTAAAATTAGCGAATCTAATTCAACTTTGAAAATAGAAATTTATGCTGGTATTGTTAATTTTTTAGCTATGTCATATATTTTAGCATGTAATCCCACTATATTATCAGTTTCAGGTATAGATAAAAAATATGCATCATCCGGTACATCTTTAGCAACATTTATTGGAACTTTTATAGCAGGTATTTTCGGTAATATACCAATTGGATGTGCACCTGGTATTGGTTTATCTGCATATTTTTCATATAGTGTTATGTCTGAAATAAATAATCATAATTTAGGATTATTATTTATATTTTTATCAGGTTGTATTGTTTTTTTATTAACATTATTAAATATTCCACCTTATATTATAAATAATATTATTCCAAAATTTATAAAAATTTCGACAATTGTTGGAATGGGATTATTTTTATCTTTAATTGGTTTAACAGAAATTGGTTTAATAGAAAAAGGTAATAATACTGTATTAAAATTAGGTGATTTAACTGATTGGAAAATTTGGTTATTTATTTTTAATATATTTATGATAACATTTTTAGATATGAAAAAAATACATGGTAGTATAATATTGAGTATAATATTAACTTCATTATTATATTATTTAATAAGTGATGAATGGCCAACTGAATTTATATCTAAACCACATTTTGATGATATAACAAATATTGTAAATAAAGAAAATTTTCAATTATTAATTCAATTACCAATATTAAAAATAATAAATATATTATTCTCTTTTATTATGGTAATCATTTTAGATGTCGGTGGAGTAATTTTCGCTATTATTCAAATTGGAAAATTTAAACAAACAAACAAAATGACAAAATGGGCTTTAATATCAACATCAATTGGGACAATATCTGCTTCAATTCTCGGTTGTTCTCCTATAATAGTTCATATTGAATCAATCGCTGGTGTTTTGGTTGGAGGTAGAACTGGTTTAACAGCAATAACAACATCTTTTCTTTTTTTATTATCATTAATATTAACACCTTTATTTCAAAATTTACCATTGTGTTCAACAACATCAATTACAATTTTTATTGGTGTATTAATGATGAAACAATGTAAAGAAATTGATTGGGAACAAAAAGATATTGCTTTATCTGCTTTTTTAACAATTATTATGATGCCTTTTACTTTTTCAATATCTTATGGTATTTATTTTGGGTTAGGTACTTATATTATATTTTCTTTATTAAAACCAGAAACTTGGGATAAAATAGCAAAAAAAATATATATTATTCGTGAAGAAGAAGAAAAAAATCAACATATTATAAATGAAATCCTAAATGAAATAGAATCTTCTGATAATGAAGAATATATGTAAACTAAATTATAAATAATATATTTTATATACTATTTATAAACTTATTTAAATTTCAATAATTATTTCTTCAATTATATCTTCGCATAAATCAGTTATAATTTCATCTTGGATATTTTTCATTTCTATAAAACATTTATCTTTAAAATTAGTTTGCGTTGATTCTTCTTCAACTTGTTTAATCAAATTATCTATTGTTATTGATGATTGTAATGAACATTCTAAAATATCTTCTTCTGTCTGTATTGATTTTTCTTCCATAGTTTTTTGAGTTTGTGTTGATAAAGATTTTTTTGATTCTTTATTCGTTTGTGTTGATTGACTACAATTAATTTTAATTTTTAATTTTTTTCCATTTTGTATTCCTTGATTTTTATGTTCAATTCTAAAATTATTACAATCTATTCTCTTTAAATCAATGATTTCTTTATTATTAATAAATTCTCTATATAATTGATTTAATTGAATTTTTAATACATCTTTCATAATGATTTTATTTCTTTTATATTCTAATAATGTGTATTCAAAACGATCTATTAATCGTTTCGGTATTGTATGCATATTTTTATTAATTATCATATCATTATATTTCGCATATTCAAGATCATTTCTATTATACATTTGATCATTTAAAAATAACCACCACATTTTTTTATAAAAATCGTCTTTTATAATTTCTGATGGTGTATTTTTATAAAAGAAAATAAATTTCCAATTAATATAATTTTTATAAATATGTAAATCATCTAATGTAAAATTATAATATTCACTTAATATATCCCATTCTAAATCATCTTTGAATTTATCTAAATGTTTTGTTGTTAAATTTTTATTTAAAGATAAATCATGGAAATTAATATAATCTTTGAAATATGATATAAATTTAATTGTTAAATTATCATTTAAACTAATATAATTCCAATTAAGATTTAATTTTGATACATCAATTTTTAATTCTTTAATTTTAGAAATTAATTTATATTGTTCATCATTCCGTAATTTATTACAAAAATAATCTTCAGTTACTATTCGTTTCTTCTTTTTCATAACATTATATTTGATAAATGTTTTTATGGTCATTTTTATTATTTTTTATTAATAAATTTTAAAAAAAACATATTAATAAAAAAGATATAATAAAATATATAGAATGGAATTAGATCCTTACAAAGTTTTAGGTATTTCATACGATGCTAGTTTAAAACAAATTAGAGATAATTTTAAAAAATTAGTTTTAGTAAATCATCCTGATCGAGGTGGTAATGCTAGAAATTTCGAAATAATTAAAAATGCTTATTCATATTTATACAAATATAAAATAAATCAGGAAAAACAATTACAAAAAGAACAAAGAACTTTTAATAAATATACTGATTCTCGAGATTTTCAAACAGAAACTTTAAATAGAGAGTTCGGTAAAATGAAAATTAATCCTAATGATAAAAGTTTAGATAAAGAAAAATTTAATAAATTATTTGATTTACATAAAATTTCTGATGCTGATGATAGAGGTTATCAATCAAAAAGAAGTAACGAAAGATTAGATTATGATGAAATTCAAAGAAGAAATAAAAATAAAAAAAAACAAAAATTACAAATTCAAGTTTATGAAGAACCAGAACCTCTTGAATTAACTACTGATAATTATAAAAGATTAGGTGTAAAATATGTTAAAGATTTTTCTCAAAATGTAGGTAAACAAGGTTCTAATTATTGTGATTTTCAAAAAGCTTATACTGAATTTGATACACAAAATATGACTAATCATAGAGAAAAAAATTATAAATCTGTTGATGATTATAAACGACAACGAGCTAATCAAAATTTTTCAATTTCTCCAGAACAAGCTTTGAAAATGGAAGTGAAGAAAAAACAAGAATTAGCTATGGAAGAAAAAAGACGATTTTATGTTTCAAGACAAGATAAAAAAATTGAAAAAAAATTTAAGTCTTTTCAGAATTATCTTCAATTATAGAAATAATAAATCTTCCCTTCTTTTTTTGATTAATAACTCCTTTATCAAATGTTAATGGATCATATTCTAATAATTTAAGTTGATCTCTATTCGGTATGATAAAAACTTGATTGAATTCTGAAAATGTTACTTTCTTTTTTTTCTTCTTTTCATTATCCATTTAATAAATTAACTCATTTTACTTAATTAAATTTTAAAAAAAAATTAAAATTTATCCAAATATTATTTATAAGTTCCTAAATTTATACAAACCCCTTTGATACCCTTTTAAAAATCTTTGATAATCAAAAACTTTTTTAATAAAATTTATAATATATATATTTTATATATTCATTATGAGTAAACTTAGAAAAAATTCCAAACAAAAACAACAACAAAAACCAAAATCATATGATATTGATTATTTTTATAATCAAAGATATTCTGGAAGAAAAACTTTTATTCCAGAACAATCTTTAAATGTACTTAATATTCGAACAAAAATTAATATGAATGTTAAAAAAGAACGATTAGAAGAATTAAAAACTTTTAATAAAGCTGAATTAGAGAAACAAATTAATGGTAATTTAAATAAATTAACTAAAGATAATATTAAACCAATCACAATTTTAATTAAAGCAATTCTTGAAGAGAAAAAAGATATTTTGTTAGATTATACTGTTAAAAATTTATTAAATAAAGCAATCTCTCAGCCAGTATTTTGTGATCTTTATGCTGAAGTTTATCAAAATTTTCATAGTGATGAATCAAAAGCAGTATTTGATAAAATTTTCAAAGATTTAATTGATTTATTAGAAAATAAATATGAAAATTCAATGCTTGATAAAAATTATGATTTATTTTGTAAAAATGTTCAAGATAAAACAAGATTTATTGGATTATTTAATTTTATTACATCATTATATCATATTAATATTGTAAATAGAGAAACATTAGGATTTTATATTGATTATTTATTTAATAAATTAGAATCTGAAGATACAGATACTGAAAAATATGTTGAATGTTTATGTAAATTTTTCACTAAAATTAATGATAAAAAAATATTTGAAGAAAAATTAGAAGTATTAAAAAGATTAAGAAATGAAAAAGAAAGAATTAGTGCAAGATACAGATTTATGATCATGGATTTGTTAGATCTTTATAAAAAAATGTAAAGATTTAAATTTATTTTTAAAAAATAAGTTTAAATTAAGGACTTAAATTAAAACATTTTTTGTACTTTTTTTTGGATTTTTAATGGATCTTTGAAAATTAACATATAAATAACAAAAATAGAAAATACACTATACATTTGATCAAATTTATTATTTTTTGGTGAAAAACCTTCGCCGCCACCAAATAAATTTGAAAACCAAGCCATTATTTTTGCAAAAAATCCTAATTCTTCTACTGGTTGTGCTGCTTCTGCTACTGCTCCTCCTGCTGCTGATTGTGTTGCTGGTTGTGTTGCTGGTGTTGATGGGTCTTGTGCTGATTGTGTTGCTGGTTGTGTTGCTGGTTGTGTTGCTGGTTGTGTTGCTGGTTGTGTTGCTGGTGGTGTTGGATCTGTTGATTCACCTTGATTAGTAGTTGTAACATTTTCTTCTTCTTCTGGTATATCTACATCATTTGTTACATCTGCTACTGTTGAACCACCACAATTATTACTTAAATTAATATTTTTAAATTCAGCAGAACCTGCTTCGACATCTGTAACTGCTATAGTATTAGAACAAATATTAATTTCACTTACACATTGTCCTCTATCAGTTTGTCTTCTATATGCATTTTTTTTAATACATTTTCCTATTCCACAATTTCTTTGACCTTCAACTAGAGCCAACGCAAGTTTATTTTGGGGTTCTAACATAGCTGGCATTTCTTCTGTAATATATTTTTTACCTAAAACACAACCACATAAATCATCAATTAATGGATTTTCCGGATCATATTTTTGTAAAAATAAACAATATTTATTCATTAAAGATTCACAATTTGCATTATAACCTGTAGAGGTTTTATTATCATCATAATAATTTAAAGTACCAAATTTACATTTATTTTTTGCATCTGCTATACTATATGTTCTTTTATCCATTACTATTGAACCATTTTTATAGATAGGAATAGATAATGCTAAATTTTTTTTAGTACCACTTGGATCACCAAGACAACAAATTAATTTTGAATAAATATTTGAAAAAGAATGACTAACTTCTTTATTCCATGTTTGCCATATAGTACTTGTTAAATTTCTAGCATCATTTTTTTTCATACCTTGTTCTGTTAATTCTTCTACTAAATCATCTTCATCTACACTATAAAATGTATTTTTTTCAATTAATGCAATATCTGCTTTAGTAAAAAGATCATCGTAAATATAACTAATATTTTTTACAATACTTCTAAAATAATTTTCATCCATATTTCCATTAATACTCATAATTTATTTATTATATATAAAATAAATATATTATTTTTAAAATAATATTTTTATTTAATTAATTCATTCATTATTTAATTTTCGTTTTCTGGTTCAGATTCAGGTTGAGGTTCAGATTCTGGTTCAGATTCTGGTTCAGATTCTGGTTCAGATTCAGGTTCAGATTCAGGTTCTTCTGCTAATTCTTGTTGTTCTTCTTTATTTTCTAAAGGTTCTGCATCTCCATCAAATTGATAATGAAATTCAAATGCTTCTTCTTTATTTTTAGTTCTAAAAAATTTATTAGAATTTTTATTATATCCAACCCATTTTTTCTTTCTTTGTAATTTAATTTTTTTACCATCAGAATAATATTTTAAATGTCCTTTCATTGGTTTGGAAGGTTTTGATTTAGCCATTATTATGCCTTTTTTTCTATTAAAAGCAAGAACTCTTAAATTATCTTCATTATCTTTAAAACTTAATTGTATTTTTTTACCTGGTATAATAACATCTAATAAAAATTTTAAAGGTTTATCGTCACCAAATTCAAGATTTTCTTTACCTTGTACTAGAGATTTACCATCTTTATTTTTAAAGAATATAATTTTATTTTTATCATCATCTGTAAATTTTTCTTTTTTTTGTAATTTATTTTTAATAAAATTAATAATTTTAGGTAAGAATTTATAGCCAACGATTAAAGCTAAAACAATAATTAAATTATCAATAGTTGCATATTTCATTAATTGTTTTTGAATTTTTTTAATATATGAATTATTTAATAATTTTTTAAAAGAACCACCTTTAAATAAACCTGCACCAAAAGTCATTTTACCTGATTTATCTACTTTAGCTTTATCCATACCTTTTGATAATAAAGGTTTTATTACAACTAAACCAACGACTCCAATAACACCAATAATGATTAATGGCATAATCATAGCAGTCATCATACCACTCATCATACCACCGGCAGAATCCATCAATTTAGAACCAGCTTCGCCACCTTTTTCTATAACATTTCCAGCTGCATCACCAGCAGCATCTAAAGTACCAACGGTTTCATCTGTTGCGGTTGTTGCAGTATCGGCGGCATTTTTAATATCAGCTTCATCAACATTCATCATTTTAGATAAAATTTTATTACCTAAACCTGATTCAGCGACAGCTTCCATCATAGCATCAACAATATTTTCTTGATTTACATTAGAAATAACAACACCGTCATCAGCTTCAATATCAGCAATTTCCAATTTATTTTGTCCTAGAATTTTTACAGAAACATTAGTAACAGTATCATTAACCATTTCACTTGTAACACTGGTTTTAACTTTATTAATTAATTCAGTTTCATTTTCAATATTCATAATATTTTTAATAGAAAGATTGTCTTTACTAGAAGAATCACCACCAGTTAAAGAATTACCAAGACCTTGCATAGTATCACCAACTGCATTAGCTATACCAGATAAGATTTGTTCACCTTCTTTTGAAGAAGAATCTGAAGAGGCTTTCGCATCATTTGCTAATTGAGTTTGAATTTTATTAGTCATATCTGAAACCATATCTCCTTTCATTTCAGATTTAGAAAGAACAGATAAATTCATTTTAACCATATTTTTTTGGGAGATTCCATCAAGGACGAAAGCTCCCTTGGTTTTTATCCCTTTAATCGATATAGTATTATTCACATCTGCACCAGCAGCTGCATTAACCATAGTGGTTTGCATCATACTTACAGAAGATTCATTGATAGTCTCATTAAATTTTTTAATACTATTTTTAACCCGAGTATCATTTAAAATTTCTTTATTTGTTTCTTTTGTATTAGAAGATCCCATAATTTATTTATTATTATATAGTATTAAATTATTTTTTTTTTTAAAATTAAAATTTATTAAAAACTATTTTATAAGATTAAAATATTAATAATGACTACTCATAATCAAAAAATTGCTGATAAGTATCAAAAAAAATCTCAATTAGAACATATATTAGATATTCCTGATACATATATAGGAAGTATTGAAAAACAAGAAGAATTATTATATATTTATAATGAATCTAAAAATAAAATTACTAAAAAGAAAATAACATATATTGCAGGATTACAAAGAATATTCGAAGAGATTTTATTAAATTCATTTGATCAAACAGTAAGAAAAAATACAAATACAACACAAATCAAAGTAAAAATTGATAAAGAAAAAAATGAAATAACAGTATGGAATAATGGTAAAGGAATACCAATAATTTATAAAGAGAGTGAAAAGGTATATATACCAGAAATGATTTTTGGAATGTTATTAACATCAGGTAATTATAATAAAAATGAAAAAAGAATAACAGGAGGTAAAAATGGTTATGGAGCTAAATTAACAAATATATTTTCAGATGAATTTAAATTAGAAACAGTAGATGATGAAAGAAAGAAAAAATTTCAAATGACTTGGAAAAATAATATGGGGAAAAAAAGTAAAGAAAAAATTACAGATTCTGATAAAGCAGGTTATACAAAAATTGTATTTAAACCTGATTTAAAAAGATTTAATATTAGTGAATTATCTGATGATATTATATCTTTAATGAAAAAGAGAGTATATGATATTGCTGTAAATACAAGTAAAAAAGTATCAGTATCATATAATGGTAAAAAAATAGGAATAAAAAAATTCGAAGATTATATTAAATTATATTTAAAAGATGGGGAAGATAAAAAGATTTTAGTAGATGAAGATACAAATGAAAGATGGAGTGTAGGATTATATATGAATGATGATAATTTCGAACAAATATCATTTGTAAATGGAATTAATACAAATTTGGGAGGAACACATGTTGATTATATAACAAATAAAATAATCAAAGAATATATGGCAAAATTAAAAAAGAAAAAGGTAGATGTTAAAAAATCATATATTAAAGATAAAATGCATATTTTTATTAAATGTTTTGTTGAAAATCCATCATTTAATTCACAAACAAAAGAATCAATGAAAACTAGATCATCAAAATTTGGTTCATCATATGATTTACCAAAAAAATTTGTAAATGGATTGAATAAAATTGGAATAATTGAAGAAGTATTAAGTTTTGCTCGTTTTAAAGAAGAGAAAAATTTAGAAAAAACAGATGGAAAAATTAAAAGAAGAATTACCGGAATTCCTAAATTAGAAGACGCGAATTGGGCAGGAACAAAAAAAAGTGAAACTTGTAAATTAATTTTAACAGAAGGAGATTCGGCAAAGACATTTGCTATGTCTGGAATAAGTAAAATTGGAAGAGATGAATATGGAATATTTCCATTAAAAGGAAAATTATTAAATGTAAAAGATCAAAGTCCTGATAAAATTTTAAAAAATGAAGAAATTAATAATTTGAAAAAAATTTTAGGATTAAAACAAAATTATAAATATAAATCATTAAATGAATTAAGATATGGTGGAATTATTATCTTAACAGATCAAGATACAGATGGTTCACATATCAAAGGTTTAGTAATGAATTTTTTCCATACATTTTGGCCAGAATTATTAGAATTGGGATTTATTAAATCGTTAATAACACCTATTGTAAAAGCATTTAAAAAAGGAACAAAAGAAACATTACAATTTTATACATTAACTGATTTTGAAAATTGGAAAAAAACTGTAAATATGAAAAAATGGACAACAAAATATTATAAGGGATTAGGTACATCAAATGCAAAAGAAGCGAAAGCATGTTTAGAAAATATTGAAAAAAAAATAGTAACATATACATGGGATGAATTTGCGAATAAATCATTAAATTTGGGATTTAAAAAAGATCAAGCAGATGAACGAAAAAAATGGTTATTAAAATTCAATAAAGAAGATGTATTAAATCAAAAATTAAAACAAATTCCAATATCTGATTTTATAAATAAAGAATTAATACATTTTTCTAATTATGATATTCATAGATCAATTCCTTCATTAGTAGATGGTTTAAAACCAACACAAAGAAAAATATTATTTACTTGTTTAGAATATTTAACATCTAAGGAGATTAAAGTAGCTCAATTTTCTGGTTTAGTTGGTCAAAAAACTGATTATCATCATGGTGAAGCGTCAATTGTATCAACAACTATTAAAATGGCACAAAATTTTGTAGGATCAAATAATTGTAATTTATTATTACCAAATGGAATGTTTGGTACAAGATTGTTAGGAGGTGAAGATAAATCAAGTGAAAGATATATTTTTACAAATATATCGCCAGTAGCTAAGAAAATTTTTAATATTAATGATAATAAAGTATTAAAATATCTAAAATCTGATAATTTATCAATAGAACCGGAATGGTATGTGCCTTCAATACCAATTATTTTATTGAATGGAACAAATGGTATTGGTACTGGATTTTCAACAACAGTTTTACAACATAAATTAGAAGATTTAGTAGAAAATATTAAAGATAGAATAAATGATAAAAAACCAAAAAAATTAAAACCTTGGTATAGATCATTTAAAGGGACAATTGTTGATAAAAGTGCAAATAAATATCAAAGTGAAGGAATTTATGAATTAGATGAACAAAATAATCGAATAATTATAAAAGAATTACCGATTGGAACTTGGACAGAAAAATATAAAATATTTTTAGAAAAATTATTAATTGATAAATCAGTATCAAATAAAAGAGAATTAAAACAACAATGTATTAAAAATTATAATAATTATTCAACAGAATCAAATATTAATTTTGAGTTAGAATTTTCAGGTATTCAATATACTAAAATAACATCAAAAGGTCGAGAACATATTTTAAAAACTTTAAAATTATCATCTAATTTATCTGAAACAAATATGTACTTATTTGATCAAAATAATAATATTAAAAAATATAAAAATACAGAAGAAATAATGAAACTTTGGTATAAAATTCGTTTAAAATATTATGATTTAAGAAAACAAAAAATGATAGAAATATTAGAATATATTGTTGATGAATTAACAAATAAAGTAAGATTTATTAGAATGGTAAAAAATAAACAGATTGATATTTTAGATACAACAGATGAAAAATTAGAAAATGATTTAACAAAACATAATTTTAAAAAATTATTAAATTCATCAAATGAATTATCTTATAATTATTTAACAACTATGCATATTAGAAGTTTAACATTACAAAGAGCTAATCAATTAGAAAAAGAATGTAATAAAAAGATTGAAGAATTAAAAGAATTAAGATTAAAAAATATTAAAAATATGTGGTTGAAAGATTTAAAATCTATATTAATTGAAAGTCAAAAATATAATGAAGAATTACAAAAAGAATTGGAATTAGAAAAAAATGATATAAAAAAGAAATCAAAACGAAAAAGTAAATCAAAGAAAAGAAGTAAAAAATAAAATTTATTATAAATATAAATAAATGATTTCAAAAATAAAATTATTAATACAAAAATATCCAAAAATGTCTGGATATATCATTGGTTATGCTAATGGTTTTACTTCTGGTATATCCATTGGTGGTTTTATTTATTATCAATTCAATAATAATTAAAATTGATTAATTATATATTTATTAACTTACCATTTATATTTTACTGAACTACTACTCTATCACTATGATGAATCTTTCTCAATATCAATTAATTAATATTCTTAATGCTAAAGTTGGAGGCGAATCATGTATCGCTATTATGATTGCAAATGATGCTTTAGAATTAGGGAAAACAATTTTCAAAATCAAAGAAGGAATTAAAGAATTACAAAAAGAAATCAATAAAAATGAATATGATATTGATAATATGACTTTGGAAAATGCTGCTGATTATCTTGTTTGTTCATGTGGTAATTGTCTTTTCCCCGAAGATTTAGAAGACGAAGATGCTATAGAAGCTATATTAGATGCAATACAAAGAGCCAAATTTCATTTAAAAACAAACAAAGAAGATTTATATTTTATGATGAAAGATTATGAAGCTTATATCGGTGTACCATACAATGTTGACTATGTATCTCAGAATTTAGTTGAAAATGTAATAAAACAAGTTGTTAATGAATTTAACTCATCTTATGATCAAATAAAAGAAACATTTAATAATAACGAAGAATTTGAAAAAAGCAAAGTTATAAAAACAATAAAAAAATTATTAAATGAGTGTGAAGAAGCCATTACAAAAATAGAAAAATTTGAAATAACTACTTGTATGATGTGTGTAATTTCCAATTCACCTATATTTGTAAATAATCATATTAATTTCAAAAATACAGTTTTAACAAAATTACAAGAATTGGCTGGTCAAATAAGTGATTTAGAATATGATAAAAGTGAATATTATAAATATGTTGAAATAATAAGAAATTTTTAAACCTTTATGGTCTGGGAGTCATCGCGAAAAACCCTATAAAAAACGCTTTGGCATTATAAAAATTAAATTATAAATTTTTAAAAAAACATATATAATACTGGACTTAAAATATATTAAAGATTTTTTAATATATTTTATATATAATATAATACTATAAGTACCATGAGTTTCCTAAAATACAATATTTTAAAAATGAAAAAACCAAACATTGACGAAAATTTCTTCTGTGAATATGTTAGAACTGGTCAACAAGAAAAATTAGTTAAATTAATTAAACAATTTAATGTTAAAGTAAGTAAATTAAAAATTAATTGGGACTATATGTCTCTTTATGATAAATTAGATGTTGAATTTTGTTTAACATTTAAAAAATATATTAATTTTGCTAATTTATCTCGAAATAAATATTTAACTATTTATCATATTAAAGAATTTAAAGATTATTTAGACTGGACTAATTTATCTAAAAATTATAAATTTACTGTTCCTCAATTAAAAGATTTTGAAGAATATATCAGTTGGCAAAGTATTTTCTTTTATCAAAATTTACCAATTAAAACTTTAAAAGAATATTTCGCTAGTAAAATGTGGTGGTTATTCTTAAATGATCATAAAGAAACTCATATTGATAGAGAATACGAACATACTAATGATTTAATTATTAATAAAAGTATTCAAGAAGTTCCGATTGAATTTATTAAACAATATAATAGTAAATTAGAAGAATATAAATCAAATCAAAGAATTTTAAAATTAAATTTTAAAAGAGAATTAATTGATTATGTAGAAGTATATGATAAAGAAAAATCAATTAAAAAATTATTACCTGTTAAAATCGCGGGATCTGATAAAAATGGCGAAGAAGTTGATTTACATAAATTAATTGAAAAAGCAATTGAAGATAATAAAAAAGATGAAGAAAAAAAATCTAAAGAAAAAGTTGATAAAATTAGAAAAAGAAAAAATGAGGAAAGAGCAAGAATGAAAGAACAAGATAAATTTAAAGATGTAAAATATGATAGTGATTTATCTTCTCAAGATTATTCTGATACAGAATCTTCATCTTCTGAAGATGAATCTACTTCTAAACAAAGACGAAGAAGAAAAAGAAGAAAAGAAAAAAAAGAAAAAGAAACTAAAGATAAAGAAGGTGAAGATGATAAACCAACAAAAAAGAAAAAAAGCCAATTTCGTAAACCTGATCCAATAAATGATTCTGATTCAGAAAAATCTGATAAAGAATAAATTAATTAAATTAAAATAAAAATCATAATATATCATATATATAATTATGAATTTTAAAAACTTTTTAGAACATACACATAATAATGAAAATAAAAAAAATATTAAACAAAAACAACCAATGCAACAACAAACTTATCAAAAAATTATTCAAGATTTACCTAAAAAAAAAAATAAAATATCTACTCAATGTATTTTAATTGATTCTAGACATAGAAATAAAGTTAATTTTCCTAATACTAATAACTTTGTTGTTTCTTTTAATCCTGATCCTAGTGCCTCTGGTGCTATTATTAATACTAATATTAAAAATATTATTAAAATTAATATTGAAAATGTTGTTTTACCAACTGTTGCTTTAGATCACCCTTATATTATTTTAAAAATCCAAGAAATTAATAATAAAAATGTTTTTAGTACTAATGGTTTTACCGATGATGCTTTCGCTATTTTAGTACCTGAAAAATTTACTCCAGGTTCTTCTTTTGTTAATTGTACTATTAAACATAAATGTCAAGCTTTAAAAACTCCTTTGGCTAATTTAAAAAAATTTACTATTAGTTTTTATAATCCAAATGGTGTTTTAATGGATTTCGGTACTGATCATGTTGGTTCTATTAAAGATAGTGTTCAAACTATGGTTATGTTAAATATTGAATATTATGAAAGAGATAATGGTTTGATTTCTCAATTAATTTAAAGTTCTTCTATAAGTATATGATTATGTATATTTTTTAATCTAAATCTACATAATGGACATGAATTTTTCTTTTCTAACCAAGTACTAATACAATGTTTATGAAATATATGTTTACATAAAGTTTTTGTAAAATTATTTTCATATATTGTTTTTAAACATATTGAACATGAATCAATAACCTTTAATGTTTTATTATTTAATGAACTTTGAATTATACAATTATCACATATATCAAAATCTTCTATTACTTCTTCTTTTACATCATAATTTACTTCTGTATTATGATATCTTTCATTACTTTTAATATCCCATAAATTATTACATTCAATACAATATTTAAAATCTTGTATTTTACTTTCCAATTCTTCCATTAATTTTTCTATAGTTTCTTCTTCAATTTTTATTAATAATTTTCTTTGTTTTGAACCTAAATGTATTTTTCCATTACAAAAATTTTTATCACATTCAATATTATTACATATGATTTCTTTATCTAATATATTTAAACGAACTATATATTTCGTTTTTAATAATACTTTTTTTGCTGTAAAATCTAAATTTAATATTATTTTATATTTATTTGTAAAATTTAAATTTAATTTACATAAATGATAATATGAATATTCTTTTTGATTAAACTTTATTACTTTACTTTTTAAAATCGGAATTAAACTTGGTTCAAGATATTTATCTCTTCTATAACTATCCCTGGGGTATTCATTCATTCTTCTTCTATAATAATAATTACTATTATTTTCTTCAATCTCTTCTTCAAAATCTTCCATATCTCGAATATTATTATAACGATTAATTAAAAATAATATATTTTCAATTCGATGCCTAAAATTTTCTGGTCTAGGTTGCCTTAAATAATTTGAAAATGAAAATATATTTTGTTCTTCTGTATTTCCTGTAATATTTAAATTTCCTGTAATACTTAAATCATTTTCACTTAAATTGTTTTCAGTCATATTTTATATAAATATAATTATTATTTTAATTTATTTTGTATTTATATATATTTAAATTAAAATATGAAAGATGAAAAATTTGTAAAATTCTTAATAATTTTTTTTGGCGTTTTTATTGTTTTAAAATATTTGATTTTTAATGATCGCAACTTAGTTTATCTTAAATCTAAAACAGATGAAGATTTCCATTTAGTTCAAAATTTACCTAATAAAAATAAAGCAGCTGATATTATGGCAACTATTAAAGATAGAATTGAATTATTATTAAATTATTTAAAAAAAAATCATCCTAAAGACCCTCGTATTCAAAGATTATTTAATAGATATGACGAAGATAATATTCAAGAAACAAATTTAAATGATAGTGGTACTTCTTATAGTATTGATAAAGGCGAACAAGTTAATTTATGTTTACGAAGTAAAAAAACTCAAAAATTACATCAAATAAATATATTAATGTTTGTTACACTTCATGAATTAGCACATATTATGTCAAAATCTTATGGTCATAATGATGAACATCATAAAAATTTTAAATTTTTATTAATTAATGCGATAAAAATAGGAATTTATAATAATGTAAATTATTCAAAAAATAAAACAAATTTTTGTGGTATGATTTTTGATAATTCGCCGCTTCATTAATAATATTAAAAAAAAAATTTTTTTTTCTTTTTTTTTTTTTAAAATTTAATTTTTAAAAAAAACTAAATACAATGAGTAATATTTTAAAGAAATATACAGTTCCTAGTGGTACAAAAAATTATACACATCAAGATCTAAAAGGTGGTTTATTTAATATACCTCGAAGAGAATATGATGATTTATATACACATTTATTGAAAATTAAAAAGAGTTCTTTATGTGAAAAAATCACTGATGTATTTAAATTATATTTTGATATTGATAAATATTCATTAAATATTGATATTCGTATAACTGTAAGAACATTAGCTGATCAATTATCAAGAATATTAGTACAAAATCAAGAAGAAATGAAAGAAGAGGATCCAGAATTAGATTTTACATATCATATTTTAAAAAATAAATCAAAGGAAAATTATCATGTATATTTTCCTAATATTTTAGTAAATAAAAGTTTATGTAGAAAATTAATTAAATATTTAAATCAAAATAATGATGAAAAAATTTTAGATGATAATGCTTATAATTCATGTTTTAGAATGTATCATGTATTAAAATATGAAAGAAAGAAAAAAAAATATTTAGCAAATAGTAATTATGATTTTTTAGATGTAGTATGTTTAAATGATCTTGAAAAATTTCAATTATTATGTATTCAAACAGATAAAAAAGAATTAAATGTAAAATTTGAAGATTCTGTGAATAAAGAAATAAAAGAACATGAAGAACAAAATAAAAAAAGAAAAAAAAAATTACAAGAAGTTAATGCTGGTGATATTGTTGATTTAGAAGATTTAGAAGGAAATAGTAATTTTATAGATTTTAAAAGAGATGGTTGGATTAAAAATAATGTAGTTAGAATTAAAGATTATGAATATATTAAATTTCTTTTATTTGAAGTAATGAAAAAAGAAAGAATTGATGATTATGGTGAATGGTCTAAAATTATAATGATTTTAGCTAGTTTAAAAATTCCAAAAAGAATAATGATTAAATGGTCAAAGTTATCTTCAAAATTTGATGAAGGTACTATTAAAATTATTAATGATTTAATTAAAAAATCTAAACAAAGTAATTTTCAATATTATGATCAATATAAAGCATTACTAAATCTTGCAAAACAAGATAATTTTACAAAATTCAATGAATATATTATTGGTTTATCAAAATATGAATATAAAGTATTGAATTTTAATCAAATTAAATTTCATTTAAATAATGATGAAAGAGGAATGTGTGAAATGTTTTATAAATTATTTCATCAAAGAATTATTACTCAAGGTCCAGAAGATAATTTAGAAGTATATTTTTGGAATGGAGATATTTGGCAAAAAGATGAAAATCAAATGTGTCAATATTTATTTCAACATTATGTTAGTCAAAATTTAGATTACTTTAATAAACAATTAATGTATAAAATTAAACAATTAAATCCAGATGATCCAAAAGTAGAAGAATATTATGGTTTATTAAAAAATTCTGTTATGATGAGAAAACAATGTAATAGATCAAAATATTCTAAACAATGTTTTAAAAATACTTTAGGTGCTAATTTATTAAATAATCCTGATTTCCAAGATATGATTAATGGTGATCCTGATGCAATTGCTGTACGAAATGGCAATATTGATTTAAGAACAGGTAAATTAGTTAATCGTCGTTTTGATGATTATAATACATTCTTTTTAGATATTGAATTTGAAGAATTTATGAAAACTCCAAATATGGATAAATTTATGTCTAATATTATGTTAGAACAAGAAGAAATTATTGAATTTTTAAGTACTTTTATTGGATATTCTATTACAGGTCATAATAAAGAACAAAAATTCTCTGTTTGGTATGGTGATAAAGGAAGTAATGGTAAATCTGTATTAGCAAAATTATTAGATAAAACATTTGGTGAATATTTTACTATTTTAGATTCTGAAATATTTAGTGTTAAAAAAGGTACTGCTGGTACTGCAACAACTCATTTAAATTATATACAAGATAAGAGATTTGGTATTATGGATGAATCAAATAAAAATGAAGAAATGAATGAAGGTTTAGTTAAAAGAATTACTGGTGGTACTAAATTAAGAATTAGAAAATTACATAAAGAAAGTGAATTAATTGAAGTTGTTTTAGTTCCTATTATTCTTACAAATTTTAAACCTAAATTCTCAAATGATCCAGCATTATTTCGTAGAATGATTTTAATTGAATTTGAAGCTCAATTTTTAGATGATGAAACTGATATTAAATTTGATGCAGAAAATCCAAGACATAAATGGAAAGATTCTGATATTGATGCAAAAATTTCAGATAATGAAGTTTTATCTTATTTTGTTAGATATGCTAGTAAATGGTATCAATCTGGGCAAAAAATGAAAATACCTGATAAAATTAAAAAATATAATAAGAAATTTCAACATAATTGTAATGTTGTTAATAAATTTTTAGATAATGAATGTGAATTAACTACTAATGAAAATCAAAAATATTTCACATCATCATTGGTATTATATAATAAATTTATTGATTATTGTAGATTAAATAATGAAAATAATAAAATTCCTAAAAATGAATTTGAAGGGATATTATTAGAAAAAACTATTAAAAATGTGAAAAATGATTATGAAGAAATTGGATTTAATATCAAGTTAAATAATGAATTTTAATAAAATTGATAATTATATATGAATAATATGGGCAGTACTCAATCAGAGATTGGTAAAATTACTCCTTCAGAAAATATTAATAAATTATTGAATGATAATAATGAATTAAAAGAAAAATATTATAAAATTAAAGTAAAAAGAAAATCATATAAAAATAGAATTCGAATTTTAGAAGAAAAAGTTGATAAATTAACTAATAAAGTTGGTGAATTAGAAATCAATAATAGAGAACAATATAGACGACATCAAAGAGGTAGTGATACATCAAGTTATTTACATGATCGTATTCAATTTTTAGAAAAGAAATTAAAAAATGTTATTATTTTAGAACCTCAAAAAAATAATATACCTTTTTGTTCGAAAAAAAATAATAATTAAAATTTAAATAATAAAAATTATATATAACTTATGATTTCTATTATAACTAATCGAGATGATTTAATTGCATTAGGGTTTTTTAAATCCTTTAAAACTTTATATAAAGATGTATTTTTTATACTTTATCCATCACAATATCATTTAATGAAAGATTCTAAAATAATAATAATAAATAATTTTGATCATGTTGAAAAAATATTAATTAATAAAAATACAAAATATCTTTTATTAAGTGAACACCATTCTTTCGAAAAAAAACTTAAAAAATTAAATATTGTATATTATAATATTTTTGAATATGATAATGATTTTTTATATGATGATTTTGAAATAAAAGAAAAATTTATGTATTTAAAAGATAATACTATTATAATGCCTTATATGTCAATATATACCAAAAATGAAATAATGTTTAATTATAAACATAATATTTTACTAAAAAAAGAAAATTATTATTTTGATCAAAATAAAATAATTATGATAAAAAATAGAAATCATGAAGAAAGAAAAAAATATAAAAAATTACCAAAAATAAAAATTTTTAATTATATAAATTCATTACAAGAAAAAAATTTAATTCAAGATCAAAATCTTTTTATTTCTTTTTCTGATCCTAATAAATTTGACTATAGATCTTTGAGTTATATATCATTAGGAAGTTTATCTATTACTAATTCTCTTTTAAATAATATACATTTTGATAATATCATTGACATAAAATCTATAGGAACAAACCTTCGTTATAAGGTTAAAATTGAAAAATTTAATTTAAATTTTAAAAAAAATATAATTGAAAATATCCAAATAATATATAATAATTATACTTTTGAAAAATATGTCAAAGTATTAGATAAAATTTTAAAATCATAATTATTTTTTATCAGATGTTTGGGAAACATATATTTTTATTTTTCCTAAAGTACCAATTGAATATTCTAATAATAGCGGACATTCATTTTTTAAATATAATTTTATATGACTACATAAATTTGTAAATTTATTAAATGATAATAAAGTTTTCGCTTTAAAATAAGATTGATAAATTTCATTCTCTTCTTTATAAAATTTTATATCTTCTGTTTTATCAGTCATTATCGTTTCTTGTGATGCAAAATCTCCTTTACATGAAAAAATTAATTGTTTATTATAATATTTGATTTCTATTATTTTTGATAATAAATTCATTTCTTTTATTAACTTTTGAAAATTTATTGAATTAAATGTTATTATATTATTATAATTAATTTTTTTTGGAATTAAAGTTTCTTCATTTAATTCGATTAAATTTAAATTATATTTTGATATAAAATTTTTATTAGTATTTTGAATAATAATTTCTAAATAACCTGAATTCTCATCATCTATAATTAATGATAATATATCATCATTAGATAAATTTTTTAATAATTTAAATAAATATAAAATATTAATTCCAATAACTAATGGATTCTCTTCTGTATATGGTATTCTTTGATTATTTATTATTCTTTCACATTTATAATATTCAAATTTACTAGTATCTAAATCTAATAATGCTACTATTGTATGAGAATGATCCATTTTCATTATTTTTATATTAGTTTCAGAAAATTGAATATTAATATCAAAAACAATTTCTTTTAATGCTTCTATTAAAGTTTTAAAAATTATACATTGAATAGTTTTTAATTCTAAAATCTTCATTATATAATTTAAATATACATCATTATATTTAAATTATTTAACTATTATTCACTATGAATATTTATAATTATGAATATCTTAATTGATATTGATGGTACCATTTGTGAAGATATTCCAAATGCAGAAGATTATCGTTTTATTAATGCAAAAGTATTAAATAATGCTGTAGAATCAGTTAATACTTTATATAATAATGGTCATAATATAACTTTTTTTACTGCAAGATTAACTAAACATAGAGAAGTAACTGAACAATGGTTAAAAAAACATAAGTTTCAATATCATTCTTTAATAGTAGATAAACCAGGTGGCGGTAATTATTTTTGGATTGATAATTTAGATGTTACTGGTATTAAATATAATGATAATTGGGATAATATAGTGAAATCCTTTAATTAATACGGAAAGATCCATTTCTCTTTTGGTTTACAATATAAATTATTGTCTCCATTTGCTTTACAATTTATTACATTATTCCACCAACCACCTTGTTTTTTCTTTTCTTCTTTTTGAACTTCTTTATTTTCATTTTTTTGTTCTACTTTCATTTCTTCTTTTTTATTTAAATTTAACATATACGCAGCAACGATAATAATGCCTACTAAGATTGCAATATTACTTTTATTCATTTTTATATATTATATGTATATATTAAATTAATTAAGTTTTTTATATTAATATTCTATATATATTATGAAGATTGAACGCACTCCAAAATTTAACTATTTAACTTGTGTTAAAACACAATATGAACATCATTTAATTGAATTATTAAAAGAACCTTTTTATATGAAATATAAAGAATTATGTGATTTAACAATTAAAAATACAAAAAGTAAAAATAAAATGTTAAAAAATTTCCAAGAACTATTAAAAAATACTAATGAATGGGATTATGAAACTTTAAAAATACATGCCAAATATATAGTTCATAAATCTAATTGTAAATATTTACCTAAATTAATTAAATCTACTATTATTAGTTCAACTAAAAATTTAATTGAAACTTCTTCTAGAAAAAAAATAAATATTGAATATGAAATCCCTGATACTATGACTTTTTTAAAAAAATGTTTTAATTTTATATCTAAAGGTTTTTATTTAGAACCAACTTTAATTTGTGATTTAGATCTTAAACCTGGTTTAAGATTAAAAAATATCAATAATTCTTTAGAATTAATTAGAAGAGCAATTCAAAAAGCATTAAATTCTTTCTTACCTTATGATGAAATTTTAGATATTTATTTAAATAATGTTGATGATGATAGTGAAAATGATAGTAGTGATGAAAATGATGATGAAGAAGAAGATATTGACGATGAAGTTTCAGAACATCAATTAAATGAAGAAGAGGAAGATAATAATGATATTAAAGGTGGAGAAATGACTGAAGAAAATATGAAAAAAGAAATTATAGAAGAAATTACTGATGAAGCTTTTAATAATTTACCAAATGATGATGTTCATTCTTTAATTGATGAACAACAAGGAGGATTTCAACCACAACCACAAATGAATATTCAACAACCAATAAATATTCAACAACCACAAATGAATATTCAACAACCACAAATGAATATTCAACAACCACCAATGAATATTCAACAAGGTGGAATTCAACAACAACCTCAACAAAATTTAATTTCACACGATAAAGACATTCCTGATGAATTTAATTTTATTCCAATGAAATCAGCTCCATTACCACTAGTTCCAACAAATCAACCAAATCAAATTAAACAAGTTCCATTAAAACCTTCTGCTCATGGTTCAACCCAAGAAGATATTAATTTTTTACGCAACTTAAATTAATTAAATTAAAACCTTTAATAATTATATATAAATATGATTTCTGAATTAATTTATTCATTTATTGCTTCATCAGTATTAACATTTTTATACTATATTGATAGTAATTTAACAGAAGAAGATAATGATTTAACCAAATATTTAAAATATTTTGGTATTAATTCTGCTGTTATTTTTGTAACAATATATATTTATAGTTTAAGTCATTCTTCTGGTATTGATAATTATACTGTTAATGTTGGGTTACCAAAATTTTAAAAATTTTTTTATTTATTACTTATATAAAACTATGAATAATAAAAGAAGTTTCTCAGTTGTTAGATTAGCAAATAGAAATGAAAAAGATAAATCAAAAACCCAAGGAAGATATATTGCTCGTGATGTAATTGGTGCAGCAAAAAAAGCATTTAATAGAGAATGTAGACAATCAAAAATTAGAGGTCAATGTACTTTAATTATTATTCTTAAAGAAACAACCAAAGGATCAAAACATAGAAGATATATTTATAAAATGAAACGAGTAAAATTAAATAAATCTATTAAAATTGATCGTAATAATAAATCAATTACTATTAATTATAAAACTAAAGCACAACGAATTAAACAATTAAATCATAAAGAATTTTTAAAAAGAGTAAAAGGAGCTGGTAAAATGTCTGGTGGTGGCAATGATGCATTAACTGGATTTTATAATATTATTGCAAATGATGTTATTTTACATACAGATTATTTTATGTATCCTCATATTCCTTCTGAAAATAATGTTTATAAAGATATTATGAAAAAACATAAAAAAGAATTTAAAAAAGCTGGTGTTAAAGATATTTCTATTGAATTACATGGTGTTATGGCTTATCCATTAAGTGAAGGTCGTCAAGCAATTAAAGAAGCTATGGATGCACAATTACCACATGTAAGAGAATCTATGAATATGTTAGATAAAGCTGAAGTACAAGAAAGAAAAAAAGATGCTTTTGATTTTTCTGATTTTTCTAAAATGTTAGATAACTTATAAATTAAAATTTATTAAATAAAATAAATAAATATGAATAAACCTTTAGAAGTAGTTATAACATATAAAAATGTTACATATCGTGATATTATTACAAATTATAAAATATTAGATGATAATTATACTACAATATTACCAAAATATAAAGGGTGTCGATATTATTCTTTCATTTATTTTAGAAGATTAACACAAGATACTATAAAATGGGAAGATTTAAAGTGGTTACAAAAATAATTTTTTATTATATTATTTTAAATAATATAATAAATAAATATTATAGTTCATTATATTATAAAAACTAAATGTTAATTTTATCTTTTGATGTTGGTATTAAAAATCTTGCATATTCTATCATTAAATATAATGAAGATGATAAAACTATAGAAATTTTAGAATGGAATGTTATTAATCTTTTAAAAGATGTTTTTGATAATCAAAAAAAATGTGATAATTGTGTTAAAGTAGCTCATTTTAAATCTAAAAATGAAGAATTTCATTTTTGTAAGAAACATAAAAAAAATATTGATAAAGAAAAACCTTTACAATTAGAAAAATTTGATAAAAAATTAGATAAATGTTCTTTAGATAAATGTAAAAAAAAAGTGAAATATCTTTGTAATGGTAAAAAAATTTGTGCTTCTCATAAAGTTCTATTATTAAAAGAATATAATAAAAATTATAAATTACAAAAAATTAAAGTTATGAATTGTAAAAATTTTCCAATCAACGAACTTTTAATAAAAATTATTAATATTTTTAATGAAAAATATATTCAGTTCTTATTAGTTGATATAGTTTTAATTGAATTACAACCAGTTTTAAAAGGACCCAAAATGAAAACTATTTCAAATCATATTTATTCTTATTTTTTAATAAATGGTGTTTGTAATTCTGAATTAAATATGAGTAATGTTTATTATATTAATGCTTCAAATAAATTGAAATTTTGTAAAGAAAATAATGATAAAGATATTTCAAAATATAAAAATAGAAAAAAAACTGCTATTCTAAATACAATTTTTGTTTTAGAAAATTTAAATAATGAAAAATTTACTGATTTTTTTAATTTATCTAAAAAAAAAGATGATTTAGCAGATTGTTTATTACAATGCTTATACTTCTTACAAAGAAGTTTTTCATTTTCTTTGCAAAAAAAAATTAATTTAAGTATTGAATTATAAATTACATTATAGTAAATATGGTTACTCAAAATAAATTATTGTCTATTTATTCCGAAAGTATGATTCCATTCTTATCATTTATATTAAAAGATATTTCTCAAAATTTTAATATAGATCATGATACTCTTTATAATCATTATCTCGGTAATATTAAAATTAAAAGAAAAAGAAATACTAATAAAAAAGGTACTATGACTAGTTATGCAATTTTTTTAAAAGATACTAAAATTATTGATCAAATTAAAGAAAGATATCCTGATAGAAAATTTGGTGAATATTCTAAAATTAAAGGTGAAATTTGGAGAACTATGAGTTCTGTTGATAAAGATCTTTATAAACAAAAAGCTATTGAATATAATAAAATATTAAAAGAAAAAAAACTTAAAGAAGCAGAAGAAAAAAAAAAACAAAAAGAAAATGAAATTATTGAAGAAATTTAAAATTAAATTAAAATTTATTTTATAATATTAATTAGAAAATAAATAAACAAAATGATTAAATTATTAACTTCCTTTTTACTAATTCAATTAACTATTGCAAATAGATATATTATTAAACTTAAAGAAAATAATCCACAAAAATGGTTTGATAATTCTATTATTAATGAAACAGAAGTATTATTAATGAAAAAAAACTTTATTGTTGTTGAAACAGATTTAAATAAAAATTCTTTTAATGATGATAATGTTTTAGATATCGATGATGACGAAATTGTTGAAATGTATACTGATTCATCTTGTTTAGATTCTTGGAATTTAGATCGTGTTAATCAAGAAGATTTACCATTAGATGATTATCTTTTATTTGAAAATGGTGAAGAAACTAATGGTGATGATATTGATATTTATATTTTAGATACAGGTGTTAATGAAAATCATGAAATCTTTTTAAATCCACCTACAATTTTAACTACTTTCGGTAATCATGGTAATAGTTCTGATGAAGATTGTCAAGGTCACGGAACTCATGTTGCTGGCACTGTAGCTGGAAGTATCACTGGTATTGCTAAAGATGCTAATATTTTTTCTGTTAAAATTTCGATTGATTGTTCTGGTTCTGCTTATATTTCTGATATGATTTTGGCAATTGATTATGTAGAACAACTTATGATTGCTAATGGTCGCAAATCAATTATAAATTTATCATTCCAAATTTCTACTAATGTCAAAAATGAAATTAATGAATTTGTTTCTTCTGGTGGTGTATTTACTTTAGCTGCAGGAAATGATGGTTTAGATAAATGTATGAATGAAAAATATTATGATATCGATTTTACTGGCGGTATTATTGTTGGTGCTTCTAATAGTGTTGATGAAGTTGCTTACTTTTCTAATTTTGGCACTTGTGTTGATGTTTATGCTCCCGGACAAAGTATTTTATCACTTGCTTATTGGAATGATTATCAATGTTGGCAAATGTCCGGTACTTCAATGGCTGCTCCTTTCGTTGCTGGTGCTGTAGGTTATTTATGGAGTCAAAATCCGACTTTTGATAATGAACAAGTTTTAGATTTATTAAAATCACAAATGTTAGATGGAAAATTAGATATGGGTTCTGCTACTGGAAATAATAAATTATTATTTTTAAATGTACCTACGCCTGCTCCTACTACTCCAACTCCTACTACTCCTGAACCGACTCCTGCTCCTACTCCTGAAACACCTGAGCCAACTCCAGTACCTACTCCAGAACCAACACCTGAGCCAACTCCAGTACCTACTCCGGCTCCAGTACCTACTCCGGCTCCAGTACCTACTCCAGCTCCAGTACCTACTCCACAACCAACACCATCTCCAACTCCACAACCAACACCTGAGCCAACTCCAGTACCAACACCATCTCCAACTCCACAACCAACACCTGAACCTACTCCACAACCTACACCTAGTCCAACACCACAACCTACACCTAATCCAACACCACAACCTACACCTAATCCAACACCACAACCTACACCTAATCCAACACCAACACCAGAACCAAAATTAAGTTTTACTGAACAAGTTTTATTAGGAATATCATTAACTATTATTATAATTGTTGTTGGCTGCACTCTATTTTTTATTATTCATCGTTATTGTTGTTAATTTAAAAATTAAAATATGGTATTTAATATCATATTTTAATCTAAATAAAAGAACTAATTAATTCAATAGTATTATTTAAACTTTTTTCTTTATCTTCATCTTTTTTTAAATCTAAATTTAATTCAACTATATCAGCATTAACAATATTATTTTTTAAATTAAAAATTAGATTTGTTACAAAATCCATTGATATTCCATCATCAACTGGTTTTCCAGTACAAGGAATATATTTAGGATCTAAAGCATCAACATCTAAAGAAAGATGAATTTTTTTATCTTTTGTAAGTGTATTTAATAATTGAAAAAATACAGCTCTATGTCGAGGCCAACGATCTAATTCATTGATTTCATGAGAAGTCCAATGTCTAATATGATTACCCTGAATTATTTTAACTTCATAATCATCACAATCTCTTAAACCAATATAAATAATTTGATTATATTTCAATATTTTAAGGGGTAATTCATAATGAAGTGGTCTAGTTAAAATATTTAAAGGCATACCGTGAATATTTTTACTTGAACTAGAATGCATACTATTAATATCAGCATGAGCATCAATCCAAATAACAACTAAATCATCTTCATATTTATCAAGACTTGCAGCAATAGAACCAATCGCAATTGAATGATCTCCTCCTAAATTAATATTTAAATCGCCATTACTTAATGATTTTTTATTAGATTTAAAAATATCATTATTATATCTTAAAATATTTCTTAAATTTTGTTCATGATCACATTCATGATAAGCATTATGAAATTTCAAATTATAATGTTTAAAATTATCAAATTTTTTAATTTTTTGTAATGAATTAGATAAAATTTTAGGAGCTTGACAAGGACCATATAATTTTTGACCGATAAAAACTGGACATAAAGTGAAAGATTTTTTAGCGAAAGATTTCATTTTTATTAAATATATTTTTAAATAAATTTTATATTAAAATTGAAAATTTAGTAAGAAATAAATATGACTAGTATTGATTTAATTGAAGGATCATTAAATTTAATTAAAAAAATCAAAGTAAAAGATTTAAAAAAAAGAATTAAAGAAGAAAAATTGTTTCATTTTGAATCAAAAATAAAAAAAAAAGATTTAATAGCCAAATTAATTGAACATAGAAAAGAATATGAAGATTCATCAGATGAGGAAATGGGAGAAATAAAAGAAAAAATAATCGAAATAACAGATGAAATTAGAGATATAAAATTAGAACCACTGCCACCATATACACTTGATCCAGATAGTGATAGAAATTATGTATTATTTTCAAATAATATATTATATGAAGTTTGTACAATATTAAAAGATTTAGTAGAAGAATGTAGAATAGTATTTAATAATGAAGGTTTTAAAATTAAAATGATAGATAAAAGTTTAGTATGTTTATTAGATATAATGATAAAAAATTGTTATGAGAGATCAAATATTTTAGATGAAGAGAAAGTAGTAGTAATAAATATTAGTGAAATGATGAAAATTTTAGATTGTAAAGAAACAGATCAACAAATCAAAATTATTTTTGAAGAAGATAATATGCTAATACATTTTTATAGATATATTACAAATTGTGATAAATTCAAATTAAATTTATTAAATGAAAATTTAATTGATGAGATTCAAGATTTTCAAATGGAATTTGATCAAAGTTTTATTATATATTCAAAAGCATTCAGTAAAATATGTAATAAATTAAAAAAATTCGATGATAGAATACGAATAGAATATAAATTATCGAATGAGAATAATGTAAAATTTAAAAGTAAAAATGAATTAATCGAATTAAATTCAAATTTTGAAAATAATCAATTAATATCAATAAATATTACAGAAGATTTAGATGTATTATTATTATTAAAATATATACGAATATTATGTAAATCTGATAAATTTTCAAAAAATTTAATAGTCAAATTAATAGATCGGAATCATCCAATTGAAATGGAATATCAAATAGATTCCGAATCATATGTAAAATTCATTATAAGTCCGCAAAATTGTGAAGATGATTTTTAATTTAAATTATAAATTGGATTCGAATAAATTTCATTTACTTGACGATTTACTTGAATAAATGTAGTACATTTCGGGAAATCTTTTAATCTTTTAGCACCAATATATGTACCTGTACTTCTCATACCTCCTAATAAATCCATTATTGTATTTTTAACTGGTCCTTTATATGGAATTTTTTTAATTTTCCCTTCTGAACTTCTATATGAAGCCATGCCGCCATGATGTTTATTTTGTGCGAGAGAAGAAGACATTCCATAAAATGTTTTAAATTTATTTCCATTTTTATCTTCAATTAAATCACCTCCTGATTCTAAATGACCAGAAAACATTCCGCCACACATTACAAAATGAGCACCTGCACCAAATGCTTTTGATACATCGCCTGGTAATTTACATCCACCATCGGATACAATATGACCTTTTAATCCGTTTGCTACTTCTGAACATTCCATGCAAACTGATGCTTGAGGATATCCAACTCCTGTTTTTAAACGAGTTGAACATACAGAACCGCTACCAATTCCGCATTTAACAACATCAACTTTCGCAGATAAAAGTAATTCTTGAACCATATCAGAAGTTGCTACATTACCAGCAATAATGGTTAATTTTGGATAATGTTCGCGAACTTTTTTACAAAAATTTACAAACTTAGAACTGTAACCATTGGCTACATCAATTACTAGAAAATAGGGATTCAATTTTTCCATCAACGCAATCAATTTAATCCAATCTTTTTGATTAATACCTGTTCCTAACGCATAATAATTTGGATCTAGATCATCTGGATATTCTTCTATTGAATAATGTTTATGTAAACAAGTTATTATTTTATGTTTAGATAATTCACGATACATTTCAAAAGTTCCTGTTGTATCCATATTAGCTGAAAGAATTGGAATACCCTTCCAAGTTCTTTTTGAATGTAAAAAGGTAAATTCTCTTTCCAAATCAACTTCGCTACGAGAAGAAAGATTTGAGCGTTTTGGTTTAATTAATAGATCCTTAAAATCTAACTTAATACCATTTTCTATTTTCATAATTATAAATATATATTAAAATTATTTATTTATATTATTTATATATATAATGTTTAAAATCAGAATTAAATTAGAATCATTGTTATATAATAATGATAGAGAAGCATTAGAACATTTAAAATTACAAAATATTAATATCGATGAATATGATAAAGAAATAGTCAAAGATGTAGTAAATGAAATAGAATTAAATGTTCGAGATGATTATTCAATTGATTATTTATTAAAAAAATTATCTAAAACATTAATGGATAAGATCGATGTTCAAGAACAAAAAAATAAAAATTTAAAAACCTGTGTTTATTGTTTTGCAGATAGAGATTTAAAAAATCCAGAAAATAAAAATGAAATAATAACAGTTGATAAAAATATTAAAATTAGTAAAATTCAAACACAAAGTGATATAGATGCTATAGATATAGATGATGATGTATCAGAAATTGAATTTGAAGATGAAGAAGATGAATCAGAATTATCTCAATTATCAGATATATCTATGGATGAATTCTCTGATACAGAAGATCATTTTGGTGCTGGAATAGGAGGAGGACAAAATGGAAATAAAATATTATTATGTAAAAATTGTAAAAAAGTTTATTATTTTAATAAATATTTTGATTGGCAAAAATATACAGGGAATTATAAAAATTTTAAAGGAATATTTCCATTTCCTGAATTAATATATTTAAGAAATAATGAAAAAAAATTATCATTTAATTTAATAGATAATCAAAGAAAAGAAATACCTTATATCTATAATGAAAAAAGTATATTATCACCATATGATAATATTAAAGAAATTAATAAACAATTTTTCAGACAAGATAGAAAAAATACATTATATAAATATTTAGATGCAATATCATTTAATGATGGTAAAGAATATAAATATATTTATAATACATCATATATGTTATTAAAAAATTTCAATTATGAGAATTTAACAATGAGTTATTTTCCAGAAATGTGTTTATATAAAAAAAACAATCAATATAATAGTCTTGAAATATATTCAAAATTATATTATCCAAATGTAAATTTTGCCAATTATTATTTAAAATTTTTAGATAATATTGAAAAAAATGAATATGTAGAAATGACCCTAAGAAAGATTAAATTAAATAAAAGAGAAGTAAATGATGATATGAGTATTTATACAATTGATCAAATAATGAGTGAAAAATATGGTAAAGATGAAATATATGAAGGATGGGGAGTAGATATAGAAAATAAAGAAATGATAGATGATAAATTTAATAAATTAAACGATAAAGGGATTAATATTCAAAAATATATTAATAAAATTAATTATAAGATTAATAGTTCTAGAGAAACAAATTCTTTAATTAATTTTTCATTAATTTTTCATTTATTTGAATTAAATGAAGAAATTCCATTTATATCATCATATTTACCAGAAGAAGGAATAATGTTAGAAAAATATTATCGTCCATTAAAAGATGAAATAGAAAAATTAAAACTTGTAGTAAAAAATAAAAAAATAATAAGATTTTTAACATTATTACCTGAAGAAATAATGGGAGAAAAAAAATATTTTTATATTCATTTATATGAAAATTTAAAAGTTGAAATAACAATTGTAATATCAAATAAAAAGAAAATTTATATAAATAAAAAAGAATTATTATTAATAAATAATAGAGTTAATAAATTACTTAAAAAACTTAATAAATTAAATGTTTTTAATTTTTCTGATATAAAAATACCATTATCTAATGATAATTTTGAAGAATGGAATAAAAAAAATGATAAAACAAATATTAATTCAATTAATTTAAATTTTGAAGTACAAAATAAAAATATTGATGAAATTCATAATAAAATTAATAATTTATCTAAATGTTTTAATAATTATTTTATAAGAGATTACAATTATAATAATAATGATTATAGATATATTAAAATCAATAATATTAATCTTGGTGTATTAACAGATAGATATATTTATTTTAAAATAGAGAATATTAAAGAATTAGATTCAAGTAATAATAAAACAGATGAAGAAATTGCAGAAATTGTAATTCATTCTATTATGTCTGATTTTCAAAAAAATTTCTTTGAAGCAAAAAATATTTATAAAAATTATCTTTCTAGATATAAACATTTTGATAATAATATTGTTCCAATTAATTATGGTGTTTTTTTTAATATTAAAAAAAGTATTGATGATGAAAATAAATATATTATAAATGTATTTGGTTTAAGAGATTATGATGATATAAAAAATATAGAAAATTTTATCAAAAAAATGTTTTTTATCTTAAATAATCATAATGATGAAAATGTTAAAGAAATTTTTAATATATGTAAAATTATAACTAAAAAAAAGAATAATAATATTCAAATCATGTCTAAACAAAGTCTTATTTTATTAAATCAAAAATATAGAAAATGTATTAATAATTATAATTATTTAAAAAATAATAAAAAAAAATTAAAAAAAACTGAAAAAGAAGATATTGATAATATTAATGAAAAAATGAAAGAAATTAATAAAATTGCTAAAAAAATTTATAAAAAAATAACAAAAAAGGAATCAACAACAAAACATGTGAAAGCATTAAAACAATTACAAAATGTTTTTAATAATTTAAAATATAATAGTTGTTCAGATAAAAATATTAAACAATATACAAAAGGATGTCAAGCACAAAAACAACCTATGGGAACTGGACCTGGTATATACGAAGAAGTAGTTGATTGGGATTTAGAACGGGAACAAAAAAGATTAAATGATTTGGATAATGTTACTTGTAGTATTGAAAATATTCAATTTGGTTCTGCTCAATCCGGTGGTAATACAGATTTAGGGGATTTTACATATTATACATTTTTTATATATTGGAACCTTCAATACGAATATAAAACTTATGATGAATGTTATAATGAAATAAATAATTATAAAGCAAAAGGTAAGAAAAAAATCCAAAAAATAGCAACAAGGGCTTTTGAAATAGAGTCGGAACAAAAACAAATTAAAGTTGTTTTACGCTTAATTCATCAAAAAATTTTAGAAAATATAGTAAATGAAACAAATTATAAAATATATTTAAAAAAAATTCATAAATTTCATATTCAAGAACAAGGTTTAAAATATACTGATTTTTTAAAAGTATATTATGAAAATGATATATTTCAAACATATAATATAAATAATAATGGAAAGTTAAATCAATTATCAGAATATTTATTTTCTAAAGAATTATCTAAATATAATTTATTTCAAAATATCATTGAACAATTAAGTAATCCAAATAAAATATTAAAAGAAGGAGTTAAAGCACCTAAAACATTAAGTTTATTATTTGAAAAATTTAATTTATTTACTCTTATTAAATTGGGTCAAAAATATACAGATTTACCTATAAAAGAATTAATTATTTATATTATTGATAAAATTTTTAAAATTAAAAAAATTGGGAAAAAAGAATTAACTAATATTTACAAATATTTACAACTTAATGATGAAAGTTATGAACGGATGCTTATAAAATATCCTATTATAATTCAAAATTTTTATGATAGATTTTTAGTTTTTCAACCTCAAAATATTGATGAGATTGATGATAATGATGATACTACAGAAAAAAAAACAAATGAAACAAGTTTAAAACAATTAATGAGTGAAGTAAAAGATTTTGTTATTCGTAAAGATAAAAATAATCATATTATTGATAGTGTTATTAATTATAAAGGTAAAGCATTAACTTGTCCGAATTATTCTGAAAAAAAGGATAATATAAAAATGAAACCTTTAATCGGATTCTTAGATATTTCTAAATTTAGTAATAAAGATAATTTACCTGATAATGAAATTAGAGATTTAGTTTGTCAACCTTGTTGTTTTGGACAAAAATATAATGAAAAACAAGATGATCATATTATTGATAAAAGATATAGAAAAAATATGTTATTTTGTAAATCAAAAATAAATTGGAAATCTTATTTAAAATTAATTGAAAATGAAACTCGTATTGATGGTTATATTTATTCTGAAGCTTTAAATGTTAATACTACTTTCGGTATGTTATATAAACCTTTATATAATCTTTTCAATAACTTTATCTTTTTATTAAATCAAAGAGAAAAATTAGATTTTAATCCAAATTTCCTTTTTGATAAATATAATAATTCTAATAGAGTTTTAAAAAAATATGGTTTCGTAAAAAAAGGATATGATCAAAAGAAAAATGTTATTTTAAGTATTTTAGAAGATATTTTAAATATAAATAAAAATAAAATAATTTCAAGTATTGAAAATAAATTAAATAGTAATCCTGAAATCTTTAAAATTTTAAATGAAGGTAAATTAAATATTCTATTTAAAAATATTGAAAATTATATTAATTATCTTAGAAGTGATAATGTTGATATTAATTGGATTGTTGATATATTAAAATATCCTGGTATATTTCAAAATTATAATAATGGTATTAATATTATTTTATTTAAAAAAATTAATGAAGATGATGAAGATTCTGATATAAATATTGTTAAATATAATTTTATTGATATGATTGATTATTTCGATTCTGATAAAAATATTATTTTCTTATTTAAACATTTTTCTGGTGAATTAGAACCAATATTTTTGAAAAAAAATAAATTACAACTTGGTATTTTCAAAAAAAAAATGAGTAATTTCGATATCTTTAAAAATATTAATAAAATATATAATATTGATATTGATGTTTATTTTGAAAATTTTATAATTTTTTTCCAAGATTGGATTAATATTATTTTTAAAAATAATTATTTTTCTGCTAAAAAATTAATTAAAAAATTTAATATTAAAAAACAATTAATTGATAAATTTTATAAAGTCAATTATTTAATTGATAATGATAATAATCTTATACCAGTTATTCCTTCAGAAGTAGATATTAATACAAAATTTGAACTATTTAATAATATTGAATATTTTGAAAATAAGAATTATCTTAAAACTTTTATTGAAACAAAAGATTTTATGAAAAAAATTAAAAATCAATTAAATAATGAAAATTATCTTTTTGAAAAAGTTATTCTTGACGATGATAAAAAATATGTTGTTGGTATTGAATTAAGAAATAATTTAATTATTCCTATCATTCCTATAAAATATAGTATTTATAAAAACCCTCGTATTAGTTCTAAATTTTTATATTATAATATTAATAATATTTTATTTAATAATGAAAATATTGAAGAAGAAATCGAATTTATTAAAGAAAAATATGATTTGGAAATTTATCAAAGATTTATTTTAGAATTTAGTAACTATTTAAATAATAATCGTGACGCAAAATTAACTCTAAATCAATTTATTAATACTGATAAAAAATTATTTTCCAATCAAATTTTTAATATTGTTGAGGATATTGTTACTTTTAAAGAATCTCAATTAATTAATTATAAAAAAATTAATACTCAAAAAAATAATATTAGAGTTTTATGTAATATTGATCAAAATTTTTATTGTGATAAAAATAAATTAATTATTCCTTTCTCTAAAAAAAACTTTTTAATCGGTTTATTTATTGAAAGTCTCATTAATAATGAAGACTTTAAATTAAAAGTTTTTAATAATAAAATGAATAATATTATAGATATTAATAAATATATTAATGATGATAATCATGTTTATAATAAAAAAGAATTTATCTTTTAAAATTTATCATTGATTTATATTAATTATGAATAAAAAAAGAAAAAGAGATGAAATAGATAATATTGATGAAAATCCTAATCCAAGAAAAAAACATAAAATAAATCCAAATGAAAAAAGAAAAATAAATGAAATACTTGATAATATTGATATTGATGATAATAAAAAAAGAAAAATAAATGATATACTTAATGATATAAATCCAAAAAAAAGAACTCGGAGAAATAGAAGAAGAAAAAGAAAAAATAAAAGAAGAACTAGAAGGAAAACTAAGAAAAAGAAAAATAATACAAAAAAAAAAAATAATGTTAAAAAAAATAAAAAAGAAATAAAAAATTTAACAAAAAAATTTAATAAAATTAATTTAGAAAATAAATAAAATTTATTATAATATTAAAAATAATTGATATTATAATGTTTTCTTATCAAAAATTAGTGAAAAATATGTGTTATCATAATATTAATAATGATTGTATGAGTATTATTGAAAAATTTTCTGTTTTTTATATTGATCAGGATAATCCTCAAATTTTTAATTTTTTAAAAAAAAAAATTATTCAAAAATATGATTTAAAATTTTTTAATTTTTTAATGTTTAATATTAAATCTATTGAAATTTTTGATATTTCCAAAAAAGGTATTTCTAGTCATTTTAGAATAAATGAATATATTAATTTTACTGAATTAGAAGAAGAAATTTATCATATTATCAATCCTTTTTTTATTTACTCTGATTCTAGTTTTTATGATATTAAATTTTTTATTAGAAAATACTTTTGGAACCATGTTATTACTGATCGTTTTGAATTTATACAAAATCCTCATAAATGGGAATATATTGATAATTCTATGGTCTTTATGAAAAATATTTTAATCGATGAATTAAAAATGTCTTCGCAAGAAATGGTAGATTTTATTAAGTTTATTAAATGTTCTTATGATTTTAAAAATTTCTCTATTAAAGATTTTAACCTTCATTTCGAAGATAATTTAAATATTTTAAATTTAGATTTTGGTTATACCAAAGAAGATATTGATTTCGATGAAATTTTAAATTTAAATTAAATTTATTTAATATATAATGAATATATTAAATAATTACTGTTTCGTTTATGATTTGAAAAAAATTTTATTTATTATTTTTTTTATTTTTATTTCATACAAAACTTATTTTTATAAAATTACAGCTTTTCTTTCTATTCTTTTAATTTTTATTTATTATTTTTATAGAATCCCTTCTATTAATCCACAAATAAATAATCATTTTATTCATTCTCCTTGTTATGGTATTATTAAAAATATTGAAAAAAATAATGGATTTTTACATATTTCTATTTTTATTAGATTAACTGATCCTCATATTCAATATATTCCTTATTCTGGGTTTTTGCGTAATATTTTTTATAAACCTGGAGAATTTAATCCAGCTTATATGATTAAAAAAGGCAAATATAATGAAAAAATGATTTATCATATTGAAACTTCAAAAGGTACTATTATGGTTTCTCAAATCGCAGGTGTTATTGCTAGAACTATTATACCTTTCGTTAAAAAAAATACTATCGTTAAACAAAATGAAGAATTAGGTTTGATAAAATTTGGAAGTAGATCTGATATTTTTATTCCTTTATCTAATCCTTTGAAAATCTTAGTTAGACCAGGTGATATTGTGAAAGGTTCTTATACACAACTTGTTCAATTTTTAAATTAATAATATATGTTGTTTATATATAATTGATATGGAAATTTCACAAAAAAATTTATATAAATTATTGAAATTAAAAACTTTAAAAAATACTATAGAACAATATAAAAATCGCGAATCATTCACACCTACCTTACAACATAAAACAAAATCAAAAGTAGAAGAAATAATTAAATTTTTACCAAATTCTATTTATGATCATAGAACAATGGGTGGATCAAACAAGCTCGAAGGGGTTACAGGTATGGACGCAAAAGATATATATAATATTAGATATCATTCTAATAATAAAAAATATTGGGATATTTTTTTTACAGAAACAAATGCTAACAAACAGACAGCAGTTAATCTATTAATAACAACACTCACAAAGGATATAGAATTTGAAGGAATTAACAATTACTCATTAAAAAAATGGGAAGCATATTTTAAAAAAAATAGCACTAATGCAGATTCTGTTGGTGGACTAGAGTCTGGTGAGTATAATGCTATAAAATTATTTGAAATAGAATTTTTACTTCAATTACATAAATTGGAAAATGATTTAGGTATCCCTCATCATTTCAAATCCATTTCAATTGGTGAATCTGGCGAAATCATTAAATATCTTGCAAAATCATGGTCTAAAGATTCAAATAGACATCCGGCTGGTTATGGTTCTAATCGGTCTTATAATCCAGCAACAAAAAAATGGGTCACAGGGGAGTATAATATTACTAATTGGGGCCTTAAAGATCCTCGACAACCTGGTAAATGTGATGATTCTAAACAACGAGTATACTGCGAAGAGACTCATAAGATGATTCAACAACAACAAAAATATATGGAACAAGGAGATTTAATTACAGCAGAAAATAAGTTTAAACAGATAGCACCACATGCACATTTAAGAAAAAATTTTGATATGGAGAAAGGAAATAAAAAATATCATTATACTCAAGCAATGAAATGTAAAGTTGCTAATTTAGAACTAGCAAGGGCTACAAAGGCAAATGAAGATAAAACTATTGGTCAAACAGCAGTTGATAAATGTAATAAAGGACAAAATCCTGGTAATTTCTTTAAAGTGACAAATAGACAACAACAATCAGGACAACGACAACAATCAGGACAACAACGACAATCAGGACAACAATCAAGAACTGGACCTAATTCAGCACAATGTAAAAGTATGCAACGAACAATGGATTATTATATAAAAAAAAAAAAGAAGATCCACCCTGGTTTTCAAAAACAGTATGATCATTTTAAATGTGGAGGAGATCAACCAAAACCTGCACAACCAAAACCTGCACAACCAAAACCTGCACAACCAAAACCTGCACAACCAAAACCTGCACAACCAAAACCTACTCCCGCAGCACCAACAAAACCCGGATGTTTTGTATATAGTAATGATACTTGTCCAAAACAAGCTTTTAATACACAAGGAAAATGGCATCATGATGTATGGGGTGAACAAAATCAAAAAGCGGCAGAATCAGATGCTTTATGTAAAAAAAGAGTTGGTGAATATAATGGTTGGTGTGGTGGTCAAAAAGATTTTATACATAAATGGAATAAACCTGTACCAAAACCTCAACCTGCACCACAACCTAAAGAAACAGCTGCTGGATGGGATATTGGTGATGGTGTATCATCTAAAGAAATAAATCTTGGAACATCTACAGATGTTTATGAATGTGAAAAATTAGTTAAACAAAAGCATCCAACTGCCAATGGTGCTACATTCGGAAATAATAAATTATGTTATGCAGAATTTAATATGACTAAACGGAATACAAACAAAGCATGGAAAAGTAAAATTTTTAAAGAAAAAAAAGCTGTACCTCAACCAAAACCACAACCAAAACCACAACCAAAACCACAACCAAAACCAAAACCACAACCAAAACCACAACCAAAACCACAACCAAAACCTGCACCTCAACCAAAAAAACCCGTAGAAGAACCAGAACCAGAACCACAAAAACCACAACCTTTACCAGAAATATTAATACAACCAAAATTACCTTTAACTGAAGAAGATGAACAAAAGCCATTAGAATTAGAAGTAGAAGAAAAAAAACCATTAGTTATTTCTGGTATAAGTCAAAGTGAAGAACCAGAAATACAAGAAGATAAAGCTAAATTAAATATACAAACCAGTAAAACAACAGTAGAAAAAGAAAAAGTGGAAGAATCAAATGAAAAAGAACCAAAAGAAGAACCAAAAGAAGAAGAAATGAAAAAAGATGAGAAACCAGAAGAACCAGGTTTTTTCGCCTTTCTATTTGGATGGTTGTTTTTTTTAGTAAAAATAATAATAGTTTTATTAATTATATTTACAATAATTTTTTTTGTTATAAAAAAAAAGTTTAAAAAGAAATCTTAAACAATTTCAATTTCTTCCTCCTCTGGAAGTTCCCAATATTCTTCATCATCAAATTTTTTCTTTTGTTGATGAAATAAATTAGTATTTAATAATTTACCAATTAATAAACCACTAGATAAACTAATACCTAATGTAATTAATAACGCTGAACCTTGATATAAACCTTGTTCAAAAGCAGTTCTAGTATCTCGAGCTGCAAAAATATCAGTGATATTTCCACCATATTTATGTTCGGTAGTAGCCATTGCACTAATAACACCACCTAAACCACCCATAATACCTGGTAAACCATGTAAATTATTAACACCGCAAGTATCATAAAGATTTAATTTTTTTTGTAAAAAATCAGAAATATAAACATAACCAATAACAGAAATAAAACCAGCAATTAAACCAATAATAATAGCACCATAGGGTCCAATAACTAAATCACTTGAAGAACCTACAGCTACACCACCAGCAAGAGTAGCATTTTGAATATGAACCATATCAAATTTTTTAGTTAAAAACTGACTAGTTGAAAAAGCCATAATACAAGAAGCACATAAAGCCAATACAGTATTAATAACTACTCTTTCTTGTGAAAAATTATCAGTTGGAGCCAATACACCATTAAAAGAAGGCCAAAACATCCATAAGAATGCAGTACCAATCATAGCAAATAAATCAGAATTATAGTTAGATTTATTTTCTTTTTGTTGATCTTTAGTAGGAACACCTAACATCCAACTAACACCTAGTCCGAAAAAAGCACCAAATGTATGTACAAACATAGAACCGCCCATATCAACTGCTTGCATTTTAACAACACCAATATATTCATTAATAGAATAAAAAATGATTTCAAATAAAGCCATCCATATTAATTGTAAAGGGGTAATTCTACCTAAGACGGCGCCAAAACTAATTAATACGGCACCAGCTGCAAAATCACCAATAACTAAACTAGTAATATCTAAATAAACTGTATGAAAAGAATTATCAAAAATTTGATGAACACCATTTACAACAAGAATAGCCCATTGTATACATAAAGCAGAAATTAAAAAATTTAAACCAACAGAACTAAAACCATATTTATTTAAGAAAGTCATTAAAAACCCAAAACCAATAAAAATCATTGTATGAACATCTTGAAACATAGCATAAAATCTTGTAACGCGACTAGTATCTTCTTCGGTAGCAGTAGCATCTTTATAATCAACGAAACAATAAAAGCAAACTAAAATAATTAATTGAATAATAAAAGTAGTAATAGCAAAAGATTTCGACATATTATTTTTTTTATTTTTAAAAAATAAATCAATTTTATTAAACTTATTTTTTATTTATATTTTTAAACTTAAGATTTTCCATATTAGTTGGATAAATCTCATGTGTAATAAACCCCATATTATTTGGTAAATATTCAATTCTAAAAGTAAATCGATTTTGTTTTTTCGATAAAGGGAATATATGCGAAATCCTCCTTTGGAAGTAAAAAATTTTATGCAAGTTCTTCATTGAACTTATATACGATGTTATTTTATAAAAATTATATTAAATTAAATTTTATAAAAAAAAAATAATTTATTATACTATATAATAACGATGAGTAATCCAACAAATTTTAAATGTCCAAATAATGTTGCTAGTATCCTTGCAACTGATTACAGACCAAGAAAACAATTATATGAAAATGTAGTTGATAATAATGCACATAGATTATTTTTACAACAAAATGCTGAAAAACTTATGGCTGAAAATAAAGCAAAATTTTCTCAACATATGGGATGTTGCGCATGTGATAAATACCCTAAACAAATTTCAGATAAAATTCAAGGTTATAAATGTGAAAGTGGTCAACAACCAGTAGGCAAACCATTAAATCCTAAACAAGAAAAAAAAGAAGAAGCAAAAGGTTTATTATCTTATTTTGGATTATAAATAAAATTTATTAAAAAATTATATAAAATGAAAAGTTTATTATATAATTTACCAAAAGTTATAGAAGATATTATATGGAATTATTATCATCAATTAATTCGATCTGAAAAAGAAGAATATGATGCTTATTGTGATAATTGTTTATATACTAAAATAGAAATTAAACAATGTCAAGATTGTGAAGAATATTTATGTTATGAATGTTATGGAGAAAATAATATTAAAGAAGATATATGTGATAATTGTTTTGAAAAGAATTGTAAATAAATATAAAATTGATATTTTAAATTAATAATAAATTAATATGAAATATTTAGTAATTGTTGAAAGTCCAAGTAAATGTCAAAAAATTCAAAAATATTTAAAAGAATCTTTTCCAAATGATGAATTTATAGTTAAAGCATCTGTTGGTCATATTATGAAATTAGCATTATCTGGTGTAGGTAATATGGGTGTTGATTTTGAAAATAATTATGAACCAAATTTTGAAATTGATCCTAAAAAGAAAAAAGTAGTAAAAGAATTAAAAAGTTTAAAAAAAAAAGTAGATAAAGTTATTATTGCTACTGATTTAGATTTAGAAGGTGCAAAAATTGGTTATGATATAGCAAAATATTTAAAATTAGATTTTAATGAAAAAAATAGAATTATATTTAATGAAATTACAAAAAAAGCATTAAAGACTGCTTTTGAAAATCCTCAAAAAATAGATTTAAATATAGTATATTCTCAATTTGCTCGCCGAGTTTTAGATAGAATAATTGGTTTTGATATTAGTAAAATTACAGCAAAAGAAATACAAAAAGGATGTTCTGCTGGTAGAGTTATATCAACAACTACTAAATTAATTTATGAAAAAGAAGAAGAAATAAAAAATGGTAAAGAAGATAGTTATTATGAAATTTTAGGAGATTTTCAAAATGAAAATTATGTATTAAAAGATTGTATATATAATAAAAAAAAAAAATATAAAAATTTAAAAGAAATAAAAACATTATTTCAAAAATATAAAAGATCTAATTTTTCTATTCATTCTATTATTGAAAAAAATGAAGAATCTCAACCTTCTAAACCATATATTACATCAACGATTAATCAAAGTTCTCCATATAGTATTAAAAAAACAAGTATGATATTACAAAAATTATATCAACAAGGTTTTATTACTTATATTAGAACAGATTCATATAAAATGTCTAAAGAAGCTAAAAATATGATGAAAAAATATATAATTGAAAATTATGGAGAAAATTATTTTAAATTGAGAACTTTTGGTAAAAAAAATAAAAGTAGTCAAGAAGCACACGAATGTATTCGCGTAACTAATATTAATAAATTATCAAGTGAAATAGATGATCCTCAAGAGAAAAAAATATATAATTTAATATGGAAAAGATCTTTAGAATGTTTAATGGAAAATTCTAAATTTAAATCAAAAGATATTAAAATTAATGTTTCAGAAACTAAGAAAAAGTTTCAAAAAAAAATTAATTATTTTTATTTTTTAGGATTTAAAATTTTATCAAATACTTTAAACGAATTAAATAAAGATTGTTTATTTTTTGATAAAATTACAACAAATGATAAATTAGTATATATTATTATTAATAGTAAAAAAAAATATATTTCAAGTGGTTCAAGATATAATGAATCTAAATTAGTTAAAGAATTAGAAAAATTCGGTATTGGTAGACCATCTACATATGGAAATACGATTGAAAGTATATTAAAAAAAGGATATGTTGTTAAAAAAGATATTAAACCAATTGAAGTTGAATCAGAGAATTTAAAATTAGAAAATAATAAAATATATCGTTATACAATAATTGAAAAAATTAAAGGAGAAAAACAAAAATTAATTATTACTGAATTAGGTATCACTGTTACAAAATTTTTAGAAACAAATTTTGAAGTGATTATGAATTATAATTTTACTTCTGAAATAGAAAATGATTTAGATAATATTTTAAATAAAGATAAAATTTGGTATAATGTAGTTGATGATTATTATAATAAATTTAAACCAGATGTTAAAAAATTTGAAAATACTAGTTCTAAAAATAATGATTTTTATATTGGTGAATTTGGTAATAAAAAATTTTATAGATCTAAATGGGGTCCAAGAGTTATGTATGGAGAAATCGGTCAAAAAGATACATTATATTTAAATTTACCAGAAGGAAAAGTATTAAAAAAAATAACATTAGATGAATGTATTTTATTAATTCCAAAATCGATTGGTAAATATAAAAATAAAGATGTTCAACTTAGAAAGGGTAAAAAATCTTTTTTTATACGATATGATAAACAAAACTACCCTCTTCATTGGGATTTTCAAAAATTAAAAAAAAAAGAAATAACTTTAGAAAATTGTATTTTTTCTATTCAAAATTTTATAATAAAAAAACCAAAAAAATAAAATTGAAATAATAAAATATATTAATTTGATCATGGAAACTAAATTACGAACTTTTTTAAAAGTAATATTATTAAGAATAATTATATTTATAATAATATCATTTTCCACTGTATTTATAATGAAAAAAAATATAATTGATGGCATTGAGTTTGCAATATTGGATATAATAGTTGAATTTTTAACTCATTATATTTATGATAGAATTTGGTTAAAAATTAAATGGGGTATAGTAGAACAACGACAAGAAGAAGTTATAGAAGTTCCGAAGGAAAATAATAATATAGTAGCTTTTACTATTTAATTATTTATTCTTTATAATTATCTAATGTTCTTGCTGAAGGATCAGTTACGCCATCGGAATATTTTGGTAACCAATAATATGGTATTACTTGGTCTGTTTTTTTATAATATTTATTATATATTTTTCTATAATAATAAGCCTCTTTTGTCATTGGTTTATTAATTAAAAAATCATTTTTATTTGTATTAAATTCATCATCAGTTATTTGAGTATCTATATATTCTTGAATAATTTGATACCAAGATCGTTTTTGACTTGATACACCATCACTAAATGCTTCTTTATGTCTCCATAAAACTTCATCTGGTAATAAATTATCTTTTGCAAATGCTTTTCTTAATAAATATTTTTCAACATAATTATTTGTTTTTGCTAATTTTAATTCTGGATTTATTGAAAATATATATTCGATAAATTTTTTATCTGCAAAAGGTACTCTTGCTTCTAAACCATTTTGAGATACTGATCTATCACTTCGTAAACTATCAAAATAACAAATATCAGTCACTAATCTTTTTGTTTCAATATTAAATTCATTAGGATCATCACATTTATTAAAATAGATATAACCTCCTAATACTTCATCACTATAATCTCCATTAAATACTACTTTACAATTACTATTTTCTTTTATATATTTTGATACTAAATAATTTCCAACACTTGCTCTTACAGATGTTATATCATAACTTTCTATTACTTTGATCGTTTCTTCAATTGAATTTAAAAAATCTTCTTCAGTTAATTCAATTAATGTATGATTACTTTTAATATGATCAGCAACTATTTGTGAATAATGTAAATCAGTACTCCCTTTGATTCCAATTGAATATGTCTTTACTGTATTTGGTTCAAATTTACTACATACTATTGATGCAACTAATGAACTATCTAAACCACCACTTAATAAACAACATATTTCTCTATCACTCATTATTCTTTTATATACTGCTTCTTTAAATATTTTATTGATATTTTTTAATATTTCTTCTTCTTTATGATCAACTTTTTCAATTAATAATAAGTCTTTTATATATTTATTATATGATGTTATCATTTCTCTATTATTATCATATATCATATAATGCCCAGATTTAAATTGTTTAATCTGATTTAAATTATTTTCTGATAAATTATATAATCCTTTCATTTCTGAAGCAAAAATAATATAATTTAAACTATCATGATTATAAAATAAAGGTCTTACGCCATATGGATCTCTTGAAATAAATGTTTTTTTTGTATCATCATCATATAAACAAAATACAAATTCTCCATCTAATTTATTACATAATTTATACATAATTTCATTATCATTTTCACTTTCTTTTTTATAAAAATCATATAGATGTAAAATAACTTCACAATCACTTTGAGATACACATTTAAATTTAAATTCTTCTATAATTTCTTTATAATTAAAAATTTCACCATTACATATTAAATTTTTATTATTAGATTCAAATGGTTGATTTCCTAATTCACTTTTATCCATAATACATAATCTATGAAATCCCATCATCATTTTATTTTTTTCTATTAATTTACTATTATCTGGTCCTCTATTTTTTAATTCTTGAAATGATGAATGAATCTTCTCTTTCATTTTTTCTTCAATTCTTTTTAATTTTTGAATATATAAAAAAATACCGCACATATTTATTTATATATATAATATTTTCTTTTTAATTAAAAAACATTTTTTATAAAAAATTTATTAGTCTCATTTAAAATAAAAAAAGTTGATATTATTCTTAAACTTCTATAACCAAAACCTTTATAATCACATTTAAATTTTATATTATTATTAGAATATTTTTGTTGAATTGTTTTTCTTGTATCAAATGGATGTGATAAAAATGATGAAATTCCGCCACTTAATATTGGCGATATAATATTTCCATATTTTATTTCTCTTTCTTTTATTTTTTCTTCTAATATTGGTGTTATTGTAAGTAAACAAGAAGTATATATTCCTTCTCTTATCAAACAACTAAAAAAACCATATTTGTATATTTTTGTTATTTTATTTCTTTGAACACTTTGTAATAATGTTTCATTATGTCTTTTATTTAATATATAATATTCAGCTGGACTTGCTATCAGACCTGAGAATAATCCTGATCCTAATGATGACATTAAATCATTTTTTGTATATTTATATAAATAATTATAACCATAATATTGTATTATTGATATTAAATTTAAACTATAAAGATTAAAATTATATCCTCTATATAAATTTTTAAAATTATATTGAAATTTACATTTTTTTGATTGGTTATGATTTTTTAATACATTTAATGGATGTTGTAATGATACTTCTATTGTATTTCCTATTAATGATAATAATATTACTTTATTAGTATTTAAATCTTTTATAGACATTAAATTAATATTATTAATCAATCAATTATATTTTTTTTTAAAAAGAAAAACCTTCTGCTGCTGGTGCAGCTTTTTTTGCAGCTTTTTTTGCAGCTTTTTTTGCAGCTATTTTTTCAGCTTTTTTTGCAGCCTTTTTCTCTTCTGAATCGTCTTCTAATGAAACTGATGCTTCTTCTACAGATGCTTCTACAGATGCTTCTACAGATGCTTCTACAGATTCTTCTACAGATTCTTCTACAGATTCTTCTTCTACTGATTCTTCTGCAGATTCTTCTGCAGATTCTTCTTCAGATTCTTCTTCGACTTTTTCTTCAGATTCTTGTTCACAAAATAATAATGATGTAATAAATCTTAATATTATTTTTGCGCCAGAATATCCAGCTATATACATATGTAATTTTGGAGTTTTCTTTTTAGTTAAAAAGAAAAAACCTAATTTAGTTAAAACTTCTAAAATTTGTCCTACATTATTTTGACATAATTTTGGTATAAAATATGCTAATAATGGAAATAATAACATATTAATACCTATATCTGTTAAAACAAAAAACATTACACTTGTTAATCCACTTGAAAATATATTCCATCCTATCATTCCTGATAAGAGAAAACCAATTATTGCTACTATAAGATTCATTGTTATATAATATCGAGATATATTAATAATAAAAAAATAAATGAAATATATATATAAACATGGTTAATAAAGAAAATATGAAAAAAGCACAAAGAGATTTATTTGATTTTTTAGAAAAAATTATTAAAAAAAAATATGATGATTTAGTTTTAGAATGTTTTTTAAAATTTAAAAATAGAACAGATTTTGAAAAAACAATGAGAAGAATCAATAAAGGAAAAGATGAATTTGATTGCGAAGAATATTCATTGACTTTAATACAATTAGAATTTATTATTGATGAATTGCAAAAATTAAAAAAAAAGAAGAAAAAAAAATCTCCAAAAAAATCAGACGATAAAAAGGAAAAAAAATCTGATAATAAGAAAGAAAAAAAAAATAAAAAAAAAGATAATAAAAAAACTGATAAATTAACAAAAGAAGATTGTGAAGAATGGGAAAAAAATAAAAAAAATGTTAAAAACGATAAAGTTATAAATATTAAAAATGGTAAACCAATAAAATATACTAAAAAAAATGGAGAACCTACTAAAAAGGTCACTGATATTAATAAAGAATGTGAAAAAATATTAAAAAAATCTCCTCCTAAGAAAAAAACTCCTCCTAAGAAAAAAACTCCTCCTAAGAAAAAAACTCCTCCTAAATCACCTTCTAAACCTAAATCTAAATCACCTCCTAAGAAAAAAAAATCTCCAACACCTCCTAAAAAACCTCGTAAAAAACTTAGTCATGAATATATAGATGATGATGAATGTAAAGTAGATGATGATTGTGATACTTTATGTTGTAAAAATAATCGTTGTGTAGATAGTGAAATTTGTGAAGAAGAACAAGATGCTTTAGAAGAAGAAGAAAGAGAAATTCAAGAAGCCAGGGCAGAACAAGCGAAAATAGATAATAAAATAAAAAAAATTCTCTTAAAATATGATAAATTTGAAGAAAGGGTAATAGATCATATTAAAGATTTAACTTCTCAAGTTAGTAAAAGATCTACTAAAGAGATAAGAAAACAATATCAAAAAATAAAAAATAAAATTATAGCAAAATTTAACGAACATTTTGTTGAACCAAATCTTGTACCAGGTTGGATTAAAAATCAAATTCCAAAAGAAATTAAATATCAATTAGAATTTTTAAGAGAAAGAATAGTTGCTAAAACTCCAACACCTGGTCGTCAACAAGATTCACCTAATACATTATTTGATAAATGGTATGTAAAATTAATGGATTCTGGTCCACCAATGAAATTATTGGATAATATTATTGATAAATACCATATTGAATTTGAATTTGATTCAGTACCAAATAATTTTCAAAAAATGATTGCTATCGCTCAAAATTATAGAGCAATTAATGATAGAAGAATACAAGAACATATGAATAATACCTCAGATTCTATGAAAAGAGATCTTGAAAAAATAAGACAATCAGAAATGGATGCAATAAAGGAACAAGATAGAAAATTAAATAATTTTATAAAAGATAAAGAAGATAATGAAGATAATACATTTTCTCAAGAAGAAATTGAAGAATTATATGATTCTGATTTTGAATCTGAAGATGAAAGTAAATCAAACTCTCCAGTAATTAAAAAGAAAAAATCAAAAAGTAAATCTAAATCAAAAACTCCAGAAAAAAGTAAATCAAAGTCTAAATCTCATTCTAAAACACATCAACAAATATTAGATGATTTAAAAAATAATCAATTAAATCAAGAAGATATGGATAAAATTTTAAAAAAATTAAATCTTAAAACACAAAAAGAATATTTAAAAGAATTAATTTTAATAGGTCTAAATAAATTATAAATAAATTATAAATAAATTATAATAATATATAATATAATGAATTTAAATAAATTTTTTAAAAAAAATTATAAAAAAATAATTGTTGTTTGTTTAATTATGTTATTATTTTCTAATAAAATGTATGAAAATTTTACATCTACTCAAGCATTAGATGCTGTGAAATCAACTGAAAAAAAAGTCAATGATATATTTTATAAAGTAGATAAAGATTGGGTTAGAACCCATAAAAATATATATAGTGAAAAAGAAATAAAAGCTAAAACTATTAGATCTACCCAAGATGTAATTGCAACGCGAAATATGACTGCTACCGGTAATGTTAATGCTAAGAAAGATGTTAATGCTGCAAACAAAGTTAATGCAAAAAATTTTTGTATAGATGGTGTTTGTATTAATAAAACACATTTAGAAATGTTAACAGGAAAAAGACATCATTTTATTTCAAATTGGAAAAAAAATAGATTTATGAAACAAGAAGGTAATGAACATTCTTGGAAATTAGAATTCAAACCAGATTGGGCTGATTCTAAAAAACGATTATTTATTCACAATATAAATGGATCAATACCATTTTAGGATAAATTAAAATCAATAATTTTAAAATCTTTATTATTAATTAAATTATTTAAATCTAAATTTTCTTTTTTTAATTTTATAAAAAAATCTTCATTATTTTTATTTAAAATTAAATTACTTTGTGTTTCAATAACTTTTTTAAATATTAATTTCATTTGCTGTTTAGTATATTTATAACCATTTTTAAAAACAAAAAGATAATCTAATTTAGGAAATTCATTATAACAATATTTTATTATTTCTGAAGATATATCTTCTTCTTCATTTAAATATATATTATTTTCATGAGCAAAATTATAAGTTGTTTTTTTAATAATTTTATAAATATATGGTATTTCATTATATAAAATTTCAGTATTATTATCTAAAATAGCAATTATACAATTAATATTTTGTTCTGTATTATATATTAATCTTTGTTTACCCAAAGAAGGTATAATACCATAACATCTTTTATCTTTTAATAATTTATTAAAGCTTTTTTCATATAATTTTTTACTTTTATTATTATTTTGAACAATCTTTTTAATAACATCTTCTAAAATTTTTATTAATTTTTTAGCATATGATTTACTTATAATAAAAGAATTAATATTATTTGCATTTTTTTTAATTCCAATGAAATTTTTTATATAATCTTTATCTTTCTCATGATCTTTATCATCATTTTTGTATGTAATATGAAAATTATTATAATTTAATAATATTAAATTAAATTTATTATTTTTTATTGAATTTAATTTTTCTAAAATAAAATCTTTATTAAATAACCATTGAAAATCATATTCAAAAAGTATTAAAAATTTTTGTGGATCATCTAAAAAAATTTCTAAACTTTTTAAAACAGTAATAATTCTAGTAACATATTCTGAATGAAACTCAAAATATGGTACATATTCAATGTTTGGAAAAATATTATTTAATTCATTTTCAATTAATATTTTATTAGTACTATCCGTATCATATTTACATAAACATATGGTTTTAAATCGAGAATCATTGAATTTACCATCAATTAAATTTTTTTGACAATTTTTTATTTGTTCACATACAGAATTTTGAACATTTTGGGTTATTTTTATAGTATTTATTATTTCCATATGTCTTTTTTTTCTTTCTTTGATAATTATTTCTATTTCTTTTTTTGTTTTTAAATTATACATTTCTTGTAAACTTTCTTCTTTTTTTTTCATTTTTTTTTCATATTTTTCCTTTTCTTGATTTTTCATCGTTTCATTATATTGATTATTTTGAAGATTTATCATTTTAATTTCCTTTCTATATCTTTCTTTATATTTTTCATGTTGTTCATTTATTTTTATTATTTTTTTATCATGTTTTTGATATATTATTTCTTTTTCTTTTTTTTCATCTTCATTTAAATTGCATATATTTTGTTGATGTTGTAAATTAATTTCTTTTAATTCTTCTTGTTTTTTATTTTCAAATTCTATAAGTTCATTTTTTAATTTTTCATTTTTTAATTTAATATTTGTTTTTTCTCTATTTATTTTTTTCCTTTCTTTTTCATTATTACTTATTTTTAATAATAAGGTACTATTTAGTTTTTTTAAATTTGAAATTAATAAATCTTTTAATTCTTTATCTTTTTTTAAAGATTCTATTTCTTTTTGTAATTTCAAAACAGAGAAAGTATCAGTATAGGTTTTTTTTTCAATTATTTTTTCATCAATTATTTTTTCATCAATTATTTTTTCATCAATTATTTTTTCATCAATTATTTCCTCAATTTTTTCAAGTTTTTCATTATTTAGTCTTCTTTTTCTAAAAGACATTATAATTATAAAATAAAAAATTATATTTAATTAAAAAATAAAAAATTATATAATAATATAGAATTATGGTATTAACCTTACCCCCATTTAATTCACTTATTAATTCTAATGAAAAAAAAACTAAAAAAATTTATCAAAATAATGTTCAATATAATCCAATTTATAATAATATATATGATTTACAACCAAAAATTATTAAAAAAACAGATAAAGTTGAAGAAGAACTTAAAAAAGATATCTTTGATTTAGACCTTATGACTATAATAAAAAATATTTCAGATGCTATTTTATTAATTTTAATTGATTTAACTAATTTAAAAAATTATTCTCAACTAAGTTTATTTTTAAATATTTTTTTTAAAGAAAATAGATTGATATATTTGGGTATTTTCATTGTTATAATTAGTTTTTTTTGTATATTATTTAAATAATTTTTATTTTTTTTTTTTAAAATTGATTGACTAATTTATCTTAAAAAAATAATTAACTATGTCAGCAAAAGTATTCTCAGTATCAGATTTATTAAAAAATTTAAACAAAGTTTCTTTCAGTGAATTAAAAAGACAAAAATCAGGTTATGTTTCTTGGGTAAATTATAATCAAAATGGTAGTTTAAAACGCATTTATGTGAAAACACCAAAAATGTTTGCTCCTTTTGGTGCAACTAATTATAATCCTAATAATGTTGCTTCAATGAATAATAAATTTCAAGTTGCTTTATCTTTTAAAGGTGAAGATGAAAATACTGAAATCGCAGATTTAAAAAAATTATTAGCAAAATTAGATGAATTAGTAGTTGATCAAACATGTAATGAAAAAACTTGGTCAAAACAAATTAATAAAAAGAAAGTATCTCGTGAAGTTATCGAATCAGCATTTACAACTCTTCTTAAAGAAAAAGATGATGATGAGAAAAAATTTCCTGCTTTGTTTAATTTAAAAGCACTTGTTAAATGGACTAATGGTGAGCCTTCAGTAGGAACAAAGGTTTATAATACTCAAAAAGAAATCTTGGAAATTAATTTTGAAAATTATTCTGAAGTATTACCAAAATTAACAGATATGAAATGTGTTTTTCAAGTAGCTTCTGTTTGGTTTATTAATAAAAAATTCGGTTTAACATTAAAATTAGTTCAAGCTAAGGTCTTTCCTAGTAGCATGGGTGATTTGCCAGATTTTGCTTTAGATGATGATGAAGTTGAAGAAGAAGTAAAAAAAGTAGTTAAAAAAACAGAAGCATTATCTGTTGCAGTAGAAGAAGAGGAATCTGATGATGAAGATGAGGAATCAGAATCTGATGAAGAATAAATTTAAAAAAATTTAAAAAATAAAAAAAAATTAAAAAAAAAACAAAAAACATTTTTAAAATGTCTTTTGTTCTTTAATGAACAGCACCATTGGCGAAGTTGGTATCGCGTCGGCCTTATGTGCCGAAGATCATGGGTTCGAGCCCCATATGGTGTATAAAATAAAAATATTTATATTAATAAAATTTATTATAAATATTTATTAGAAAATGAAAATTCCAAAGACAGATTTAAAAATTAATAAGAAAATATTAGAACCATTTTTATTTTTATTTAAACATATTCATCCTAATATGATTTCATTATTTGGTATATTTTTAAATTATATTATTTTTAAATTATATTATAAAGATTATAATAAAATATTAATAATTTTAATAACATTAATTAGAATAGGTTGTGATAATTTAGATGGAATGGTTGCACGAAAATTTAAAAAAACTTCAAAATTAGGAGGATTATTAGATTCAATAGATGATATGATTTTATGTACTATTGCGTGTTATATGAGTAGTTATTCTTTAATACCATCATTCGCATTTTATATTTCAATATTATTTGGATCATGTTGTACATATTATTTATATCATAATAATTCTTTAATATTACATTCGAATTTTTTTGAAAAAAAAAATCCAACATATTTAGATAATATTGCTTTGATAATGGGTAATAATACTTATTTAATTTCATTATTGTGGAGTATATTATTATAAAATTGATTTTTCTTTAAATATATAAAATATTAATAAATATGCAAAATCGACGAGTAATGGCCAATGGACATTATGAACAAAACGCACCTGTACCACGACAAAGACAAAGAAATGTCAATGTTAAAACAAATAATGATGATAATGATGATATTGAATGCGAAATGCCGAATGGTTTATGTAAATGGGCATGTTGTATTATATTTGGAATAGGAATATTATTAACAATAATTTTAGTACCAGTATCAATTAGAGATATAAATCATGAAGAATATGGAATTCGTTATGAAGGTTTAACAAAAAAAGTAGTCAATCAAATCTATGAAGAAGGAAAATATGTATTTGAACCACAAACAGAAATGTTTAAATATAATAAAGTACAAGGAACAATTGCATTTCAAAATGAAAATTTATTAGAATGTTTAAGTAAAGATGGTATTATTATTTATGCAAGTATTATATATCAATATCAATTAAG
>Ga0315334_10000100_pt1 | contig 55887 bp, 94 predicted proteins | sample M150034915metaG_FD_205555 | JGI IMG/M metagenome (GOLD analysis project Ga0315334, IMG submission 205555) | Ammonia-oxidizing marine archaeal communities from Monterey Bay, California, United States - M1 500m 34915 | ecosystem: Environmental > Aquatic > Marine > Intertidal zone | place: USA... | reverse complement strand
AGAATCAGAATCAGAATCAGAATCAGAATCAGAATCAGAATCAGAATCAGAATCAGAATCAGAATCAGAATCAGAATCAGAATCAGAATCAGAATCAGAATCAGAATCAGAATCAGAATCAGAAAATGAAAATGAAAAATTATATGAGTTTAACAATTTTTTCAAAACAAAAATAGCAAAAGCAGTTAAGAAAAATATTAAAGTTGCATTTGCTTTTGATTCATATATTGAAAATAAAAATGAAGAAAATTATAATAAAGTTTTAGGAATGATTTAAAATGTTAAAATTTCAAAGTCGTAAAAAACCAAATTTAAAAAGTAAATTATATGAAAATTTTACTTTAGAGGATTTTTAAAATGTCAGAAAATAAATTATATGATATATCAAAACCTGATTTGTTAAAGTCAGAATTAATAGAATATGTTGATCAACTTTCTAAATATATGGATAACACAAAAAAATATCACAAATGGTTTAAACAAAATGCCAAATTATATCATATAATTAATAAAACTGAATCTGTTAAAGTCCAAAAAAGAAACCGTACAAAAATTAAAAGGTGTTTTGATAATTGCTATAAAGCAGTATATAAAGAAGAAAATCTAAAATATATAGAAGGTTATACAATGAGTTTGATCCCTATTGAACACGCCTTTTTAATTAATGAAAATAATGAAGTAATAGATCCTACTTTATCAATTAATACTAGTGGACATTCTGATCGTTATGGATCTGAATATTACGGAATAGAGATCCCAAAAAATATGATCGCATTATTAAGAATAAAAAATAATTATTTGCCATTACCATTTTTATATTTTCAATATTTGAATGAAAAAAATATATAATATATCTAAAGTATATCTAAAGTATATCTAAAGTATATCTAAAGTATATCTAAAGTATATCTAATAAAAAATGTTTCTAAACTCGAATAAAGAAATTTTTAAAGATTTACGCCTAAAAAAGATCCAAAATCCGAGATATATTTATATATCTTTTTAGTATGGTATAATGTATGACAACAAGTCAAGAAAATAGACCAACATATAAAGAAGAAAAAAGCATGGAATATGCGATCAAAGTTTACCATGATTTAAACAATGTTGGACAAGTTGAAACCGACTTACAAAAAATAAAATCCTTAAGTGTAGCCCTTACCGATTTAGTTCAAAATGCCGATATACCAATTATGGATCAAATTCATTTACTCCAAAATACAACTTTAAGATTGATATATCAAAACACTATTGAATATTTGGACTACAAAGAAAATGAAGTTAAAAAACAAATGTGCGAGGATTTGAAATAATGGAATCATATATTCTTTTTAACTTTGATAATAATCCATATATTTTTGAATGGAACGAATCAAAAACCGTTAATGTATTTTATAAACAAGAATACTTTAACGAGGAAAAAATTTGTATAGATTGCTTTAGTTTTGGTTATACAAAACAAACTGATCCAACATTTAAAGAAGCAAAAAAGCATATTGAAGAATATATAAAGGAAAATGATATATTTTGTTAAATTCAGATATGGAAAATATATTGGACTTTGATAAAGAAGTAACAGGAGAAAACGATATAAAATGACCGTATATAATATGCCTGTAACGACTTTAAAAAATGGTTTAATTGTGGGTAATTTTTCAAGCCCACATGAATTTAATTTTAATACAGGCGAAACTTTAAAAGCTTGTGATCCTGAAAGATCAGAAAGGTTAAAAGTTAATTTTATATCTCATATATCTAAACAAATTATACGAGGAATTGAAATTAATAATAATTCTTTAAGTTTTGGCTTAAGTTCTGAATTAAAAGAAGAAATAGTTAAAATTTTAATGTCTAATAATAATCCTGATATAATTTTAATTCCCTTACCAATGATTCAAGCAATAAAAAAAGACTTACCTGATATAATTATATCAGAAACTCAATTTAGAGGAGTTAAAATGAAAAGTCGAACAGAAAAACTTACACTAAGTCAGGAGTTTTGTATATAATGTTATCAGCTTTAAGATTAATGTCTTTAATTCAAGATATATCAAAAAAATTAGAAGAATTAAAAATGCTTGATAATACTTGGTGTTATGAACGTGAAGATCGAGTTGGTCATTATGACGATCATAATATATTAATTGACGATATAAGACAACTAAACGCACAAAAAAGAATATTATTAGAGGTATTACAAAATGAATGAAAGATATATATTGCCTAAATGTAATGATAATAATATGAATGTAAAAATTGGAAATCGTGTAAAGTTGGTAAAAACTAACGATCCATATACTGACTTAATAAATAATGAGTATATTGGAACGGTATATGATATAAATAAAGTAAATTTTGACGGTGGCTTTACTCAAATTTGGTGTAAGTTTGACAATGGATCAAACTTTGCTATCGTGCCTGAATGTGACGATCAATATGAGGTTATACAATGAAAAAAACCGTACAATATGGAAAAAGAATTGTAGATTTGGACTTTAAAAAAGATTCCATATATATTTCAATTTGGAGAGAAGCAGATAACCCAAGCGGTTATGAATATATAACAGAACTTGCAATTAAAACGAGGAATAACCATGATTAAAAAATGCTCTTTATGTACTATGACTTTTGACAATGCTGATCCCGATTATATGAAAAGAATATCTAGGCATAATATATGGCATAGTAAAGCACAAATTCAACATAGAAATACTACACAAGGAGATCCTATATATGAATAAATGCTCATATCATAAATTATATCATAATGGTGTAGCGGGTGGTTGTCCAATATGTATGGAAAAAACACTTAAAGACGAATTAAAAAGAATAGAGGAATTTGGATTTTGAATAATATATGTATAGATTGTAAAGGCGAAACCATAACAGAAAAAGGCGTTATATATGTAAGGCGTGGAAAAGAAAACGTTGAAATTTGTTTAAGTTGTTGGCAAAAAACAAGAGAATAATTTTTTTATTTTTATTTTTTAAAGATTTATATTAAAGTATGTGTATAGTATAACATGGAACGAATAGAAATCCCAAAAGATTGTTTATTATGTGATATATGTAATAAGCAGGTAAGTGATCAAAAATTTGTTGCCCTTGAAGACCTTAGTTGGTATGAGGGTTGGTTATATTGCCAAGATTGTGATAAAAAATATCACTCAAACGGAACGGAACAAGTATTAGTCCGAAGTATATTTAAAGGAGAAGATTTGAGCAAAACTGATCTAGCTTTGCCAATAGTCATGGAGTTAGGGTGATATAATTGGGTTATACACATTATTGGAATATAACCGAAGAATTTCCTGTAACTTTATGGAGAGGTTTTGCTAATGACTTTATCAAAATCTTACCCCATTTTATAGACAAATTAGATCACGAAACAAACCAAAAGTTTAATGTAAATGGTGAAAATATGATCTTTAATGGTATAGGTGAAGAAGCTCACGAAACTTTCACAATGAATAGAACAAACCCATTGGAAAAATCACATACAGGAGAGATTGAATATTTTGACTTTTGCAAAACTGCAAGAAAAGAATACGATATAGCTGTATGTTGTGCTTTAATAATAGCCAAAAAATATTTTGGTAATAGAATTAAAGTAAGTTCTGACGGTGAAGAAGAATGGGAAGAATCAAAAGAACTATGCCAAAAAGTTTTAAAGTATGGTAAAACTTTTAATATGTCGTATGAAAACAAAAATGGTGGAGAATTTAAATGATCACCAATAAAGAAATGTTCTGTGCTGTTGCAGGGGTAATTATAACAAGTGTGCCTAAAGAACATTCCACCGAACTTTTATATCAATCGGGAGAAGAATTTGGTATAACTAAGGGAGAAACCAAAGTTATATTAACAGAACTTAAAGAAACTTTAGGTTTTGCTTGTGCAAAAATGTTAAAGAAAATGCAGGGCGAAGATTCTCAAACTTTTGGTGTATAACCAAAAAATTTTCTTTTTTTATCAAGTCATATTTTTAATATAAATTTTATAGAAGTATATAAGTATTAAAAACCGTATGGTTATTCCGTACAGTTTAATCTGAAGTGTAGTGGTTGGTAAAATTATATGATATATTATATATCCAGCGAAACATCATCCTGATGATGGAGATGATCATCCTGCTGGGGGGGATTCATATATCATATATCATATAATTTTTTTTGTCCTGCCTCCCTGTCCTGCGTTTATATAGTGTCTTTATATAGTAATTTGTCACCACCTGCTATGGAAGATATGCAGGATATATAATATATGATATACCCCGTGAATTACAGAAGCCCAGATAAAAATTTTGATAAAAAACTGAGGTTGATAGTATATTTAAAATAATAATAACCCCCGAAAAAAAATCCCTTAAATTTCAGGGGTATGAATGAGTTAGGTATAATATTTAATACGGTATTACCTAAACCCGTCTGGAAACACTCACGATTTAAGTGGGCTGTGTTCCAAGACCACTATCAAGCATTAACACTTTAGCACTTGGTTATCGGTGTGTTAAACCTATCAAGAATGACTTGACTTATTGCTTTCTGCTTGATAACAATAGTATAGTGTAACTTCAATATATGTGTTTATATTAGTATAGTGTACTATACTAAGTATAATTACTTGGTGATCTTGGTGTACTTGGCACAATATATATAATTAATAATGTATAGAGAGGTATGACAAACCCAAACTACAAAAAAGGATTTGAAATCTTGTCTGAATATTTTGATTCAATCGCAGACGAAGAAAAAGAATCCGTAGATCGAGAATTAAGGAAATGTGGATTATAATGGCAATATCCCATTTTTACAAATCTAAAGCCCGAAAAAGACGTTGGGGAACTTGGTGTGGACAATGCCGAGTAGAATTAAAATCGGGTGATCAACTTATGCGTGAACAACTAGATTATAATTCGTATGGGTGTATGCAATATAACGAATATTGTATGAAGTGTTATAACAAAATATTACCCAAAGAAATAAAGAAAGAAGCAACAGAACTTGAAAAAGAAATCAAGTGGAAACAAAAGAAATTGAGAGGATTAAAAAAGGGTGTTATTATAACCCCTGCTTAATCTTTTTTTATTACAAAGATATATATTGAAGTATTGGTATTAACTAATATGGTAGTTAGAATGAATAACCCAAGAGAAAACGACTATGATATATTTTGTGACGATTGTGGAAGCGAGGAAATTTGCGATCACGAATATGGAATAGGTAATGATATGCAATCGATAGATTATTGTATAAGTTGTTGTGCTGAATGTAATGCTAATCCAAACCATGAAGATATGAGGAATGATTTAGATTGATTTCTGTACAAGAACAAATAAAATTTGCAAAAATTCCATATACAAAAAAAGAGATAGAGAATTTTAAAAATGACGACTATCCTGAATATGAGCTTTGGTGTGATTGTGGAAAAAAAGTAATGATAGGTTCTGACTTTTTCTGTTGGGAATGTGACAAAAAAGAGGACTTGAAATAATGCCTGACGTAAATTATCTTATAGATTCATATATTGCTTCACGATATGAGCCTGAAATTATAACAGGTAAAGACGATAACGGTAAATATGAAATATGTAATGGTTGTAACCAAAGAATATATGAATGTGATACAGTTTTACCGCTTGAAGATTGGTGTAACAAATGTATGTACGGAGAAGAAAATTGAAAGATTGTCCTGTATGCAAATCAAAAATTAATAATGCTCGATATATTTTTGTAATGGAAACTATATCAAACCCCAAAAAATTAGAAGCATGGGTTGAAGGAACTTGGACTTTTGAAAAATATATGGAATCAAAATGATTTGTTCTGAATGTAAAAAAGAAACATTTGTAGGTAACTTGAGATTTTATTATATGAGAGGATTTATATGCAGACTTTGTGATAGTATAAGAAGGTAAATGTCACAAAAATTAATTTATAACTTATGTAAAATGTGTGGAATACCACAAGGTAGAAAGTTAAACTCAATGTGTTGGGAAAAATATAACGTGTGTTCTAAATGTTGGAAAGTAAATTATAGAATTACAGAAGTAAAGAATTTGAAAAAAAGAGAAATACAAAGTTGTAAAGTATGTGGTCTAGTTAGAACCAATATATATAACAAGGCAAAATGTTGGGAAAGTGATTTATGTGGAATATGTATAACACCTGTTACTAAAATTATTAAATATAAAAAGAAAAAAGTTTGTCAATGTGGAGAGGTTATGGTTAGATTAAATTATTATAAAAGGGGAGTTCATGTAGGAACAAATTTTAGAGTTTGTACTAAATGTTCATATATATCAATGGATCGTAATAGTAGATATAATATTGCAACATTAATGTAATAAAAAAGATTTATATTAAGGAATGAGTATAGTATAATATGAATAATATATTAGATGAAAATTCTATATCAGATGAAGATTCACATTATATACAAAATGAAATTGAACATATAATAGAAGAATTGAAACAAGATCCAAAAAATGAAGAAATTTGTAAAGTATTATTAGATATATTAGATATGATACCATGTAGTTGCGGAGAAGAATATGAATAGAGAAGATCGATTACACTTGAAAGTAATAAAGGATATATTAAAAACTGCTAGAGATACAGCGGAAAAAGATTCAAGTATAACAACAAGTATGGAAGATAACGCATATTATAACGGACTTGCCGAAGGATATGCACACGCTTTTGAACTAATAAGGAGAATAAAATGAGAGAAATTCCCCATGATTATCATTTTAAAATGGCAATAACTCTTACAAACTTTGTTGATTATTTCATAACAAGGGGTGCAACTAAAGAAGATATTCAATATATGTTTAAAGATATAGTAGAAAAAATATATGAAGATAAGGAGAATTTGAAATGATATGGCTTAAAGAATTAACATTACATTCATGGTGTAAAGAAAATAAAATTAAATGTAATTGTATAACGTGTATAAGTAAAGAGAATTTAAAATGAGGTGTAAGACTTGTTTAAGAACTTACAAATCCTGTGGGTGTAGTGGTCGTCATTGTTGGGATAAACAACAATGTAAGGATTGTCATTACTTAGGACATTATTATAGCAGGAGTATAATATATTGATTAAGGCAAGAAAATTATTCCTTGTTCCTAGTCTAAGTATGTTTCTATTACTTATCCCGTTTATTGGTATATTTCTAACTGCACTTGTATGTTATATATGGTATGATAGAAATACAGCACAGATACATTCATATTTCAGGGGTGTTAATTATGAACAGAATGAAACAAGTGACGAGGAATTGGAGAGTTTAAAATAATGTATATTGAAGAAAGAATTACAAAGTTAGAAAATGTAGTGAATGATATATTATCTAGATTGCCATGTACACATAATTATCCAGCAGATGAAGATTGGATATATGATGGTGAATCAGAAAATAGAGTATTTATTTGTAGAAATTGTGGAGAAGAAGTATAATGGAAATTCAATGTGAAAATAAATGTGGAAACCTTACAATAGAGGGAAGAAATATATGTGAGGAATGTATAGAGATTGAGAATGACAGCAGATAGTTTTGCAGGAAGTTCTTGGATTCAAGGTGCAAAGTATGACAGCGAAACACAGCGTATGCAGATATATATGAGTGGTGGAAGCGAAGTATATGAGTGTGAGGGAGTAGATCCTGATACTTGGTCACAATTTAAAATGGCAAAGTCAAAAGGTGCATACTTTAACAAGTATATAAGAGGACAATTTGATTCAAGTGCTATATAAGTAAATGCTTATATATAAACTGATTATATAAGTGTTAGTGACAATTAAAGACGATATAAATATTATAAAAATAAAATGTGGTCAGGTTGCACTTGGTAATGGTCGTTGTTGGATTTGTAACTGTATAACTGCTAAACGTGGAATGACCGTTCACCATTTGTGGTATCTAAAGAATAATGATATAATATATAAAAACTACCCAAAAAATGATGCAGGAACTTTAGAATATTATACTGAACTATATCCAAAGATAGTAGCAAATCCCAAACGATTTATGTATTTGTGTAATACCCACCATTTTACATTGGAAAAGTTTTGTAGGTTTGGCGACAAAATATATAACAAAATGTCAATCGCAAGAAAAATGACAAAGACCTAACCAAAACATCTATATAGGGCAAACAACGTAGATGAACGTGGACTTTCCAACTAAAAAATATGATATAATATATTGTGATCCTGCTTGGACATATAATGATAAGGCATTGGCAGGTAAGCGTGGAGCAGAATGTAAATATAATGTAATGTCATTACAGGAGTTAAAGGATCTTAAAGTGGAAAGTATTGCAAGTGAGAATAGTATAATGTTTATGTGGGTAACTTTTCCAAAACTTATTGACGGAACTTGTATGGAAGTAATGAAAGCATGGGGGTTTACACCAAAGACTTGTGCATTTAATTGGGTTAAATATTATAACAATCTTAATCCATTTATGGGAATGGGCAGGTGGACTAGAGCAAATAGTGAGATCTGTATATTGGGAACAAAGGGTAAACCAAAACGAATGTCAGCAGGTGTAAGACAAGTGGTTGAAACAATATATGAACCTGAACTTATACAAAGTGTTCCTGAAAGACACAGTAAAAAACCTGATGTAGTAAGAGATAGAATAGTAGAACTATGTGGAGATATTCCAAGAATTGAATTATTTGCAAGAGAGTTTGCAGAGGGTTGGGATTCATGGGGTGACGAACTATGACTTCTGTATGGGGAAATAAGTTAATGTTTGGTGGGTATTCAGGACTTAAACATACAGCAGATAAAATTAATGATTATATACCAACTTCAAAAATATATGTCGAACCATTTGCAGGATTAGGAAGAACTGTTGAACTTAGACATGACAAAATAATACTTAATGATATGAGTGAATATGCAGTTAATTATTTAAAAAATGAATATGCAGAATATTCTGAAACTTCTGAATTTCCTATAATAGTAACACAAGAAGATTATATGGAATGTATTAAAAAATGGGATAGTGAAGATACATTTTTCTTAATAGATCCACCGTGGCGTTTTACCTGTTATGACTCACACCATAACGCTTTTTGTGACAGAAAACCAATGGAATACTATTCAGAATTATTAGATGTTGTAGATGATTTGAAAGGGGATTGGATTATATGTAGTGCAAAAGACGAACATGAGATTAAAAAATGTTTGACTAAATCCAAATGGAATTGTAAAGTTGTTTCTAGTGATAAGAAGGTTATATTTGGAAAACACGCTAGAACGTTACTTTGTTCTAACTTATTTGAGGAAAATGAACTATGAGATTATGTGAAAATAAATATCCCTCTCATATAATAAGGATAAAAGAAAGTCATGCTTATTGTTTGACTTGTGGAAAAATATTCAAGGAAGTTGAATATTAATGAAATGTATGTTATTATCGTGTGTGTTTCAAGCACGAAAAATTATATTAAAATTCTATGAACCAACAACTAACAAAATTATAATGGTAGAGAATACCGACTATAAACAATCCTGTTATATAAAAAGAGAGGAAGCAACAAAGTTGCAGGGGATGATGGGTATCAACAATATACAGGATGTCGATATATATGATATAGTAAAGGATGAATCCCGTGAAATGTCAAAGGTTAGTGTGGATAATCCAAGTGTAATATATGAACTGAGAGATTCAGGCAAGTGTTGGGAAGGAGATATAAAATATTACCAAAGTTTCTTGTATGATAATAAATATATCGTTGGAACTTGGTATGAAGTGAATAATAACGAAATTAAATCTCTAAAATATAATGAGAACAAGTTTAATCTTAAAAATATAGATATGGATTCTGTTGTTGATACTGAATTATTTAGTGATCAAGTTACAAAGTGGGCTAATCTGCTTGGTCAAGATATACCAAGTATAAAACGACTTGCGTTTGATATTGAGGTGGAAGTAGGAGATACAATGCCTGATACAAGCAAGGCACTTCAAAGGGTAACTGCTGTATCATTTCATTCTGACGATAGAAAGCAAGTATATACCCTCAAGCGACCAGAAGTGGCTATGGGAGAGGAAGATATAGGTAGAGATTATGAAATTATATGGTTTGATGATGAGAAAGAACTGTTAAAACAGGTATTTGAAGTAATAGATTCTTACCCTGTTGTACTGACATATAACGGTGATATATTTGATATGCCTTACCTGTGTAACAGGGCTAACGTACTTGGACTAGAGTATAACCCATTTAAAATGATGAAAGAAAAGGCTACCTTGAATAATGGTATTCATATTGACTTGTATAGTGTATTTTCAAATCGTTCCCTCAAAATATATGCCTTTGGTGCAAAGTATATCACAGATAAACTAGATGATGTGAGTGAAGCCATGCTTGGAGAGAAGAAGGTGGAATATACGGGTAGTCTTGCTGATATATCATTGAATTTACTGAGCAAATATTGTTATAACGATAGCAGATTGACCTATGAACTTTCACATTATCACAACGACTTGGTAATGAATCTGTTGGTTATATTGTGCAGGGTGGGTAATATGCCTATTGACGATATATCAAGGCTTAGTATATCTAATTGGATTAAGAGTATGTTTTATAATGAGCATAGGATAAATAACCAACTAATACCCCGAAGTGTAGACTTTCCTAGAATTGAAGGAACAACTACTGCGGGTGTGAAAGGCAAGAAATATCAGGGTGCAGAGGTATTAGAACCTGTAAGTGGTATTCATTTTGATGTTACCGTACTTGACTTTGCAAGTCTATATCCAAGTATAATAAAAACTCGAAATATATCATACGAAACAGTATGCTGTTGCCATGAAGAATGTAAAAATAATATAATACCTTATACTAAACATTGGTCATGCACAAAAAAGATTGGTATGGCATCACTATTGATTGGATCACTAAAGGAACTAAGAGTAAATCATTTCAAGGTGTTAAGTAAGACAGGTAAAACACAAAAAGACCGTGATATAAACAATACTATTGCACAAGCACTTAAGGTATTTTTAAACGCAAGTTACGGTGTGATTGGTGCTGAAACGTTCTCGTTATATTTCCTGCCAACTGCCGAAGCTGTAACTGCTGTTGGTCGTGATATAATTTCAAAGACGATAGAAACTGCCAAAACCATAAGTCTTCCTGTCCTTTATGGAGATACTGATTCCGTTTTTGTCCACAAGCCAACCACAGATCAGGTTGATTATCTTATTGATTTTTGTAAAAATCATTATTCTATAGATTTAGAGATCGACAAAGAGTATAAATATTTGGTTTTAAGTGACAGAAAGAAGAATTACTTTGGTGTCAAGAAAGATGGTAGTCTAGACATTAAGGGTTTGAGTGGTAAAAAGTCAAATACACCCCCCTTTGTGAAGCGATTGTTTAATGATGTACTAGAGAAAATCAAGCCTATCGAGAGTATGTCTGATTTCTACGAGGTAAAACAAGAAGTTAGTTATGTTATAAAAACTGTAATAGACAACTTTGATACTATACCACTTGATCAGTTATCATTTAAAGTAATGATTGCCAAAGAACCTTCTGAATATAAGACAAAACCACAGGCGGTAAAGGCGGGAGAACAGTTGGGTGATGTGCAGAAAGGACAATATGTAGAGTTTGTAAAAACATGGAAAGATCCCAAAGTATGTCCACTAAGTATGGCAACCCATAGTGATATTGACAAGGTAAAATATATGGAAAGTTTAGAAAGTGTGATGAGTCAAGTGTGTGAACCGATGAAAATTAGTATCGATATATTGATGGGCAGAGGGGAACAGACCACTCTAACTCAATGGTAATGTATCTATATTGTAAATTTCCTTTGCTTTCTTTATTGGTATATATGGTATAGTTATTGGCAACCAAATTAACCCCCAACGAATCCATATCTTGATTGTGTCCTTTGAACCATACCAATTATCGTGAACAATAACTGTTGCTCTTGCACCACTTGTTCCTGCTTTGCCTTCTGGTGAATCATATAACCTTACTATATGTTGTGTTCCAACTGCATCTTGATATATAGCGTGTAATAATTCATGGGCAAGTGGCATGATGTTCTGTCGTATAATGAATGAGTTTGCTGAATCATTGACGAACATATATATCACTTTTTGACCTGTTACTCCCCACGCAATACCATCTGAAGTCTCTACTCTTAAATGACCATAATATCTCTTATATTCTTCCTGTTCTGTTACAGGTATAATATATAATGACCATGTTTCATCAAAGTTTTTCCAAGCGTTATATCCCGATAAATGAGTTCCATCGTGACCATTTAATATAATTGTACGCTGTATAATGTCTCTATATTTTTTCTCGTCAATCTTTTTGGTTTTAAATATTATCATTAGTCCTCTTTGTCAAAATTTAGAGGTTTGCATTTACATTTATCTAAACAACCTGCACCCATCGCATCTTCTGCTCTAATGACTTTATTAAATTGTTTTAATTCTTCCACGATAACCTTATATACATGATCTATTTAAATATTAAGAACAATTTTCACAAAAATGAATACTCTTGTCTTGGTTATAATTTAGACCTTTTCCATTTAAACTACCAACCATCCAAGTATCTTTGACTTCTATATATCCCGTATGCCACGGATATAATTTATTATACCCCATATTTCCACTTGTCCATGTGGTTAATTTAGTAACAAATCCTTTATTATTATCAATACACCATTGTTCTATCTTGTTTATTTCTTCTTCAATACCTATTCTATCTGAGTCATCCCACTCCATTTGCTCCCTGCGTTCCCTTAAATCTCTAAGTTTGCCCATTATCTTACCTTCTTGTACCTTTCTAAATCATTATCATATATAAGATCCCCATTATCTAACATTTTTGAAAATACCATTGGAGCATCAAGTGCATTAAATCCATCTTTCTTTGCTAGGGCATCTATGAACTCTTTCTTGTCTACGGTGTTATCTATTGACTCATCCATACATTCTCCCCAAGTTAATAGAATAGTTTCTTTCTTTGTATCTCTTGTTTTCTTGTGAGTATCGCTACTCTTGCCTGTTTCCAAGTTCATACTCATACTCTTGTAGGATTCTTTTATTATATTCTCAACAATTTCAAAGTCCTCATCACAAACTACACTACGCAAATTTGCTTTGGCACTTGCTGTGAGTAGTCGATATAACCCATGATATTGTCTCCAACCAATAGGAACACCGCTGTCAACATTTAGTGGTCGCATTTTTGTATGTAACTCATCTATTCTATCCATTAGTTCATCTGGAACTGTTGCATCAAGTGAACGTATATATTCAAAGTATCGCTGTAATTCCTCAACTGTCATATAATCTTGCTTTCTACTTTGATAACTTCTGATAAATTTTCTAATTAGTTTGTCACTTTCAGGATCATTTTCATCAACTAGAAGCCATAAAATATCAAATCGAGATACAAACGGTGTTTCCATGTCAAAGTTGTCCATAACAAGTGGGTATTTTGGGTTAAACTTACCGTTCTTTGGATTACCTGCTATGAGTAACGGACACTTTGTAGGTAATGTAAGACCACCACCTGTACCTGCCTTAGCCTGTGAGGTTGTTTGTTGCTCCATAACTTCAAGACATGAATTGTGATCTTCCTTTTTCATTTTGTCTATCTCATCTATGATACATGGGTGTCCTGTGTGTTGTGGGAAGAATCCTGCTTTTGGAATCATTGTGCCATTATATAATTTTACCATAGCAATAGTTAATCCTGCACCAGAAGTATTTCTACCAACCGTATATCCTGAACCGGGCAATAATTTATACATCTTTAGTAATAGATCTGACTTGCCTAATTGAGCATCTCCCAATATACCACAATGGATAAGGTCACGCTTACCATTAAGACTATTACCACCACAAGCCCATAGGATTAATGACTCTATTATTTTAGGGTTAATGTATATATCAGGTGCAATAGAGGCAGTTACTCTCTCAAATATATTGATTTTACTCCACTTGTCTATCTCCTGCTGACTAGGCATACAACCCTCTTTTTGTTCCAAGTCTTTCATGTGATTTATCTGAAATACAATATCATTATATGCACTCTTTGGTTTTGGTATTGAACGGAATCTTGCTACTACTGTTTTTCTATCTCCAATAAATGCTTCCCCCACATCTTCATCAGTAATCTCTGCATCAAACTCTATTGGTGTGGCATTTCTAGCAGTTTCTAGGAACTCTTGTATTCTCATTTGCTGTATATATGCTGTAATCTTTGTACTCTCATCTATATCGTATGCTCTTTTATCATTCATACAATATGGTATTTGTAATATATGCAAGTCATCACAAAATACTTTCTTGGAAGCACCACATAATGCACAACTACAATCTGCTGAAACCGTATAAGTCATACGTTCTCCTACTGCTGTGATCATACAATCAAACTCTATTGGTTTGTTCTCATAGGTAGGTGTTATATCCTGCATTGTTAGTTTAAGTGGAGCATTTGAAAGTTTCTCAACAACTGACCTTGCATCTACTATGTGCTTTGTCATGTTTTTATGTTCTGCTTTTTCTGCTTGTGATATAATTAAACTTAATTCTGACTCTGGTAATGGTGGGGTATGTTTTTGGTTTAAGTTGTCTATCTCTAACTTTAATGCTTCCCCAAATAATCCCTTATCTCTTATAAGATAACAGGCGTACTTGAAAGTAGCATCGTTTCTACCACCTTCTGATATACCCCCCTCTATTTCCTCTACAGGCTTGGTTTCAACATTGAATCCCATCTTTGATAGGTGTTCTTTTAGTTTCTGTATGCTTATGTCCATAATTGGTGATTCATTTATTGCTGTGTATATACTGCCATTTGGGTGTACACTTGTTGGTGCAAGTACATATCCCCCTTGTGACTTTATATCAATGTGTCTTCCCCTTTTATCATCTAGTTTTTTATTTGGTGGTGGGAATCCATGAAAGTGATAATATATATGATAACCCTTACCTGTTTTAACTGTAAATGTATTCTTTATTTCCTCTGGGTAATCGTCATATAATGTTGTATCATCCAAGTCAACAACAAAAACATTACCACTTGAACGACCACATATAACTCCTACATTACAACTATCAGGGTAACTACCCGTGTATTTGTCCTCTTGGAACTGCTTCCAATTAAGACCACCAATAGGCTCTTTGGACTTTGGTTTAAGTGGAATGAGATTGAATCCCATTTCTTTTAGTTTATCTATGTTCATTTTAATCTCTCCTTAATTATATCACAATATTGAGAACTTATCTCTATACCTATATATTCTCTATTTAATTCTTTTGCTATCTTCAATGTAGTTCCACTTCCAGCAAACGGATCTAATACCATATCCCCCTCATTAGACCATGATAATAAATGATCTCTTACCAATGATTCAGGAAATATTGCAGGGTGTTCAAATGCTATTTTATCTTTAGTTGACAACATATATCCCTCATTAATATTCCAAATGTTATATCTTAATCCATATTCTTTTGTAATATATGTATTATAGTAATTTATTTTATTAGTATTTTCATCTCTACTATGAGTTGTCTTAGGTTTTCCTACACTTTTATTTTTTCTATCTTTTATTAGATTTATTGTCTTAGGTTTTCCTTTACTTAAAACAAACATATATTCAAACTTTTGAAAATATCTAGTTGGATCAGGTAATGATGATCCTTTCTTAGAATATATCATTGTGTCATGTATGTTAAAACCTAATTCTTTAAAATATAAAGCCTGTTGGAATGAAATACCTGATTCAGTTGTTCCGTTTATTTTTCCTTTTATCACACTATCTGACACAACCCATATAACCACACCACCTTTTTTCATAATTCTAAAAATCTCTTTTGCTACTCCCTCAAAGTCAAACGAATATCCGTTATATGCTCTTAATTTTTCATAAGGTGGACTTGTTATAATAATATCTATATTTTCATCTGAAAGTTTTTTCATTTCCTCTAAACAATCCCCATTAATTATTGACATACTTTACGAATTATCCTATCATTCAACCCACATATAACCCTACTCATTTCATAGAGTTGTTCTTTAGTTGCACTTTTAATAAACTCATTCCATTCCTCATCTTCTGCCACAAGATCCTTTTCATCATTTAGGTTCTGTATATATTGTTTGACCGCCTTGCAAATTTCTGTTGATAATGGTTTGTTATTTGCTTCTGAAATAACTTTAAGTTGATCTAAATATTCCTTATATCCATTGTTTACATACAGATTAATTGTCATCTAAATATTCCCTTACCTTCTTATCTACCAAGTCAAATATAGTAGTTTCTATTTCCAACTTGTTAATTGCTAGTAATGGCAAACCTGCCAAGAAATATTCTTCATTACGCTGTTCTGTATCAGCAAACTTTTTGTCATGCACCCCACCATCAATTTCAACTATTAGTATAATCTTTTTTGTTTTCTTATCTATTAGTATGAGATCAGGATTTCTAGGTTTGTATTTTATATTACCGTTAAATGTTTCCTGATACCCAACATATTCCCCCGTTATTTTATTAAACAATACATACCACTCACGTTCCACTCTGTATTTTGTGGTTTCACGAAGGAACTGACCAATATCTACAAGTTCTACATCATCATTTTTGTATGAAAAGAATGACTTTGCCTGATTATTTTTTGCCTTACTCATTTCAATTTTAAACCCCTTATGGTATTATAAATGTTTCTAGGATCTAATCTTGATCCATAGTGATCATGTATTCTTCTAATTATATATTTCCACATTATTCCATGCAGAAAGAACAACACCCATGACAATGTTACAAACAGGTCTTGGTTGTTGTTTAGTGCATTATTACCTGCTATCATAAGTGTAGCCTTGTGAATTAATATAGCAGTAGGAGCTGCGATTGCAGCTGTCTGTATGGATTCTAACAAAGAATGTTTCTTAGTCTGATTCATATTCTTTTTTACATTTGTTTATATGGTAGCTAACTTTTTTAAAATCTTCTCTTGTTGAGTAGAAACTAGATTCTTCTGGTTTCCATCCACAATATTTACATTTAACACCCAATATCATCACCTACTTTTACCAAAATCCATCCTTTTCTTTCATATTTTGTGTTTTTGAATGTGAACATGGTTTGATATAATTTGGTAAATCTAATAAGTCTTTTGGTAATACCCCTCTATTTACCATTTCTTCTATGTGAAGTAAAGCCTGTAAGTTCCAAATAGCTGCAATTAAGTGATCCTCATCTCTGTGTCCTTCTAGGAACTTGTACAAATGTCTCATCCCCGAATCCATATATACAGATAATGGCATACCTTTTTCCCAATTCCTGTCGTTATATTTTTCTGCACCACGTTGCAGTAACTTTGCCAATCTGTCAATCATTATGGGCGATATAAGATCATATCTGCCCTTGTCAGTAACAACATCTCTTTGAGCTCCCGTATTGAATTGTCTTCTTTCCCCGCTGTCCTTAGTTATAAAATTACTCAATTCAATCGTTCCTTAATTCCTTCATAATGTGTTGGGTTAATTTCAATTCCTATATATTTTCTTCCTAGTCTTTTTGCTACAACTAATGAAGTTCCACTACCAGCAAACGGATCTAATACTACATCTCCCTCTTTTGATCCTCTTTTGATCATTTTTTCTGCAAGTGATTCAGGCATTTGTGTAGGGTGTACTCTTTGATCTTTTGATATATTATGTGGAATATTCCATACAGAAGTTAAAGGATCATGTTCTCCATCTTCATAATAAATTGTAATATCATCTGTCTTTGATAAATGATATATGATTTCATAATCTAAATGAAATCTTGCTTTTGTAGAATCAAACGAACCACTATATTTCCAAATTATATATGATTTAAATTTGAATTTCTGAAATGACTCAAGTCTTTCAATCCAATGAGGTGTAATTAAAGTTTTTTTAGAAGTACCAGATTTTATATTAAAATAAAATTGTCCTGTTGGTTTTAACACTCTATAAATTTCATTAAAGAATCTGTCTAAAAAATCAGAATATAATTTAAGAAATAAAATATCTTTACCTTTCATGGCATACCCTGCACCCTCAATGTTATCGTAAGGAGGACTTGTAATGATTAAATCTATAGAGTTATCAGGTATATCTTTGATCTTTTCAAGACAATCTCCTAATATTATTTCATTCAATCTTTTCTCCCCACATATTTTCCAATGTTGTTTTTATCTCAGCAGAAGTATGACCTGTATGCTCATACCCCATTAGTTCCTTAATTCTTACATAGTTATAAAATGCTATCATAAACTCGTTGCCACTTGCCATAGGATCAACAATCTCCCAACCGACACCAGCGATATATATCAAAGGCTCTACAGAGAATCTTGGCTTACCTGCTATTCCATTTGTTTTAATTGGTGCTAAGGTTTCAGAATGGAATGTTGCCTTTGTCATTTGTATGTGCTTGTGTTCCCGTGTAGAAATATCTGACATATTAAATAATAAATAAATGATAATATAAGTGTTTAGAAACTTTGTTTGATGTCTATACCAAATTGTTGTTGGTCTATTGTTGCTCCTGCGTTATTAACAAATTCAATTTCCCCAATCCAGTTACCTGCATTTGCTAATGTTCCTTGACTACTTCCTGAAATTGTAAACAACATGATACCGTTTGCCCTGTCACTAAAGGTTGCATTTATTGTAGCACCTATCTGTGTTCCATCAGGCTTGTATATTTTTACCGTTGAAGAAGCATATAATGTTGTACTAGAAAGATCCTTTGCAAGACCTGTATCAGGATCTAATATAGTGAGTTGTAGTGACTTTGTAGTTCCTACGTTTACCGTAAAGGTTACCCCGAAATCTTGTCTTCTTGTACTCATGTATTATTTCCCTCACTTGTTGAATCGCCCTCGTCACTATTAAGGTTTATTGACTTTGTTGCATCGTTTAGTTTTAGAGTTCGTTTCTGAATCAACATGGCAAACTTTTCACCTACATTGTGCTTGAGTATTTTAGCAATAGATATTGCACTTGTAATACCGTGTTTTAATACAGCGTTGTTTATAATTGAACCTACTATGTTATGTTTGAGTACAAGTGTATTTACAAGTGTGCCTCTTATATTGTGTTTAAGTGATGTTACATTTACAAGGATTCCTCGTATATCGTGCTTCAATATATGGAAAGCCCTTGATGGTGCTATAACACTATGTTTCAATATTATATTGTTAGTAAGACCAAAGTTGATGTTGTGTTTAGCAACTGTAAAGTTAGAAGTAAACTTGTTTATGTTGTGGCTTAATATATGGTTACTTACGAGTATTCCTCTTATGTCGTGTTTCAATATATAATCTACAACAACCTTACCCCCAAGATTATGTTTCAAAATTACATCTTTGATTACACCGTTGTACAACCAATGTTTGAATATTGTGTTCACAGCGATAAACTTTCTCAAGTTGTGTTTGGCTACTGTGGATTTGGTAATTGCCTCTATAACCTGATGTTTTAATATACTGCTGACAATAACCATTCCACCCATGCTGTGTTTTAATATGATTGAGTTTATGATCTTGGCTCGTATATCGTGCTTCAATATATTGGAGTTAATTATACCCTCTATGATCTGGTGTTTTAATATGGCAGAGTTGATTATCTTTTCTATTATAGTGTGTTTTAATATAATATTGTTTACAGTTGCACTTCTCAAGTTGTGTTTTAATATATTTGGTTTTACTATTGCACCTCTTATATTGTGCTTTAATGTGTCTGCATTGTTGCTTATTTCTATTCCTGTGGTGTTATCCTCTATTGTCAATCTGGTAGAGTTGTCTTCTATCGTAAGATATTCAATAGTTTTAGCAACAAGGGTTCGTATATTGTGCTTGAAACTTGTTATAGGAATAATCTTTTGAACTAAATTGTGTTTCAAAATATTAAACTTTACTGCTACACCATAGTTGTAGTGTTTTAATGTCTTACTAACTCTCATAAACTTTCTAATGTTATGCTTTAGACCAATATCTTTTATGATAGCCTCTATGACCTGATGTTTTAATATATCAGAAACAATTACCTTTGCTATAACCTGATGTTTCAATATATCTAGGTTTACTATTTCTGCTCTTATATTGTGTTTTAATATATTTGGCTTTACTATTTCTGCTCTTATATTGTGCTTTAATATATTTGGCTTTACCACATTTGTATCAATATTATGTTTTGCCAATACCGTGTTGATTATCTTTTCAATTAAGTTATGTTTTAATATATTTTCATTAGTAATTGCACTTCTCAAGTTGTGTTTTAATACATCTAATTTTTCTGCACTTGAATTTATATTGTGTTTTAACGTATCCCCATTGTTTCTTACTGTCAATCCAGTTGCATTGTCCTCTATTGTTAATTGGGTTAAATTATCTTCTATTGTAAGATATTCTATTGCTTTAGCAACAAGCAAATTTATATTGTGTTTTAATACATTTTGATTAATAACAGAGCCAATAACACCGTGCTTGAATATTAACTCTTTAATTATTGTATCATTGATATATAGACCTGTAGTGTTATCTTCTATTGTTAATTGTGTAGAATTATCTTCTATAGTTAAATAATTTTGAACCATTTAAGGTCACAACTCTGTCCATGTGTCAGTTGAAGCAGTATAAATATAATGCTTGTTAGTGTCAGTCTCCTCAAAGATTAGTCCGTCTTGTATTTTTGCAGATGATGGTGTTTGTCCTTCTGAACCTAATGCTGATACATTTGTTCCTGTATCATAATCTCCACTAGCATTGGAATTATGGAAGTCAATTCGTGTAACAGTTACATCTGGACTTGGGGTAAATTTTAGAGCCTGTTGTTTTATTTCAGGTGCGTGTGTTATTGGTTTAACTGAACAGTTTGCATGAATACCTAGTTTAGTATCACCTGTAGGTGAACACAAATATACAACCATAAATTCATCTCCTGTGTCCAATCTTTGCAAGTTCCAATTTGAACCACTTGATGTAAAGTCAGTACCAAAGTTATCTGAACCTTCCCTAGAATATACAGGATAACCATTATCATTTAATGTACAAGTTGACTCGGCATTACTACCTGACAATATCTTATGAAACATAAAAAAATCAAACTTACTTGCAGTAAATGATGTAATATCACAATCATCACCAGCACTTCCCAATGTTGTACTTCCTAATTTTCCCCAAGGCATTAGTCAGAACCCCACACTTTGATGAATGAATCTGCTCCCATATAGTTAGATGTGCCTACTGATCCACATTGAACGCTAGTTATTTGGTCAGATGTGTTAGTCCATTTATTGACACATTCAAATCTTGCAGGTGCAACAGATTGACTAGTTGTCCACCCCGAAGCAGAATATACTATTGAGAATTTTTCCTTTGATGTTGTGTTAATCACAAACATATTTGTATATAATCCTGTTACTGAACCACTTCCAGATATATCATGGTTAATGATTGAACCATTACTACCTGTTAATTGATAGTCAGAACCTGCACTATTTGTTGCAGGATTTTTACCATTGGTATTGCTTCTACCTGCGTGTTCTTGACCTGTTGTAACATTGTTATAGTAAACATAACTATTTCCACCACTAGGTTTTGCAGAATTATAAATCTGAATCCACAAATATTTCTTTGCTGTGAATGTTCCTGAATCAATTAAATCGTTTGCACTTGATAATTCTACACTTGCCAATTCCTCCCAGAAATTATCAGTATGCGTATCGTCTTCATCCCAATAAAGCACGACCATCTCAGAACCTGAATTTAATGAACCACTTCCAACTGTCATATCCATTCTATTTATTACTGGATTTGTACTGCCATCATCATATTTGTTTACAACCTTTACTCTTGATGGTGAATTATTACCTGTTCCACCTTCTTGTATAACCCAATCACGAATAACAGGTTTTGGCTCTCCTGCAAGATTTGCAATATATTCAACTGAAAAATTATCTCCAGATACATATCCAGAATTACCCCAAGGCATACCTGTTTCTGATGTTGAATTCCATAAACTTCCACCATTTTGAGAACGCCTTCCCGAATAATTACTGCCACTATCATTGTTAAATCTCTCATAAAGCCCTGTGTTTCCTGACCATGATTTTAACACCATATAATATCTCTTATCAGGTATGCTGGAAACTGTAATTGGTGCTGTGTTGCTTCCTAATGTATGTCTACTGTATTCTTTCCAGCCACCTGTTCCTGTATATGGAGCTCCAGTATTGAATCCTGTAGATGTGGTACGTTCAGTACTTGTTCCTCTTACCCTATTACCAGCTAGCCAATCTACCATTTTAACTCTACCTCTTTTCCACATCCACAAGTTATAAAGATACTAGCGTACTCGTTCCTGTTGGTCATGGTACTACCACATGAATCACAAGTTCCCTTTTTAAGATGAACATAGTTCCAACATGGCTCACAGTAGTGATAATGATTGACGATATATGAGTCATATTCTATAGCAGATAGGTTTACTACTTGGCACTTGTCACATGAGTATTTCTCCCCCTCGTTTAAGTGGTCATAGTATTCTTGGCTCATTGTGGCTTCGTTACTCCTTTTGCCATAAATCCTTCACTTCCTAACTCATCTAGTCCTATTCTGGATAGAGCATCTTGGTGTGAATCTTTAAACTCATCTGCCATTTCATCTAGGAATTGATACATATCTCTTATAGTTACCTTTGCTGAGCTATTAATTTTTTCCTGTATTAATACTAGATATGACCTTGTTCTTGTCTCTGCTAATTGTGGGTGTATTCCAAGTTGCTCCCAATATTCTACAGCAGCTTTTGATACCCTTCCACCTGCTGATAGGTCTTGTATTGCTATACGAAATGATGAACGAACCATGTTTGCAATCTCTTGTTTCTCAAAGTCTTTCTCATTCCAGTTGTCTGGTATGTTGTTATTCTTTTTTATGGAATCATACATATCTTGGAACATACCTATTTCCCTAAGTGATGTGTTCATGGATATTGTGATAGATTCAATTTGTGAGGAATATTCATCAACGGTTAGTCTAGAATGTTTATCAGTTAATTTGGATAATCTCTCTACAGTTAGTTTTTTCTTTTCAATTTTATAGTATGCCTCTTGTATGGCTTTATACTTTTTATCTATCTGTGCAAGACATTGTTTCATTCTGGATAATGGTGAGTCACTAATCATCTGCATAGTTTGTAGGGAGTAACTGGATTGTGATGTAGAGTGACCAATTATACTACTACCCCTCTTATACTCTGGAAGTCTTGCTTTAATCTTTGCAATTTGTTTTTTATCAAGTGTAGCAATCTCTGTTACCTGATTGAATATTTCTATATCTGTCATTGACCGTCACTCAATCCTGTTGTTGAATTTCTAGCTGCTGTCAAATCTCCAAAGTCAGTTGCGTTACCTAAAGTTGCTATTGTGATATAATCTATTGTTGTAGCAACATTAGATGAACCACTAGAAGTTTTACCACCTCCAAATACACCTCTAGTAGAATCTCCAGCTTGACCACCATCTGCCCTTCCTTGTGTCAAATCTCCAAAGTCGGTAGCATTAGCTGGTGTTGCAATAGTAATATATATTATAGTATTATTATAACCACCTGATGCAGTACTTCCACCTATTGCAAATACACCTCTAGTTCCATTTGATATAGTTCCACAATGTCCTCCATAAGAACCTGCTGACATAGTTCCAAAGCTTACAGCATTAGCTAGTGTTGCAATAGTTACATAGTCCATAGTAGTTTCTCCACTTTCTCCACCCAAAAATACAGCTTTAGTTTTATCGCTAGTTGCTCCACCACCTTTTCTTGCAACTGTCAAGTTACCAAAGTCTGTAGCGTTACCCAAAGTTGCGATAGTAATATAATCTATTATATTTACTTTAGGACTTTCTCCACCTGCAAACAAACCTCTAGTATCACTACCTGCACCAACAACACCAGAACGATATGATGTTGTACTATTTCCAAAGTCTACAGAATTTGATGTGGTGGCTATTGTGATATAATCCATAACGTTAGAATAACCTGTATCATATCCACCACAAAATACACCTCTAGTATCATTTGCAACTGAACCTAATGATCTCCTACTTACTGACATATCCCCAAAGTCAGTAGCATTACCTAAAGTTGATATTGTAATATAATCAATTACATCTACATTAGAACCATTATATCCACCACAAAATACTCCTCTAGCATCAAAATATCCTCTAGTCCAAGTAGCAGGTAATGTAATAGTAGCTGGTACTGAATCAAATACAGCAACAGGAACAAGTGCAGTTGGCAATCCATCATCTGTCCAAGCACCTGATGGGTTATTACCATTAATATCTCGAACATTATAAACTGTAAATTCAAATCCAGTTGGTGTTGTACTAGGGTGTTTCTCTCCAATAGCCAAATAATCTCCTGATGTGTCTGTTCCAAGATATTCAATGTAAACTCTATCCCCATTTGCCAATGAAACAGCAGTAGGAAGTGTGAATGTTACCCACTCAAATGATGTTCCTATGGTTGAAGCTGTAACTCCTGCACTTGTTCCCTTGAGAACTCCTGCTGAATCCTCAACTTTCATGTAAGCACTAGAACCAAGTGTTCCAACTCTTTTTAATTGCCATTTCCCTACTTTGATATATTTACCATTATTTGCTGTTGATACTAATTCTACACCACACGCATCAGCAGAATATCCTGTTGGTGTTCCTGTAAGTTTGTTTGAAGTTGATGGTGTTGTTGTGTATGTGTAAACTGCTTCTGTTGTTCCTGTTTGTGGACTAAACCAATATCTCTTAGCAGTATCAGTTTCTACAAAGATGGAGTTGTCTTGTACGTCAGTTGGTTTAGTATCAGAAGCATTAAACTTTTGTATTCTATGATTATTCGTATCTGCAACATATACATTACTACTAGAGTCAACATCTACCCCATGTGGACTAGAAAATTGAGAGTCAGAACTGCCTGAGCTACCTGTTCCGTATGTTTGTAAGTATGTTCCACTAGAGTCAAATCTTTGTACTCTGTGGTTATTTTTATCTGCAACATATACCTCTCCACTAGAATCAACAACAACTCCAAATGGGTAATTGAATTGAGAATTAGAACTTCCTGCACTTCCATTAGTTCCAAATGTTTGTAAGTGTGTTCCACTAGAATTAAACTTTTGAACTCTGTGATTATTTTTATCTGCAACATACACATTACCACTAGAGTCAGTATCTACTCCACTTGGGTAATTGAATTGTGTATTACCTGTTCCTTCACTTCCTGTTCCGAATGTAGATTGATAAGTTCCTGCTGAGTTAAACTTTTGAACTCTATCATTCTCTGAATCTGCAACATATATGTTACCACTTGAATCAACAGATACCCCTTCTGGATTATTAAGTTCAGTATTGCCACTTCCTGCACTTCCTGTACCAAGAGTTGATTGATATGTTCCTGATGAGTTAAACTTTTGAACTCTATGGTTGTTAGTGTCTGCAACATACACGTTACCACTTGAATCAACAGCAATTCCACTTGGATAATTAAGTTCGGTGTTACCTGTACCTGAGTTACCTGTTCCTATTGTAGATTGATATGTTCCTGCTGAGTTAAACTTTTGAACTCTATGATTATATGTATCTATAACGTGTACATTACCACTAGAGTCAACAGCAACACCTCTTGGTGTATTAAATTCAGTATTGCCACTACCTGAGCTACCTGTGCCAAATGATTCTTGTAAACTTGCAGTACCAATTAATCCACTAATCCTCTTTGAATCTAAATATTTGATGGTCATATCTCTATATATTTCCCCACATATTATTTAATAAAGTTATAATGTTATTTGACATAATCACTTAATGCTCCATTATATGCAGTAGTAGTAGATGCATCTCCAAAAGATGTTGCGTTACCTGTTGTAGCGATAGTGATATAACCCATAGCTGCTGTAAATCCAACATTATCCCTATGAGAACCAAATACTCCTCTAGTAGAATCACCTGTGGCAGACATACTTCCTGATGCTGATGATAAATCTCCAAAGTCCGTTGCGTTACCTGTAGTGGAGATAGTTACATAATCAATAGTATTCACCATAGCAACTGCTGCATTAAATCCACCCATATACACTCCTCTGGTTGCATCTGAAACTGCTCCTCCTTGCATCCTTCCAACTGACAAGTTTCCGAAATCTGTGGCATTTCCTGTAGTTTGTATAGTTACATAGTCAATAATATCAACAGGGCTAGCAGCTTGTCCTCCAAAAAGAATTGCTCTTGTTGAACTAGCACAAGCTCCTGAATTATATCTTGGTGTTGTTGTTGTATCACCAAAGTTTGTAGCATTTCCAGTTGTTGCCATTGTAATATAGTCTATAACATTATCATTACTTGTTCCACTAGCATTACCACCCATGAATAACCCTCTGGTTGAATCTGAAGTTCCTGCTAGTTCCTGTCTACCAACTGACAAGTTTCCGAAATCAGTTGCGTTACCTGTTGTTTGTATAGTGATATAATCTATAACATCTGAATAACTCTCACCACCTGCGAAACACCCTCTTGTATCAGAACCAACTCCTGCACAACTTGGTCTTGCTACGGTTAAATCTCCAAAGTCAGTTGCGTTTGCTGTTGTGGATATGGTAACATAATACATAGCGTTTGAACTACCCCATGCTGAAGTATAACCTCCACCCCATATACCTCTTTTTGGTGGTGGTGGAACATATACAGTACCAAGTACAAACCATCCTTCTGGGTATTTAGTATACATCCTCCTAGTATCTGTTATCTCGGCTCTGGTGTAATCTGGTACGTCACTTACTGCTGAACCAAATGGTATTGCTTCTGCTGGAGTTACACCATCACCTAATACTGAAACATTATCTCCAGAAGCATAAGTGCTACCAGCCCAATTATGATATTCAAATGAAGTTACTACACCTGTTCCTGTCCATTTTCCCACAGCCTCCTCTCTTGTTGTTGCTACACTTGCTCCACCTGAACTTTCATGTACATTATGATTAATCCATAGTTTTTCTTCACCTGAAATATTACAGAGATATGTGACATTAAAGTGAGGATAACCTCTTGAGTCTGTAATGTATGCATCTGAGACATTTGTGTTGTAGTTTTCCGAACTTGAACCATTTACATTACGTCTTACTGCATAGTTTGAATCAGTATCTCCGTTTAGTTTGATATCAGTTCCCCCTGCTGTATGTTTACCAAGTGCCATACCAAAAACGCTGTTTGGTAATGATGAAACCGTCATGGCATTTCCACCTGCTGTCAAGGTTGTACTACCTGCCTTTCCCCAGACCATTAGTCATGCCCCCATATTTTCATTGTTCCAGTAGAACCAATATTACCTGTTGATGCTAGAAATTCAATAATATTAATCTGATTAGTTGTGTCTACCCATTTAAAAACAGTTTCCCTTCTGTGTGGTGCATTACCTGCTCCTGCTGTATTTTGTTTAACACAATTAAATATAGCTAGTTTCTCATCTGAAGCTCTATTTACAATAAACCCATTAAAGAAAACAGGTGTAGATTGTCCTACTCCGTCTAAAGTAATTTCAGTTTGTTGTGTTGTAAGAACATCTGAACCACCATCATAACTTCTCCTACCTACATAATTACCACTAGAATCTATGGTATTATTACCAACTCTAATTTGTGGAGTAAAAGCACCTGAGCTTGTAAAATATCCTTGAACCCATAAGTATTTCTTTGCTGTGAATGTTCCAGAATTAAATGAAGTAGTTGAACCTGTTGCTGTAACACTTGCTAATTCCTCCCAAAAGTTATCTGTATGAGTATCGTCTTCATCCCAGCCAAGTACGACTACCTCATCTCCTGATTGAGCTCCACCGTCTGAAAAATAAAGTTGAATAGAATTTATTGCATCATTTGCGTTATCCCATTTTCCGTATATGTTCTTTCTACCTACTTCTCCAGTTGTTCCAGATGTCCAGTTGATTGCATTTTTTGTAATCGTAAGTTTTCTTTTTCCAGATGTGTTGGCAATATACATTACTGCAAATTGAAACCTGCTACCCCCTGAACCATTATCGTATATCTTGGTTTGGCTTCCTGTACCGTAATCATTTGTCTGACCTTGATAGTAAAAACTCCAAGCATAATTGGTACTAGTATCTCCGTTGAATCTCCAATTAGAATCTGTTCCACCTGATGCATCTGCTTTTATTGGACACAACACCATATAGTATTGTTTGGGAGATGAAATTGAAACTGTTATTGTACTACTTGCACTTCCAAGTGTAGTTCTTCCTACTTCCTTCCAACCACCTGAAATAGCTGGAATAGGTGCGAAATCTGTACTAGTTCCTTGAATCCTCTCACCAGAGTGATAAGATATGGTCATGCAATTTGAACCTCAACGGCTACACCGTTCTTCCATATTTTAGTGAATACACCCTCGTTGTTAGCATCAATCTTTTTAATGTAAATATCCCTGTCTCCTACTCCTACTGAACCAAATGAACTAGCTGTACCTGCGTAAGATGTATTAGTTGTATTTGTGAATGTGTGAACAATAGTTGCTCCCCCGCCACCAGAACCCCAAACTAATCCTGTTGCTGTGGAACTATCTGCCTTTAGAACTAAGCCATCTGCTCCAACTGCTAGTCTTTGATTGCCTGTATCATAAGTGTAAACGTCACCCTTTGTAGTTAATGGACTTGCATCTACAACTGCCCAAGTATCATCACCTCTAAGGAATGTGGTTGCATCTTTAGTTCCTGTTGCTGTGAGTCCTGTTGTTGCTACTAATCCTGTTATATTAGTGGCTACTCCACTTGCAGGTGTTCCCAATGCTGGTGCTACAAGTGATTTATTTGATAATGATTGAGTTCCTGCTAATGTTGCTACTGTAGCATCTATTGCTATTGTATTACCTGTTTTATCTATTCCTGTTCCACCAACAAGATCCCCAACTCCTGAGAATTGTGAAAATACTAATGCTGTACTTCCTACTGTAATTGGATCATCAGTTGTTAATACAAATCCTTGACTTCCATTTGCTGTACCTTCTGTGATAAATGTGTACAAACCTGATGTTACTTCTGAATCTGCATCTGCATCAGTTGATCTTGCCCATGATCCACTTGCTGAAACATATATACCATTTTGTGATCCTGTTGATTGATTTTTAACTAAAACTCTATCTGTTGTGGTTGTAATGCCATCAATGGATTGTTCCCCACTTAATGTAATGTTTGCAGTTGTTGCTACTCTACAGGCATCCTTTGCATCTAGTCCTGCACTTGCTACATCTACTTGACCTTTGGTAGCTGCATCTGTAGAGGCTACACCAGCTGCTAAACCTGTTAATTTTTGTGAGTTAAATGCTACAGATGCTGAAGGTGCTGTCATGTTTGCATAACTTAATGGATCTGTTGCTAATTTTCCATTTGAAATAGAACCTGCAAGATCGCCATCTACAACTGAACCTGTTAATGATAATTTAGAATATACAATACCTGCACTTGATTTTATATCTGCGTTTTCAATGTTAGTAATAGAGTTACCTGTTCCGTCAGCATCTATTGTTGTATTTGTTAAAGTTTTTGTTCTTGCATCTACCAAGTTTGCAATACTACACTTTCTAGGATTCTTTGCACTTGTAGGATCATCTACAACGTAAACTAGATCATCTGTTGTTGGTGCTGTAATTTCTGTTAGTGCTGTTAGATCAGTCATTAATAATTACCCCCGCAGGTCATATATATCACTCCTTTGGTAATACGAGTTTTATGGTGCTTTCTTTATTACATTTTCTGCAAGTCAGTTTCTCACCATCTTGATATATGAAAACGAAATGTGGTGTTGCACACACAATGTCGTATCCCTTGCTATTTGAACCCACTATCTCTGGGCAAGTAAACCAATATCCCGGAACGCTTGAGTCAATTCCTTTAACCCATTTTTTACCTGCATCATCTGCTTCACTTTCAAAAAATCCTATAGAGTCATTCCATGTATATGATCTACCATCGCCATCATATTGTGTTGTCTTTTTAATTCTAGCAACATCTTCTTCTGCTTGTTTTTTAAGTACATCTTTTGAAGTATCTTTAGTAAAAGAAGGCATGACTATGGGTTACTATCCCCTTGTATTCCTAATGTGTAAGCATCTAATACTGCTGAAGCACTTGAACCGACAATATATTTTACCCAAATTCCTCTATAATCACCTGCATCTAAACTACCGATTGCAAGTCCACCTGCATAATTTGCAGGGGTTGTAAATGTTACAGTAGCGGGTACTGTTTCTTCATTTGTTAGTCTGGTAGTTGCAACGTTTTTAGCTTCTGTAACTAGAGCCATAGCAACGCTGGTATCACCAGAGTTAGTTTGTGTGTCAATGTAAAATTTAGGAGAAATATATGTGAGTGTTGCGTGTTCATTTTTGTAATAATAGTTGTGATATATAGTAATACCAGATGAGGCTTCTGCTGAAGTAATATCATCCATGTCGTTATTAAGAACATTAGTAGTAATAATACCACCTGAAACTGTACTCATAGCACCGCCATAAGAACCGTTTGGATCTGTTGCTGAAGCACTTGAACCAGAAATTCTAAGTTTAATATCAGAAGCTGCTATTGCCATGTTAAGTCTAACTATTTATTAGTATTTAAATATTATCCTGCTTAGGAGTGAGTTTTAGTCGATTCATCAAACCTAATTCCCTTTTTATCCAGTTAAATTCATTACAAAAATTACCCGTATTTCTACACAAATGGAAATATACAAAGGATCTATTAAACCAAATTAGTGCCTGTTTAGAGGCATTTTGAGGAAATTTCATTATATTTTATATAATATTACGTTATATTAAATCTTTGTATTATTTTATGCCCTTCAACCATTTTTCTGATTGATTTTCTGACAGCGGCATCGTCTTTCCAATTCATACTCTTGCATATATCGGCTACTGTGCAGTTGGGGTTTTCTATAACAAACTGCCTTATTTTATTCGTTAATGGAGTTTCCTTACCTCTTACATTAAAATCGTTAATTACTCTTGGTTCATTTTTAATTATTTCACCCAAACTAAACGTGACCTGTTATTTTATCCTGTTCTGCGTTGAATGTTAAGGTTGCAGTTCCTAACATGGTATGTTCTGCTTCTGCTTTTCTGTCCATATATCCATCTTTTCCTTCTATTAATCCATCACAAAAAGTTCCCGCATTTATAGAATGAACTCCTATCTTTGTTGCAAGTCCTTTCTTGAAATCAAACCCTACTGCACCTGTTGGTGTGTATCTTTTTTGATGCAAGTGACCAGAAATGAATACATCCATGTAATGATTTCTACGCTGTTTTTCCATTTGTGGTTCTGGTTTACCACCACCACTTCCATGTATTGCAGAAATTAACCATTGTTTTAATACCTTACCGTTATGTTTTACTTCTAATCCTATAACTGCTCGACTTCCCAAAAATGTAAGTCCGTTAGGAGTACACATTGTATTTTCTAAATATGCTCTTGTTGCTTCTCTTATATGGTATTCGTGATTTCCATGTAGCAACCCCCAAACTTTTTCATTCATTCCTTTTTTAACTTTCCACATCTTCTTTGGTTCATAAACTGATTTTCTTGCTTGTTCATCCCAAACTTCTTCTTCACCTTGATATTCTGTTAATCTTGATATATGTTCTTTTAGTAATGGGTTTGAAAGTTTTTGCCATAGTTCTCTTTGATTGTCTACATCGTGAATTAAACTCATGTCAGGATTAAATCTTTTATCGTATGTGGTAATTGCATCAAACTGATCTCCCAAAAATAAAGTGTATCTGTTGTCACTATTGGTAATTGCTCTTACTCTTTTTTTATATAGTTCTTTGTTAAACCCCATGTGTCCAACATGAATATCCGACAAAGGTTCTAAGTGAAATATATCATCTTTTTTTTCTAGGTTAATTGTAATTTTTTTACTTATCATTATCTATTATTACAATAATTAGTTGAATATAAACTTTAGGAAAAATTAAGAATTTTGGAATGTGTATATTCTTATAAGTTTATCTGTATAAGCAGATACAATCATTCCAAATTTTTGTGAGTCATCTGATTCATTAGGTAATTTCTTTTTGATTTCTTGAACTGCTATTGATTCCAACCTTTTTAGTTTGTCTAGTGCAGTTTGTTCTGCTTTAGTAGGATCAACTTCTTCTCCCCAATTTACATTACTTTGTACTTTATATGTAGTAGGTACAAAATCTGCATACTGAGTATTGTTCATATTAATCATCTCAAATTTAGGATCAAGTTTTTTTGCTTCTTCTGATAGTTCTATGATTCGCTTACAGGCTTGTCTTCTATCAATTTTGGCTTTGCTCTCATCTTTGAGAAATCCCCATTGTGTTTTCAGACTTTTCATTGTGTCAACCATTACTTCATTGGTCATGTGATACATTTGTTAATCTATAATATAAACGTATGGAAATAAAAAAGAAGGGGTGTAGTGCCTATTCAGCAGCTACGAGATCGAAATAGGGCATACCACCTTTTTTGGCTTTGACCTTTTCCGTAGGACATTTCACTTTAAACGTTTCACCGTTTGCAAGTGCTTTCCTTAAATCTTCATCTACGAGCTTACTAACTATTGCCCTTCTGGTTGTATGGATTTTAGATACTTTTGTACCATCTTCCTTTTCCCATTTTTCAGATGTTGAAATCTTTACTCCCGGAGTTTCTTCGCCATCTTTTGTGTATGGTGAGTCCTCAACTGCGGTTATGGTGAATACTTTATCACCGATTTCAGATAGATTTATGGAATCTCCTGATTTTTGTCCAAATTTGTTGAAATCCGACATAAAGGTATTATTATTAATCTATAATATAAACCTTTGTTATAGTTGATTTTTCCAAAGACTTATATATGTAATGATATTATAATATTTAATATGGCACGACCAGCAAATCCTAATAGAGTAACAACTCCTATTAGCATACTAAAATCACAAAAATTGAGATTGCGTAAATATGCACAACCTGACATTAAAAGAAAAGGTTATGAAAGTGATCAGGTTGTTCTTGAAAGAATATTAAAAGAATATGAAGTCAACCACGCAGTTAATTGTGAACCAAAAAGTACATACGCAACTAAAGGATAACTCCTTTTTTTTATGAAGTTGATCCTTCCATTTCTTTTAAACGTGCTTGTTGTTCTTCCTCTGTAAAACTATGCCAAATTTTTCTGCATACGGGTGAGTCATAAAATATTTTTTGTCTTCCTTTATATCTTGAAGGCAGTTCTCTATTACATGGGCATTTACAACGTAATACTTTTTCACGCCTTTTCATTTTATCAATCTACAGATTTATCTTTTTTGCCATCTTTCCCATTTTCATATTCTTCGTGATTGGGAGAATTTTCTTGTCTTTTAATCTCATCATCTATTGTATTTGAAACTGACTTTTCTTCATTTATTGGATTATATATTGGGTTATGAATACCAGCATCACTTGTGGTTGTACCAGCTGGACTTGCGTTTTTTAATAATGCTTCTCGTATTTCCATAGAAATATTTCCCCAATTTTGTTTGTTATAAAATGTTGGTAAGTTAAAAGATTTTAAAATTTGTACTCTGCTTACATTGGTCATTGTATCCCAATGTCTATCACCTAAAAGTTCTGATTTTTTAAATACATTATTTTTGTGAACTGGATATATTCTGCCTTCTGACATTATATTCAGTTTATCTCCATTTAATCCTGCTACAACGCCTGACTTGTTATATTCTGCAAAAACTACTTCATCTCTTGTTTTAAATATTGACTTTATTAGTTCAAGTCTCTTTTTATATACTTTTTGTGCTTCTTTTGTATTAGATTGTTTTTCGCCTCTTACACTAGGCATAGGAGATCTAGTTAAATCTTCTTTATCTTCTCCTGCATCTACACGCATTTTCTTACCGCCTACTGTTATCCAATCTTCAGCATCTTTATCTGTATCTACTTTGGATGGTTTAGATGGCATATTTAAATTATATATAGTAAGTATTTAAAGTTATAGATTCTACCAACCTATGTATTCTCCTGTGCTTTCAGGACTCCAAAGATCAGGTATATCCCTTATAAAATCAACCTTTTGTTGACCAAACGCTACTAACGCCATGCTGTCGCTGTAGTCATCAGCGTGTTCACTACGGACTTTTGGTTGTTGATCCTTGAATTTACCATGATCCCAATACATATATGACAACTGTTCCACTAGTTTATCCCTGCTATAGTCTTCCAATAATGAAATATTAATCAATCTTCCCGAACCTTTTGGGTTTAATTCTTCAAATAATCGTTCTAAATTGATATATAAGTTAGTTTTATCAGATTTAAAATTGATTCCATATAAAGTCATATCAGGATCTACCTCCCTGCACAAGTCCATTAACGTGTCACCCATTCCAGTTTCATCAATATATATTCTTCTTAATCCATATATCCTGTTATATTCTGAAATCTTTCTAGCAAGTTTAGGTTGTTCTGTTGTTAGTTCAGTATATATTTCTACAGGGTACATTACACCCTCTCTTACTCCCGCAATAGTGATTACAGTTTCATCTGCACCTTTACCACTTGTATCAACTCCTGCATCATAATATTCAAACTTTGGTCTTTCAATAGGAGTAAGAGATTCTTGTAATAAGTTATAAGGTATAAGACTATTTCCACCGTCAAGAAATTCCCCATATATCTCCTGTCTTTCAGCAGCTTTTGTAGTGCCTTTAATAAGTTTAAGAACCTGTGGATCACTAGCGGCAAGTGGGTTATCAAATGTGGTTACATGAAATTGTGTCCACGGATACTTTTGTTTGTCTTGGTGTCCTTCTATTGCTTTGGGCTTACCATGTTCATATAATGTGTGAGAGTCCATACATGATTTAAAAAACTGTCCTGACTTTCCTTTTGGTGTACTTGTTAAAAGTATGTGTGGTTTTGTTGTAACCGTACTAGGCAAAAAGGCATCAAAGACTACTTGAGGAATATAAGCTGCCTCATCCAGTATTGCATAGTGTACTGTAAATCCTCTGAGTGAATCCCCTGTATCACCTATCGGTCTTACAATGAAATTGGTCTTTCCAGTTCCGTCATACCATTCAAGTGTAATTTCTGTTTTAATTTCTCTTGTTATTTTTTTACTAAGTGTAGGACTCATGTGAAGAAAATCACTAATCTTGGATAAAATTAAGTGTGCTTGATCTTTTGATAGTGAAGCGATTACAACATTTGCTACCCCCGTGTCTATGTTACTTGCAAATAGTGGTGCAAAATATGCAAAGTGTATTGCCTTGAGTCCTGCATTGGTTGATTTACCCACCTGTCTACCCGTTCTATATACAATGAATCTGTCATAACAATCTAAAAATGCTTTGTTATATTCAAACACATCAAAGCCTAAAAATTTATCTACAAAGTATGAACAGTTTTTAAATGACTTTACAAGGATCTTTGCATACTCTACGGGATCTTTTATGTACTCTACGGGGGGTAACTTTCTAAGACTCATCTAGTAGTTCCCTACTTAGTTTGACTGTCTTGGCTATCTCATGCTTTTGGTTGTCACTTAATGTTTCTGTTTGTGTTATTTCTACTGTTTCTCTTTTTGTTTTAATCTCATTAATTACCTTACCCAAATTTGTAAGTGAGTTTATACGCTTGGTAACTTCAGGATTAAGTTCACTATTTTGATCTTCCATATTTTCAAAGAACACAAGTTTTTCAAAATTGTTATGAAACTCTGCTTCCATTAGATCAAGTGTTCTACCCCCTGTACTATCAATTAGTTTAGCAATATCTTTTCTAATTACACATAATGAATCTGCTTCAAATTTTCGACATATACCGTTACCGCCTAACTCTTGTGGTCTAAACTGACACCCGTTGCACTCTGGTGGCAGGTTTCTAGCATAGTTTAAGTTTTTAACATTAGCAGGTACTTTTTTTGGTAGTGTTCTTTTGTCAATAACCAACTCTTTTTCCCCCGTTATATCATCTTTTTTCTCGATTAGTTTGACCATATATATACTTTTTTAATTACTATTTAAGGCTTGTTTTTGTTCCACTAATACAAGTTTCTTGTAAAGGTCTGCTTCATAATCAGATAGGTTTATTTTAAACGGTTTAACCACTCCATCCCATGATATAACCAATATAACTCCCTGTTCTATTTTTTGACCTGTGCAGAACTCCCACATCTTACCGTATGCACATAGTTGAATGAAATAATTTTTACTTTTACATTGTGATTTTGTCTTTGGTTTTCTACTATTTTTAAAATCAATTATGCTTAGTTTACCATCATATTCTGCTATACAATCTGCTGTTCCAGCAAGTTCTAAATCATCACTATACAATGGAATTTCCAATCCATGAACATTATCAACGTGTTCCGTTAAGTGTTCTGACAATGGTACAAACAAATCCATTGGATCTAATTCTTCTATCTTGGAACTTGATTCATTAACAGTTGTATTACTTAGATATTCTTCTGCAAGTTTGTGAACTATGTTTCCCATTTCCATACTGTTACCCCCAATTTCCTTGCACCTTATTTCTGCTTGTGCTTCATTTATACCCTCATCTCTTGCAACTTTAGCCACCCAAAACGGATACCATTCTTTAGTGTCTAATACTTTTAATACTGTTGTTATACTTGGATAAGTTTTCCCCGATTCTGTTTTATAAAAATGACCTTCTTCCGTATGTGCTGTTTCCACAAATGGTCTATTAATTTTATGTTTTATATTAATAAACATTTATTTATTAGAAGTGAATGGTATATTTATATGTTTAGAATTATAGAAGATAAACTAGATGAAGTAAATGAAAATCTAATTAAAACAAATGAATTACTAGCAAAAATAGAAGAAAACCTTAGAGTTCCTAATATGATTGAATGGGCAAAATTTAGAAACCAATTACTAAAAATTAATTCAGATTAGCATCAGTAAGATTATCTGATGATCTTCCTATTTTTACCATATCCTCATAGAAATCAATATCATATTCTCCTACATTTATTGTAGTAGTACCACTTGGATAGTTCCATTTAACTTGAGTTACAATGAACTGTTCATCTAAATCTTTATCAGTTACACCTGTTACATTAGAGTTATTACCATTCTTACGTTTAACAGTTACTTTGTGATTAAACCTAAGATTATGAATTGGTGCAGATGATTTTATTACAAATTTTTGTTTTGCTTTGCCTAATTTGGCAGATGAACCACCCAAACCACCAAATTCTGTAAGAAGTTTGTATCCTAAATCTGTTAAATCTATTGCATTATCAAGTTGTTTTACCACTTTTCTTAATGTTCTTCTTATTCCATCAGTAGGAGTAAAATTTCTTTTATCCGTTACATTACTTCTTCCCACAGTAATTACCTCATTAATTACTTTTGAGTCATCTACTTCACTAGTAGTTATATTGTAAGGATTTGTTGTTGAATTTTGATCAAACACAAAATAATCTGAACTTGTGTATCCCGTATTATGACCTGCATTTGTTTCTATAATTACATTTTTTCTAGGTGTATAATACATAACACATTCACTAAACAATAATAAAATCTGCAAAAACTCAACAACTGAACCAATTTCATATATGTTTCCTTGTAATGCAGTTGAAGTTGGAACAGATACAAAATTGTCTACATTTCTAACAGTAAATGTTCCACTAGTAACACTTGAATTATTAATTGCAGATTGTGCTATTGTTTTAAATGATACTGATGATAAGGCATGGGAAGTTAATGTTCCACTATAGGAAGTACCCAATTTTGCCTTTGTTAGATTATATGAATTACTTTCAGATATAACCCTTTTAGCAGCTAACTTGTCAGTAATTTTAACAATTTTACCATTAAATTTCATATATTGAACTATTGGCTTTGTTATTCTTATTCTAGTTGCATCTACATCTGACAAAGTAGAACCACAGTAAACTTTTATTTCATGTATTAGTCCTTTATATTCATCAGATGTTGAAGTTTCCGTATCACCAAATACCATAGCGGTACTAGATGGTTGTAAATCTTGTGTAACACTTTGAGATATATCTTCCACACCGTTGACAAATGCTTTTAATAAATTATCTGAACCTCGTTTAACTCTTATATGACATGGCATTATTCTTGTTGGATTTGATAATGTATTCATTATGAGTTCACTACTTCCTGTGTAACCACTTGTTATACTACCATTATCTACCCTCAAAAATACTCTCCATGATGAATTAGTACCATTAGTTCCTGATATTCCTATATCAAGTCCTACAGTTGAACTACGAAATGACCATAAAATAGGCTCGTCACTACCATCTTGAAGTTGTGTTGCCTCTGGTGTAAACCATATATTAATATCAAATTGTTTTGAAATATCTATTTTATTTGTTTTTGCACTTGGAACTTGTACTCCCTGAGAATCTGCGGTAAACTGAAGTGCATACTGTCCTTTGAATTTATCTACTCCCACTTTGACAAATCTAGAATCTGCGGGATCAGTTGGATCTTGATTATATCCCCCCTCATCTAAACATGATAATTGCATTGGATATACTGCTGATAAATATTCAGTATTTACTACATCTTGTATATATGATATTTCATAATTTTCATCCACTTCATTTTGTATTGGTAAAATTACTTCCAACGTATCTGGTTTTTTAGTTCCCTGTTGTTTCATTATTGCAGATAAAGGATAATAAGTGTGTACTCCACTACCAGAACCCGTTTCAGTTACAATACATTTAGCTAAAGGCATTATTAAAGACCAACTACGTTTATATGTTCAGTAAATGATGATCTACCAAGTCCTAATCCAGTAGTAAATGCTTCAACATACACCTCATAAGTACCTGTTGGTAAATTAGTTGAACCTGATATATCATTTTTTGTTGTTGTAGAACTACCAACGCTTGTACTAGACCATCCTTGTCCTGAGTTCCATTTTCTATAATATATTTTATAATCGCTGATCGAAGAAGCTCCCGGATCACTTGGAGATGTCCAAGAAGCATCTATTCTTCCTGATTGAGGGCTAGTCAATGTCAAGTTTCTTGGTGCAGAAGAAGTATCAACTTCATATAATGAGGCTACTGAGCCTTCCATAAATTTTGCTGTTGCGTTAAATGTAAGTAAATTAGGTGACATCATGTTAAAATTAAATCCTGAAAATGTACCTAGAAATATTATATCTTTACTTGCATCTGCCTCATCAAGCCTAATTATTAATTCAAATGCAGATGATACTTTTGAAGCTCTAAATGTATCTCTAAACCAAAAAATTTGATCCCTAATTGTAGAGGAAGCTGCATAATCAGTAGGAGTTGGATTTGGTACTAAAGTTGTTGGTTTATCTGTATTTTTTACAGTTTTTATAGTTCCCATATCTTTTATTGTCCAGTTAATAGTTAATGCTGAACTGTTACCCTCAATTTTTACAAGAATATTTTCAGATGCATCTTCTTCAGGCATTGGCATTGGAGATACAGGTGTGTTCATATCATAAGTTATACTTTTAAAATTAGGTAATGTATATGTCCATTCTACATCTTTACTACTATCTTCATAATATTTATTAAAAATTATAGTACCCATATCTTATCCTAGCCAACCTTTTAGATGTTCATTAATACCGCCTTGAATCCAATTTCCAAACGCTGTAATTGGATCTTCTTCTGCTTGATTATTATTATTTCCATTATTTCCATTACTAAATACATGGTCTAATGAACCTACATAAGGTGGAAGTGGTGTTTGTGGTGTTTGTGTTGATGTTGATTCTTCTGCATTTACCCACGGAAGTATGCTAGTTATTAAATTCCATAAATCATCAAATATTTTTTTAAACTTTGTTTCCAATTCAGTAAATATTTTACTAAAATCAAAATCTGTGATTGCAGCTATAGTTGTATCTATCTTAGTTTGAATACCTGTTAAACTAAATACTGATGTAATACCTGTTAATGTATTATCTATTTTAGTTTGAATACCTGAAAGATCAATAGTTGGGAATGTAATTCCATTTATTGCAGTAAATGCACCTTTGAAAGCTGCTATTGCATCTTTAGTTGATTGATATTGAGTTTCACCTTCTTCAAAAATTGAAAATAATGATCCCCATTGTAATAATGTTTGTTCTAAATTTTTCATTCCTTCTTCATGGTTAAATCCTTCTTCCCAACCTTTTTTGCCACCTACTGAATCTATTTCACTTTGTCTTTTCATAAAGTCCACACCTAAAACAGTACCAAGTCTTTGCATTACAGGTCGCATTTGTTTATAAAATGGTAATGCAACACTTCTCAAAAAATATATAACAATAGGTCTTAGGAAAAATCCAAAGAAGTCACCAATAGGTCTTAATATCAACATTACTGAATAGTTTAATAATTTTAACATACCTTTTAACATTGGAGATGAGTCTACTATCATTCCCGTTAATTTTGAAACTAATGCTACAAGACTTCCTACCCCAATAGCAATAATACCAAGTTTTTTAATATTATTAATTAATGCACTTTTATCTCCTTTTCCTTCAGCTGCACCTGCTAATCCTGATAAACCAGCAGTTTTACCCCCCATAATTGCCATTAGGCGTTTCTCTAATTCTCTAATTTTACTGTCATCTATGTCTATTTTTAATGTATATGTATTGCTACTCATCTCAATCTGACACCACTCATAACGTCTTTCATCATTTGCATACTTATAAATATTGTATCCATAACGTATTTTGCAGGTAGTTTATCTACCTGAAACTTATCCCACCCAAATACCAACGCACAATAACCGTAAATCTTAGAACTTATGTTTTGGGGATTATTTCCTGACTCATTCCCAGATTGTTGAAATAACTCTCTAAAGGGATAATACGCATAATCTCTCCTAAGATTATACTTACTTCACTCATTGGTAAGTTCTTCATTTTTACCAAATTAGTAGCTGGAAATGGCAAACCTGAAACTATAGTTTTTGTTAATAAAACGTCACAAAATGTATTAAATTGAAAATCCTTTGTACCTGCTTCTGATACTGTTACTGATCTTGTTAAAAGGTCTTGAGTTTCTCCCCAAGTTAAATCTGTCTTAATTTTTAAAGTTGCATCTTTGCCATTAACTTTACAATCAAAATCAACTGTGGATAAATCTTCTGACATATACTCATATATTTATTATATGTATATAAGGCTTTCTTGAATCTTATTTAAGGTGGAATAACTGTTGTAGTGTTCTTTGCTACAACTGTAACGTGTTTACATTGGAAATCAAGATTTTCTAAAAGTAATTCTCCGGGTTCAACTCCTGCACTATCATGTGATGAGAAACTACAACCTGTAAAAGTCATAACAATACTTCTTAAAGCAGTTCCAGATCCCCCATTTGAAATTGTAACTACTAAATCATTTGCAGCTTCTGCTCTATTATAAACTGATTCTAAAAAGTCAGAATCGTATAAAACTATTGATATTTTTCCAGTAAGTTCTAAAATTTTTCTATAAGCATCTACACTTAATTTAGAACCCATTCCATAAATTAATTCTGCATTTGAATTAATATTCAAGTCAAATGATTGAACTGAAGCAAGTGTATTACCTGTAAGTGGATTTGTAATAGAAGCATGAACAAATGTATATGGAATTGCACCTGCCATTTCAACTCCTGTTGGAGCTGCAAATACTTGATTTACTGTTTCTTCACCCCAAACTAATTCTTGGGTTGCTTTAACTGTTTCATTTAATGACATTTTTAAAGATAAAGAAGGACAAACAACACCTACTGCTGTTCTTTTATAATCTGTATTTACTTTAAATCCAAGTTTTAATGCCATAGATTTTATATCTCTCATTGTTGGGGTTGTAGTTGGATTAGAGTTCCATGTGTGTGAATATACACCACCTGCATTTGTTGGTACAGATACACCTAAAATTGATTGAAAGAACCACGGGTTACTTACTACATAATCAACTGAGCATTTACCATCATTTCTACCATAAGCAAAAGATTCTATTTCTGGTGAATATAATTGACCTAATGGTATTTGATTGTTTTTAAATTCTAAACCTGTAACTTTAACTTCTTTACCAAATTTTATACCATTACCTGAAACCCCCCCACCAAAAGTTGATTCATAACCATAATCTGCATAAGAACTAGAAGCACTAGAGGCGGTTACCATATAAATACACCATAACCAACATATTTAAATATTCTCTATGGGTTAAATCTCATAGCATCTACATCTATATTATACCTGAATATATTTCTAAATTCTTCATTTAATGAAACAACATTTCCCGGCAAAATCTGTATATATTCACGGTTATTTATTGTAGTCACAACGTTATTTTTTAATATTTTAAGAATTTCATCTACTAATTGTAGTACCCTAGCCTCACTTACACTTGAATAAATATCTAAGGTAATTGATATATCATGCAACCAATCATAGTTAAATTTTCCATCTGAACCTGTGTTTGTGATCATACTGAATATTTTAGGATCTTCTGTATCAAGTTCAACAATTACTTCATCATATACTCTACTGCCTACACCTACTGCTTTCTTTTTCCATTTTGTAGTAAATATTGGTGCTTTACCACCTGAACTTGTCCAATTACTTTTTAAGTGATCTATAATGTCATTTGCAAATGGTAGCCCTGCCATTCCATCTGTCATTTATACTTCTCCAATGTGTTTAATGTTCTTACCCCATATTTATTAATTTGCTTCAAACCTTTATTTATTTTTCTTATTTTAACTATTTTTTTAATTACTCTTTTCATTTTTTTGATTGTTTTTTTAACATTTTTGGCAAACTTTTTTAATTTTTTCATATATTTTCCTGATTTATTTTTACTTTTACTTTTATAATTTCTTTTAGTACCTGCAACTCCATGTTTTCCAATAACCATTTTAATTGCTTTTTTAGCAAAATGAGTAGGATCTATACCTTCATTTTTTATTTTTCTCATTATTTTCCATGTTACATCTGCAAAATATTTTTCATCTAAACCTGTTCTAGCCCATAATTTAGTGCTTACCCAATCATATAGTGCATCATAATTAACCCATTTCCCTGCTCTCATACCTTTATCAACTAAATTTGCGTATGGGTTACTAGTTGCAACAGATGTAGTTCCAACATTGGCTTCAGTAGCAGAAGTCATCATTACAAGTTCAAATGAATTTGACAGATCATCTGTAAAATTAATATCTTCATTTCTTAATACTTTTTTAATATTTTTAATTAATTCTACACCTATATCTTTCTGCATACGAAATCTCTCATACTGATTTTCTGTTGTACTAACAGTTGATGTAGTTACTGCTGACATATCACCATGTAGAAGTTATTTCGCTTCTGCTCCATATTATTTGATCAATTTCAGTTTGCCATCTATCCATTACTTTCTGTTTATCAATGTTACCTTCCCCACCATAAGCAATTTGTGACATTTGGAAATCAGTTCCTAATAGGTCAATACAAGTCATTAGTTTACAGGCTTTTTGAATGTCTCTTGGTATTGGCTCTGCAACGTCTTTAATTCCCTCATTATCTCCACCATATCTATAAGTTATTCTAAATCTGTTAGTTCTAAGTATTGTGAACAGGTATCCTCTCAAATATATGATACCCTTAATTTCTTGGAAATATATAATTTGATCTTCATTTTCACCGTTACTTTCTGGTGTTTGATCTGCCCATTGACCTCCATCCCAAATCTCAAATTTATCCCCTTTTGTAGAATCAAATGACCTAAGATTTCTTTTTCTTGGGAACAAAGGCATACCTCTACCCCAATCATATAACTTGTTTACACTAAATTCTTCTGTTACCTGTTTATTTTCAAGCCATGTATGACCTGTTAATCTGTCAATTCTGTCCTCGTTATCCATTATATTTTCTTCTACCATTGAAGAAGTTGGATCAGTATTGGGGTTAATTGCAATTCTTATCCAATCTGCAACATTACTAACAGTACAATAAGTTGGTGATCTAACCATATATAAGCCTTGAGTTAATCTTATTTAAATTATTCGTATATGATATTTAGACTTAATGTTCCAGTAACAGCACCATATAGTTTTTTAAATCCTAGTTCTAAATCTGCATGAACACCTGTTCCTGCTACAAGTCTATATATTTCTGGATCAGATGCAGAAGTTCCATTATATAATATAATACTTCCTGTTCCAGTTGTTGCAGGGATAATTGATTTTATTTTGCCTGATCTAGATACTATTGCACCTGTTGCAGTTACTAATTTACGAGCATTTCTTGCCATTATGTAAAGTATAAAAAAGTATGATATATAAGGTTTCTCTTATACACCACGAATAATGACGGTCATTGTACAAGTAGTATTTGCAGCTACATTTGCACTAGTAGTTCTTACTCTACCATTGATTTTTGCTGTAGCGGCATCTGAAGCAGTTGCCTCTACGAACTGATAGGTATTCAATGCAAAGTCACTAGTTTGTTCAATAATACATGAATAAACTTGTCTAAAGCCTACTTGTGTAAAATCACAAGTTGCTAATCCTGTTGCAAAACTTCCTGTTCCAGTAATTGCAATATCACAAACCATCTCTTTTTCTACACCAACTCCACCCGGTTTAATGGTATGGGATCTATCCGCATTTAAGTGCGAATATTTGGCGTTTGTAGTAATAGTTACTGCCATATTAACCACTTTTGATATTCGTAATATATAAATATTATTATATATAGATATATAATTCTTATTCCATATAGAAAATTTTTTAAAATTAAATAAAAAAATAAAAAAAAGTTCTAGTTTTCCTAGATTCCTGAAGCAATATCTCTAATCTTGGCTTGTGCTTTAAAGTTTCTACAGGTTGTTTCTCCTAACATATTGTACAAAGCTCTGTCTGTAAAGGCTTCGTTAATGAATGGATAACCTTGTTGTCTCTTTCCTGCTTCATAATAAACGATTGGTTTAAGCACTTGCATACCTAACAATGGCTTATTTGGAGCATTTTTATCTGCACTAGTGTTTAAGATGAACAAGTCATCTACTGATCCCTCTGCTGATTGGGTGGTATCCTTTGAAGGAATGAATGGAAGTCCATATATCGTGGATATATGTAATCCTGCACCTGTGCCAGTAAAGGTATCTACACCATTTACGCCAACACTAAATTCTGTTCTCAAGTCTGCTGTGTTTTGGATACGGTAAGCGTTCATGTAGATTGATTGAACTTCGGAGTATGTGTCCTGTCCACCAATCATTACAGTTGGCTCTTTTCCAGCTGCGATTCTTATATCTGCAAGTGTATCTCTTAATACTGCATCCGTTAAAACGTCTGCTGTACCGATAGTACCTGAAGGTGATTTCACAGTTGAATCCCAAGTAGCTGCGGAGGCATTTCTGTCTACACCTGCACCATTAGCACCCTTCCACGGGTTATAAAGGTCGGTTAAGACTGAATGTGCCTCAAATTGTTGTTCAGCGTATGAACTAACAATAACATCTAAAGATTCAAGATTTAATCTTTCTAGTGCATTAGTTGCAGCTACGTCAGTAGGAATTGCAGTAAGCATTAGATTGACTCTTTCTTTGAATTGATCACTTGCATAGACTCTTTGTTGTGCGAGGCTACCATAGTTATCATCTCTAGAATTGTCTACTAATTGTTCCAATAACTCAGAAGCTTCGAATACATATTGTAGAGTCTTTGGTTTGACAGTAATTTCTTGGACTGCTGGTTTAATTGCCGGAGCAATAGCACCACCTTCAATAGTTCCACCTAGTCCATCTCTTGCACCTGCGGCAGTTGTAAGATTTGGAGCTTTGGATTTGAAGATACGCCATCCAGAGAAATCCCAGACGTACTTTGGTAGAGCTGCAAAGATATTTGCCTCCATATTGAAGTTAGCCCATGCCATAGCACCGAATAGTGGGTTATAGTTGCCACCTGCACCGGGATCGGTTGTACTGAAACCTGCTTTTAAAATCTCATCAGGAGTTCTGTTATAGGTATAATTAACTAGTTCATCAATAGAACGTAGTCCTAGATAGGTAGACATTTTAGTAGTCTCCCGGAAGTCCGTTACCGAACTCTCCTGATTCTAGTTTGTTATATGCTATAACTAGTGCATCTTCTGCACTTGAAGTTTGACCATTCCAACCGCTAGAGATAGCTTTAAGGATTTGGTATCCTGTTGGTATAGTTGTTTCTTCTTCCCCTCTTGATTTCAAAAGTGGTCTGACTGTTTTTACAATTTCGTATTCAGAACTATCAGATTTTTTAACATCTTCTTTCTCATCTTCATCTGTTTTCTCAACATCTGCCTTTTTATCTTCTTCTTTTTTGTCCTCATCATCTGCTTTACCCATAGTTAGACTAGGAGCATCGCTTTTTGGTGATTCACCTTTTTGAGGTGGAACAATAGAAGCTTGATCTTTTGGAGATGGTGCATAGGTATTTCCTAATTTGTCAGGATCACCGACATCGTTAGGACTTGATACAGCCGGAGCTTGAGTATCATCCTCTACACCTTGATCAACTGGATTTTTATTCTGCTCTTTAATCAAAGTTTCAAGACCATCAAATCGTTTCTCGAAAGAGTCGATTCTAGATTCTTGTGCTTTAACTAATTGTGCAAGAATAGATGTGACTGAAGTGTCTTCTGATTTTTTAACTTCAGAAACTTGTTCTGTTGTTTCTAATTCTGTAGTCATGTTGTAATATAATTGCTTCTTTTATAGTATATAAATATAATTGTTAAAATTATAAAGAATTATAAATATATTATTGGTATTTTTTATGTAATGTTTTTAAATATTGTAGGGTTTCTGCTTCTTCTAATGCCTCTTTAACATTACTAATCCCAAATTTCAATATTAAATCAACAGGGTTTTCTATTTTAGTAAGGTCTTTTATTCGTCTTTCACTTGTTTCATGTGTCATATTACCCTCTACTTTTGACTGTTTTTTTGCTCCTGCTAATGAAGTTGGTGCTGTAAACTTGTTTACATTACCGTTAGAATCTGTCATGGTGTTTGGTTTTGTTCTTGGTCTTAAAGGAAACTCACCTTTGGCATTTATATCACCTATTGGTTGATCTTTTGTAATTTCTTTACCGTTAATTTTATCTTGTTTGTTTCTTGCATCAAATTCTACATCTTCATTCACACTTGGAATATGATCTTTGTTAAGTCTTTGTAATGGTATATGTTTTACTTGTGCAGTTGGTACTTTTGGAATTGAATTAACTAAATCATTTGTTTCTTTTGGACTACCTGTTGCTTCCCCAACATTCTCTGCTCTTGTTTCAGCAGACCTGTTTACTATGGATTTACTATCCAATTTTTCCACTTCTTCTGGTTTATCAAATTCCTTGTAGTTGTGTTCTGCCTTTGATAATCCACATATATCACATTGTTCACCGCCATCACACTTGTATTGATGGTTATCTAAATCTATATCCGTGTTAATGTTTGTTCCATCTGCTTTATCCATAAATGTTTCTACATCAAATTTTTCAAATTTACAACCTAAAGTAGTACATCTTATCTGTTCTCTACCATTAAATTCCTTAACCATAGAAGTTAATCCATGTGATTTTGCAAATTTATTTACAGATTCAATTACTGCAAATGGGTTTGCTGGTGTATCACATAATGCAATTTCATATAACTCTAATTTTCTTAATTCTAATGCCATTTTACCATCTTTTTGAATTGGCTCTCTTTCTTTACTTGCACCACCCATAGATAATCCTGAATATTCACCTTTTACAACCTTATCCCAAACTTTATCATATAATGTAATACCGTCTTTTTTATAAACTTCCCCTGTGATTAATACGGTTGCAACACCTTTGTATTCTGATTTTTCATAACTTAATACCTTTCCAACCATTCTATTACTATGATAATCTGATATAACTGGATTTACTTCCATAAATGCCTCCATAATTTTCATAACTTCTTTGACAAAAATGAACTCTTGTTGTCTATCTATGATTTCAGCAGTAATATGACCTTTGAATATTCTGCGTTGATCTCCTGTATCAACAGTTAATCCTTTTGTTACAAAATTAGGAAATTCTATAAACTCTGTCATATATATGAAAAATGAGTTATAGTATATAAAAATTGGGTTGGTCTATGACTGTGATATGGTCGTAGAACCGTTTTGCCCTGCACGAATACCTAAGTATGTGAGTGCTGAACCAATCAAAATACCAAATACAAAGGTAAAGATTGCTCCATATTGTTCTGATGACATTTGTACTGTTGAATCAAATAATAGTCCTTTTACTGCTCCCCACCCAACAAATAGTATTGCTGAGAACAATGAAAGTGCAACTACTGTGATTGCAACATCTTGTCTTTTAAACATTGACATAATAAAATGGCAAAGAAACGATTATATAAAGGTGTTGTTTAAGATATATGTGGACTTTTTTGTGTATGATAATGTATATACTTTTAATAAAAGAAACCCTTTTTCAGGATCAATTAATAGTAGATTAGAGGTTAAATCAATAGATATACCCGAAAATCGTTCATTTTGGTTCTATACTGATATGGAATATATGCAAGATAATGTTAATTTACAAAAACGATATGTACATATACACCCCGGAGTAGGCACTACAAACACCACCAGATTCACAAAAGAACCAAATCATGTATCAAGAACTAATTTTTATTACAACCCAAAAGATAAAAGAGTTGAAGTAAGAAATTCAATATTACCGTGGTCTAAACCCATATTTGCTAAAAAATGTATATATTATGGATCAGAACTACCTGCAAAAAAAATGTCATTAATGGGAGAATGGTATTATGATTTTGGAGATAATACAATACATTTAATTATAGATTATAACATACAAAAGATTAAGTTCCATTGGGAAGAAGGATTTGATGAGCCATCAACTGCTGAACAACTGTCAAAAATAGCAGAATTAGAATTACAAATAGACAAAAAAGAAAAAGAATTAGCCCAATCTAAATGATTGATCACTTGTTTGATCTCTAGTTATACCACTACCAATTTCTTCTCCGGGATTTCTTGCATAATATTTTCTTTTCATAATTTCATCAGGAGAATTTTTTCTACCGCCTGATTTTCTATAAGCATTGTGAACTTTATGTAATCTTTTCATACAAGAGTCACACATTGAACAGTTGATCTGCCACACATCATCAAGTTCCCATCCTGCGTGTATATCACATAATTCATAGTTATGTTTCTTTGTAACTAAACACATTAACCCCTCTGTTCCACGTTTTTCCATACATTCCCCACACATATATATCAGAGTAGATATAACTTTGTCTACTTTACTACAACCATAACAGTAACCCTCACTATAATTATTAATTTTGGTATGTTCATCTGATTGAACTCTTTGTCTTAGATTTCTTGTGTGTTGATTTTCTTTACCTGCACGTTCTTTTAAATCATTTTTTTGGATTCTATCTTTTGCATCTAGTCCATCTTCTGTCCAACCAAATCGTTTATCTGAATCTCCCATTTTAATTATTTAATTCCTTTAAAATATATAAGACTTTCTCAGGTGGTACACCAAGAGTTTCAAAGTGTTTTACTATATCATAAGCAGTTGCATAGGGCATATTTGATATATATTTTATAACAGATTCAGTTAATTCAATATCAGATTGCATTTTAATCTAAAGATTTTAAGAACTTATCCCATTGTTTTTTATTCATACCTTTGTTACTCAATGTTGTTCCCGTTCCACTAGCAGGGCTACCATCGCCAGTTCCACCTTTATCACTTGGTCTTGCAATCTTTGGTTCTCCGTCAAATTTCTGTGCTTCTCCTTCTGCTTTTGGTGCAGATGATTTTGTTTTATCATTATTTCCTGCTCCCTCGTTTTGACCTACACCTCCACCCATCATGGCTTGTTGTTTTTCAGGGTTTGGGAATTGTGAAATGAGTATATTGTTCTCACCGTCAAATGCTACATCAAAGCCCATTCCATATAATTTAACTGTGTTATCAATCTTTTGACCTCTAACCTGTTCCTCTCTGAGTTCGTCAATTTCTTCACTAGTTACCAATTCAATTTTCCAATCATATATTTCCATTATATCAGTAATCTCATTAAAGAAATTTTCATTCAAAAATCTTTGAAACCACTTGATAGTTCTGTTTGTAAGAGTTACTTGAAGTGCCTCGTTACCCAAACCTGCTTTAGCCTGTTCACCATAGAACAAAGGTTGAACACCATATACAGTAGATATAATTTGTCTTAATTCTTTTCTAAGATCACTTAATTCTAACTCTTTAAAGTTTGGAGTAAGGTCTATATACTGAAGTGATTGACCTACGTTTTCCGTATTAAGAAGAATTGGTCTAGGCATATATGGATCTTGTCTAGCACCTTGTCTTTGTTTTTCCATGAAGGATTGTACGGATTCAGCATTTCTACTTCCCATTACAAGTAATGATTTTGGTGGTCTGTCTTTGTCAAAGTATTTCCACATATATTCATCTTGGAACATAAGTGATAGAACTTTTTTCCATACTGATTGAATTGGTGAGTTACCATATAATACATCTGGGTAAAATTTGCCCGGAATCCATACAATTTCTTTTTGTGCATAATACATCTTTTTAGGACTACTAAGTGGAATACCATAAGGAACGCTGTTTGTTTCTAAAAATGCGTTAAAACACTCACAACCACATTTAGGACATACTGGAACTTCTAATACAGCATCTCTATGTTCATATTGTGGGCATATATATCGTGGTTTTCCATCAGCACCGACTCCCAAAACTGCTTCATCACTTGCGATTATACTGCATTGTATAGGATGTATTCTAATAATTTCATCTATTTTACTTTCAGTTATGCTAGAAAGTGCCTTTTTTGTTGCACCTGTTTCAGGATCAGGATTTGCAAATGTCTTTAATTTCCATTGTCTTGACACTAAAATGTAACAACCATCTATAATATCCAAATCTCTTTCAGCTTGTCTTGCAACAATTTTAAGAGATTGCTGGTTGTTATTTACTCTTTTATCCAAAAGTGTTTGTAATACCTGTCTATTTTTTGGATCTGGTTTTGACCATTTACGAGGATTATTGTTACCACAAGCACTACATTGTAACTTTTCTTTTTTATCTTTATTGCCTAAATCACTAATTGGAACATAGTCTTTTAGTGGTTTTTGTTCATATTCCTTTAAACAAACAAGACATTTGTGTTCAAAACGTGGTTTTACTTCCAAACCATTTCTAAACATCTCCCTTTGAATTGTCTCAATTACTGCCCTTAAATCACCTACATAATCTGCTAATTCATACATTCTATTTGGTGACATACGCCACATTGGAATTTTACTGCCATCAGGAGTATCTAGGAACGGATATGGTGTACTAGCCCTAGAATTTGAGTGTAAATACTCATCATTTATGGCTTTTCTCATGTCATAATGATCTTGAGTAACACGTTGATAGTCATCTTTCTCTACCACACGGTAGTTTCTTGGATCTATATTATCCCTAATCTTGCCAAAGAACCCCATATTCTACCAAAGCGTGTCAATACTATTTAAAGATTTTAAACGTATTCTTCGCCACATTCTTCGTTACTACATACCAATAAATCTACACCATCATAGGCATAATCGGTATGAATTAGGTCGCCTTTTTTACAAACTTCACATTTCATATTTAAATGCTCAAGTTTTGCTTATATAACTGTTTCTTTTGTTGCTTCTTTCTTTGCTTTTGCCTTATCTGCCTTACGTTTCTTTTCTAGTTCCTCTGCAACCTCTTGATCAACTACACCTGCCTCACTTAAGCCAAACATTACTTCAATTTGACCGTGTTTAGGACTGTCTACCATTTTACCCATACGGTATGCACCTGATTTTTTGAAATATACTCTGTATGTGGACTTGTGTGCAAGAACAGTTCCCCCGATTGCTGTTACAGGATCTCCGTAGAAAACTCCGGGATTAATCATTACTTGGTTAGTCCATATAATTGCTATATTGTGAAAGTTAGCCATATTGGAAGCCATAGTCAAAAACTCATCTAGATATTTTTGTCTTTCAGATAGCATGGCTCTACCGCTAAAGTCCTGTCTGAATAAACCTGTTGCACTATCGATTACAATTAGTTTTATTTCTTTGTCTTCAACTAATAACCTTTCAAGTTCCTGTAAAATTAAATATTGATCTGCTGAATTATATGCTTTTGCTCTAATTATATTTTCAAGTGTTTTCTCACTATCCAAGTCTAAAGATTCTGAAATACTTTCTATTCTTGTTGGCTCAAATGTTCCTTCTGAATCTATCCAAACACATTTTCCCTCAAGCCCACCTTTGTCTCTTGGTAGTTGAACTCTTACTGCCATAGTGTGACAGAACTGTGTTTTACCACACCCGAACTCTCCATATATTTCAGTTGTTGCACTACACTCTATTCCACCTGTAAACAGTTTGTCCAATGCTTTTGTTCCAGTTGAAATTTTTTCCAATGAATCATCTTCTTTTTTAGCATCTAGACCTGATTGAAACACGGGGGAATCATCATATTTTTCTCTAGCCTTTTTAAATAATTCCATAGCAGAGTTATTATCCATTCCTAACATTTCTGCAACTTTAGGTGGAGGAATAACGAATAATTGCTCTACTGTTGTGATACCATTTTTTTCCATTTTTTTTCTCTGAACCTCCCCTATACCTTTTAACTTTATAATATCCACAACCCTTTAATATTTGAAATACTATATAACTTTATGGCAACTGCTACGGTTTATACAATATCTGATGGTGTAATTGTAGACAAATTTGATTGTGATTACAATTTTGCTATTGGGGAATATCATGGAAAACGAAATATGAAAGGCACTTATTATATAGCAAAGAAAGGTGTTACTATTCCTTTTCCTGAGAAGAATCGTCTTCTAAAGAACGTTTTTCATCAACATGAGGATCGAGAGCAATCTCCTTAATTTTATTTATTAATTCTTCTTTTGTCAATGAATCATCTTCAATAGCGTTTTTAATATCTTCTTGAGATTGTTTAATTACCTTAACTATAATTTGTTGCTTATGTGTTAGTTCAGTAAATGCGTTTGTTACAACATATAATGCCCTACCCAAATCATGTGATTTCATTTGACCTATTGGCATATCTACAATTACACAGGATTGATTTTTAATTTTATTATAAGGTATCTTACCTAAATCTTTCAACTGTTTTTTAATTTTGGGGTTTATAATTACCATTAAAAACAATAACATAAACTTTGATATAAACATTTAACCCTACTATGATCATGATCATGATCATACTTTACAAAAAAAAGAACATAGTATGTACATAAGACTTATATTAGACGAATTGCTATCAAAAGAAAGAAAATAGGACTTGATTCTATAAATTTTTTAAAATATGAGTATATGATCATACTTTGTATGCTTATATGATCATACTTTTAGGCTCATAGTATATAAGTATAGTATGATCATGATCATAGTATGTTATTTTATAATCTTTAAATTATTGTAAATCCTTTATGTTTTATGAGGAAATGGAAACCGCAGAATTTTAGATTTATAAATCGGGAAGATTCTGATGAAAAAGGAGTATGCTATGAAGAATCAAAACAGACATGGGTAACATTACATCATCATATTAGTGAGATAGATATAGTAAGTACATCTGTTGAAGAAAGTGTGCATCAGGCATTATCTATATGTGGGTTAAGTTTAATATCAAATTTTGAACAAGAGGAATGGTTTGTAGAACAACTGTTTTGGGCTTTGAGTGGATGGATTATTAACGACTTATAAATAATGTATATATTGTTATCATTATCGGAACTATACCAAAAATAATAGCAATTTTTTGTTTTTGTGATATTTTATTTTTATTTTTTGCTTCTTTAAGTGCATCTCCAACTGCAATATGTTGATTATATGAAGATTTTAATTTATTTACGTCTTCTTTTAAAGATTCTATATCATTCATAGTTTCATTATGTAATTTATTCATATTATGATATATATTATTAATTTGTTCAGTCATATTACGGTAAAACTCGTCATTTGAAATCAATGTACCTTAATAAATGTATCTATGTATTTAAATTTAGCAATACTTGTCTAGGAGTGATTTAATCGATCTTGCTCGTCTATCATAAATATCCTCTTTTGACTTAGATAGATTAATATTTAATTCATACAATCTGTTCCATTGATCTTCGTGTGGATCTTTAAGTTCTTCCATAAACATTAATATGTAGGCAGATATTTAAACTTATCAGAATATGACTAAACGATTAACCTGTCCAAAGTGTAGTGCAGATAACCACTTTGGAAATTTAAAATGCAAAGATTGTGATATTGAATTATGAACTATTGTCCTTCGTGTGGTTCTCCCACAGAACATGGTGAGTCTTCTGAAAGAGAAGATGAGGCATACCCAGATGTATATTTTTTAGATATAGTTTTGTTATGTGCCAACTGTAAATTGGGATGGAATTGTATAGGAACTAAAAAGAAATGAAAATAAAAAAATATTGTATCAGGTGTAAAAAAGGGTTTAAATATGGTGATTTTAACAAATCATTACGAGGTCAAATGACCAGAAAATATTGTGACGAGTGCAGGGTTACTAATCATAGAGATGAATCTAGACTATATCAAAGACAAAAAAAGTTAAATAATACTATTATTTAGTTTATATATGGGATCAAGAAATACAATATTGGAAGATGGTTTGCAAAGGTTGTTAGATCAATGTCCTTATATAACATTAGACTCACGTTCAATTAAACTAATCATTGAGTCAGGCGACTTTAATCAGGTAATTTCTGAGTATAATGCCTCACCCCAATTAGAAGATGTAGGCATAGATATACCTACTAGTAATGGAACATTAGCAAAGATCAAAAAAATTGCAAAGAAACCAAGAAAAAAGAAACAGTCGTCAGATTGACAATTTAGTTTATATACTATAAATTCAAACCAAAAATATGTCGTATGTTGAAATTGGTGCAAAGGACTTGGCTCGTATGCTAAGTATTATGAGTGATTATTTTGGGAGTAAAAAAATGAGTGAAGGAGATGTAATATTACGAAGAAAACTAGAAGTAATGCACAAGTCTGAAATAGAATGGCAAAAGGAACAAAGTGAAGAAGGTAAAGAAGATAACGAAGGTTTGATATAGTGGCGTGAGAGCCACAAGATTAATCCTGCCTGTTTTGGAGGAATTGGCGTATTTTACACACACCTGAAAATTTATATATGATAAGCACTATATATTAATTATGTCTGCGGAGACAGAACCATGTATTCAATGCGACACTCTAGTCGATTTATGCAAACAATGTCCTACCTGTGGTATTAACGAATGTTTTAGTTAATATCCTATTTTTTATATTATATGATATAAAATATATCCCCCTATATAGTCCTTTCCATATATTATATATCCCTCTTGATGTATCTCAACCAAGAGGGGAATTGTGTTAAAGAGTTTATATCCTCCAACACGCATGAATCCTCTGACTCTCTTAAGGTCTTATTGAGAGTTTAAAAGAATTGGTTATAAAGTTAATTTTTGTCAAAGTCCTTGTGTAAAACTTATATTGGGTTATTTTGATATTATTATATTATGGAATGTCCACAATGTAAAGATGGCGGAATGGTAGTTAATTCCGGTGGCTGTCACACTTGTATGAGTTGCTCTTGGAGTGCCTGTCCTTCAGGCTAATAGATAGATTTATATAAAAACAAATATATTATTTTTTTTAATTTTTTTTACGCCCACCTATAT